>Ga0082212_10004032_pt1 | contig 20582 bp, 15 predicted proteins | sample TergutNt197P3_FD_71548 | JGI IMG/M metagenome (GOLD analysis project Ga0082212, IMG submission 71548) | Neocapritermes taracua P3 segment gut microbial communities from Petit-Saut dam, French Guiana - Nt197 P3 | ecosystem: Host-associated > Arthropoda: Insects > Digestive system > Gut ... | reverse complement strand
AAATACAGATTTCACGATGGAGGGCGAGCGTCCTCGCGAGCCGTTAGACACATTGCGGCTTCCTGCCCCATTGGCCGCACGCCGCGCCAATAGGGTCCCCTGCCTCGCCCTCCATATCATGCCATCCAAACAGGGCAATCCTCTATTCCGTCATCTGTATTTTACAGGACACTCGCAGGGACGCGGGGGGCTACAAGCCTGTAGTCCGTTGCCCAACCGTCCCATAGTCTGTAGTCCCGCCGTCCCAAGGTGGTGCGGGCATTCCTGCCCGCTATCCGTAGTCCCATAGCCTGAGAAAAAATCAGGGCGGCCGAAAAGGCCGCCCCGCTTTAGAATTTTAGAACGCTTGCGCGTTAGAACTTCTCAGCCGCCTTTCCCATACACCTCGATCTCGGTGTAGTGGTTCATCTCGTTGGAGGTGTTGCCGCGGCTGTAGAAGCGGACGTAGCGGCCCTTCACAGCGTCAATCGAGAACTGACGGCCTTTGCAGGTCTCGATGTATTCCTTGTCCTTGCCAACGCCTTGCTTGGAGGAGTTGTCATGGTCGTTATTGAACGCGGTCACAACGCCGTCAATGAAGTCGGGGTCGTTCGATATCTGGCAGATGACATCGCGATACGCGCGCGCCTCGCCGTGGTAATGCCACACGCACGCGCCATAAACCTCACTCTCCTTGCCGAGGTCAATCTGCACCCATTGCGTGCCGGGGCCGAGCTCGACGTAGGTCGCGGCATCATGCTCCTTGTCGCCATCCGTGATGTAGGAAAGCTCGCCGATAATCGGGTCGGAATCGCTGGAGGTGACCTTGCAGTCAAGCGAAAGAATCTTATCGCAACCGGGCGGCACCATAATCGGGTCGTACGGTTTGCCCTCGCGCGGTGGCTCCAAGTTAAAGGCGTTCTTAATCTCTTTCGGAGTCCCCGTGAACTGCGGCTTGGGGTAGGTGATTTTCACTTGCACCTTATCCTGCGCCTCGGCGACAAAAACAAGACCCGCAGCTGCGGCCATAATCATCAGTGTATTCAGTTTCATGTGTCCCTCTCTTTCCGGCCTTTTCTGAGGCCTGTTCTGTTAAACGTAAAATCCCGTCTATTATTGCTGTTCCCGCAAAATCTGTCAATCCTCAATTAACCGACTTGCGCCACTTTTTCCGCAAACCTGTACTTGCGTACAGGCGTGCGCAGTTTATCCATCCACACGGGTTGCTCACGCGCAACCAGTGCGCCGCACCCCGGCAATGCGTCGCAGGCGACCTTAACCTCCTGCCACGTCATACCCAGGAACGCGGTTGACAACCCGTCCGAGAGCGCCGCCGTGGGGGCGGACGACCATACCGCGCCGTGCCGCACCGCCGCAACACCCTTCCGCACATCCACGATGTGCGTCCCTTTCTCCTCAAAGCCCGAGCCGCTGATCGCCATGTCCTTCAGGCGTATCGCGTCGAAGCCCGCACGCTGCTTCCAGTCGCCGCACACCCCGACGGGCCAGCCGTCCTGACCGTCGCCCATCGAGCCGCGCGCGACAACCGTACTCGTCCCGCCGTGCATCAGGAAGTCCGTGAACTCCCACTCGTTTGTAAGCATATCACATGCCACATCGAGCGCGTAGCCCTTCCCGATCGCCCCGAAATCCAGCTCCAGCGGCGAATCGTTGCCGAGGCGGTCGGGCTTGACCGCAATCAGGAAATTCTCGCGGTCGATGATCAGGCGGTTCATGCCGCACGCCGCCAACGCGCCATCGCGCTCCTCCTGCGTCAGCCCTGCCCAGCGGTGCTTCACCTCGCGCAGCACATCCATGATGGTGCCGACCGTCACGTCGAACGCGCCCTGCGTCGCGGCGCACACTTCGGTGGAGATGAGCAGCACGTCCATCATCTCGGGCGGCACGCGGAGCGCCTGCCCGGGCTTAAGGTCGCGGACTTGGGCGACCTCGCTGACATCCAAGAAACGGCTGAGCATTTGCTCCATGCGGTCAACCTTCTGGAACACCCTGTATGCGGCACTCTGCGCAAGCTGACGGTCCTCTTCGACAATCATCAACTCGAACACCGTGGACATGGCCTTGTGCTCGAACCTGTGGCACATGGTAATTAGGAATTAGAAATCAGGAATTAGGAATCAAAGTGGAAGGCAAGCGTCCTTCTTAATTAGGAATTAGAAATCAAGACGATAGGAATGAAGAGAACCCGCTTCCTAATTCCTAATTTCTAATTCCTAATTATCATCCCTACTCTTTGCGTCCTCCCGTGATGAGCATCCAGCCGGAGAGCGCGATGAAGCACATCGTGGCGCAGCGGTGGCCTTGCAGCAGCACGTGCTGCCACCCCGCGCCGAACCACGTCATCATCGGCGCGACTGCGGTGAACAGTACGCACACGCCCAGCACCAGCATCAGCATCCACAGCACGGCGCGTTTCGTCTTGATGCGCTTGCCGCCTCGGAAGAAGATCAGCGCGACCAGGCACGTCGCGAACAGCCCGCCCGCCACCATGTGGAACACGAGGATGTAGCCCGTCATCAGGTGGAAGAACCACCCCAGCACGCCCGACAGCCCCAAGTACGCCGTCGAGGCGACCATGCCGAGCATGGCGAAACCGTTCAGCTTCTCCATTAGTTTGGCGTTGTGCTTGCCGTAGGGGGCGTCCGCCTCGCTGCACCGCAGCATCATCGGGACCGCCGCCGCCACGAACGCGACCGCGACCAGCGCGACGAACGCGAACACCACCCACACGAATATCTTGAACATCGGGCGCATCAGGAACGTCGTGCCGAAGAGGCGGTTGTAGCTGCCGCTGATGCCCATGTACTCGCACTGCGCCTTGACCATCTTCTGGGCGGTCAGCAGCGGGCCGGTGGACTCCACATTCGCAAAGAAGAATTTCGAGCCAACCGTGTGGCAGTCCGCGCACTTGACGGGCTTCGCGCCGCGCGCCATGCGTGCGGGGCGCACGTCATGGCCGACCGCCCACGAGACGGGCGCGGCGGCCTTGTCCTCCTTGGCGGAGAGCTTGCCGTCCGCCGCGAGCGACCAGACCTTGCCGTGCGCCACATAGACCGGGCTTGCGACGCCCTGCTCTTGCAGGCGCGCCAGTCCTGCCGCCACCATATCCTCCGTAAGCGAGTAGTCCGAACCGGCCAACTGGGTGGCGTTACGCGCCACATAGTCATCCCAGAAGGGGATGAAATCCCCTTCACCCTCTTCTGCTATCCAGCCCATCAGAGGGTTCGTAGATGGCGTGGTGACAGGCTTGGAGACCGCCACATCTGCCGTCTCCCCCGTGTCCTCATCTATGACGATGTTTTTCATGTAAAAAACTTTACCGCCCATGACGACCGCGCCTTGCAGATTCTCCTTCGCCGCTTTGTCAGCCGCATCCAGCGTCTTGAGGATATTCTCCAGCAAAGTTTTCTGTTTCTTCAAAACCTCTTTTTGCTCTGCCGTCATGTTGCTGTCATCCGCATCACGGTCAAAGAGCGGCAATGCCACGACGAACCCGTCATCGGTTTGATAATAAAACCCATCTTCGGAATCCGCCTTTCCGGCAGGGACAATCACGCCATCCACATTTGCAACAAATGCCGTCTTGTCCTTAATCAGCGCAGGCTTGCCGGGGATATTGGGGTTCAAGGCGAAAAAGCCCAAAACCGTTCCGACCTGCTCGCGCACATTGAACAAACCATCGCATAGCGCATTGAGAATCTCAGGGTTGATAGGCTCGACTGCATCACCCTTCGCTGTTCCCCAAAATGCGGGCCAGACCATACGCGAGGGCGTAATCTTGCCGTTGGCGTCCTTCACGAACACAGGCTCCATGATGAACGGCTGGGGCGTGACCCACCGCGCGCGGCCGTACACGCCCATGCGGTTCGAGCGGGACGTGCGGACCTGCGCCAAGTCGCCGTTCTCGGTCACGCCCGAATGGCAGACCGTACAGTTGAGCTTCTCGAAATGCACCGACGGCATCCCGACGTGCTTCGGCGCGGGCGCACCGAAACGGCCAGCCTTAAACGTGTCGGTGCCGTTGTGGCAGCCCGTGCAGCTGGCGGTCGCGCGAACCTTGTCCATCGCGCCCGTGTTGTCGCCCACGAACCCGCGGGCCGTGGCGTGGTCAAGCCCGTTGCCGTGGCAGTCCGCGCAGGACATCCCGGCGCGGAGATGCACATCACCGTCGATGTCTTTCGCACCCATCCCCGCCTGCGTCGCCGAGTGGCAGCTCAGGCAGTTCTCGTTGCGCGGCTTGCCAAGCTCCAGCACGGTGCGGTTCTTGGAATCAAACTTGGACACGTCATATTTCATGTGCGGCGGCACCTTGAAGATGGAATCGTCACGGTTGGGCCCGCGGAGCATATCCCAATAATCGTCCACGCGCGACCCCATGCCGCCCACCTCGCCAAGCCCTAGCGCACCTGTCATCGCCCAACGGAAATTATGGCGGGTAATCTGTCGCACCCACTCGCTGTGGTCATACTCCTTGTCCAGACTGTGACACGCAAAGCAATTGATTTCGAGTGGCCCGGACACGTTCCAGCGCACGCGCGACCCTCCCCCATGAGAGGGGAAATCATACGTCCACCTGCCATTCACCACGTCCCAACGCGCACTCGACCCGCCCTCCGCATAGAGGTCATCCGGATCCGCAATGCTGCCGCCGGGCAGGTGCCGCCCGAACGCGCTGACAAACTCCCAGTTCGACATGCCCAACTGCCCGGGCTTGTACAGCCCCGCCCAGTCACGCAAGCCCATGGGGATCTGCGACCCTGTGGCGGCATCAACCAAGAAATACGGTTCGGAAGGCCGACCGCTCTTCGCATCCGCGTGGGTCATATTGAAATGCCATCCCGACGCAATCGCCGCATAATCGTGGCACTGCCCGCACGTCTGCTTCGTGCTGACGGGCAGCGCGTCCTGCGCCGACGGGATAATCGTGTCGCCCAACTCGTCGTTCAACGCTAAGCGGTGAACAGGCGTGTTACGGCCGCCGTCCCAGTGCGCCTCAACCCCCGCAAAGGCCAGCCCTGTTGTCAGGGCCATCGCCGTTATCATCCATTTCTTCATCATAAGAACATCTCCATTCATTGTCGGAAACAATCCAGCCCACACTCGATTACACATGGAAATCTGTGGGCTCGAAGTAGATGGTCTTGCGTTCTTTGACCGACACGTTCGCCGCCAGCACCGCAACAGCGGACTCATACGCCACCTGGGCATTGCAGTTCAGCATCTCGGGCTTGTTCCTGCGGACCGCCGCGAAGAAGTTTTCCAAGTGCGGCATGTGCGCCGGCTTGTTCAGCTCGATGGGCAGCGGATAGCCGGGCGGCGGCGGCGTGACGCGCGCGTCAACCGCAACATTGCTGGTGACCGCCACGGCCGGCGGCTTCTTGGCCAGCGGGCGGATAAGGCCCTGTTTGATGAACTGATCCCAGTCCGGCACGCCCTCACGCGTTTCGCGCTCCACGTTGTTTCCGCGCGATGATATCTCAGCCAGATTCAGCGTCCCGTCCTCGCCCATGAACTTCTCATGGAAACTACCGCTACTGGTGGTGGTCAGCACCTGATAGTAGGCGCGGTTGATTTTGCCTTCCTTGGTCTTGAACTCGTACATCGCCATCACGTTGTCGTTCATCTCGCGGTTGTAATAGTCGCTGCCGCCGATGGCCGTCACCGAAATCGGCACGCAGTCCCACACCCAGAAGAAGATGTCGATGTGGTGTGAACCGAGGTCCACCATCGGCCCGCCGCCATACTTGGAGAACCAGCGCCAGTTCAGCAGTTGCTCCATATTCGCATAACCGTATCTGTCGAGCGTATCCTGCGGGACATTCAAATTTGTCTTTTTGGCGGGCGGGATAAAGTCCGCCACAGCACGATTCCATTGCGCGTAGGCGTGCGTCACGCGCCCCAGCATATTCGCCCCGCGAATGACATTGTTGATGGCGTGGATATAGCGCGGGTTGGAGCGGCGCTGATGACCGATCTGCAGCATCATGCCCGTATCGCGCTGGGTCGTCACCATGGACTTTGCCTTCTCCAGGCTGTTGGACATCTCCTTCTCGCAATAGACGTGCTTGCCCGCCCGCATACAGGCGTTGGCGTGTTCGGCGTGCATCCAGTCTGGTGTGGCGACGATGACCGCGTCGATGTTCTTGTCCTCCTTCTCGAGCATCTCACGGTAGTCCTCATAAGGCTTGACGTCGGTATGCCCCTGCGCACGCATACGCCCGCGGCCGAGTTTCAGCCGCTCGGGGTGAATATCGCAAACCGCACGGAAACGAATGCCGGGGATTTTAACGGCCGCATCATACAAGACCTCGCCTTCGGCACCGAAACCGATGACAGCGACATTGAGCGGGGTGTCATCCGGTCCAAGCGTCTTAGCCGCCTCCTGACTCAGGATGTTGAAAGTCGGCAGGATGGCTGCCGATGCCGCCGTGGCTTTGAGAAAGTCTCTGCGATTGAATGACGTATCCATGTCTTGTGTTCCTTTTCCTTCTGCGAGGCGGATGCTTGTATCCCCTCTGCCGTTGATTTCCGATTGGGTTGATGTTCACGGCCAGCCCGCACGGGCCGGCCTTTCCTTAATTCCTTACATGCGTGTGTAGCGCGGGCCGTCCCCGCCCTGCGGGAACGTCCACTCGATATTCTGATACGGGTCCTTGATCTGGCACGTCTTGCAGTGCAGACAGTTCGAGAAGTCCACGTGGATATGCCCGTCCTCAAGGCGGTACACCTCCGCCGGGCAGAACCGCTGGCACGGCGCACCGAATTTCTTGATGCACGCGTCGCACTTCGCGCGGTCCTTGATTTTCAGGTGGCAGGGCTGATCCTCGTCGTGGATCGTGCCGGACATGAACACGTCCGTCAGGCGGTCCGGCGACGTCGGCGACATCGGCACCTGCGGCGGCTCCGGCAGCTCGCCGCCCTTCAACGGCTTGAGCTCCTCATGGTCAGGCGCCATCGGCACCTGCCAGAACGGGAACGCCCCGAACGTCGCCCACGCGCACCCCGCGCTCATCACGCCCAGCACCAGATTGGTCGAGAACGGCGCGCGCACGTTCTTCACGCGCTTCAACTGCTTCCAGCCCGACGTCGCTTTCAGGCGCTTGCTGTACGGCGCCATCTTCGCCAGCGAGAAATCGTTCGCGTTCCAGCACTCCGCCAGCGTCGTCGCCGCCGCCACGCCGGACTGCATCGCGATATGCACGCCCTTGATGCGCAGCGTGTCCACCAGCCCCGCGCCGTCGCCCACGATCATGACACCGTCCGCAACCACCTCCGGCACGGAATAGTAGCCGCCCTCGGGAATCACCTTCGCACCGTACGCCACGGACTTGCCGCCCTTGATGTGGTCGGCCACGATCGGGTGCGCCTTGAACTGGCGGAACATCAGGTGCGGGTCGTTCTCCGGCCGCGCATAGTCCAGCGCATACGCGAAGCAGATCATCACCTGCGTCGGCGACACGTGATAGATGAACCCGCCGCCGTAGGTCGAGTAGTCCGACGGGTAGCCGAACGTGTGCGAGATCATGCCGTTGCGCGCCTCGTCCGCAGGAATCTCGATGACCTCCTTGACGCCCACCGCGTAGGACTGCTCGCGCGCGCCGTAGAGGCCCTTGCTGGCAATCAGCTTGTCCGTGAGGATGCCGCACGCGCCCTCGCCCAGCACCACGGCCTTGGCGTAAATCTCCTCGCCCGGCAGGTAGTTGGACTTCTCCTTGCCGTGATGGTCAAGGCCCTTCGCGCCCGTGCGCGCGCCGATGACGCGCCCCTTCGAGTCCTCGATGAGCTCCGTCACCGCGAAGCCCGTGTAAATCTCCGCGCCCTCCTTCTCGCACAGCTGCGCGAAATACTGCGTGAGCTTCGTCAGCGAGCCCACGGGGTAATGATGCGCCTGCATCATCGGCGGCACCCACGGGATGGCCATCCCGGCCTTCTCGTTGAACAGCATGTGGAACGACTCCTTGGAGACGCGCGCCTCGATCGGCATCTTCTCGATCTCCGCATCCGAAAGCAGCCCCTTGAAGCCCTCCGGGTCGATCACCGCGCCGGACAGGACGTGGTTGCCCACGCTGCGCCCCTTCTCCACGATGGTCACGCGCGGCAGCGGCTTGCCCTGCTTCTTCAGCGTGCGCAGCAGCGACAGCGCCGTTGACAGCGACGCGACGCCCGCGCCCACGCACAGGATGTCAGTCGTAATTTTAGTTGCGTTAGCCATAGTCTCTACTCTCTCCTTAACAATAGTGTGCCTGTATTCATTAAAAGTGAAATCGTCAGCAGATTGCCGCCCCGCTCGCTGTTGTACATTGTGTTGTCTCGCATACTGCCTCACGTTCGGGATTCAATGCGCCGCGAAAAACAACGGCAAGCTGCGGGCGGATGTCGCCGCGCTCCAACACGCAGAGCGCCTGTGACAGCGTTTGACGGAGGGGTGCGGCGTTTTCATCCGCGCAAGCGGCGTACAGCCGCTGCCAGTCCGCCAAGTCCCCGCGCTCCAAAGCGCACAGCATCCCCTCAAACCCCCATTCCGCCACCGGCGCGTCCGGCGCAACGTCGATGTTCCTAAACGCCACCATCTTGCGGGCCTCCCTTCAACATCGCCTCTGCGACATGGCGGCAAATGTTCACGACAACGCCCCAGTCATGATAGCGCGCGTCCAGCCCCTTGTAACGCGAGAGCTCGCGGGTGGCATCGGCGTCGCTGGGCGACGGCGATGCCAGCATGGACAGGAGCTCCGCGCCGACGCTTCCCGACGAGGAGAGGCACTTCTCGTAATAGTCGTCCATCCCGAGCAGGATGTGCGCGACCGCAACGACGCCCATGCGCTCGGCCAGCGCGGCGAAGTCGAGGTAATCGCGGGTCTGGTTGCGGTTGGTGATGAGGAACGCCTTGACCCTCGCCATTTCCGGCAACGTCGGGACCCTCACGGCCGCGCCGTTCCCGAGCAGGACCGATTCGGCCTCCAAAGGGCGGGCGCGGCGCAATTGGCGCAAGCCGGCCTCCACGCCGCCAAACGTCCCGAGGATGAGTTTCCCGTCACGGACGTGCGCGGTCTGCCATTCCGCCTGGGCGGAAAGCAACTCGAAAATCTCAATGAACCGCTCCTGCAGGTCAGCAAGCACATGGTCATGATCCAGCGACTCACGGTGCCCGAGGTGCGCCGAGACAGCGGTGCCGCCCACGAGCACGGCATCGGGGACAAGCGCTTGGAAACGTGCCGCAGATTCAAGCACGTGACGCATCCGCTCGTTCTTTTCCACCGCCTGTTTCATAACCCCGTCACGCCGCTCCGTTCATTTCCCCGCCTCGAGCGCCTCGATCAGTTTCGGCACGACCTCGAACAGGTCGCCCACGATGCCCAGGTCCGCCACGCCGAAGATCGGCGCGTTCGGGTCGGAGTTGATCGCGATGATCGTGTCCGACGAGCGCATCCCCTCCAGGTGCTGGATCGCGCCCGAGATGCCGATGGCGATATAGACCTTCGGGCAGACCGTCTTGCCCGTCTGCCCCACCTGATGCGCCGCCGTGATCCAGCCCGCGTCCACGCAGGCGCGCGAGCAGCCCACCACGCCGCCGATCAGCCCCGCAAGCCGCTCCAGCAGCGCCATGTTCTCCGCCTTCTTCAGGCCGCGCCCGCCCGCCACGATGATCTCCGCCTCCGCGATGTTCACGGCGGACAGGTCATGCTCCGTGCGCGCGATCTTCGTGTTCGCCGCCACCAGCGTCAGCGCCTCCACGAGCGTGTCGCCCGTGCGCTTCGGGTCCGGCGCCGCCATCTTGAACACCTTCGGGCGCACCGTCGCCATCTGCGGCCGGTGGTTCGGGGTCATGATCGTCGCCATGATGTTGCCGCCGAACGCCGGGCGCGTCTGGTGCAGCAGGTACGTCTCCTTGTCGATCGAGAGCGCCGTGCAGTCCGCCGTCAGACCCGTGCGCGCGCGCACCGCCACCTTCGCGAAGAACGCCCGCCCGATGGCCGTCGCGCCCGCGAGGATGACCTCCGGCTTGTGCTTCGCCACCAGCTGGTGCAGCGCGTCCGTATAGACGTCCGCCTCATACTCCGCAAGGCCCGGCTGGTCCACGACATACACCTTGTCCGCGCCCGCCGCGATCAGCCGCTGCGCCGACTCCGTCACGCCGTGCCCCAGCAGCACCGCCGCCAGCTGACAGCCGCCGCCGCGCTCCTTCTTCAGCCGCAAGCCCGTCGAAAGCAGCTCATACGCCACATCCTGCACCTTGCCGTGCCGCTGCTCCGCGAACACCCAGATGTCCTTGAACGCCTTCAGGTCCGCGCCCTTGGGGGCCTCCTTCTCCACGGCCTTGATGGCCTTGAACGGGCAGGCCTTCACGCACGCGTTGCACGCGCGGCACTCCGCCGCCTTCAGCACCGCCAGCTTGCCCTCCATATAAAGGGCGTCGAACGGGCACGCCGTCACGCACTTCTTGCACCCCTTGCACGCGACGGGGTCGATGATAATCGGTGTGTCGCTCATGACTTCACAACTCCCTTGTCTTGCAGCGCCTTCACAATCGCGGCCACCGCCTCGCCCGGCGCGGCGCGCCCGTCCACGCGGATGCCGCCCGTCTTGACCGGCGGCGCGAAAATCTTCACCACTTTCGTGGGCGACCCGTCCAGGCCGCACATCTCCTTCACGGCGCCCACGTCCGCCGCGCCCCACTTCGGGAGCCCGGCCTTCTTCGCGCCCACCCATCCCGACAGGCTCGCGAAGCGCGGCGTCGAGGCCTCCTTCACCACCGTCATCACGGCGGGGAGCTTGCCCTCGAGCACGTCCGTGCCCTCATCCATGTGCGTCTCCACGGTGAACGTGTCGCCCTCCACGCTCAGGGCCTGCACGTAGGTCACCAGCGTGCAGCCCAGGAACTCCGACACGCCCGGCCCCACCTGCGCCGTGTCGCCGTCGATGGCCTGCTTGCCGAAGAACACGAGGTCCGGGTTCGGGTTAATCTTCTTGATGGCCTGCGCGATGGCATACGAGGTCGCCAGCGTGTCCGCGCCCGCGAACGCCCGGTCCGTGAGCAGCACCCCGTCATCCGCGCCGCGGGCCAGCGCCTCGCGCAACACCACGTCCGCCTGCGGCGGCCCCATGGAGATGACGCTCACGCGCGCCCCGTGCCTGTCCTTCAGCTTCAGCGCCTCCTCCAGCGCATACTCGTCATAGGGGTTCATGATGCTCTCGACCCCCTCACGCATGAGCGTGTTCGTCTCCGGATTGATCCGCACATTCGTCGTATCCGGAACCTGCTTGACGCAAACAATTACGTGCATATCCTTCCCCATCGTGTGTCAACGCATGACAGCTTTTACCATTCGTAAAGCAGATACAATACCAAAAAATACCCCGCCTGTCATGCGATTTTTTGAGGTTTTTTCGAGGTGTTTTTCCGACGGCGATCGACTGCGCTCGACCGACCTCGGCCGCGCTCGAAAAAAACTTCCCCCCCGCGAAAAATTCCCTTTGCTTTCCGCGCCGGCCTCCCCTATACTGTTCCCTTTTTCAACGAGACACAAGAGGAGAGGACAAGGATATGCGTTTACGATTAACAGGCACGCTGCTGGCGTGCACCCTGCTGGCATCCGCCGCGAACGCCGCCACGGCCGTGCAGGGGGTGGTGGCCAAACAGCGCTTCCCGTGGAACGGGCTGGTGGACGTATACTTGGCTGGACGCGAAGTGTCCCGGGAACGGGGGCCATTACGAGGCACTTGCCAACAGCCTCGGCGCGAACGGTTACTACGTCTGGGAGTCCTATGTCGCGGGGCTGGTCCCGACGGATCCCGATAGCCGTTTCCGCGCGAAAATCGCCATCGTCAACGGCGACCCTAAACTCACCTGGCACCCCGACCTGCGCCCCGACCGCATCTATACCGTCCTCGGCGTCCCGACCCTCGACACCCCCTTTATCTGGTCCCCCACCAACACCACCCACCGCTTCTTCAAGGTCAAAGTGGAGATGCCGTAGGAAGAAATGCCGGGGCCGGAATGCGGATATAGTGTCCTGTAAAATACAGATTTCACGATGCAGGGCAGAAGCCCTGCGCTCCCGGCACATGGAGGGCGAGCGTCCCCTGTCTCGCCCTCCATATCACGCCATCCAAACAGGGTAATCCTCTGTTCCGTCATCTGTACTTTACAGGACACGAGCGCGTGCTTTTCAAATCGGCTTCATCGTGTGCGCCGCAATCGACGTGCGGCTATGCAGGTGGGTGATGGCGAGCGCGAGGGCATCAGCAGCGTCGTTCTGGGGCTCTTCGTGGAGGCAGAGGAGCGTCTTGACCATCTTCTGCACTTGCTCTTTCTGCGCCCCGCCGTATCCTGCCACCGCCAGCTTCACGCGCCGCGGCTCGTACTCGTACACGGGCAGGGCTGCGCGTGCGCACTGCGCGATAATCACGCCGCGCGCATGGGTGAGGATCATCATCGTCTTGACGTTCTTGGCATAGAACACGCCCTCGATGGCGACCGCAAGAGGCTGGTACGTCCCGATGAGTTTGGTGATCTCGTCCTGCAGGTGCACAAGGCATGAGGAGAACGCGCGCACAGGGGGGTTCTTGATTGTGCCGTACCATATCGGCACGATCCGCGACCCGACCGCATCCACAACCCCGACGCCCGTCGAACGGAGCGACGTATCGATGCCCATGATGCGGCACACCGTTAACGGATGCCGTTGATCTGTCACGCGAGCCCCTCCAAAAAACGCGAGCCCCCGCATTTCAAATACGGGGGCTCATCGTGTTAGGCGTTCTTCTTCTGCGCGTCGAGCTCGCGCATGGCCTCGCTGCGGCTGAGCTTGATGCGTCCGCGGTCATCGACCCCGAGGCACTTGACCCACATCTTGTCGCCGACCTTGCAGACGTCCTCCGTCGCACGCACGCGGTGTTCCGCAAGCTGGCTGATGTGGCAGAGGCCCTCCAGTCCGGGGAGGATCTCGACGAACGCGCCGAATTCCTTGACGCCCGTGACCTTGCCCTCGTACAGCTTGCCCTCCTCGGCCTCGGCCGCGACGGCGGAAACCTCGTTCTGCGCAATATTCAGCGCCTCCGCGCTCGTGGCGTAGATGTTGACCGTGCCGTCCTCCTCGATGTCAATCTGCGCACCGGAGATCTCGCAGATGCGGCGGATGTTCGCGCCGCCGGGGCCGATGAGCGCGCCGATCTTGTCAACAGGGATGTTGACCTTCGTGATGCGCGGCGCATACGGCGAGAGCTCCGGGCGCGACTCGGGCATGGCGCCAGCCATGAACTCGAGGATGCGCAGGCGCCCGGTCTTCGCGCGTTCCAGCGCGGCCTCCACGATGTCCCACGTCAGGCCGCGCAGCTTGAGGTCCACCTGGAACCCGGTGATGCCCCTGCGCGTGCCGGCAACCTTGAAGTCCATGTCGCCGCAGTGGTCTTCCGAGCCGAGGATGTCCGTGACCAGAATCTTCTGCGACTCATCGGCGTTCGTGAAGAGCCCGACCGAGACGCCCGCCACGGGGGCCTTGATCGGCACGCCCGCGTCCATCAGCGCCAATGCGCCGACGCAGATCGAGGCCATTGAGGAAGAGCCGTTCGAGCCCATGATGTCGGACACCACGCGGATCGAGTACGGGTAGTCTGCGGGGATGACCTGCGCGAGCGAGCGCTCCGCCAACGCGCCGTGGCCGACCTCACGCCGCCCGGTGCTGCCAAGCCGCCCGACCTCGCCCACGCAGTAGGGCGGGAAATTGTAGTGCAGGATGAACGGCTTGGTCGCGTCGCCGCCGGTGATGGCGTCGAGCTCCTGCGCGTCGCGCTTCGTGCCGAGCGTGACGGACCCCATGGCGGAGGTCTCGCCGCGCTCGAAGATTGCGGAGCCATGCGCACGCGGCATGACGCCAATCTGCGCGTAGAGCTTGCGGATCTCGTCCATGCCGCGCCCGTCGATGCGCTTGCCGTCCTCGAGGATGTTCTTGCGCACGAGGTCAATCTCCATCGCGTCGAAGAGCCGCACGAACGACACGTCCGTGACCTCCTCCGGCCATTTCTCGATGGCCTTGGCCTTGAGGTCTTCCTTGATGGCCTTGACCGCGCCCTCGCGCTCGAGCTTGCCCGCGATGAGCAGCGCCTTGCGCAGCGCGTCGCCGCCGTTCGCGTAGAGGAACGCCATCTTCTCCGCATCCGGCTCGGTCTCCGTGACCACCTTGTCCGGCTTGCCCAGCATACGGCGCAGCTCGTGCTGCGCGTCGATAATCTTGACGACCTCCGCATGACCGCACTTCATGGCCGCGAGGAAATCCTCCTCGGAGATTTCGTCCGCGCCACCCTCCATCATCAGGAAGCGCTCGCGCGTCCCCGCGTAGATGAGGTCGAGGTCGCTCTTCTTGCGCTGGCCCTGCGTGGGGTTGACGACGAACTGACCCTCGACGCGCCCGACGCGCACGCAGCCGATGGGCCCCATGAACGGGATGTCGGAAATGTGCAGCGCGGCCGAGGCCGCGTTCACCGAGAGCGTGTCCGTCTCGTTCACGCCGTCGGCGGAGATGACCATGTTGTTCACCTGCACGTCGTTGAAATAGCCGTCCGGGAACAGCGGGCGGATGGGGCGGTCCGTAATGCGCGCGCACAGGATCTCCTTCTCCGTCGGGCGGCCTTCGCGCTTGAAGTAGCCCCCCGGGAAACGGCCTGCGGCGTAATACTTCTCGCGGTACTCCACCTGCAACGGGAAAAAGTCAATGCCCTCGCGGGGCTTGTCCGTGTTCGTCACTGCGGAGAACACCATAGTGTCGCCCAGGCGGACAACCGTCGCGCCGGCGGCCTGACGGGCCAGAAGCCCCGTCTCAATCGTCATCTGCGCATCACCTACCGTGATGCTGACAGAGGTTGTATCATTCATCTCTCTTGCCTTTCAGCTGAGTAAGGACCGGAAAGTGCCTTGCCCAGACTGGCTCACCCGTTCGGGTGAAGTTTACCTGCGTGAAAAATCTCCGCCACCACGGCGGGAGGGGTTACGGGCAAGACAAAGAAAATGCCGCGCAACCCGCCGGCCCGCCACGCTAGCGACGCAGACCGAGATCCTTGATGATCTTCTGATAGACCGGCGCATCCGTGCGCTTGAGGTAATCCAGCAAGCGGCGACGGGTGTTGACCTTCCGGATCAGCCCGTAACGCGAGCTGTGATCCTTCTTGTTTATCTTCAGATGCTCGGAGAGCGCCTCAATCTCCTTTGAGAGCGTCGCGATTTGCACTTCGCTCGACCCCGTGTCACGCTCGTGACGCTGGAACTGTTTACGAACAACAACTTTGTCAATCTGACTCATAACACTTCTTAATCCTTAATTCCGCACGATTCCCTTACCTTGTCACTTTCCGGCGAGTAATATAAGGGGTTCTGCGCCTGAAGTCAAGCGAAACAAAGCACACATTTTGCGCCCGTCAAGAACCCGCAGCGGGGATACTCCTTAGACACACCGCAGGAAAAAGCCGCACTATACCAAAAACGCCCCACGGAAGTCAACCCCAAAGAAACGCGAATGTTTGAAAAATGAATCCGCAGGCGAGGAGGCTCCTCTGGCATGATTGTTGCTCCATGGTTCGCGTGACCCTTACGTCACAGGAAAGGGGATTTGAAAGATGACGGATTTGAACAAGTGGACGCAGAAGGCGCAGGAGGCGTTGCAGCGGGCGCGGCAGATGGCCGTGCGTTATGCGCAGCAGCAGGTGGACGGGTTGCACCTGCTGGCAGCGTTGCTGGAGGATGAGGCGGGGCTGGCTGTGTCACTTTTGCAACGGGTGGGCGTGCCGGTGTCACAGTTGCGCGCACGGTCGGAGGAGACGCTGAATGGACTGCCGCGCATTTCCGGTTCGATCGAGGAGGGCAAGATTTATGTCACCCAAGCGTTGAATGATTTAATCGTGCGGGCGGGCGATATGGCGGCGCGTTTGAAGGATGAGTACCTGTCGGTGGAGCATCTGCTGCTGGCGATGGCGGACGCGGGGAAGAAGTCGGACTGCGGTAAGCTGCTGGCGGATTTCGGCGTGTCGGTGAGTAAGCTACTCAACGCGCTGAAAGAGGTGCGCGGCAATCAGCGCGTCACGACCGACAACCCGGAGGGCCAGTACGAGGCGTTGAAGAAGTACGGCAGTGACCTTGTGGAGATGGCGAAGGCGGGCAAGCTCGACCCCGTCATCGGGCGCGACGCGGAAATCCGCCACGTCATCCGCATCCTGTCGCGCAAGACCAAAAACAACCCCGTGCTTGTCGGCGAGCCGGGCGTGGGCAAGACCGCCATCGTCGAAGGCCTCGCCCAGCGCATCGTGCGCGGCGACGTGCCGGAGGGCATCAAAGACTGCACCATCTTCGCGCTGGACATGACCGCGCTCATGGCGGGCGCGAAATACCGGGGCGAGTTCGAGGAACGCCTGAAAGCCGTGCTGAACGAGATCAAGGCCGCGGAGGGGCGCATCCTGCTGTTCATCGACGAGATTCACACCATCGTCGGCGCGGGCAAGACCGAGGGTTCTTCGGACGCGGGCAATATGCTCAAGCCCATGCTCGCGCGGGGCGAGTTGCACTGCATCGGCGCGACGACGCTGGACGAGTACCGCAAGCATCTGGAGAAGGACGCCGCGCTCGAACGCCGCTTCCAGCCCGTGCAGGTGGACGCGCCGTCGGTCGAGGACACCATCTCGATTTTGCGCGGTCTCAAGGAGCGTTTTGAGCGCCATCACAACGTGCGTATTCAGGACGCCGCGCTGGTGTCGGCCGCCGTGCTGTCCGACCGCTACATCCAAGACCGCTTCCTGCCCGACAAGGCCATCGACCTGCTCGACGAGGCCTGCGCCTCCATCCGCACGGAGATGGATTCCATGCCCGCCGAGCTCGACGAAATCACGCGCAAGGTCACGCGCCTTGAAATCGAGGAGACCGCGCTCAAGAAGGAGAAGGATGCCGCCTCGAAGGCGCGTCTGGCGGAACTGCGCAAGGAGCTTGCGGATCTCAAATCCAAGGCCGACGCGATGACTGCGCGTTGGCAAGCGGAGAAGAAGGCGCTGGAGCAGACCAAGGCCTTGCGCGGGCAGCTGGAGACCGCGCGCGTCGAGTACGACCGCGCCGAACGTCACGCCGACCACACCAAGGCCGCGGAACTGAAATACGGCACGATACCCGACCTCGAACGCAAGCTGAAAGAGGCGCAGGAGCTCACCGCCTCCGCCACCGCCATGTTGCGCGAAGAGGTCACGGCGGAGGAGATTGCGGAAGCGGTCTCACGCTGGGCGGGCATCCCCGTCACCAAGCTGATGGAGGGCGAGCGCGAGAAGCTGCTGAAGCTCGCGGACATCCTGCACCTGCGCGTGGTCGGTCAGGACGAGGCCGTGGAGGCCGTCGCCGACGCGGTGCTGCGCTCACGCGCCGGCATCAAGAACCGCCAGCGCCCCATGGGCGCGTTCCTGTTCCTCGGCCCCACGGGCGTGGGCAAGACGGAGCTCGCGAAAACGCTCGCGGCTGAGCTGTTCGACTCGGAGGCGTCGATGGTGCGCATCGACATGAGCGAGTACATGGAGAAGCACACCGTCTCGCGACTCGTCGGTGCGCCGCCCGGCTACATCGGCTACGAGGAAGGCGGGCAACTCACTGAGGCCGTGCGCCGCAAGCCCTACAGCGTCGTGCTACTCGACGAGATCGAGAAGGCGCATCCCGACGTGTTCAACATCCTCCTGCAAGTCCTGGACGACGGCCGCCTCACCGACAGCCACGGCCGCACCGTCAGCTTCCGCAACGCCGTGGTCATCCTCACCAGCAACATCGGCTCCGAGTTCCTCGCCACGGACGGCGCGGAGATTTCGGAGGCGGCCCGCAAGCAGGTGATGGCCCTGCTCAAAGCCAGCTTCCGCCCCGAGTTCCTCAACCGCCTTGATGAAGTGGTGCTGTTCAAACCCTTGGGCAAAGAGCAGATCGCCGCCATCGTGCGCCTGCAACTCAACGACCTCCGCAAACGCCTCGCGGAACAGGAGCTTGCGCTCGAGCTCGACGATGCCGCCATCGCATGGCTCGCCGAGAAAGGCTTCGACCCCGTCTATGGCGCCCGCCCCGTCAAACGCGCCATCCAACGCGAACTCGAGACCCCCATCGCCCGCAAGATCATCGCCGGAGCCTTCCCCCCCGGCGCGGTGGTGCGTGTCAACGGGACGGCGCAAGGGCTAGACGTGGGGGGCTGATTTCGGCTGACCCCTACGCGCGTTCGGGGAGGAGGTGTTTGTTGGCGTCGTCGCTGTTGGTGAAGCGCATGGCCTTCTCATCGTAGGTGAGGCGCTGGCCGGGGAAGCGCAGGGCGATTGTGCCGAGCAGCCCGATCTCGCTCAGGCGGCCGCCGTAGCTGAACGGTGCGCAGTTCGTGTGCTTGCCCGCGCGCACGGCGCTGAGCCAGTCCTTGCAGTTGCCGCCCGACACGCGCGGGATGGTCCGCTCCGGACGCTTGAAGGCCTGCATCTTCGACTCCGGGATGAGGCGTATGCCGCTCGAACCGTGCGAGCCGTGCAGCAGCGTACCGCCGTCGCCGACGAGATACGCGCCCGTGTGCTTGTTGTCGAAATCGCGGTCCTGCTCCAAGTCCGCCGGGCGCGGGACTTTCATGTTGCCGTCGTACCAGGTGATTTTGAAAGGCGCCCCGTCCTTCAGCACGAACTCCATCGTCACGCGCGTACCCTTGGGGTAAATCATGGCATCGCGCTTCGGGTCGTAGTTGGCGTCCACCTCTGCGGTCAGGGCGACGGGCATGCTCAGCTCGAGCGCCCAGAACGTGCCGTCCAAGACGTGGCACACCCAGTCGGCGAACACGCCGTTGCCATAGGGCATCCAGCCGCGCCACTTCTCCGGCACGCAGTCCGGCAGGTAGGCGCGCTTCGGCAGGGGGCCCTGCCACAGCGCCCAGTCCAAGTGGCCCGGGACCTCGGGGCGCTGCTCCAGCAGGTCGAGGGAACGGTAGTAGAACTGCGGGAAGTCGTAGCACCACGCATGAAGCTCCTTGGGCTTGCCGACCGCACCGGCCGCGACCCACTCTTTCATCAGGCGCACACCCTCCTCGCTGTGGCCCTGATTGCCCAGCTGCGTGATGAGGTTCTTCTGCGCGGCGACGGCCATCATCTCGCGCCCCTCCGCGACCGCGTGCGCCAGCGGCTTCTCGCAGAAGACGTGCTTGTTGTACTTCATCGCCTCCATGACCGCGGCATGGTGGACATGGTCGGGCGTGACGACGGTCACCGCGTCGATCTGGTCATGCACCTCCGCCAGCATCTTGCGGAAGTCCTTGTAAAGCTTCGCGTTCGGATATTTCTCGCGCACCCACCCGAGGCTGTGGTCGTTCACGTCGCAGAACGCGACGAACTCCTCATCCGCCATCTGGTTGAGGTCCCCCCTTGCCTGCCCGCCCGTGCCGATGGCCGCGAGCCTCACCTTGCGGTTCGCCTGATCCTGCGCAACCCCCCGCAAAGGGATCACCTGCATCCCGACCGCCGCGCCTGTCGCCTTCAGAAACGTCCTACGTTGCATAACAGCTCCTTCCCGTTTTGTAAATGATGAGAATAGTATAGGGTGAGGCGGCGCAGAGTGCAACAGCAAAATTAGAAATGAGGTGCAGGAGATTTCTGCGCAACAGACACGATGGTTTTCACAAGATGCGTTCAAGCATGGGGTGCGGCGGCTATATGCGCCCCGCAGGGGAAACCCGCCGCACCCCATAAAGGGGACGGAGGGGACCTAGGGGACGGAGGTGTTTTCTGGAAGCCGCAAACGGAAACACCCCTTCTGACCCTTTGCCCCCTTGGCCTCCTTCACCCCCTAAGTCCCTTTCTCACTCTCCTTTCTTGGAGAGTCCACCTCCAAGAAAAATTCACCTCCCCGCTTTTTGCCCTTGCAAAGGGGGGGCGGATAGGGTAACGTTACATCATCTTAGGCAACGGGTGTTGTCTTGGGACTGGTTCTTTGACCGTCGCGGGAAGAGGTTCCCGCGACACCTTGCGGCGAAGGCAACACTTCCTTCGCAAAGATGTTTTGTACGTTGTACAGAACATCCAACTGAAAATATCCTAACTTGCAGATAATGTGCAACGCACTTATTCGTAAGCATTTTCGAACTCCAAGTGTAAAGTATGAGGTGCGTCCTTTTTTTAGGCGTGTCTCTGAAATACATACAGTGTTTGGAGTTGGGCATTAGGATAGCCTCAGTTGGGCATTGTTAAAAAATCAGAGGTGCGTCTTTCCATGCCGATGGGAAGCCGACCGTATAAAATGAACGGGCGAGAAGGAAAGGAGAGCAGTTATGAGAAAGTACATTATGTCGGTACTTTTGTTACTCGGACTGGTATTATGTATAACGGGATGTGACTCTGAAGTCCAGTTGCCTACAAAAACAGGTGGTGGCGGGTTGCAACAAATTTTTGATCCCGCCACTGGTCAATATCGGTAAGTTTAAGGTTTGAGTTATATGGCACACGGGATTTCTCGTGTGCCATATTCAGGCTAAAAGGCTATCCTGTTTGGATGGCGTGATATGGAGGGCGAGCGGCCCCCCGAGCCGCCATGTGTCTTACGGCTCCCCCCGGGGGCGCCC
>Ga0082212_10004031_pt1 | contig 20586 bp, 20 predicted proteins | sample TergutNt197P3_FD_71548 | JGI IMG/M metagenome (GOLD analysis project Ga0082212, IMG submission 71548) | Neocapritermes taracua P3 segment gut microbial communities from Petit-Saut dam, French Guiana - Nt197 P3 | ecosystem: Host-associated > Arthropoda: Insects > Digestive system > Gut ... | reverse complement strand
GATGACGGTTTTTTTGGTGGGCCTGATACCGACAATTTCAATTTCCTCGTTCAGCTTGAGGATACCCCTGTCCACTTTACCGGTAACAACGGTACCGCGCCCGGAGATGGTGAACACGTCCTCAATGGGCATCAGGAAGGGCTTGTCGGAGTCGCGTTCCGGATCGACGAAGTAGGTGTCCATCGCCGCAAGTAACTCGTCAACGCATTTTGTCTCTTCGGCGTTTTCAGGCTCGGTCATCGCTTTAAAAGCCGATCCCTTGATAATGGGGATCTTGTCACCGGGAAAGCCGTTCTGGGTCAGCACGTCTTTGATTTCCTCTTCGACAAGTTCGATAAGTTCAGGATCATCGACAAGGTCGACCTTGTTGAGGAATACGATCATGCTGGGAACGCCGACCTGGCGGGCCAGGATGATGTGCTCGCGGGTCTGGGGCATAACCGAGTCAGGGGCGGAAACGACCAGCACCGCTCCGTCCATCTGGGCCGCGCCGGTGATCATGTTCTTGATATAGTCGGCATGGCCGGGGCAGTCGATGTGGGCGTAGTGCCTTTTTTCGGACTGATATTCGAGGTGCCGGGTGTTGATCGTAATACCCCTGGCTTTTTCCTCCGGGGCGTTGTCAATTTGGTCATAACTCATTACCTTGTCGCCGTATTTCTTGGCGCAGTGCATGGTAATCGCGGCGGAAAGAGTGGTCTTCCCGTGATCGACATGTCCGATGGTGCCGACATTCATGTGGATCTTTGTCCGGTTAAATTTATCTTTTGCCATTTCGTGTCCTCCTTAACTTAGACACAGTATAAAATACTATTTAAGCGTGTCGGATTATTCCGACACACCTTAACCTGCATACAGCAAGCCTGCTTCATAACGAATTACAAAAGATGATAATAAGGGAATACGAGAAAAGGGGAGAACCCTATTAATCGCGAATTCCACCTGTCCCATCTTATCCGAAACCTTCGCCGAAGTCTGTGAACCGAAGGTTAACAGACCGAGGTTACACTCTGGATGGTCGGTTTGGCTCCGACACCCGTGCCGGGGCATTTCAAGGTCTATTTTTTGCAACTTTTTCGTGCTGCGTACCTCCTTCCCCGGCAAGGTCTTCCCGGTACGTACGACAAACCGCAACAACCGGAAAATATTTCAAAAATCTCCGGCGAATTTTTAACCCGCCACATAATTATAAAGGAAAAATCAGTATACCGAATTTTCCCCGATTATGTAAAGCCCTTTAGGGCTAAAATTACCACCTGTAATGGGCGAACGCCTTATTCGCCTCGGCCATTTTATGGGTGTCTTCCTTTTTTTTAAATGCGGTTCCGGTGCTATTATACGCATCCAGCAGTTCCGCTGCAAGACGTTCCCCCATGCCGCGACCCGAACGGGCGCGGGCCGCACTGATTATCCAACGCATACCCAGGGCATCCCGCCTGGTCTCCCGAATCTCCACCGGAACCTGATAGGTCGCACCGCCAACCCGCCGGGACTTAACCTCTATTACGGGTTTTACATTGTCAAGGGCCTTGAGGAAAACCTCAAGCGGTTCGTTTTCGGTTTTTTCCCGTAAAATACCCAGAGCCTCGTGGACAAGCCGTAAACTGACGGAACGCTTTCCTTCCCACATCATACGGTTTACAAATTTGGAAACCACAACGCTGTTATACTTCGGATCCGGATCGATCTTCCGGTCTATCGCTTTTTTCTTTCTTCCCATAACTTTATCCGTTTATGCTACGCTTTGGGCCGCTTGGCGCCGTATTTAGAGCGGCCCCGTTTCCGGTCAGTCACTCCCAGTGTATCTTTTGCCCCTCTGATAATGTGGTAGCGTACGCCGGGGAGGTCTTTAACCCTTCCACCGCGAACCAGAACCACCGAGTGCTCCTGTAAATTGTGCCCTATCCCCGGGATATAGGCCGTTACCTCGGTTCCGTGGGAAAGTCTGACACGGGCCACCTTCCGCAATGCCGAATTGGGCTTTTTAGGTGTAACGGTCATAACGCGGGTGCAAACACCCCGCTTCTGCGGGCAGTTTTTCAGGGCGGGAGACTTGGTTTTGGAAACCACCTGCTGCCGTCCGAAACGAACCAACTGATTTATTGTAGGCATTAGCCAATAACTCCTATATCGTGCGGCTGCCTGGCCGCACAATTAAACCGAACATGAAACGGAGTTTCGTGACAACTCCTTAAGAACCCCAGCACACAGTACTAAAGGGCGCAAAATCCCTCCCCTGCCAAAACATGAGGATAGGGCTAAAACCTAACAAATATAAAAAAAAGAGTCAAGAGAATTTTGGAAAAAAAGAAAAAAAATTCGGAACAATTAAGACGATTTTTACAAAAAAATGCACCGGAGAAAGGAGTAACTCCGGTGCAGGGTTAGGAGGAACCGGGAACAAACCCATAGTTTCTGAATATAAAACAACAGAACCGGTACGAAGGTAACACAATATTCATGTGCTAACGCACTGATTCAGATTTCCATTGGACGATAAAACACTCGTAAGCGGCGATTGTGGCGGCCATCGTCAGGTCCTGCACACCACCCCTGCCGTCATGATCCGCCCCGTCCAGAATGTACAGGTGTTTGAGGGTTCCTTCAATGTCCTCAATTGTTAGGACGGGATCGGAGTCCCTGCGCCGCTGAAGCCCCCGCAATTCTCCTTCATACGTTTCCCTGTACGTAACGTCCCGCCATTCCGTTGAAGAACCCATACCGTACCCTTAAAACCGGCGCCAGAAGATACGTTCTATCAGCCGGCGCAGACCGACAGGCTCAAGCGAAAGGATAAGGGCCAAAGGCAGAATGAGCATCTGATCGGTGAGGTTTTGCTGCCAAAAGCGGGGACTCAGCTTTATCAGCATTGAAGCAAAGATGCCCAGAGCGGTCAGCAGCCATATCAACCGGAGCAAAACTTCCGGAAGCAGGCGTTTTCTGTAGTTTTCCGCCGATGCGTACCGGATGCCCAGGGGAACGGCGGCAAGCAAAAACGGATTACAGAAAAAAAAGTTGACGTTATGGAACGTGTAATCGTGTTCGGTAAATAAACTCATAAAAAGGAGCAGTAATCCCGCAATACCGAAAACAAAACCGAATAAGGTGTGGCATATCCCCAGCGCCACCTGACCAACAGGGGGAGATTTAACCTGGACAAAAAACAATAACCCTAAAAATACAGTCAGAACAAGGCCGAAGGCAAGCTCCCGGGGCCATTGCTTACGGGGAACCTCCAGCACGACAGGACGGTCGTGAGCTCTGTACACATATTCAACATCCGAAACCAGCCGCCGGGCATTGCCTCCGGAATCGGTATACACGAATTCGTCGATACGGTTCCCCGCCTCGGAGGGGAGAAACATCTCGTCCCAAACGGTTGTAGGGGTGTCAATATCCTGCCCCATCCAGAAATTGAGTATCCAGTCGGTAAAAAAAGAATGCCAGGTGTGGCGGCGGACATGCTGGCGCAGGGTAAAACGGCCCGGTTCGTTACCAAATCGCCCCCTGAATTGTCCGTCGGTTATCTGATCGATACCGTACAGGATGCGGGTAACGCAGTTGTCCTTGAAATGATGGTATAGATAATTCCGGTTTTCGGGGAGCACGCTGTTTTCCGCAAACAGAAAAATTTCTTCCCGCTTTTCCGGAGGAAGATCCAGGGTATACAGGGTAACATCGCGGTTTGCCGCTATATAACCTGCAATAATATCTTCAGTAAACGATACGCCGCAACTGTACCATAACCGCCCGAAGGCAAAATTGACAAAAAAGTTTTCGTTATCAAAAGAAAATTGACCGTAATCGTATAAACGACTCTGCCCGGTACGGATATTTTCAATAATCAGGGCGATATGACCCCACCAGAAATACAATTCATCGCCCGGCCCAAATACGGCGATTTTAATTTTGAGGTCTTCACCGCGCGCTCCCATGCCCCGCCCTGATTGTGCGGACAATGAGAATATCAGAATAAAGGCCAGCAGGACAACGGCAACCCCCTTTTTAATTTTGCTCACTAGCCAAGCTCCATAACGATACGGTATTTGAGGTATATCTCCTCCAGCGTATGAAGGGGGCCGGGGGCTGAAAAACGTCTGCGGAGCATGCAGGCATCCCTTCGTTCAATGAAAAAATCGTAAATCGCCTTCGGATCCCTGTCATCCACCACCGAATATGACGGTTTGGAATCCAGGTAGGTACGTATTTCGTCATAGCCGACAGCGTTAATTCCGAAACGTACAAGTCTGGAACGCACCTGCTGTATTTCTTCCCAGGAAAGGCCGAAGAGGAACTCCTCCAGCGCCCATCTGGTTTCGTCATTGGACGATTCCTCTTTGAGGAATTCCCTCCAGTCCCCTTCCATCTCCATTGAGATTCTCAAAAGTTCCGCATTGCCGTTCATGGTTCCGAAACCGGGGGGAACCGCGTCACGGGCGATCCAGAGCGAGGAAAGAGCGGAAAGGTGGCATATACCCCTGCGGTCAACCCCGCTGTCCCAAAGGGCGACAAGGTCATCGGCGAGGCTCGCCTTTGTATTTGGAGAAAAGTCCGTATCTTCCAGACAGGTAAAATACACCGTTTCCGCCATAAGGGTACTGATTATCGAAAATATGACCGTCTTCACCGCCTCATGAAAATCCTCCCTGTTACCTGTCAGATAAAAGAGAAGCGAAAACGCGTGGAATTTGGCCACCAGAAAACTCCTCATGGCGACAACTTTGGTGGGGAAATGCAGGAGGTGCGAAGCCGATGAAAAGGCCAGAATGGATTCGACAAGTTTCGATTCGTTGCGGATAATGCCTTTAAGGAACCTGGTGTGCCGTATGGATGGATATGCAAACACCGCAGCCCCCAGGGCACGCAGCCGGATAAAACGTTCCCGGACAAGGCCGCAGTCTTCGGGGTTTGTTTCGTTAAGCCATGCTTCAATTTCACTTGCAAGCCGGTTTTCTTCTTCAGTAAGGCCCGTTTGGGCCGGATCAGAGCTGTAATCCATACCGGTAATCGACATATATTAAAGATACTCAAATAAAACAGAGTCGGCAAGGAAAATTTTCATCCTGTAATTAAACGTTCCAGAACCATCCAGGCCCAGGGGATAAAAACGGCGGGAATGAGATTTGCCACCTTGATCTCCCTAACCCCCAGAAAATTGAAACCGATTCCGGCAATGAGAAGCGAGCCAACGGCGGACATTTCACCGACAATTTCCGGCCTGATTAAACCGCCCACAGCCTGCGAAGCGAGGGTGATACCCCCCTCGTAAACAAAAACGGGCAAAGCGGAAAACGCCACGCCTATTCCCAGAGACGCGCTGAAAACCAGCGACATGGCACCGTCGAGGACGGACTTTGCAAAAAGAGTGCTGTGGTTCGCCTGAAGACCGCTTTGCATGGAACCGACAATCGCCATCGAACCGGTGCAAAAAAGGATGCTGGCTGAGACAAAACCTTTTGAAAAACTATGCCCGGGTTTACCCGCAGTATCGGCCGTTTTTTCCATGCCGAGTTTTCGTTCCGCCCACATCCCCAGCCTGTTCATCCATTTATCGATATTGATAAGTTCGCCCAGGGTAGCCCCTATAACCAGACTCATTATCAGAAGGAGAATGTTTTGATTTTCCATCGCACCTTTTATTCCGATGTAAATTGTGGAAAGGGCGGCGGCTTTTTTAATAAGATCCTCGAAGCGTTCGGGGATTCCCTTTACAAGAAAGCACCCCGCCAGAGAACAGACAACGATAACAAGCGCATTAACAACAGGTCCCAACATGGGAGTATTGTAACAATCCGGCAGATGACATTCAAGTTCATACATGGTAGCATGCCCAAGTAGTATAAGTATGCCGAAGATAAAAAGTGCCGCCGATGTTTACGATGTATCGCCAATCTATGCTTTTTACAAAACGTTCACCGTCCCTTCCCTGCGGCCCGCAACTCTTCACTGCATCGCTTCGATTTTCCATAACTTTTTTTTCCGCCAATACCGCGCCGCCTGGCTGCCGGGCCGCGTCCCGGTGACCAGAGTCGATCACCCCCTTGATAAAAAAATTCCTTTTGTCCCGTCATGGGTAACGATATACCTTGACTTTGTCACATTTTGGGTAAGGATGCTGAGTTTTATTCTGCGTACATTCGGGCGCAGGGCCTTCGGCCCGGTAAAGGAATTTATCGTATCAATGGACAGGCTGTACGCCTTTGCGGCGGAATGTTACAGCAAAAATTTTTCCACCACCGACCGGCCGTTTTACATCGCCCGCCCCCGTTTTTTTCTAATTCACCTGGTCGATCCCCATCTGATGTGCGTCCCCAGTCTGCACGTTATGGTTGTAATACATACATATACACGGTTTGCCGCCATGCTACGCTCGACGGGTACGGCGGAACAAGCCGAATACTATTCATCACAAATCGAAGAAATGAAACAGGGGGCGCTTGCGATTGCCCGGGCGATTCTGTTTGTAAAACAGCACAGTGTAAACTGCATTCCGGCGGCCCTTTACGCGATGACCCGTTTTAACGGCGAATTGTTCCCACAGGAAGAAGCGGAAGCCTTTGCAGAACTAATTTTCACCGCACCCACCCCGGCAAAATCACCGACAAGGCTGCCGACAGGGTCGCCGGCCCCTTCACAGTTGAAGCGTCCGGCAAATTACAATGTGCGTCCCTGCGCCGCCCCCAAGACAAGACTCCCCCCGGCGGATATTGCCGAAATAAAAAACCATATCGTTAATCTGTACCGGCGTTTTCTTGCCGAAGGAAAAAGCACGAGTCGATGGGAAGAACCGCTACTAAGGTTTTTAGAAAAATACGGCAATGAACAACGTTAAATACTATCTCCGGGTGTGTACCTGTTTCGTCCGTTTTGTTTGGATAAATACAGGGCTTCATCGGCTTTTACAAAGTAATCGGCGGCAGTTTGGTTATGCAATACTTTACCGGTCACACCGCCGACTGAAATGGTCACAAAATTTGCCGCTTCGTTTTTTTCATGGGGGATGCCCCGCTCCCGTAAACTGTAAATTAATCTCAGCGCAATTAAATGTGCCCCGTCTTCATCAACATTGGGTAAAACGACAACAAACTCTTCACCGCCGTACCGTGCAATATAATCATCCGCCCTTAAAAGATTGTGGGACAGGGTATTCGCCACGGTTTTAAGACAATCGTCACCCATACCGTGACCGTATGTGTCGTTGTATTTCTTGAAAAAATCAATATCCAGCATTAAGAGGCTCAGCTTCCCGCCTGACCTGGACAGGGATTTGATAAGACGTTTCATGTCTTCTTCAAGGAAACGTCTGTTATATATGCCCGTAAGCACATCAATTATTGACATGTTCCTGTAAACGTTCCGTTCTTTTTTTAGTATCAGATTGGTATGTATCAGATTGAAGATGATGAATATACCCGCTACAACGATCATCAATACTATAAAAAATAAGGTCATGGAAGTATTCAGTATATATTTCAAACCAAACGGGAGAATCGAACAGACATACCAGTCAAAATCGGGAATTGCGATCAGGGCGGCTATTCCTTCGGAAACAAAAAAATAATGAGCTTCATTGTCTTCCAAATTTTCGCGCATGGAAAAAATTTCGCTGCCGGTTTTACCCAGTTTGTTTTCCAGACTTACTTTATCGGCTACAAGATCCTTATCGTCGGCTCCGGTTATTTCCCCGGCCTCGTTAAAATAGAACAGGGGCGTATCACCAAAATAGTCGTGGAAAACGGAATAGACAAAAGCTGACACATCGATCCCCGTTCCCAAAACACCGATGGGCTTATGGCCCGAATCGAATACCGGGGCATTTATCCAGAAGTTTGTTTGATCAAGATCAGGGTTGTAATTGATATTGAAATTAAACGCTTCCGTCCCGTTCAGGGTCATGTTATACCAGTAACTGTCGGGAGCATCCGGATTGACAGTATAGGTGTAAGAACCGTTAAAGTAGAATTTTTTGTCTTTATCGTTTACCCAAAAGATCGATTTTGGTACGAAAACATGCCCGTATTCGGCTAATTCTTCAAATGCATGACCTTCCAGTTCGGAATCGCCGGGGTTAAGAAAATACCGCTGTATAAGGGGAGAATTCGCCATTTTCAGGACAAGGGCAATTTCCCCGTTTACCGCCGCTTCCAGTCTGAGTTTTTCAACTTTCACCGTTTGGGACAGTGCCCGGCCCGCATTGGCAAACTGGACTCTTCGCATGGAATGAATAAAGGCGGCGCTTCCCCCAAAAAAAACAATCAAAAACAGAACGACAGAGAAAATTGTAAATTTGTATTTTACCAGAAGGTGATTCTCTTTTTCTAACATCTTAACTTCCAATAATAAACGAAAAAAGGGAAAATGAATAGATAACGAAGATGGTTTATATTGCTATAAAAGCAAGCCAAAGATTGTCGCGCAGGGGTGGATCGGCCTGTACTGTGATGCGCTTACTGCCGGCAAAAGGTTCGGGAAACGAAAGCGAACGGGCGTGCAGGCGTATGCCGCCGTTTTTTTCGCTGCGCCGGGCGCCGTATTTTAGATCCCCCTTGACGTGCAGGCCCACCCGCTCAAGCTGTGCACGTATCTGATGGTGCCGCCCCGTTACCGGTTCAATTTCAAGAAAAAGATAATCACAGCCCCTGCCGGCAAGGCGGTACCGGAGAATTGCCTTTTTTCTCCCCGGCCCGGGCTCGTCAAAAGCAGCCGATTTGTTCCGCCGGGGATCAAACTGTATCCAATGGATTAATTCGCCGCCGACATGGTCGCTGACATGGTCGCTGACATGGTCGCCGACATGGCCGTCTGCAATACCGCCGAAGGTACTGTCACCGGCAGAGATGTCGTATAACAATGCGCCTTTTTGCGGCAACTCGACAACCGCCCAGTAACGTTTTTCAACATCTTTTCCGTTAAAGGCGGCGGCGCTGCTGAAAGCGGCATTAAAAAAACGAAGCGCCGCCCGTGTACGGGCGAATAGGACACAGCCTGAAACCGGAACATCAAGACGATGTGCGGCAACCGGTACGGCAAGGGGATCTTCCGCCGGCGGGACGGGCAAATGTTCATCTGCAAGCAGCGCGGCGGCAAGTTGCCCGGGCAGATCTGCCATTCCTTTGACCGCCCCTTCTACAGCCTCCCCGGCAATTTTATTAACAACAACACAGTTAGAATCGCAATATAGAATTCTCTTTGCAATTTCTAAAAAATCTTCACTACTCCCCACTCCCCGCTCCCCATTTCCCGTTTATTAACCCCAGCCTTATTTTTTCCCGGATGATCCGGGCCGCCGTTATGCGAAGGCGTTCCCGTGAAAGTCTTCCGTCGTCAAGGGCCGCCTGAATCTCCTTGTGGGTCCGCCTTAAATCGGGCTGCCACACCAGTACCATGTCCGCCCCGGCGGCAAGGGATCGTACCGCAGCGGTTTCGGGTCGCAATCGGTTTTCATTTCTCGCACTTTGATCGGAAACAGCCGCCATCGAAAAATCATCGCAAATAATTATTCCTTTAAAGCCCAAATCCCGCCGGAGCCAGCCGTCCATTACCGCCAGGGAAAGGCTGGCGATATTTGTGTCATCCACGGCAGGAACCGCCGAATGGGAAACCATGATCGCCCGTGCCCTGCCGCTGCGGATAAGGGACTCAAAGGGGGCCGTCAATTCGGCCAAAGCCGCTCTGTCCTCCCGCAGCACGGAAGGAAAAAGATGGGGATCGACTCCGGCGCTGCCGGGAAAATGTTTCACCGCACAGAGAACATTTGCGAGTTCCATTCCCGCGATAAAGGCTGCGGCGGCATCGGCGGCAAAGGCAGGATCGGGGCCGTATGATCGATCCTCCAGAAAATCAGAGTTGTTTTTATTCAGGTATTCCGCAACCGGTGCAAAATTTAAATTTATACCGAGATCGCCAATCGCCTTCCCCGCAGAATAACTATCTGCGGCAATCTTCGTGACAGCTGCATTCCGGCCCTTGTCTTGCGCCGTTTCCCAATACGAAGATGCCGGGGGCAGGGCGGCAACACCGGGCCGGAAACGTTTTACCGTTCCCCCCTCGTGATCCACCGATACAAAAGACGGCACGGCAATAACTGTTTTCTCACCTGCCGGTTCACCGGCAGGGTGCAGTTCAACAGAAGCACCCGATGCGATAAGCGTCACACCCTCGTTAATCAATTTCCGTATTGCATCGTTATCGGTGTCCAGGTTGTACCTGAACAGCATGATCCCGCCGGCCGGACACTCCGTTAGAAGGAGCCGCATATCCGGGGTTAACCGCCCTTTGCCGTCAACTCCGGAAATTATTACAGCGGCGGCAAGTTGCGGGTCGGTAAAAGCGTCGGCAATACGGATCGCAATGTCTGCATCATCACCTGCGACTCCGTCGTCTGTCACATAACCGGATATATTTCCCCTGTTGACATCGTCGCCGGAATTGACGGATCCGTGTTTGTCATCAGTGCCTTTATTACAGGAAAAAAATAAACAAAAAAGAACAATTAAAAACGACAACTTCGGGACAGTGTGAAAAAGATACATGGATAAATATCAGCTGCGATAGGCCGCCAAAATGACAAGGGACAAAATAAAAGAAACAGCCAGAATAACAATATAAAGAATAAGGGCGGACGAAAAGCCAACCGCGAGAATCAGCGAAACACCCACGGTGTTAAGTACGGTACGGTACAAATACGTCAAACCGTTAAACACCACGGGCAGAACGGGAAGCATAATCGTGAAAAAATAGCGGGGACGGCTTTGTGCCCGTAAATGCAAGCCGATTATTAATATGAAAATGGCCATTGGCAGGAAGAAAAGACAGGAACCGAGACGGTTCAGAATCTCCGCTTCGAACACCTGGGAAATGTAACCGTGTTCCCCGGCTATCCGGGAAGCGTCAAACAATTCCCAAAGATGTAAGCCCGACAACCCCTGCCGCATCTGCGAAAGTTTAAGAAACGTATCGTAACTGACATTCAGGACAACCTGTGCCTGACCGGGCTGATATACGGTTTCGTCCTGAGCGGTCCACACCGGCTCCCTGCGAACATCGGAATCGTTGCGATCCAACGCCCGCATAAGAACCAGAACCCGGTGTTTCCCTTCAAGAGTAACCGGCAAGAATTTGGCATACTGAGACTGCAGGCTGAGAAGCGGACGGGACAGGGAATCGAAAACCATGTACTCAAGACCGATTCCGTATGCGTAATCGGGAGCGGCTGAAAAACCGGCAACACGCAGGACGGACCGCCCCAAAGTTCCCTGCCGATCGGAACCGTCAGGTGACCATGGCAGTGAAAAGACCACGCCGGTAAGCGTTCTGCCGACAGACAGTTCGTCTTCGTCAATAAAGAACGCAATCTCCGTGAGTCCCTTTTCGCTGAGCGCAAGATAATTCTCCGTGTCAGGATCGCGCGGGACTTGTTCGTAAAGATCACGGAAAATATAATAGGCCCGAATCCAGTCGCCGGTTAACACAGCCTGATAACCGGACGCTTTTTCCTGATAAATCGAATACGCGGTAGTTTCGCGATCGCCGGGCCTTTGCGACTCGACCTGGTTCCAGGCGAGAGCCGCAAGCCTTGTCGCCTCGGTATTTTCCGGGCTGCCCTCCCCCGCAATACGTCCGCCGAGAGTGGCATACCAATGGGCGTCAAAGAATTTTCCTTTATTAAACGCGTCCTGGGCCAGGGCAATCGCTTCGGTGGCATTCATCGGATCTTTTTGTCCCGGAAGGGCGGAAATCGACGCACTGCGGGGGGAGGTATCGGACTCTCCCGCCGGAAATCTACCCGTCTCAGCTCTCGCTCTTAGCGCCCTAACACGCATTTCATTCAGGCGGATTTCCGCCTCTTTCCGCAGCTTTTCAAGATCCGGGCTGTCCTCCCACACGCTGTTGCAAATACCAATAAACTGCAACGCTTCAAACCATTCCCCCGCCGCAGCGTGAGCCTGTGCCTGTTCTTTTGCTATACGGTATTTTTCACCCGTAAAACGCATATTCGCTTCGGCATTCCGCATTAACGGGAAAAGAATGAAACACAACAGGGCATACACACCGGCGGCGCAGATAACCGCAACTATCGAGGAAAGCAGGCGTTGAAAAAGCTGGGGCGAAAAACTCTGATAACGGACTTCGTCATCAGAACCCCGGCCGAAGGGGATAACGAGGGCAGAAAATGCAAGAGCGGGAAAAAGGGCGATAACATCCAAAAACCCCCGGACAAGACGCCAGTTCTGTGAAAAAATAGGCAGGGGAGGAGGTTCACCGGGAAAAACAAGACGGAAAACCATGATGACAAGGGAGGCTATAACCACATACCCTGTAAATATCCCCCACGGTCGCTGCAATATTTCCGAATTAATCTTCATTGATATCCCGCTTTCCGGCTATAAAAACCAAAAATGAGTAAAAATAGGCCAATATCCCTACACTGCAGAAAATGAAAGGAACCGCTTGGGGAACGGGCAGGCGGCTTTGCAAAAAGGACTCAAAAACATCCTGCATTTCCGGAGAATTGAAAAAAGTTTCCAGCGCCATAATCCCCCGAAAGGCAAGGCACCCCAAAAACAGGTTTGCCATAGGCCATGCGGATAAATTGAACACAAACAGACACGAAGTTAAAAGAACGATCAGCGCCCCGGCGTATATCAGGAACGGAATCAGCCCCGCGTCAAAACGCTGCCGCAGATTTTCCGCACTGAGTCTCAAATCTATGTCCAAACTCTGTAGAAACCAGGGGTTGCTATTCCCGAACGGTCCGGACGATTGGGCGATAACCTCCCTTCCCGGGAATTCCGTCTGATAAAGCAGGGGCTTTTCGGGAACCGCAACCACACGACGTCCGGGATCGGAAGGCCCCTGCAACAATACGACTACTGTTCCTTCAAGCAGGGCGTTATTGGCGGCAATAAGCCCCGGCCCGCCCAAAGGCTGCGTCGGATTTACCACAGCAGGTACGTTTTCCCAATTTTTCAGCACCTGACCTATAAAACAAACAAAAACAAGGGACAACGCACCGATAAAAAGAACCGCAAACGGCGCAAAAACTTTCTCACGGGCGGCGAAACTCAGACCCATGAGTATACCGCCGTAAATACTCAGGGATAATGCCCAACGAGCTGCGGCGATGAGGCCGGTCAAAACTGCTTTGGTCTGTTGGGGCAGAACCCCTGCCCATTCAATACGTATAGCCAGAAAACGCAGCCCGGTTGACATTATCATCAAAATCGCAAAACTGATACTGTAAAACAGCGCCAATTTGACCAATTTCTTCACATATATAGATTAACACAGAAAAAGGTAAAACGCAAGGGTGTTCGTAATCCGTGACTGCCGATTACTACTTTTCCCCATTTTATCCACAACAAATGAAAGAGAAAAATTACAAAATAACGGATTTACGGTCGAAAAATAACACATATTTTTAGAAAAAAAACAGTTAATTCTATATGTTAAATAATGTAAATCTTTATTCTGCAAGGAATTAACATCCAGCGTTATTTGCAACTACGCAACCTGAAGGGATTTTGTATGAAAACAGATACACCTAATAAAATTCTACCCTTATTATTAACACTTTTTCCACAGGAAGGAACCGTTTCCGAATTGGAAAAAAACCGGTTTTCGGCATTTTCCTCAATAATTAGCCCAATTGCACATTTCCCGCATTATCAACAGCGAGGATTGTTTTACATTCGGAACATCGAAAACGGCCGGATTTAATGGCTTTTAGTTTTTTTGAACAGTTGGGACAGGGAAATATAACAGGAAATACCGGGGTATCTTCTTCGGTTTCAAGGCCGCTGAAAAAACCGATTGCTTCATCCAGACTGGCTTTAATATTAAAAAACTCAGTAAACCCGAGCAGCTTGAAAACCTCATATACTTTGGGATGAACATCAAGGAGGATCATGTCCCCTTCCAGGGATTTTAACGTTTTCAGAAAAGTGGTAAAGGAACCGATGCCGGTGGACGAAACGTAGTTAAGGCCCGCACAGTGAAAGATCAACCGGATAAATCCGGCATCAATTACTTTTTGAACCTGTTTCTGAAAATAATTTGAGTTATAGGTGTCGATGTACCCGTTAAGAATCAGAACCAGGCAGTCATCCATATCAGGTACTATCTGAAGCTTAACTTTCAGGCTATCGTCTTTCTCATCGTCAAATTCGGGAACGATGTCATTGTTGATCATGGTTATTCCTTTCCATTGAAAGTATACATATTATATCTAATAATGGCAACATGGATTTATCTGACATCGTAATTGTTTTATGCCGCACTTCGGAGCCCGGTAATGCGGGGGCGGTATGCCGGGCAATGAAAAACATGGGCCTTTCCCGGTTAAGGATGGCCGCATCCGGACCTCTGGACGAGGATACGCTTTTGGCAAGGGCGGTTCACGCCGAGGATATTTGGCACGAAGCGCTTTTTTTCGATACATTGGCCGAAGCGGTCGCCGATTGCTCGATTGTGATAGGAACCACCCGCAGAAGGGGCAGAAAACGGAAAAGCGTAACCATGGAACCGGGAACCCTTGCGGAATGGCTGAAGGAAAGGGATGCCGCACCTGCGGCCCTGGTTTTCGGCAACGAACGAACCGGCCTTGAAGACGATGAGTTAAATCTTTGCAACATCGCTTCGCATATTCCCGTTTCCGAATCTTCCCCCTCCCTCAACCTTTCCCACGCGGTGCAAATTTACGCTTACGAGATGTTTCTCGCCCTCAGCAAAGCTGACGGCAAAACAGCCGGCAAGGCCGCCGGCCCCAGGTCGGTAAAAGGAGAATGGGTTCCCGTCAGCCGCCGGATGGCGGACGAACTTACCGCCGAAATTACCGAATCCCTTGCCGATCTCGGTTTTTACAAGAAACCCGGCCGGGAAGAACAAACCCGTTTTCTGCGGGACCTTATCTGCCGTGCCGGCCTTGGCGAAAAAGAAGGCCGCTACCTGCGTGATATCATCGTAAAAGCGGCAAGGTTGGGAAGTATGAGGAATGAGGAATGAATCATAAATCGTAAATTTCGCGGAGAAATAACGCCGCGGCCTGGGACACGTTGAGGCTTTCGATATTGCCCGTTCCGGGGACGCGTAGCAGGCAGGTGCAGTTGTCTTTTACATTGGACGGCAGGCCGGTTTCCTCGTTTCCCAGCACGAGGGCGATACCGGGCCGCCCGAAACCTTCCACCTTTTCTTTTACAATTCCGGCAAGATCGCCGATTCTCCGCCTGGCCCGTGTATCCGTACCGACAACAACCAGTTGTTTTCCGGCGTCTTTTAAAAATGCGGCTGTGTTGGATATTTTCCGTACCGCAACAAACTCCATGCCTCCTTCCGCAATCCTGTAGGCACTGGTGGTCAGCTGCGCTTCGTTGTCATGATCATTGACAACAATAAAATGCGCGTCAAAAAAAGCCGCCACCCGGACTATCGCTCCAAAGTTATGATCGTTGCCCACTTCGTGAAGTACCAGACCGGTTTTGCGTTCCCGATCCCAAAAATCCAGATCTTCCTTTGTCAAAGGCTCAATCACCGGCAATTCGATCATCACCACCACACCCTGATGGTGGACGCTCTTGCATAACCGTTCAAGTTCCTCATTCTCGCAGACCTTATAAGGACGTTTACGTTCCGCAAGGGTTTTGCAGACACCGGTAAACATTTTAAAACGATCTTCCCGCAAAAAGAGACGGTTAATTGTTTGGGGATGGTGCTCTGCCAGGGCAAGGGCCGCTTTCAGGCCGCAAACCGCAAGCTCGTCGGTCAGCTTGTTACGCATACCTCACTGTAACCCATTAGATTAAAATTTGCAAACTGAAAAAAAAATCCCCATATGTAAGAAAAAATGTATGCCCAATGAAAGCGGTGAGGGGTGTCGGAGGCAAGAGTGCCGTGCGTGCACGGTGCTATTGGCCTCCGACAGGCCCCCCAATATATGCTCTGGGCATACATTTCTGCGTGGAGAATGCCGAAAATTTGTTTAGAAATATATGGAAACGTTAATCAACTATCAGAGTATGAAATTATTCACTCAAGATCACACCGACGGCGGGAAATATAACACCGTGTGGGGAACCGATTATCTGCTCATGGACAGCAGTTCATTTTTGGGCGGTGCCGACGGAAGCCGGTACGATACAATCATCGATATGATGACAAAAATCCGCACAGTCAGGGGAGAATGATAAGTATGCAGACCTACAAGGAAGGCGACGGAAAAACCGTTAAAGACGTGCAGTACTTTGATTTTGATCTTGCGAAGGATCAAATACTGAAAAAAAGCCCGGCGGATATTTCCCGTTTGGCCGCAGTAGATTTTGATCAAAACAGTTCTTCCTTTAATCTAAAAAGCCTTGGGCAGGATATTACGGTTAGCTACCCCGAATGCCGGGCAAAACTTGCCAAAACGGGGGAGGAGCCTGTCATTGAATGGCATATACCCATATTGCACTATCTGGCGACAGCGGACGGCGGCGCCCCTAACGGAACACTTGTCTCTTTTGCCGAAATTGAAAAACATGTGGCCCACCCCTGGCAATTTGAAGAGGACACCGGGGACCGGCTTATGAAGCTGCTGGATTCAATCCCCCTGGCAAAACTGGAACAGGCGTGCTTGACTTTTGACGGGGTTAAAACAAAGTCAAAAGCCGATCTGTATGTCAAATTCCCCTATCTGCCCAAAATTGATATTTTTTTACAGGTATGGCTTGCGGAAGAAGGGATACCCGGATCGGCCAAGTTTTTATTTGATAAAAACTGCGTCCATTATCTAAATTCGATTGATCTAAACTTCGCCGGCGTACTGTTGACCGACTTTCTTATTAAACAGTGCGGTTAATGATAACGGTTCCCGCGCCCTCTTCCCATAAGCCGTCAATTTTCAGTATAATAATCATGAGATTGTGAACTTAATTCTAACGTCAGTGTGTTGAGGAGGAATGTATGAACGGTTTTTTTGAGATCGTGCAAAATGTAAACGACGTAATAAACGGTTTGGTATGGGGCCCGCCCATGCTGGTTTTAATAGTCGGGACAGGCATATTTTTAACGATCATCTTGAAGGTTTTCCAGATATCCAAAATAAAGGTTTGGTGGAAGGGTACTTTCGGGCAGCTTTTAAAGAAGTCGGAAAAGGTTGATGACAGTAACATCACCCCCTTCCAGGCGGTAACTACGGCGCTTGCCTCTACGGTGGGTACCGGTAACGTTGTCGGTGTGGCGACAGCCATTTTTTCCGGAGGCCCGGGAGCGGTGTTCTGGATGTGGGTGTCCGGATTTTTCGGCATGATGACCAAATATGCCGAAGTTGTTCTAGCGGTAAAGTACCGCGAGACCGATGAAAAGGGTGCGTATCATGGCGGCCCGATGTATTACATACAGAACGGCCTTAATATGAAATGGCTCGCCGTAATTTTTGCGGTTTTCGGGACATTTGCGACCTTCGGCATCGGCAATATGACCCAGTCAAACGCCATCGCGTCCTCCCTGAATGAAGTCTTTAATATTCCCCCTCTGGTTACCGGTCTTTTCATTACGGCGGTAGTCGCCATCGTTATTATCGGCGGCATCAAGCGCATCGCATCGGTAACGGAAAAGCTTGTTCCTGTTATGTGTGTCTTCTATGTCATCGGCGGTATTGTTATTCTGATATTGAATGCCGGCAGGCTGGGCAGCGCGTTTGGCGCGATTTTTTCAAGCGCGTTCTCGCTGAAATCGGTGGGCGGCGGTGTTATGGGTTACGTTATTATGCGGGCAATGCGTTACGGTATCGCCAGGGGCGTTTTCTCCAATGAAGCGGGCCTCGGTTCCGCGCCTATCGCCCATGCCGCTTCCCGATCGAAGGATCCGGTACAGCAGGGGCTCTGGGGCGTTTTTGAAGTCTTTGTTGACACAATCATTATTTGTACCCTGACCGCGCTTGTTATTATAACCTCCGGTTTATATCTCGGAGATATAAAAGGCGTTCCGCTCGTTATGGCGTCTTTTACACAGACATTCGGTAAATCCGGCGGTGTTTTTGTTGCCATCGGGATATTAACCTTTGCCTCTTCCACGATACTGGGCTGGTCGTATTACGGACAGCAGTGCCTGGGTTATCTGACAAAGAACAACAAAATTTGGGACATAATCTATAAGGCGGTTTTTTCCCTCCTGGCGATTGTCGGGGCAACCGGCGGACTGACCTTTGTCTGGGATGTCGCCGATACCTTAAACGGGCTTATGGCTATCCCGAACCTTATCGCCCTGCTTCTTTTGAGCAAGGTGGTTATTGATCTGACAAAGGAATATCTTTCACGCGGAAAACTGGGGAACTGAAAGTAAACGGTTAAACAGAAAAAGAAAAACTTACGGGGTAGCTGTGCGAAATGTATTGTCCGCACGGCCGCCCCGTTTTTTCATGTCAGACGCCTGTCAAATTCCTTACCCAGCGTTCTTTGCGTAAAAACCGGCGGATTATAAAAAATTTTATAATATCGGTCAGTTTGAGCAGAGCGAACATGGGAACAGGCGGTATAGAAGTTAGAAGTGAGAGAGTGACAGCCCCCGGAACAAAGAGCAGGGTGTTTACTGAAAGATCGGTGTACATTCCGGCAGCGGTATCGCCGCCGGCACGGGAAATGGCAAACTGGACGTTCAGTAAACCCCAAAGGGGAAGGTAGACGAGGATCACCAGCACAAGACCGATGCTGGCAGTACGGGCTGCGGCGCTGAGATTGGAAAAAACCAGGGGAATGAGCAGGGCCGATAAAGCCGCTCCCGGTAAGGCGATTAGGATGCCGGCAACAACCGAGCCTGATTTAAGCCATTCGGCACGGCGGCGGGCTTCGTCAAGTTTTCCCGCGCCGAGCGCCCCTCCGACAAGCACACCCGACGCCGTCCAAATTCCGCCGAAGATCAAAAAGAAAATGTTGGCGATGGTCCATCCTGCCGCCATGCCTGCGACAACTTCCGCACCGCCCCGGCGGTTGTACATGGCAGTCATTATTGTTTCAGAGCTGACCCAGGAAAATTCGGAAACAAAAATCATCCCCGATTTGTACAAGATTTCACCGATAAGCCGCCGGTGAAGGTTGAAAAGCCCTCCAAAATTTACAAAGAAAGGTGTTTTTGATGCCGTCACGTAAATCAGGAACACTGCAAGTTCAAAAACACGGGCGATGATCGTCGCATATGCGGCACCGGTAACTTCCAGGCGGGGTGCGCCAAGATTACCGTAAATTAATATCCAGTTTCCCGCAGTATTTACCAGGGTTGCCACAGAAGAAACAAACAGCGGCACCTTCGGCCGGGCGATTTCCCGAAAACTGGTTCCGATTGCAGAGGACACTGCAATAGGGAAAAATGTCCAGGAAACAATCCGAAGATACACAGAACCGGCGGCAATGATCTCTTTCTGTGCGGCATTGCCCGTTGTCATCAGAGCGATCATCCGGTGGGGGACAGTCCGGCAGAGGACAAAGTACAGGACGGCGGCCGTAAGGGTAAAAATCACCTTGAACCGGTATGCGTGCTGCATCCCCTTGCTGTCATCCGCGCCGTTGAACTGGGCAATGTATATGCCCCCGGCCTGGCAGATCGTATTGATAATAACGAAATAGACAAAGATAAGCTGGTTGGATACGTTAACCGCCGCCATGCTGATATCCCCCAGACCGGCAACCATAAAGTTATCGATCAAAGAGACCATGCTCATGATAAACATCTGGAGCATAACCGGCAGAGCAATAGCCAGGGCCTCCCGGTAAAACGACGGGGGACCGAAGCGTGATGATAAACCGCACATTACCGGGATTATACCGTTTTTTGCGTCGTTTGTTTGTTTTTTTCTTGCCTTCACCGTCCCATGTTAGTATTTTTAATATAAGGAGACTCCGTTGCATGGTTATAAAACGAAATTTCGCCGTATTCGTCCTTTTTTGTTCCTGCTTCTTGCGTTTTTCGCCGGAATTATGGCCGCAGGAATTTACCGGCATCGGCAGGGATCTCGATCAATTAGAGAACTTGATCGCCGATACTATACGGAACACGGAAGAGCAGCAGAAATTATTGGAAGACTTACAGAAGAACTTGAACGAGAGCGGGAATATAATCGACAATTACGGGAACACAATAACCGGGCAAGAGAAATTACTGGCGGACTTACAGAAACGTCTGAACGAAATGTCCGAAACCTACAGGAAGCAGTCGGCCTTATCGGCGAAATACGAAAAAAGATCAAAGTTTTGGCGGACTTTTACGCTGATAGCGGCACCGACAGTAGCGGCTATTAGCAGTGCCGTCACATATTCAGTAATGAGATAAAAGGCACTGCATGGCGGTATTGTTTGGTCAGTGATGAAATAAAGGCGCTAGTAAATAAACGGGATTATCCTGTACTTCACCTTTTTGGTGTAAGTGTCCCACAACTCGCCGTATTTGGCCTTACAAATAACATTGTCATCCGCCGCACGGGTAAACATCAGAAGGACATAATACAGCGGGTACAGCCAGACCTGCCAAACACCGGGGTAACCGGCGGCAAGGGCGACGGCAACGGCCTGTATAATTTCCCCGAGGTAATTGATATGGCGGCTTTGACCCCCAAAACCC
>Ga0082212_10004030_pt1 | contig 20587 bp, 18 predicted proteins | sample TergutNt197P3_FD_71548 | JGI IMG/M metagenome (GOLD analysis project Ga0082212, IMG submission 71548) | Neocapritermes taracua P3 segment gut microbial communities from Petit-Saut dam, French Guiana - Nt197 P3 | ecosystem: Host-associated > Arthropoda: Insects > Digestive system > Gut ... | reverse complement strand
AGCGGTGGTGGGGAAGCCCCCTTGACCGCTGGGAGCCGGAGCGGATGTTTGAAAACAACGAAATTGGATGCCATATTTACCCATAGATCATGCCAGAGAGCCACTTTTGTTCGAGGTCTTTACGTTTATCTTCGTTTCGGATTTGCTCTTTGACGGCGTTTAACGCAATTTCAATATCTTCTTTTTCGCACTTTACCCATTCGGAGAGTTCGATGGTATCTTCAAACGGTATGACTTCGCAACCTTGTTTTTCAAGATGGCGGATAATCATTTTGTCGATATTTTTTCGTTTGCTGACGATGACTCCTTCCCAGACAAGGATTTTTTTGATAGGGATTTCGTGTCCCTGCTGTTTCACGCGGGATTTGACACTTTGCGTTGTTTCTCCGATCTTCAGGAAACCGGCGAGTTTGGGAGCGTCGGGTGTGGAATAGGCATAGAGTTTCATTAACGATTATTATACCACAAGGACGGCAATAAAAATCAGGAGTCCGAGCGAGATGGGCAGATCGGCAGGAGCAAGATTGATGACGGTGCGATGGATCGGATTGAAGTAGCCGGAGTTTTCGATGCGCCCCCAAAAATGGGTACAGCCGATGCGATAGGTACCTTCTTTGACAGCGGCTTCGGGCAGTCCGACGAGGATGGTTTTCGGCATACCGATGTCGGCGCAATCGACTTCGCCTTCGACACTGGGCAATCCGAAAGAATCTCGACAACCGGCGGAGTGGCAACTTTTTTTCTTTAGTTGATTTTCGATTTTGGACTTGTGGTCAATCGGCGAAAGTGGTATCATTGTTCGGTCGAATGTTACGACACCCGAACAGTGTATATTATTACCAATGGCACCCAAACGCATTCTCGTTATCGAAGACGAAACGGACATTCGGGAGATGCTCTCGCTCCGCCTGAAAAAGGAGAAATTCGATGTTCTCGAATCCAGCGAAGGAATGACCGGTCTCAAAAAAGCACAGGAAGAACTTCCCGACCTCGTACTTCTCGATCTGATGCTTCCCTTCACGAACGGACTGGATATTCTGCGGAAACTGCGTGCGAACCGAAAAACCGCCCAAGTGCCGATCATCATCGTCAGTGCAAAAGGAGAAGAAAGTGACGTGGTCGTTGGTCTCGAACTCGGTGCCGACGATTACATCGCCAAACCGTTCAATATGTCGATTTTGATTGCCCGAATCAACGCTCTGTTGCGGCGATTTCAATCTTCGGAAGCACCACCACAAATCGTGATCATCGGTTCGGTCGAAATTGATACAGATCGCTTTCTCGTTACCGTTGAAGGAGAACCGATTGCACTGACCCGCACAGAATTTGGAATTCTTTACGCATTGGCAACCGCCAATGGTCGGGTACTTACACGCAATCAACTGATAGACGAGGCAATCGGTAGCGATGCGATGGTAACGGATCGAACGATTGATGTGCATGTTACATCACTGCGCAACAAACTCGGTTCGGCACGTGAACTCGTCGAAACGGTACGCGGTATCGGATACCGGCTGTCGAGCGTTGAGGATTGATCCAGTGGCGTACTACTTATTCGACCTCCACTGGACGCATTTTTAGAGATGTCCTTCGACACCCCCCCTAACAAAAATCCCACGAAACATCGCTCTTGACACCTTCTGAAAATGTGGTAACATTACGACCAATCGGGAGCAGTTCTGTACAGTCGGCTTTCCGAACGCCTTTCAAAGGAGCGGGATTTCCTCTTACAATTTCCTTGTTTTCTGTCCGTTTCGTACAGCAGAAAAAAGAAAGGCAGCACTCATTGTTTCGGTCTCTTTTTGTTATCTCGAAAGATACCGCAAAAGACCAGCAAGGAAGAATTTCATTGCCCATGTCGATTTTTCAATTCGTTGTTTTTGACGTACCCAATCGGGACATCAGGAACGTTAACCTGTTTTTGTTGCACATGCTTCGCACTTGCGCTGTCCGTGCATTCTCCAGCATCACCAACTTGGTGTCTTTTCATGCAAAAAAAGAATTTCAATCCCAACAATCGTAACCGTAAATTTCGTTCTCCCGGCAGTGGCGGCGGCGGTAAGCCCCGACCCGCTAATGATTCTTCCTTACCCGGTGTTCCCAGGGAATCGACCGGAGGCGGCGGCAGACGGAATCCCCGATCCCGTTCCCAAAATCCGCCACCGCACATCGAGCCGGGCGATCCCGCCACCTATTACAAAGTAACCGGTGTACTGGAACTGCATCCCGACGGCTACGGATTCCTGCGTAATCCCGAAAACGATTACACGCGAATCATTACCGACCCGTTTGTTCCCGGTAGTCTCATCGAACGCTACGCTTTCCGCGAAGGAGTTTTGCTGACCGGCATGGTTCAGCCCGGCACGAAAACGCAGGGTCCCCGACTCCGTGAAGTGCTCGATGTGGACGGCATCGAACCCGACGAATACGCCAACGTGATCCCCTTTGATGCACGAACGCCGGTCCAACCCGAAGAATGGTTGCGATTGGAAACCGGTCCCGAACCACTCACGACGCGCGTGATGGACATTCTCACACCGCTCGGCAAAGGACAACGCGCATTGATCGTCGCTCCGCCGAGAAGCGGAAAAACGATCCTTTTGCACCACATCAGTCAGGCAGTGGTCAAAAATCATCCCGACGTAAAGGTGATTATCCTGCTGGTGGACGAGCGTCCTGAAGAAGTTACCGACTTCCGCCGAGCGGTCAACGCCGAAGTGGTTGCCAGCAGTCTCGACCGGGAAATAGAGTCGCACGTTCGGCTTTCCCAGTTGGTCATCGAACGTTGCCGCCGGCTTGCCGAAATGGGTAAAGACGTGTTCCTTCTGATGGATTCGATTACCCGATTGGCGCGTGCCTTCAATAAACATGTCGGCAATACCGGACGAACGATGACAGGGGGCGTGGATGTCAAGGCGATGGATATTCCGAAGAAACTTTTCGCAACGGCACGGGCTTTTGAAGGGGGCGGTTCGATCACGATTGTCGGTACGGCACTCATCGAGACCGGTAGCCGAATGGATGACTTGATTTTCCAAGAATTCAAAGGGACGGGCAACATGGAACTGGTTCTCGACCGTCGGCTTGCGGAACAGCGGATTTGGCCAGCCATTGATGTGGGACTTTCCGGCACACGCCGCGAAGAGAAGTTGTTCCCGTCAGAGATTCTGCACGGAGCGACGCTGATTCGGCGGACGCTTTCATCCCGCAATCCGATTGAAGCAATGGAAGTGCTGACAACGAAACTGGGCAAGTTTAACTCGAATGCGGAGTTTTTCTATACGTTCCTCAAAGGAGCAAAGTCGCAAATTGATTGAATAAAATAGCATTTAGCCGGTACACAGACGCATCATTGAACAATGAAATACAACATGCATCAATGGATTGCAAACATGATTTCCGGTCCCGGTCGGTCGGCTCTTCCTATAATGACGAGTCCGGGTATTCCGTTGATCGGAGCGGCACCGCCGGACGTGTTTCGATCCGGTAAATTGCAGGCAGAAGCGGTCATCGCTCTGGCAGAAAAAACTCCGCAAGCCGCCGTTGCGCTGACCATGATGGATCTCTCCATCGAAGCGGAAGCGTTCGGCACGCCAGTTAAGTTCAGCGAACAGGAAAATCCGACTGTTGCCGGTGCCATCGTTCATGAAACCAACGACATTGCGACATTGCCGATGCCAAAAGTCGGCGATGCAAGAACGACGGAGACGTTGCTTGCCGCCCGACTTTGTGCGGAAAAAATTACGGATCGTCCCACGCTCGGCGGACTCATCGGACCCTTTTCGTTGTCCGGTCGCCTTGTCGATATGAGCAAGATGATGCTCTGGGCAGCAATGGACCCGACGGCAACTCACGCATTACTCGAAAAGACAACGGCATTTCTTATCGACTATGCGAAGGCGTTCAAAGCGACCGGTTGCAATGGACTCATCATGGCAGAACCGGCGGCGGGACTCATTTCTCCCAAAATGTCCAAAGAGTTTTCCGCAGATTACATCAAAAGAGTCGTCGATGCCGTACAGGAAGAATCTTTCGTCTTCATTTTACATAATTGCGGTAAGACAGAAAAAATGGTCGATGCGATGCTCTCGACCGGTGCATCGGCACTGCACGTCGGTAATGCAGTGGACATTCGGAACATTCTCACGCAAACGCCGAAGCATATCCCCGTGATGGGCAATCTCGATCCGGTCGGCGTGTTTCGGCTTGGTACGCCGGAGACGATTTATGAATCGGCAACGGCACTGTTGGATCGGACGGCGGAGTTTCCGAATTTTGTATTGTCTTCCGGTTGCGATATTCCGCCCGGCACGCCATTAGAGAACGTTCAATCATTCTTTCGGGCATTGGATGATTGGAACGGTCAAAGATAAAAATAAGGTTTTTGCCTGAAAGTTTTCTACCTGTTTTAAGTTCGCCCCCTCTCCCTCTGGGAGAGGGCTGGGGTGAGGGCTTGGATCGTTCAGTTCCCCCCACCCTAACCCTCCCCCAGAGGGGGTGGGGACGGATGGGGGACGGGACGTTATTTTCTAGCAAGCCTAAGTTCGTCCTTACTTTCGTGCTCGTCTTCGGGCGAGTCCCAATCCGGCGATCCCCAATCCAATGACAGCCAGCGTTGCGGGTTCCGGCACAGACGCTTCCACACTACCTGTAACACTGACACCTTCCGCTCCGAGTGCCCAAACATAACTGCCTGACATCATACCATCAGTGATCGTCTCAAATGCCTCGCCGCCCCAATCGATGCTGAAAGATGCGATGTCTCCAAACACATCTGCGCTACCGAAAACGTCAGTCCAATCGAAAGAGAATGAGTTACTGTCTCCGAGTAAAACCCCGACCCAAGATTCGAAACTCGATAAGGCACTTTCTGCCGCAACGTCAGTGTTGCCCGAGGCGTTTCCGATTTTGGACATATCCCAGACGAGATTGGCATTTGCCAAATTGACTTCCCCCGTCACATTAATCATGGGGGCGAGGTCGTAACCTGTGATCATGAAATCAGCACTGCTCGCCTGAAATCCCAGACTTCCTACTTCACCTGTACCGCTGTACTCACCGCTACCGAAGGAAAGATTGTTGATCCAACCATCGTTCACGACATTACCCCCTGCCATCGTGAGTGTACCATTCACAAAACCGCTATCCGTCAGATGAACACTGGCGGTTCCTGTGATAGCCTTACCCCAAACGGTGCCAACGGCTGTACTACCATTGACCGAAATGGAATTCTGGTTGACGGTAACATTGTCAACTTGCGTCGCTGTACCAACGGTCTGGTCGTTAAGGACTGTGGGACTACCCGGTGCATTAGAACCGCCATTAACGCTACCAAAACCTTCGTCGAATGTTTTTTCTCCGATGAGGAGATTTAGGTTATTGACGTTAACTTGTCCTGAACCAGTACCATACCGTTTTGTTATATGGTCAACATTGGAAAATGCTTCAGGAGTGACCCACAAGTTCTCGATTTTCAATGTTCCAGCATTAGCACCGACCTGCATTTGCTGGGGGATCTGGAAGTACATGTCTTTCACTTCCTTAGTTCCACTTATTCCCGTTATGTTGAAGCCTTCGGAGCGTGTATTGACGAGAACAACGGCATCAGCATTGGGGGCGTTCATTTGATAGTATTCCCACCAATAATTCTGCGCTTGCGCTACGGCGTTTCCTAGCATTACGACTGTCGCTGCGATGGCGACGATAGTTTTCATTTTTCGCATAAAATTCTCCTTTCCAATAAGTCGGTTGAGTTGTTTACGGAACGCCGTTTCTTGCCAAACTGGCAAACGTCCCTCCTTTTTAGTAATAATTGTAGCAATTTTTATGCCAAATTTCCATGTTTTCTTCTGTTCATTTTTTATTGCTGTAACTCGTTATATTTCAAGCGTTTATAAGAAAATACTTTTGTAAAAATTAGCGATTTTTTGCAAAAAATAGGTTTTCCGATTTTTCAAAATGTTGCATTTTGCAACAACATGTGTGTTTTTTTGCAAAAAGTGCATTATTTTGATACACTCTGCCGTTCCGGTATATTTTAACAAGGGGATTTATTCCGTTGAGTCCGAGGCTTGCCTGAAAGTTTTCTACCTGTTTTTAGTTTGCCCCCTCTCCCTCTGGGGGAGGGGACGTTATTTTCTGGCGAAAGCCTAAGACGCTCTGGAATGAAGTTTCTGTCCCCCTAGCCACGTTTCGAGCACCTTCGTTTCCCGAATGTCGTCCACCGGACAGCGGAGAATGTCCCGGTCAAGCACAATGAAGTCGGCAAACTTACCCGGCTCCAACGATCCCTTCTCCGCTTCGGATCGCAGAACGTATGCACTGTCAATCGTGTAAAACCGAATCGCCTCCTCACGGGTGATCTTTTGTTCCGGTGTGAGAACCTTGTCCGTCCAACGGGGCAGACGGGAAAGCATCGTCCACATACCGAGGAATGGATCGTACAAATTGATCGCCCGGCTTGGTTCGATTTTTAACATGTGATCTGACCCGCCGCCAATCGGAATCTTGTTGTCCAAAAGCGTGCGGTAAGGTTGGAACCACTTCATTCGCTCTTCGCCGAAATGGTCGAGCAGCACCGCTCCATCGTGATACAACCACGCTGGTTGCATATCGACGACGGCACCGAGCCGCTTGATCGTGGCAAGCGCATCGGCAAACATAAAATTGCCGTGGCAGATACCGGGACGCATGGACAACATCTGACCGGCGACACACAGTTTGTCCGCCATCGTGCAAGCGTTCAGGAGGAATTCCAACGCACCGTCACCGACGCAATGGAATGCCGGTTGCAGCTCGTTCTTTACTGCGGTACTTGTGAATCGGACGACCTGCTCCTCCGAGAGGAACAACAATCCACGATATTCCGGGTCGGTAATTCCGTAAATCGGACTGGTTCCCCAAGGTTTGCGCATTCTTGCACTGCCGGTCAGCATCCCACCATCGAGAAACATTTTGACTCCGCCGCACCAGAGGAGATCATCCTTTTTCGCAAGCGGAGACTTCTGCACGGAAACAACTTTCGCTTCGATTTCTTCAGGGGTGAGTGAGGCGGCAACTTCATGGAAAGCATAAATCCGACAAGTCAGATTGCCGTCATTTTTCAATGCCAAGTAGAGTTCTAAATCGCTGTCGCTTGCATTGCGGTCAGCAACGGTCGTGATGCCAACCGAATTGTAGGCGGTCAACTGTTTTCGCAACTGTGCTTTCTGTATTTCCGGCGTGATTTTTCCAACATTCGGCACGAGAAAATGTCCGACTGTCGTGCAATTTCGGAGCATTCCGGTCGGTTCTTGCGTTTGCGGATCACGTTCGATTCTGCCGTGTCCGCTACCCGGATGATCGCCGGAGTCTCTGGTAATGCCAAGTTTGGCAAGAGCGAGCGAGTTGACCATTGCGTCGGGACCTGTCCGCATGAATGCCGGATGTTCCGGGACGGCAGCGTCCAATTCGGATCGTGTCGGATAGCGTTTCTCTTTGAGCCGAGTGATGAAAGCCTGTTGGAGTCCGATCCATTCCCCTTTGGGAACGACTTGCGTTCGGACACGAAAATAGGCGAGGACATCTCCGATGGTTTCCATTGCGGGGATTTCGTGATCCAACTCGTACATTGCCGCCGAGACGGGATGAGCGTGCGAATCAATGATACCCGGCATGACGGTTTTGCCTTGCAGATCGATTTTCTGTGTTTTATCGCTGGCAAGGGCAAGCATTTCTGCGTTGGTTCCCACGGCGGCGATTCGGTTTCCGACGACGGCAAAGGCTTCGACTCGCCGAAAGTTGGAATCGACCGTCAACACGTTACCGTTGTAGAAAATGGAATCCGGCGATTCATTTTCCGCCGCCAGCAAAAGGGAAGGAACAAGCAAAGCCGATGTGCCTAAAAAAGTGCGCCGATCCATAGTGAACTCCTGAAAAACAGAACACACATAGCGCATTGTATAAAATACGTTGCTCGTGTCAATGCTTTTGCATTCACTATTCTGCAAGAGTTAGTTCTTCGTCGGACTCGACTTCGAACTGCGAATCGTCTATCATCCCCATTGCGGCAAGAACTTCCTGATATTTCGGCGGTTTATACTGCAACCGAGCAAACCGTGTCGCTTTGTCCGCTTCCCCCTTGCTTAACAGAGCAATCCGAACCGCCTCCGTTGCGATTGCCATTTTTTGTGCAGAATGCTTTTGCGCCAATGCCAATTCATGTGCCACACTGGCAACATAATCCTGATCAAATTGGTACTGCGCTTGTGCAAGACAATAGGGACACATTCCCGTCTTGGCAACAGCATATCGACCGGCTCGCATTTCGATACAGAACTGTTTATACGTTTTGGTACAGAGCGAACCGACAATCTTACCGCTTACGTTGACTTTATTGCATGGCTTCTCCATCGGTTGAATTTGCTCCCATGCTTCTTTCGTGAATTGAAGTTGTTCGGTGGCATCTTCCAGCAGTTTTGTCAGCAATAGCACTCTGTCGTAGGCGGCTTCCTCTGCGGCAACGGCGTTTCGGGCATTGACCTGTTCCCAAATCGCATGATTGAGTGTTCGGGCATATTCCCAAGAGATCACCGCCGCCGGTTGTCCACGCCGATGATAGGGAAAACCGTGTTGGTCATATCCCCGCTGAGTAACGACGGCGATACTGCCAGCAGTGCCTCCATACCAGGGTTGCCGCTGACTCGGACCGCCGAGATACTGATATTCGTGTCCGTAGTCGGCTAAATGTGCCGCACACCGTCCACAGTAAGGATCAAGACAGGAACGGTGCGGGTCTTGACTTTCCTCTTCTAAACGTAGAGTTCGTTCCAGTGTCCACGCACCGGAATGGATGCCCGCATGAAAATCGGTACGGGGTCTGAGAGCACTCAAACTCTGCGCAAAACCGACTTGACAACAGACTTGGCAAACAAGGGCAAAAATTGCAATTTTAACGATTTTCATAGTTCTTCCCCGTTAACGGGACAATCGGGCGCACGCCACGTTAGTTTAGCCTCTACTTCGGCAAATTCAAACTTGTCATCGGCATTTTTAGGCACAAAGTGCCAGCGGTGCGCAGATTGTAGCGGAAATATGGTTTTGAGCAACGATTGGGAGAAGATGAGCAAGCGTTAGGGAGCAGGCACATTCGGACACCAGATTTCCCGAATGCGTTCGAGTTTCCGTTCAACAGTTCGGCGAACACAGCCGAGTTTTGTAGCAATCTCTTCGGTACGGTATCCTTCCAGCGTCCACAGTGCAACTTGCCGAAGCGTTTCTCCCGGCAACTGATCGAGTAACTGTCGGCAATTTTCGGCAACACTCGCCGCCAATTCCGGTGTTGGTTCTGTTCCGAGAACATCGGCAAGCCCGCCTTGCTCCTCCTCGGGTTTGCCGAAAATCGATTCCCCTCGAACTCGACCGCCGCCGCGCTTTTGAGCAAAATATGACCGCCGCCGTGCCGTTGCCTTTCGGACAGTGATGGTTACGAGCAGTTTCCACAAATCGTCCCGATTATGAAGATGATCGAACTTGTGTTCCGCCAGTCCTTGATAAAAACTGTTCATCGCACTGATCGCAACATCCTCTTCATCGGCATCCCGGCTTGGAATGCCTTCGAGTTTCTGTCGGGCAAGGCGAACCAATTTGCCGAAATAGTCATTCCAGATTTTTTGGGCAACGGTCTCATCCCCTTCGGCAAGGTGCAAGAGCCACTGCGAAATCACTTCGGACATGTACTGTTTATACCATAAACATTTGAAAAACTGATCCGGTGTATGGCGTGGTGAGGTATAGCAGATCGTGTCCAACCCACCATACGGGGTGAAGACAGGTTTTGTCGCCGAAGCAACAAACAGAAGCAGGCGATGAGCGATCCGGGGTGGAACCCGGACACAGAGTTATGCCGAAACTGTCAATCACGCTGTCCCTTGCCTACTCGACCGGTAATTTCGCACGCTCGGATCTTGTGGGAACACCGGAGGAGTAATCCCCGGTGCCACCCGGCAAGAATAAACAGTATATTATCGCAATACCCCAGTCATCAAGACATTTTACGTTCCCGGCACAACAATTTTTAGCGGCAAACTCGGATGATCCGCAAACTGAAAATCAATACCATAAATGTTCCGTAAATGTCCCGTATCCATCAAATAATCGGGACTGCCGTCAAACGCAATTTTGCCCTCCGAAAGAGCAAGAACATGCGTCGCATCGACCAACGCTCTGTTGACATCGTGCGTTACCTCGATAATCGTTTTGTGTTGTTGCTGATTGATCGTCCGTAGCAAACGACCGATTTCGCTCTGGTATTTGTAATCCAAATAAGTCGTCGGCTCATCTAAAAACAGAATGTCCGCCTGCTGAACCAGTGCCGTTGCTAAATGGACTTTCTGCATTTCGCCGCCACTCAATGTTTCGATAGTCTGCTCCTTCAAATGTGCAATGCCCATCGCCGTCATTGCCTCGTTGACGATTTGCTGATCTTGTTCCGTAAGCGGCGAGAGCCATTGCAAATGCGGATAACGTCCCATCTCAACGAGTTGCCGAACGGTAAATGTGAAAAGTTTCGAGACCGACTGCTGTACGAAAGCAATGCGGCGGGCTAACGGTATCGACGGAATCCGTTGCAGTGAAATGCCGTCGAGCAAAATGTTCCCCGACCAACCGGTATGGATATTATCGAGACATTTCAGAAGAGTTGATTTTCCTGCTCCGTTGGGTCCGATGATGGTCAAATACTCACCGGTCTGCACTTCGAACGAAATGTTATCGAGGAGCGTTTTGTTGCCGACACGGTAAGTGAGGTTCCGAACGGAAATTAACATGGTCTTTTCATTTTTGAAATCAGAGGGTAGCAGAAAAGGGGGAAAAGTAAAGACATTTTAAGGAATTATCCTCGTTTTGACCAGTGGGCATCCTCATTGACGGGATTACATCCAGGGCACCTTCTACAAACTCGTCGGATTTTTGGTAGTCCTCGACAATGGGCAATCCTATCCGCTCCACACCCTCCTCGCTCTCACTTTCCTCGGACTCATTGCCAATTGCACCAATCCCGCCGAACTCGCGGGACTATCTTTTCCAAGTGAAGGAGAATCAGCCGAAGGTGCTACGAAAGATGGAGGAAGTTTTCAAAGATGCAGAGTTACAAGAGTCGGACGATACGATAAGCATGTGGTTTTGCGTGGATGGTGCTGACGAATATGGCGGTAAATCCCAAAATTTACCCCCTGACTATCATTTTCCGTACAGTTTGTTAGAATACGTGAAAATTGTTGCTAACTTTTACGGAGGGGGGGTTTTCAATGAAAAACGTTATTGCGCTCATTCTCGGCGGCGGTCGCGGGACGCGGCTTTATCCGCTCACTAAATTTCGTGCGAAGCCCGCCGTCCCTATCGGCGGAAAATACCGTTTGATCGATATTCCAATCTCGAACTGCATCAACAGCGGTATCGACCAAATGTACGTCTTGACACAATTCAATTCCGCAAGTTTACACAATCATATCCATTCTTTCTATTTTGACTATTTGCACGGCGGGTTTGTCGAAGTATTGGCTGCCCAGCAAACCATCGGGAGCGAAAAATGGTATCAGGGAACTGCCGATGCTGTCCGGCAGAACTTCGATTACATCGAACAACGGCATATCGAACACGTCTTGATTCTTTCCGGCGATCAACTTTACCGGATGAATTACAAGAAAATGTTGAAAACGCACATCAATTCCGGTGCTGACGTTACCATTTCCGCAGTGCCTGTCCTCAAAGATCAGGCATCCGCTCTCGGAATTATGCGGCTTGATAACTCTGGGCGGGTCGTCGGCTTCCTCGAAAAACCGAAGTCCGACGAAGAATTAGCACTTGTCCGAACCGATCCCGCTTGGATTGACGAACGGGGAATCCGCTCGCAAGGCAGAGAGTATCTCGCCAGCATGGGCATCTATTTTTTCAAAAAACAGGTACTTCTCGATGTTCTCGAAAAAACGGAGTACACCGATTTCGGAAAAGAGGTTTTTCCTGCGGCAATCCGAACGCAAAAAGTGCAAGTTCATCTTTTCGACGGCTATTGGGAAGACATCGGAACAATCAAAGCGTTCTTTGATGCCAATCTTTCGATGACCAATGCGAATCCCCCTTTTTCGCTGTGGCATTCTGACTGGACGACCTACACCGCTCCACGTTTTTTGCCCCCTACCCGAATGGATGGAGCAACGATACGTGGCAGTCTCGTCGCGGACGGTTGCACGATTGGAGACGGAACGGTCATTGAGAACAGCATTATCGGTCTGCGATGCCAAATCGGTAAGGGGGTAAAAATTCGCAACTCGATCATCATGGGAGCGGATTACTACGAAACGGAAACGGAGATTGCCGATCAGCGGCGACGGGGAATTCCGCCGATTGGAGTCGGTGAACACACAGAAATCGAACATGCGATCATTGACAAAGATTGCCATATCGGAAAGCGTGTGAAAATCGTGAATCGGGACGGCATCGTGGACGGCGAAGAAAAACCTTACGGAATGATTCGAGATGGTATCGTCTGTGTCCAGAAAAAAGCGGAGATTCCCGACGGCTGGACGCTGGGGTAACGGTATCGTATTATTTTCCCCAAAAGATTTGATTTTTCGTCATGCGTTCATGCATTTCGATTTTCATTCGCATATACTCCATCGGTCGGTTACTTTTGATCCGATTACACTGTCCGCAGAGCAGTTGATAATTTTCATAATAATCGCCGCCCCCTTTTGCCTTCGGAATAATGTAGTCGATTTCCAAATTTCGTGATTCGAAATCCTGTCCACAAGCGTTGCATTTACCGTCTTGTTCTTTGTACAATCGCTGTTTGATCGACTCGGATGGTAAAACGATTTTGAGATCGCTTCGCTTCGGAATTTGATCCGTCGCCGTAAAATCACGGAATAGCCGACCAGTATCGCTTAACCGTTGCTCCAAAACACTTACCGCTTGTTTTTCGATGTCAATACCGATCCATTTTCTTCCCAACTGTTGAGCAGCAACGCAGGTCGTGGCACAACCGCAGAAAGGGTCAAGCACGATGTCTCCTTCGTTCGACGAAGCAAGAATAATCCGTTTCAATAACGCAAGCGGTTTCTGCGTCGGATATCCGGTATTTTCGTGCTTGCTTCTTACAACGACCGTAATATCGTTCCACCACGTTTCCGGTACTTTTCCCGTTGTGTACTGATCGGGTATTAACCTTGCACCGTTTTTTTCAACAAATCCGCCGCTGTGAGGGCTTCCATTTTTATAGGGCAATTTTACGCAGTCTTTGTTGAAAGTCCATTGATTGCCCTTGCTGTACCAAAAAATAGTATCGTGTTTTCGGTTAAATTGCCGCATTTTTGGAGAGCCGGGACCGGTGTAACACCAGATGATCTCATTACGGAAACCGTTTTTACCAAAGATGAAATCGAGCAAGATTTTTAGATAATGACTCGCCGTTGGATCGCAATGCAGATAGAGTGAGCCGGTCTCTTTAAGAACCCGGTGCATTTCGACCACTCGTTGCGCCATATAGGTTAGGTACGCCATCATCGGTTTGCTATGAACGACACCCATGTCGGCGATGTATCTTGCAAGTACAGGAAAGTGATCGGCAATCGCATCGAGATAATTTTCATCGACATCTTGCCAAGCCCATTTATCTTTGAAACGTGTTCCGGCTGCCTTGCTGTTGGCGGGAGCGGAGTACATCCGTTTCGAGTTGAAAGGGGGATCAAGATAAATCAGATCGACCGACTCTCCATTCAAACCCGACAAAACGTACAAGTTGTCGTTCGTGTAAAACGTGTTCGGAGCAGAACGTTTGGACATATTATTTTCTTTGATCGAACGTGTACATTCTACAATATATTGCCCAAAAAACACCAGCAATATAAGAAGAACCAAGATCGTTCTCCTAACAAATCTTTCGCAAGATTATTTCGATCTCCGATTCGCTCAACTCCTTCGGATTGCCCGACAAACTGTTTCCTCTGGAATCACGGGCAATCGCCGGAATCAGTGACTCCGCAATGCCGCAGTCAGAAAGACGCATCGGCAAACCAAATTCCCTACACAGATATTCGATTCGGTCAATCAACCGCTCGGTAGCGGCTTCGTCCGAAACCGCCGTGTCAAAACCGAACAAAAACCGTGATAACGTTGCATACCGATCTGCGCAAATCTCTGCGTTGGTTCGGAGCGTGATCGGCAACAACAATGCACATGCCATCCCGTGAGGAATTCGGCAATGCGTCCCCAAAGCGGGTGCGATGCCGTGTGCCATTCCCAGTCCGCTGTTGGCAAGTGCCATACCGGACAGCATGGCTCCGTGTGCCATCGCACATCGGGCTTCCACATTTTCCGGCTGTGTGAGCAACGTTTCCAGTGCGAGCATCGCTTTCGGAAAACCCTGCTCGACCAGCGCATCGGTAAAGGGCTGCCGTTTTCGTGTAACGTAACTTTCCAACAGTTGCGTGAGGGCATCCAAGCCCGACTCCGCCGTAACTTTTGGAGGACAATGGAGCATGAGTTCGGGATCAATAAGAACGGCTTGCGGCATCATTCGGTCATGCCGTAAACTTTTCTTGAATGCCGGTTTATAGGAAGCGATGACGGCATTCTTCGTGGCTTCGGCACCGGTGCCAGCGGTGGTGGGGATCGCAAGGTGCGGCAACGGCGATTGGCGCAGTTTGAGTCCGCAACCGACTCCTTCGAGATAATTAACGACGGGCGACTGGTTTTCCTGCGGCAGTAGAGCGGCAACGGCTTTACCGAAGTCGATTGCCGACCCGCCGCCAAAACTGACGACGAAGTCTCCCGGCAAAAATGCTCCACGCAATCTGCTGACGAGTCGGTCAACATCTTGCGTTTCCGGCTCATGTGCAATCGTTTCGGTTGTTAAAACCGAGACACCAGCTTTTTCAAGATCGGCGATGAGTTGCCGAACGATGCCGAGTTTTTCGAGTGTTTTTGAGCCGAGGATTAAAATTGCCCGCAGCCCCAGCGTTCGTGCGATGTTTCCGGCTTCTTGCCGTTGTCCGATGCCGAAGACGATTTTGTGCGGCAGGGTGAGTTCATAAGTTTGAATCGGTGGCATACCTGATTATACCGCGAAATTGAGTGAGTGCGTCAACCGAACGTCTGCGATACTCACACTTTTTCTGTTTTGCGGTACAATGGAAATCTCATGAAATACGCCAACGTCTGCATTGAGGCTTTTGCACATTGTTTGCCGGAGGAGGTCATCACGACCGACTCGCTGGAAAAACGATGCGAACCGCTCTATCAACGGCTGAACTTGCCGGAAGGAAGACTCGAAGCCCTGACCGGCATCAAAGAACGCCGAATCTGGGCAATCGGGAAAACGCCCGGTCAGCAGAGCATTCTGACCGTCCAAAAACTGATCGAACATACCGGCTTCGATCCGAATAAAGTTGGCGCACTCATTCACGGTTCCGTCTGCCGGGATTACCTCGAACCCGCTACGGCATGCAGTGTTCACCGTGCGTTAAACTTTCCGCCGACCGGCTTCGTGTATGACATTTCCAATGCGTGTCTCGGAATCGTCAGCGGAATGATTCAAATTGCCAACATGATTGAACTCGGACACATCGAGGCGGGCATCGTCGTCGGTACGGAAAGTTCCCGATCTCTGATGGAAACGACGATCCAACATCTCAATACCGATTTGTCGTTGACCCGTAAGAGTGTGAAATCGGCATTTGCGTCGCTTACGATTGGTTCCGGCAGTGCGGCGGTGTTGCTCACGCATCGGAACATTTCCCGCACCGGCAACCGGTTGCTCGGTGGTGCAGTACATGCGGAAACCAAGTTTTGCGATCTTTGCCGGAGCGATATGGATCAATCCGGCGGCGATGCAATGAATCCGTTGATGCAAACCGACTCCGAAACGTTGATGAAAGAGGGCGTTGCGGCGGCGGCACGATGTTTTGAACGCTTTCTGTCGGAAACCGGGTGGACCCGTAGCGATATTGATAAAACATTTTGCCATCAAGTCGGGCGGGCTCATCAAAAGTTGCTGTTCGATACGTTGGAACTTTCGCCGGAGTTGAATTTTTCGACGTTGGAATTTCTTGGCAACACGGGTAGTGCGGCATTACCGACGGCGGCATCGCTGGGCATCGAAAGCGGTTTTGTACCAAACAGCTGTCGAGTGGCTCTGCTCGGCATCGGATCGGGCATCAATGCCGTAATGATCGGTATCGACTGGCAAAAAATGCAGTCATGATAAAATTGAAATTCAATTCAAACCTTGACAAATACATCTACATCTCATGGTTAACAACAAAACAGCCCTCATCACCGGCGGAGCAAATGGAATCGGACTCGGTATCGCTCTCCAACTCGCAAGCGAAGGTTATGCCATTGCCGTCATGGGACGCTCTTCCGAAGATCGTGCGCAAGAAAACATCGACAAAATCAAATCTTTCGGTTCACCCGTCATTTACATCAGCGGAAATGTGACTTCGGACGAAAGCAGGAGGGAAATCTTGCAAAAAATTGATTCCGAATTCGGACGGCTCGATATACTCGTCAATAACGCGGGAGTCGCTCCCAAAGTGCGGTCAGACATTTTGGCAACGACAGAAGAAAGTTTCGATTTCGTATTGGACATCAACCTGAAAGGCACGTTTTTCCTAACCCAGTTGGCAGCGAATTACATGCTGGAAGAGGTCAAGAAAAATATCGGTATCACACCGGTGATTATCAACATCTCCTCCATTTCGGCTTACACGTCCTCCACGATGAGGGGAGAATACTGCATTTCCAAGGCGGGTATCAGTATGATTACGGCTCTGTTTGCGGATCGGTTAGCGGAGTACGGGATCAATGTTTATGAGGTACGTCCCGGCATTATTGCGACCGATATGACGGCTGGCGTGAAGGAAAAATATGATCGGCTCATTCACGAAGAGGGGATTTTGCCCATCAAACGCTGGGGTACACCCGAAGACATTGGCAATGCGGTATCTGTTCTTTGTTCCGGCAAATTATCTTATGCAACCGGAGAAGTTCTCAACATCGACGGCGGATTTCATGTGAGACGGCTCTGATGATTTGTGACAGAGAGGGTTCGCCGAACGTTGCTTTTTCGGTTTCTTTCGTGTAGAATCTCACTACTATTTGATTTTTCATTTTGCTCATGTCCCACCGTCGCTCCGAACAAGGTATCACTCTTATCGAAATTCTCGCCCTCTTTATCATTGTCGGCGTATTGGTCGTTTTTGCATTCTCTTTTATCAAAACAACCAGTTACGGCGAAGATGCAAAAAAAGACCTACGGAGTTTTATCGACTATCGAACGCAAGATGTCCATCGCATTCTCATTCAAGAATACTTCAATGAAAAAAGCAAAGATCGGTTCGATATTTGGAGAAAGGCTGCCAACGCGGGAAACCCTGCGGGACAAGTTTTGATCGGTTTGTGTTACCTCTATGGCATCAGTGTTCCTCAAGATGAATCGGAAGCAGTGGAATGGTTTCGTAAATCTGCCGATCGTAATTTAGCAGAAGGACAATTTCAACTCGGTGAGTGTTACGCTCTCGGCAAGGGAATTTCCGAAGACATCGCAGAGGCAATAAAATGGTTTCGCAAAGCCGCCGAGCAGGAACATACCGAAGCGCAATTCAGTCTCGGTATGCATCTTTTCGATTCGTATCTCTTCGGCGAAGGGATTCCCGAAGATCAGGCAGAGGGAATCAAATGGTTCCGCAAATCTGCCGAAGCCGGATACATCCAAGCACAGAGTTTTCTCGGTGCGTATTACTCCGATGTTGTTCCACCCAATGATGCCGAAGCAATCAAGTGGCATCGCCAAGCCGCCGAACAGGGGCATGGTTTTTCGCAATACCAACTCGGTAAACGTTATCTTCTCGGCGAAGGCGTGTTGCGGGATGAAGCGGAAGGAGTTCAGTGGCTCCGCCAAGCCGCCGAACACGGATACAACGAGGCACAATACCTGTTCGGTGTGTGTTATTTTTACGGGATGGGCATCGAACAAAATGTGGAAGAGGCTCTCAAATGGCTTCGTGAAGCCGCTGCGCAAGAACATGATGGTGCCATCGAATTACTCGAATGGTTCCAACAAGAAGGGAAAAGTGAAGAGGAATTAGAAAATCATGATGTTGAATCTGTTCCTGAATTATGACATGTTCTGACACAATCGAATCATTGCAGCCCTAATCCCTCACGCGTCCAAAAATTTTGACCGTAATGACATTGTGTTGAGGATCGTTCGTTGAAATGCGGATTACATCGATAATGTCCTGCGGCTGTTCCAATGAAATTTGCGGTGCCGAAAAAGAGACGGCAATCAGTTGAATCGTGCTTGCCTGATCCGAAAACGAAAATCGAAAACGAGAATCCGATGCCGTTACGTTCGTAATTCGAAAGGGTGTTTCATTCCGAACGACAACGTTTTTTGCGGCAGTTTCTCCCGGTGTCAGGATTCCGATCTGCATCGGCGACGGCTTGGCTTGAATGCCTGCTGTTACGACTCCCCGAATAGGCAAAAGCACTTCGACCGGTTCCGCTTTACCCGGCTGCATCTCGTTCGTCGTCAAGCGAAGAATATCCCGAACAGTGCCGGTCGGTGCATCGTCTTTCAAAATGGCGGTAATTCTATACGTAACATTTCCACTTTCTCGCCGGACCTCTTCCGCTCTCGCATAGACAAACGGCAAGGAACGCTTGATGTTCGTCAATGCCCAGCCGGGGTGACCGGTGTATTCCAACATCAGCGTCCGCACTGCCGTTGTTCCCACCGACACTGCCCCGAATTCGACGCTCCCCGGCGTGAGCAGAACGTCGGGACGTATGTATCCCGACACGAAAAGTTGCACAGTATCGATTCTCGGAGCCCCGTTGATGAGCGTTTCTAATTGGACAGTCAACGTTGCAGAGTTATCCCGGAGATATTGTCCCGAAGTATTTAGTCGGGCAACGACCGCTCCGGTTTCGCCCGATTTGAGGAGCGGAGTCGAAAATTGTGCCGAAGTACAACTGCACGATGAGCGGATATTCACCAACCGAAGATCGTTGGAGAAAGTGTTCGTCAGTTCAAATCTGAACTCTGCATTGGCACCGAGGACGACACGTCCGAAATCATGTCGTTGTGTTTGAAAAAGGTTGGCACCCCAAGAGTTTGCGGCAACGTGTTCCCCGTTCAGGATACAGCAGAAAAGGAACAGGGAGAGTAACAATTTCCGCATGGTGTTTAGATGTATGCATCCAACAAAAGGAAGAAAGACCTCGGAAGGCGGCTGTGGAGGCCCGAAGTGTACGGGGGCACCTGGAAATCGACAACTGTGATTCACTCCGACCGAATAACGGATACGAAACGACTATACATGAAGCCGAGTTCTATAATAGTCAGGCTCCCATCGGGCTTGGTATCGACCCCCCGGATGTAAATCCGAATAATACCACCCCACCGAGGTAGGGGCATTATAGTCTATTAACAGAAACATTCAAGGGCGGCTCTACTCGTTATGCAAACCGACAGCATCGCAAAGGACTTTCCCTTTTTCGCTTAACGAGTACAATGATGGCATGAATGTACCATTTTGTCATTCTCCGCGAAATCTATGGCACGGACAAGGAACCGTCCTGCGCAATGATCGTCTGAACGAAAATACATGGAAGTTGGCAATCCATTCGACAGAAGCACTGCCGACCGTGCGGGCGGGACAATTTGCGATGCTCCGATTGCCGAACCGTACCGATCCGCTACTCGGTCGTCCCTTTGCGGTCTATCGGGTGGAGTCGCATTCTATCGAAATCGTTTATTTGGCAATCGGCAAAATGACGCATCGGCTTGCCGAAGTGAAACCGAATGACACGCTCGAACTTTGGTTGCCGTTGGGCAACGGGTTTCCCGACTCCCAAGTGCAACACACGATCATCGTTGCCGGTGGGATCGGACAAACTCCTTTTCTTACGTATTGCCAAGATCGGCAAGAACGGGTGTCGCTACTCTATGGTGCAAGAACTGCCGACAGAATTGCCTGTATGGATGATTTTCAGCAATTGGGAATCGAGCCGACCATCGCCACCGACGATGGGTCAGAAGGGTATCACGGTGTTGTTACGAACTTAATCGAGAAGGTTTATCTGCCCGGCGAATCGACGCAATTATTTTGTTGCGGACCATTACCAATGTTGCGTTCGGTATTTTTTATGGCACGGAAATTGGGATTGCCCTGTTTCGTTTCCTTGGAAACACCGATGAGTTGCGGATTAGGAATCTGTTTTGGTTGCGTCGTGCCGTATCGGGAAAGCGAGCAATCCGAGTGGGATCATCGCCGGACTTGCATTGACGGGCCCGTCTTCGATGCGTATAAACTGCGTTGGGAATAGCAATTACACAAACCTTCGCGAAAGACGTTAAATTTCGTTCACATCGTTTAGCGCAATTTGGCGTGGTTCTACTCGGTTTTCGTTATTTTGAAAAATTGAAAATGAAACTAGTTCTACTGTATGTATCCCCTCTATTTTTTTCTAATTTGTTTGTTATAAAGGAGTTAGGACAAGAATAATGAGCGATTTCCGCATGGAGAGCGAAAATGGAAAAACGATA
>Ga0082212_10004029_pt1 | contig 20588 bp, 14 predicted proteins | sample TergutNt197P3_FD_71548 | JGI IMG/M metagenome (GOLD analysis project Ga0082212, IMG submission 71548) | Neocapritermes taracua P3 segment gut microbial communities from Petit-Saut dam, French Guiana - Nt197 P3 | ecosystem: Host-associated > Arthropoda: Insects > Digestive system > Gut ... | reverse complement strand
GTTGAATATTGGCAAGTATCAGGAAACGAAAGGATTGCTCAGCGTTGATAATACGTGGTATGTGGATACGGGAACAAAAGATGAGAACGATAAGGCTATATGGGAGGCAAGATTCCCGCAGTACGACAAAGACCCTGCCGTATATGAAGAGATTATCAAACGTTTCAAACAGGAGATGACGCAATTGGCAGCCGAAGGGATGGCGAAGCAATCGGGCGCAAAATTTGATATAGGAGACGTCTTCATTAAGCGACCGCAAAAGATGGAACATGAGGTTACGGTTTTCGAGAATGGCGTTGAGCATACCGTTTACATCAATGCCGACCCTCAGATAGCACGGTCAATTAATAAAGCTGATCGAATGACGGGATTCGGTCATGCTACGATATCCTACGGTAAGGACGTCGACGGGAATTGGACAATCAGGTTTGGCGACAAGCACGGGTTGGATAATACATTAAGGTTGTCCATCCCCGGCTTCACGAGGTGGAAAGCGGCTAACACGACGGCCCGTAATCCCGCTTTTATCCCATCGAATACTATACGTGATTTAGGAATGGCGATAACGACGTTACCCGCTAAGGAAGGTAGAGCGTATACGGGTCGTTTTGTCAAGAACCTCCCGGTAGCTGCGGACGCTTTGGTAAGACATTTTAAAGGTAAATCGGACGTCGCTAATAATAAAGTCGACAAATATCTGTCAGAATATCTGCTTTACGGAGCGAAGACAGGGTACACGAATATACTTGAAATAGAGCAGACGAAAAAAGGTATCAGAAAAGAGTTGGAAAAAAAGATTCGGGAGCGGTCGCGATTGTCAATCGGACAAGAAGTATATGATACGACTATGAACGCTATGGACGCGATGTTAAAAAATCTCCAGATGCTGGCTGATATTTCGGAAAACGCGGCGAGATTGTCAACTTATATTACATCGCGCGAGGATAACAGAAGCATCCCACGAAGCGTATCAGATGCGAAAGAGGTAACAGTCAATTTTAACCGAACCGGGAACGGTGGCTGGGGTGCCGCATATATGAAGCAATTGTTTATGTTTTCAAATGCAAACATTCAGGGAGCCGGTACGATGGGCAGACTTGTTAAGAAAGCGCCGGTCGGAATGATCGCTGTGTTAGCCGGATATATGGCATCCGGTTTTATTAATTCTTTATTATGCGATTTGATTAGCGGCGATGATGATGACTATTTCAAGATTGGAGAATATACAAGGAATACGAATTTGATACTTCCGGCAGTAAGCGGATATGTTAAAATTCCGATAACGCAGGATTTACGTCCGTATTTCGGACTGGGATGTATAGCCTACGAGGTGTATAGCGGAAAGAAGTATGTATGGGAGGCGGTACTTGACGGCGTGAGCGCGCTAAGCGATTTGCTTCCCATCGATGTGATGCAATACAGGGAGGCGGGATTGTCGACTCTTTTGCCGGATTTTATGAAGACGGCTGTTGAGGCGGAGGCAAATAAAAATTTTATGGGCGTTCCGATTTTTGACGCATATAAGGAAGATAAAGGTTACCCTGGTTATTTAATGGCGCGTGAAAATAAAAAGGGATACCATTATTCACCGGAATGGACTATTTCAATGACGAAAGGTCTTGATCACTTGACGGGAGGCGACGGCGTAAAAAAAGGATTAATAAGTCCTAATCCGGATAAGTTGAATCATTACGCAACGGGATATTTTGGCGGTCTCTATGATTTTATTTCTCGTATGGTTGATGTTCCGATAAAGACTGTCGACAATGACAGGCGATTACAAAACAGAGATATTCCTATTGTGAAAAGGTTTTATGAGAGTAAAGACGATTTGCACGCTACTCCGATTTATGTTGAAAATAAATATAATGATTTAGTCAAAGAATATGAGAATGCGAAGCGTGAGTTGCGTGATTACACTAAACCTGCGATTGACGATATAAAAAATCCGTTGAGTTTTTCAAAAAAAATCACTGAACGGTATCAGATTGTCAGCAGATATGAAAATTATATTAAAGCCATAAGAGATGCAGAACGTAACTTAAAGGAGCTGTCCGGTAATGAGCAGCGAGACTTGGAGAGACAAATTGCGGAGATGAAAAAGAAATTAATACGATTGACAATTGAAAAATGAATTTTAATAATTATGAAATATGGACTACAGAAAATTAAAAATCAGAAACAAACTATACCCCGGAAAGAGAATTCAGACGGATACCGTTAATAACAATACGAATGCCGGCGGCAGGGTTGGGTATGGAGTAAATGAAGAACTATATAAAAGTTTTCGTCATGCCGACAGCGTATTGATGGATTCATTCAACGCATGGACGTCGCTTGAAGAGTTCCGACAACAGGCAGACAGAAACAAAATGTACGTATATGGAGATCAGTGGGGAGACGTAGTAGAGTATGAGGGTAAAAAAATGTCAGAACGTCAATCTATCAAGAACCAAGGTAATATTCCAATAACTAACAATCGTTTACGAGGAATGATAAGAACGGTTTCAGGACTGTTTCAATCTAATCAGACGGAGCCGGTATGTATAGCGCGCGAACGTGACGGACAGGACAAAGGAGAAGTGATGTCGGCCACGCTTCAATACGTATATCAACTCAACAAAACATGGAACCTCGATGTATGGAACTTGAATAACCTGCTAATTTCCGGATTGGCTATTTTCAGAAGCGTGTATGGATGGCGAGACAACAAAATGGAGATTTGGACGGATGCGCTACCGTATTCTCGCGTGTTTTTCGATCCACACATGGAAGATGTTCGTCAGTGGGATTGTCATTTAATAGGCGAGATAGAGGATATGAGTATTTGGGATGTTATTTCTCGTTTCGGATGCGGCGACATAACAAGAACAGAAAGGTTGCGTTCAATATATAGTCACGTGGACAGCGAAAGGCGAATTACCGAAATGGAAGCGTACATGGGCGATAACTCTCTTTGGCGGGATTTCTTCATCCCACGTGACAGCGCTCAATGTCGCGTAATAACCACTTGGCGAAAAGAAGCAAAAGACCGCCTTCTTGTCCACGATTGGCTGTCCGGTGACTGGTACAAAGTGGAATTAACCGATGAGATATACGTAAAGAAAGAAAACGAACGCAGACGCTTTGAACAAACAGAAGCCGGTGTCACTCCCGAAGATATGAAACTTCTCGATTATCAATATTTTGTTGATTCTTATTGGTACTTTTATAATCAAGCGCCATCGGGAGAAGTGTTAATGGAAGGTGAAACGCCATACTGGCACGGCTCTCATCCCTACTCATTCAAGCTATACACATTCTATGAGAAACAAGTTTATCCTTTAATCTCTGGATTTATAGACCAGCAAAGGTATATTAACCGGTTAGTTACCATGCAAGATTTTATGATGCGGGCTTCATCAAAGGGCGTTTTAATGGTACCTACTTCTGCTATTGAAGGAACAGGTATGACTCCGGAAGATTTCGCTAAAGAATGGGTGAAATTTAACGGAATGATCCTATACAAAGCAAAGGTAGGAGAACCGCCACCTCAGCAAATCGTATCTAATTCATCCCAATTCGGTGTGTATGAAATGCTACAGATGCAATTCAAACTTCTTGAAGATATATCAGGAATACAGGGTTCGTTGCAGGGACAAAGACCAAGCAGCGGTACGCCTGCGGCATTATACGCACAGCAGACACAGAACTCATATACATCATTATCAGAAGTGCTCGATGTATATCGGATGCTACGCGAGGAACGTGATATTAAAACGTTGAAGTTAATACAACAATACTATGATGCCCCACGCTTTATTAATTCGCAAGGAGGTAAAAGTATGCTTCTGTACGACCCGCAAATTGTTCGTAATACAGAATTTGAATTATCCATCGTAGAGTCAATGTCGTCTCCTGTTTATCGGATGGTTACTAACGAGATGCTTTTAAATATGCTCAATTCCGGACATATTTCAATTAAAGAATTGCTCGAAAATGGAGCGTTCCCATTTGCGGATAAACTATTGCAATCTATTAATGTACGCGAAGAACAAATGCAGCAAATGCAGGGCGGCGGCGGAATGATAGACCCGTCGATGCTTAGTTCCGTACCGGAAGACGTGAAGAACGCGGTAGATAGTCAAAGCAGTATAACTTTTTAGTATTTTATTGTATGAAGGTATTATTGGCTTTGTTCTATTTCTTATTGGCTTTGTTCTATTTCTTGTTGGAACCTCAGATTTTTGGTTATGGAGTTGGAACGGAGTGGTGGACGCACATTACTTATATGGTTTGTCATGCTAATATTCTTCATTTACTAATGAATTTAATTGGCTATGCTTCGTGTTGTAAGATGAACAAGGCGCTTGGAATATTGTTTCCTTCAATAGTGTGCGGCTTTATCGGCGCAATAGTCGGATCGTTTTTATTTGTTCCGGTTCGTTTAACAGTAGGATTTTCCGGTGTTGTTTACGGAATGTTCGGCGCTCCTGTCGGATGGCTTTTGATCAGCAGGCTTCGCATCACTTCAAATAGATTTTTTGCAAAATATATTGCTTCTGTTATTGTCGGATTGGCTATTCCATTTCTTTTTCCCGGCGTGAACGCAATGATTCATGTTACATCGTTATTAATAAGCATAATGTTGATGTATATGTATGGATTTTATAGAGAGTTTATTAATTATATGCACAAATATAAAAATTCTGCGCAAAATAAAATTTCAATCGCTTAAAATTTAATTTAGTATGACAGAAAAACGAAAAAAGAAAAGGCAGGTAGTAGAGGCGGCAAAAGAGCGAATAGACAATGTTGAAGCAACAAAAGTTAACCCAAGCGATATAAAAATAACAGTACCTTTTGCTTTAGCAACAAAATTAAATCAGGTAGAGAACCTTCGCAAATCACAAAGCATAATAAGGAAACAGTTATGTACCTACATAACTAATTATTTTGACGATTTTGTTAGTAATATGGAAGTAATTAAAAGAGAAGACAATATAATACACGCCCGATTATTCGTTGAAGTATTAAAATTAGTTATTCCACGCCCGAAAGAGTATGAAGAGCAGAGCGAAATAGACGAAAGAGGCAATTCCATCAAACGCCTGTTTGGTGTATAAAACAAACAAAATCAACTGCAAAAAAACTGCAAATTATTTTCTAAATCATATAAACGATTAATTATCATATAATAAATATTAGCCTTACAAGCAGAGGGTCGGCGGTTCGAATCCGTCAACGCCCACAGATTGAAAATCAAGGACATACGGTAATTTGAAAAACAAATCCGGCTGATGTATCTTTTTTCAGCCCAGATGAAACAGCCTGTATACTATCGCCTCATCAATGGCAATATTACCGATGTCAAATCCATGTCGCTGTGCATAAAAGAGATGAATGTCAAAGACAGGATCATATTCATTGCTGACAAGGGTTTTTTTAGCGCTGAAAATATTGCAGGGATGGAGGCTAAAAATCTTTCCTGTATCATTCCGTTTCAGCGGAATAATTCCCTGATTGATTTTTCACGCTTGCAGCGTAGCGATTACAATTCCGTTAAGCGCCCTGACGGAAGAGTTGCAAATTGTTAAATTGGACGACGCCGACGATGCATTGATTGGCAATGACTATGGCGCATTAATAACCGAAAATTATATTTTAATTCGCGGAAGTCGCCAAATGCCCTATAAGCTATACGACAAAAAAACAGGCAAATACCTGACAAAAATTGGAGGCTACGGTCAAGGCCCTGGCGAGTACCAAAACATTTACGACCAGCAAGTGGATGAAGCTAACAACAGAATTTATCTTTTGCCATGGAGCGCAAAACAAATATTGGTTTATGACCTGAAAGGGAACAACCTTCCCCCCATCCCCTTATGCCATCTTGTTCCAAAAGGCCATTTCTATGTGGATACAAAAAATGAGACAGTGATCGTTTCCGCTTTGCCTTTTGCCGAATCAACGCCGAATGTGGTTTGGCAACAATCTACCAAAGGCGAATTATTAAAATCGGTGGCATCCGGCCATTTATCCGTTCGCCCCGATTTTAGTAATGAAATGTTTGTAAATAAATTCGGAGGACAGTATAATTTTCATGTGTTTACTTTTGTACCCCGCCCGGATTCAGTCTATCTTTACGATATTTCGAGTAATAAGATCATCCCGAAGTTCATAGTGAATTTTATAACTGATAAATTACCTATCCATGCATATACAGAAAACAAGCATTTTTTTATGGGTAATTTTGCTGAACCGAAACAAATTTCTGAAACTACAACTGTGACTCAAAACCAGCGATTTTTCCTTGTTGACAAAAATACCTTGAAAGGCGGTTTCTTCATTTTAGAGAATGATTTTCTGGGCGGAATGGAAATACAATGGCCGATTTACCAATTATCCGGCGAGTATTTTTCTTATAATGCCGACCCGGGTAACTTGAAGGACGAATTGGAAGAAATATTGAAATCGAATAAAAACATGTCGTCCGAGATGAAGAACAAACTGACAAAATTAAAAGATTCCATCACAGAAAAGGATAATAACTATATCCTGTACGCTAAAATAAAATAATTCAATGTCAAATTGTCATATTTGTATTTCCGGCATTTTTTTTGAAGGCAATCTAACGGTTAATACAATATATGTATGAATTTGAATAATTTTACTATTAAATCACAGGACGCCGTAGATCATGCGGTTAATCTTGCAACGCAACATAAGCAGCAATCCATCGAGTCGGTACACTTGCTTAGGAGTGTTATTATGACTGACGAGAGTATCGTGCAATTTTTGTTTCAAAAGCAAGGGATCAACTTTCAGGGATTAATACGGCAAATAGACCGCAAAATCGATGCAATGCCTACAGTGTCGGGAGGCGATGCGTTTCTTAGCGGCGAGGCGAATGCCATACTTCAAAAAGCGATGGACTATAGTAACAAGTCCGGCGATCGGTATGTATCGCTCGAACATATCGTGCTGGCTTTGCTGACCGTTAAAAGCGAGGCATCGAAGATACTGAAGGACGCCGGAATGACGGAGAAGGAGTTGATTGCAGCGATTGAAGAGCTGCGTAAAGGCAAAACAGTTGCCAACCAATCGGCAGAAGATACATACGATGCGCTGGGGAAATATGCTATCAATCTGAACGAACGCGCCCGCTTAGGAAAGTTAGACCCTGTTATCGGGCGCGATGAGGAGATTCGGCGCGTGCTGCAGATTTTAAGTCGCCGTACAAAAAATAACCCGCTACTGATTGGGGAGCCGGGCGTAGGCAAAACAGCTATCGCCGAAGGACTTGCACACCGAATCATCCGGGGCGATGTGCCTGAGAACCTGAAAAGCAAACAAATTTTCTCACTCGACATGGGCGCTTTGATTGCAGGCGCCTCGTATAAAGGCGAATTTGAAGAACGCCTGAAAGCGGTTATCAACGAGGTCGTTCAATCAGATGGCGAGATCGTGTTGTTTATTGACGAAATACACACATTAGTAGGGGCAGGTAAAAGCGAAGGCGCTATGGATGCAGCCAACATCCTGAAACCTGCTTTGGCACGAGGTGAATTACGCGCTATCGGCGCTACTACCTTAAACGAATATCAAAAATATTTCGAAAAAGACAAGGCTTTGGAACGCCGTTTTCAGACGGTACTGGTGGATGAGCCGGACGAAACGGATACCATATCCATCCTTCGCGGACTGAAAGAGAAATACGAGAACCACCATAAAATTCGTATCAAAGATAACTCCATAATCGCATCAGTGCAATTGTCGAGCCGGTATATTACCGAACGTTTTCTGCCGGATAAAGCCATTGACCTGATGGACGAAGCGGCTGCACGCCTCCGTATGCAAGCCGATTCCGTGCCGGAAGCATTAGACGAAGTCACTCGCCGTATCGCTCAGTTAGAAATAGAAAGGGAGGCTATCAAACGCGAAAAAGATCATAATAAGCTGGAAATATTAAGCGAAGCAATAGCTAATCTGAAAGAAGATGAAAGGAGGCTGAAAACGAAATGGCAAAACGAAAGAGAACAACTGAGTAAAATACAGCAAATAAAAGTCGATGTCGAAAACCTCAAATATGAAGCCGAAAAAGCCGAGCGCGAAGGCGACTACGGAGCAGTCGCCGAAATACGCTACGGCAAACTGAAAGAAAAAGAAGCGCAAATCAACGAGATAGAAAAATTGCTGCACGAAATGCAGGGCGGTAGCGCGATGATAAAAGAAGAGGTTGACAGCGAGGACATTGCCGAAGTAGTCTCGCGCTGGACGGGCATACCTGTTACGAAGATGATACAAAGCGAAAAAGAAAAACTACTACACCTCGAAGACGAACTCCATCGTCGCGTGATTGGACAGGATGAGGCCATCTCAGCCATCGCCGACGCTGTCCGCCGAAGTCGTGCAGGTCTGCAAGACCCGAAACGTCCGGTCGGCTCTTTCATCTTTCTCGGTACGACCGGCGTCGGCAAGACAGAACTCGCCAAAGCATTGGCCGAATACCTGTTCGACGACGAAAATATGATGACCCGTATCGACATGAGCGAATACCAAGAGAAATTCAGTGCCAGCCGTTTAGTAGGCGCTCCTCCGGGATATGTCGGTTACGACGAAGGCGGTCAGCTGACCGAAGCTATTCGGCGTAAACCCTACTCCGTCGTGCTGTTCGACGAAATAGAAAAAGCTCACCCCGATGTTTTCAATATCTTATTGCAGGTTTTGGACGACGGCCGTCTGACCGATAACAAAGGTCGAACCGTCAATTTCAAAAACACGATTATCATCATGACAAGCAACATCGGCTCGTCGTTGATCCGCGAAAACTTCGAGCACTTGACAGTAGGAAACCGCAATCAGGTGATAGAAGAGACTAAAAATGAGGTACTTGAACTGATGAAGAAGACAATACGCCCCGAATTTCTGAACCGTATCGACGAAATCATCATGTTCACCCCATTGAATGAAGAAGAGATACGTCAAATTGTAGATTTACAATTAGCCAACACACAGCGTATTTTAGAGAAAAACGGCATCAAACTCGCCTTTACCGATACCGCCTTATACTACTTAGCCGATAAAGGCTACGACCCGCAGTTTGGCGCCCGCCCTGTAAAACGGGTGATTCAAGACCTTGTCCTGAATGAATTATCCAAAAAAATCTTAGGTTCACAAATCGACTACAATAAGCCGATGATCATCGACGGAAACGATCACGGCCTTCTATTCAGCAATTAACAAGAGTGTATTTCAATTTGTCGAGCAATAATAATTTTCCAAGGACGCCGTAAGGCGTAAAACAGGGTTATACAAATTTAACACCTTCGGTGTAACGTGATGCGACAAAATGAAATACACCTACAATATTTTGTAATTTTCTCAACTTGTTTTATCTTTGTGGCGGTTTTATGGTTAAAAAAGCAATTTATGAATGAAGAAGATAAAGAAGTCAATCGTAAAACATGGTGGGTAATAGGATTTATTCTCCTAACATTGGTCATCGGCGTCGCCAGTTATTATATCTGGTTTCAGCAGCAGATGATGAAGGAGATGGAAGAAATGTTTGCTATAGAAAAGGAAAGTTTAATTGATGAATTTGAAGCGATTTCGCTTCAATATGAAGGTGTTAATAATTACATTTTAAGTAATGATTCCTTGTTTGCAGAATTGGTGACCACAAAGGCGCAGGTACAAGGACTAATAGAAGAAATAAAAACTTTAAAATCGACTCATGCGAGCCAAATCAATGTCTATAAGAAAGAGGCGGAATCACTACGGAAAATTTCGCGAAACCTGCTTATTCAGATTGATTCATTAGATTCAGAGAACAGAAAGTTAAAAGATGATAATAAACAGATAACACAGAAATTCCAGCAAGCCTCATCGCAAGCTACTCGTCTGACGCAACAGAATAATGAACTTACGGAAAGAGTGCAACGGGCAGCTCGTTTAGATGTGGGAAATATTCAGCTTACGCCAATCAACAACAAAAGTAAGGCGGTTAAAATTGATAAGGCAGTCCAGCTGATGTTGACGTTTAATATACAGAAAAATCCTAATGCCCCCGTTGGCGAACAGACGCTTTACATACGTTTGATGAAGCCTGATGACAATGTCCTCAAAAAGTCTAATCACGGGTTCTTTCAGTTTGAGAACAAAGAAATCGCTTATTCAATAATGAAAACCATTGAGTACGATGGTGAAGAACAATCTATACCATTGTATTGGGATATTGAGGAAACGTTGTCGCCGGGAACCTACCGTGTAGCCATTTTTGCTGCAGGAAATCAAATTGGTAATAAATCATTTAAATTATAATTTTTCTAACAATTAATACATTTTTACTATGCAAAACAGACGTGATTTTATTAAAATGGCCTCCATGTTGATGGCCGGAGGGGTTGTAGCTCCTCACCTATTTTCTTCTTGTGGCGGTAACGCAAAATATTTAGGCCTTCAACTTTATTCACTTCGTGATATGGTGAAAGACGAAGGAATAGAAAAAGTACTAAAAGTAGTTGCTAAGATGGGTTATAATAGCCTTGAAACAGCGAATTATAACAACGGGAAATTTTACGATAAAAATCCTGCCGAATTTAAAAAAATGGTGGATGATCTAGGAATGAAGTTGGTTAGTTCGCACTTAGGACGTGATATAACTGATGACAGAGCAGCAGACATGGCTTGGTGGAACAAAGCGGTAGAGGCGCACAGCGCTGCAGGTATGAAATACATGATTATGCCTTCGTCACCGTTAAATAATCGTAGAGGCGCCACCATGGAGAATATTGAAAACTATAGCGATTATTTTAATGAAATAGGGAAGATAACCGCTCAAGCAAGTATTCAGTTCGGTTATCATAACCATGATGGAGAATTTTCTAATAAAATTGACGGAGTACCTGTCTTTGACATCTTTCTGGAAAAAACAAGTCCACCGCATGTACTATTTGAATTAGATGTTTACTGGGTTATGAGAGGCGGATTCAATCCGGTGGATTATTTGAAAAAATATCCAACCCGGCTAAAAGTGTTACATATCAAAGATGAGAAAGCCATCGGAGCACATAATACGGTGAATTTCGAAGCTATTTTTAACCAAGCATACGCAAACGGTGTGAAAGATTGGTTTGTAGAAGTAGAACAATATGATGGAACACCCGAACAAGATGTGAAGAAAAGCGCCGATTATCTGCTTAAAGCAAAATTTGTGAAATAGCGTGTTAAGTTTCAATGTCGCGATTGCAAGCTTGGAGGCTTGCTTTTATTTAGAACGTAGTGTCCCGCTACACCGAACGGGGGATACGATTTACGTAAACCTGTTAACGGGTTAAACTACTTCGTAGTTATGGATAAATAGCGTCTGTCTTAACTCTGTGTTACGCTATCTCTTCACCTATAGTTATACAAATTTTACACCGTAGGTGTAAAAAATGAGATGCGATAACTATCCTTAATAAAATAATCAATGTGTCTATTTGCTTCGACAACATTATATGATTATGAAACGAGCATGTACCTTAATACACCCATATAAATGAACATGCGAGTTCCATACGACCGAAATATAAAAAATAATAAATGTACGTATGAAATTTTAGAAAGTTCGCTTGCGGAATTAATTTGAAATACCCTAAAAACAGATTTTTTTTGGTATAACGTTCGGCTTGTACTACCTTTGCACCTTTATAAGAAGTAAATTATGATGAATGTATTGGATTTAAGTGAACAGGAAATCATCCGGCGGAGTAGCATGGAACAGATGCGAAACATAGGTATCGAGCCTTATCCGGCTGCGGCATTTCCGGTAAATGCTTATTCTGAAGAGATCAGAGAGGCTTTCAGGGATAAGGGCGAGAGAAGGCAGGTGACAATAGCCGGGCGTATCATGAGCCGCCGAATCATGGGGAAGGCTTCGTTTGTGGAATTGCAGGATTCTCAAGGGCGTATCCAAGTATATATCACCCGCGACAATATTTGCCCTTCGGAGGAGAATTTAGATTTTTATAATGTGGTTTTTAAAAAATTACTCGACATAGGGGATTTTATTGGTATCAAAGGGTTTGTATTCCGGACACAGATGGGCGAGATTTCCGTTCATGCAGAAGAGATGACCGTGTTATCTAAGTCAATCCGACCGCTTCCGATTGTGAAGGAGAAAGATGGCGTTGTGTATGACGGATTTGCAGACACGGAGCAGCGTTTCCGCCAACGGTATGTCGATCTTGTGGTCAATAGCGAGGTAAAAGATATTTTCATTAAAAGGACGAAGGTTTATACTTCTATCCGGCAATATTTTGATTCCAAAGGTTATTTAGAGGTCGAAACGCCTATTTTACAAGCTATACCGGGAGGCGCTGCGGCGAGACCGTTCATCACCCATCATAATGCGCTGAACATCCCTTTGTATCTTCGTATTGCAGATGAATTATATCTCAAACGCCTGATTGTGGGCGGGTTTGATGGTGTGTATGAGTTTTCAAAGAATTTCCGCAATGAGGGTATGGATAGAACGCATAACCCTGAGTTTACCTGTCTGGAAATTTATGTGGCCTACAAGGATTACAACTGGATGATGGACTTTACCGAGCGGATGATGGAAAAAGTTTCTATGGATGTGAACGGTACGGATGAGGCGACGATTGATGGTAAGACGATTAGCTTTAAGACGCCGTTCAAACGTATTACGATGATTGAAGCCATCAGGGAGCATACGGGCGTCGATATTTCTGGTATGGACGAGACAAAACTGCGTGATGTCTGCCAAAAGATTGACATAGAGGTCGATGCGACGATGGGAAAAGGGAAAATTATTGACGAGATTTTCGGGGCGAAATGCGAGGCTCATTATGTGCAGCCAACGTTTATCACGGATTATCCGAGAGAGATGTCGCCGCTTTGTAAGCGCCATCGCGCAAATCCTGAGTTGACAGAGCGTTTTGAGTTGATAGTGAATGGGAAGGAGTTGTGCAATGCGTATTCCGAGTTGAACGATCCCATCGACCAGTTGGAGCGTTTTCAGGAGCAATTGAAGTTGAGCGAGAAAGGCGATGACGAGGCAATGTTTATCGACATGGATTTTGTCCGGGCGCTCGAATATGGGATGCCCCCGACGAGTGGCATGGGTATCGGGATCGACCGTTTGGTGATGTTGCTGACGGGGCAGACGTCCATTCAGGAAGTACTCTTCTTTCCGCAGATGCGTCCGGAAAAAGTGGTACAGAAGGACAAAACTGAAAAATATACAGCGTTAGGCATACCTGAAAGTTGGGCGCCTGTCTTGCAGAAAGCCGGATATGCAACGGTTGACATGCTTGCCGATGCTAATCCGCAATTGTTGCGCCAATCGTTGTTTGATATAAATAAAAAGTATAACCTCAGACTGGATTTGCCCTCCTTGCCCGACGTCGAATCATGGTCTGCGAATTACACGAAATTACGCGAATGAAAGATAATATAAATAAAAATCACGCTAATTCGCATAATTCGCAGACAGTAGTTTTTCCTGGAAAGATTGCGGTGATGGGCGGGGGGAGCTGGGCTACCTCGCTGGCAAAAATCCTTTTATACTCTCAACCATCGATTAACTGGTATATGCGGCGGCCTGACCGTATCGAGGATTTTAAAAGGATGAAACATAATCCGGCTTATTTGTCGAGCATCTCGTTCGATACTTCGCGTATTTTTTTTTATTCGGATATTAACAAGGCGATTGAGGAATCCGACACGCTCATTTTTGCAACGCCTTCACCTTATTTAAAAGAACATCTGAAGAAAGTGGCGGTTTCGTTGCAACACAAATATATCATATCGGCTATTAAAGGGATAGTACCGGATGAGAATCTGCTGATTTCGGATTATTTTGCAAAATATTACGGCGTTCATCCGAACAATATCATCGTTATTACGGGCGCCTGCCATGCGGAAGAAATTGCGATGGAACATCTGTCGTATATCACTCTTGTTTGCAATGATTTACGGAAGGCGGAGAAACTGTCGGAAAGGGTATTCAATACTCCCTACCTGAACAGTTCGAGCAGCCGCGACAGGATTGGGCTCGAGTATGTTTCGGTGTTGAAAAATATTTATGCAATAGTGGCGGGGATATGCAGCGGGCTGAAATATGGCGATAATTTTCAGGCGGTCTATGTGCCTAATGCGTTTGATGAGATGTTCCGATTTCTGGATGTGGTACATCCTATAAAACGTAATATCACCAGCGCTTCCTATTTGAGCGACCTGCTTGTGACCGCATATTCATCGTTCAGTCGGAACCGGATGTTTGGGAAGATGATCGGGGAAGGATACAGCGTAGGCGTTGCTAAAATTGAATTAGGGATGGTAGCCGAAGGGTATTATGCGACGAAGTGCATCCACGAAATTAATGAAACCTATCAAGTGGATATGCCTATTTTAAATGCCATATATTCAATTCTTTACAAACGTGAACCGGCGGTGGAGCAGATAAAAAAGATTACAGAAACTTTTAAATAATTTATAGTATGATTCATTTGGATATAGAAAAAGCGCTTAATAGTGGCGATGTCCTCCTGTCATTGAAAGAAGTGCGGCAGCAGCATTCTGCCATCATTGGTAGCGAGTTAGTGAGTGAATGGGAACAAAAGGTCAAGGATAGTATCGGGATGCTCCATGCAGGGACAGGCAAGGGTAGCGACTTTTTGGGATGGCTACATCTGCCGTCTTCTATAACAGAAACTGAAATAGCTGATATTGAAGAAACAGCCGCCAAACTGCGCCAATGTGATGCGGTTGTGGTTATCGGCATCGGCGGGAGCTATCTCGGAACAAAAGCAGTTGTTGAAGCGCTTAATAACAGCTTCGACTGGTTATTGCCCCAACGCATCAATCCTATGTTGCTCTATGCAGGGCATACAATCGGTGAAGATTATCTGACAGAACTGTGTGATGTACTCGCAGATAAAAAATTCGGTATCATCAATATCTCTAAATCGGGGACAACGACCGAGCCTGCGATTGCTTTCCGCGTGTTGAAAAAACTGTTGGAAAAGCAAGTTGGAAAAGAGCAAGCGAAAGAATATATCGTTGCAGTTACAGACAAAGCCCGTGGCGCACTCAGCACATTGGCTGATAAAGAAGGATACAAGACTTTTGTTATCCCGGATGATGTAGGCGGACGTTTTTCGGTACTTACCCCTTGTGGCTTACTACCCATTGCTGTGGCTGGCGTCAATATCCGCGATTTCATTCAAGGCGCTTTCGATATGGAAAAGGCGACAAACGAAAAAACGTCCTTTGTAGACAATATTGCTTCTGTTTATGCTGCTACACGTAATGCCTTGTATGCACAAGGAAAGAAAATAGAGATACTTGCCAACTTCCATCCCAAGATGCACTATATAGGTGAGTGGTGGAAACAACTGTACGGCGAGAGCGAAGGGAAAGACGGCAAAGGTATTTTCCCTGCCGCCGTTGATTTCACGACTGACTTGCACTCGATGGGTCAATGGATACAGGATGGCGAACGAACTATTTTCGAAACAGTCATATCCGTTGAAGAACCAGATAACCGGATGTTCGTACCGATAGATGAGGAAGACCTTGACGGATTGAATTATTTGGCCGGTAAACGCATTGATGAGGTCAATAAAAATGCTGAACTTGGAACGCAGATGGCGCATGTCGATGGCGGTGTTCCCAATATTAAAATTACGTTACCAAAGCTAAATGCTTATTATATAGGCCAATTGTTCTATTTCTTTGAAATAGCGTGTGGTATTAGCGGTTATCTGTTGGGCGTCAATCCGTTCGACCAGCCGGGGGTCGAAGCTTATAAAAAGAACATGTTCGCTTTGCTTGAAAAACCGGGGTTCGAAAAAAATGAAACGAATTAATAATCCTTGTGTAAATATTGAAGGATAAAGATAAAACAGTTGATATTCAATATATTATAAAATTAAATATTAACCTTGAATAAAAAAAATGCAAAAAAACACAGAACGTTTATTATCATTAGACGCCCTTCGGGGGTTCGATATGTTTTGGATTATCGGATGGGGGGCTATCTGGCATGCGCTTGCACAACTGACTGACTGGTCGGTTTTTAACTGGTGGTCAACGCAAATGACTCATGTTGATTGGGACGGATTCCATTTTTACGACATGATTTTCCCGCTTTTCCTTTTCATTGCAGGCATATCATTTCCCTACTCTTTGGAAAAGAGCAGAGAAAAAGGATATTCCACGAAACGTATCTATTACCGAATCATTAAACGTGGGTTGATGTTGGCGTTTCTCGGGCTAATATACAACGGGTTGCTCAAATTTGATTTTGACACACAACGTTATTCAAGTGTCTTGGGGCGTATCGGGTTGGCGTGGATGTTTGCTGCGCTGATTTTTATGAACACAAAGCGTAACGGACGTATTATCTGGTGTGTGGGCATATTGACTTTCTACTGGTTATCGCTTACTTTTGTTCAGGCGCCCGATTTTCCCGATGCGGCGCGTTTTTCGAAAGAAGGAAATATTGCCTGTTATATTGACCGGACGTTTCTTCCGGGAAAGATGTATGATCCCCTCTACGACCCTTGCGGGCTGGCTGGTATCGTTCCTGCCGTTGCCACTGCTTTGCTTGGTATGTTGACGGGGTCGTTTGTCAAAACCTCGAAAGAAGGCTTGACCCAAATGAGAAAAGCTGGATACATGACCGGTGCGGGCGTCGTGTTAATAGCGATTGGATACCTGTGGGGCTTGGTTTTTCCGATTAACAAACTGTTGTGGAGCAGTTCGTATGTCTGTCTGGCCGGCGGCTTGAGCCTGTTGCTGTTCGTTTTGTTTTACTGGATTATCGACATTCGTGGATACCGGCGGTGGACGCTGTTCTTTACGGTTATCGGGTTGAACTCCATCACTATCTATTTGGCGCAATCGATCATTAACTTCCGGTTTACTGCCACTTTCCTTTTTGGCGGATTAATCAAATTCTTCCCGACCACCTGGGCGTCATTCCTTAATAACCTCACTATCATTGTCGTTTGTTGGTTATTCCTGTATTTTCTGTATAAGAAAAAAGTATTTATTAAAGTCTGATTTTTCAACCTAAATATACACCCTTATGAACACATCAAGAAGAGATTTTCTAAAAAAGGCTGGCGCTGGATCTGCATTATTGACGATGGGTGGCACAACGTTGACTTCCTGTTCCTCAGTTGACGCCGGAAAGATAAAATATGTACGTCTGCATCCGGAAAACGAAATGTATATCCCCGACTTACCCGACAAAGCGATTGACGGCAAACCGATCAAGGCGGCGCTTATTGGATGTGGTGCGCGTGGTACGGGGGCGGCTTTTAATTTTTTAGATGCGGGCGACAACCTGTCGATCGTGGCACTGGCCGATATGTTTCCCGATAAAATAGAAGGTTGCCGGAACATGTTGAAACAACAAAAAGGGATGGATGTACCCGATAACGCCTGTTTCACCGGTTTCGACGCATACAAAAAAGTGTGCGATTTGCCCGTCGATCTGGCGCTCATCGCTTCTCCCAATATCTTCCATCCCGAACATTTGAAATATGCCGTCGAGCAGGGCAAGCATGTGTTTGTGGAAAAACCCGCCGCCATCGATGCTGTAGGTTACCGTACGTTTATTACTTCCTTGCGACAGGCTAAATCAAAAGGACTGAACGTGATGAATGGCGCCCAATATCATTGGGATCGTCCATTTGTGGAATCCTACAGGATGATTCAGGCCGGTTATATCGGGAAGATACTAAGCGGTAACGTTTTTTACAATACCACCAACGAAACGTATATCAAACGTCGGCCCGAATGGAGCGATACGGAATATATCCTTCGCAGTTTCTTCAACTGGAATTGTATCAATGGCGATCAGGTTAGTAATATGTTGATACACTGGATAGATATTTTCGTTTGGTTCACACATCTTAAACCGGTTAAGGTGAGCGCTTTCGGCTCGCGTGTATGGCGTACTGTCGGGAATGTTTACGACAATTTCAGCATGGATTTTGAATTTGAGAATGGGGTCAGCATGTTTGGCATGGTACGCCGGATGGATGGCTGCGACAACAGGCGAGGCGCTGTTATTCAAGGCGATAAGGGCGTATGGCGCAGTGACAATTTCAGTATTCACGACTTGGAAGGAAATTTAGTGTGGCAATACGATGAGAAAGCGGCCAAAGAAAAATACAAAACCCACGATATGTACACCTTGGAGCATATTGATTTGGTGAATCACATCCGCAACGGCGCTGTCCTTGATACATCCGAAATCAACGCCATCTCAGCCATGACTGCGATTATGGCGCGCGAATCGGCATACAGCGGTAAGATTTGCACCTGGGAAAAAATGGTAACCTCCGACCTGAACATGATGCCGGCTGAATTTGTTTCGGGACAATTGGGCAAATTGGATATGAACAAATATGAAACAATCCCTTTACCCGGCATCCGTTACAAAACCGAATGATTTTTTCAAGGGGTATGTTACGCCATTTGTGCAGCAAAAATAGCTGCTACCGAATCAATAAAAGGTTTACAGTGGTTGAAAAAGTAGTGATAGCCTTCACACAGATAGTTTACTCCGGGTTCGCCGTCGGGAGATGAAGTAAACCTGTTTTTGGGACATTCACCATTGCACATTTTTTTTACATTACATCTTTTGCAATACTGAGGTAACGTATTCCATTTGGATTCTCCGAATGTTTTTTGTGTGGGGTGGCGAAGGAAATAGTCCAACGTGTGTACATTAATATTTCCCAGTCGTCGTTCATTATCAACATAATGGTCGCATGGGTAAAAATCGCCGGTATGTTCGATTACCGGAACACTACCGCAATGCTCCCTGAAAATACATAAGGAGTGTTCCTGGTTAAATGCTGTCCTTAACGCTTCTTCAAAAATCTGAATTTTCACGGTTCCAATATCGTTTTTTACCCATGCATCAAAAATAGCGCTCAGAAAAAGTCCAAACGCTAATGCCGGAGCAGAGGCTGGTGAAACCAACCCTTCGTTAAGGATGTTTTTCTCAACCAGCGGTATGAAAGTGATGTATTGTACCCCAAGTGTTTTGAAAAAATCATACACAATCAAAGGTTGTCGCACATTATAATTATGTACAACACAAAGTATTTCTGCATTTACGCCATGTTCGTGTAACAAGTTGTAACCCTTGAGCGTTTTATCGAAACTTCCTTTTTGATTAGATGTGTGGCGCATGGCATCATGCAAAAATTCAGGGCCGTCCATGCTGATTCCAACAACGAATCCGGTATCTGCAAGAAAATCGCACCACGCTTTTGTGATTAACGTTCCGTTTGTCTGTATTCCATTCACAAAATGTTTTCCTTGCGGTAGGTGTTTTTTTTGAAAGAAAAGCGCTTTTTTATAAAAATCAATCCCTGCCAGTAAAGGTTCGCCACCGTGCCAGGTAAACAGCGTCGTATCGCCTGTTGAGGCTGAAAAATGCTGCTTGATACAGTTTTCCAGCGTTTCATCATTCATAATGGATTTCATGTCCGAACCGTCAATTCCGCCTTTTCCCAAATAGTAACAGTAGCTGCACCTTAAATTGCAACGCGCTCCGACAGGCTTGATAAATACCTGAAAATCATCAGTTGAATTTCCAATAACAGTCGATTGTTTCATATCCGCATCGTATCACCGTGCAAATATACAGTTAAAATATTTATTTGTAGAATCAGTAGAATTTATTATTTTTGCAGTCTAGTTAGGGGCGCTCTTCCTGCAGGAAGGGCTGAGATTATACTCTTGAACCTGATATGTTGTAATTGACATCGTAGGGAAACGGCGCCGTTTTTTTTATAAGAAGCCGTTTCGTTCTGCGAAACGGCCTATTTATTAATGTAATTTGGAAATGTATGAAAAAGAATTATCGACGGGTTTTGACGATAGCCGGGAGCGACCCGAGCGGAGGAGCGGGAATCCAAGCCGATTTGAAAACATTTTCGGCGTGCGGCTGTTTTGGCGCTTCTGCCGTTGTTGCGGTTGTTGACGAAAATACGGTAGGCGTGACCGGTGTCCACCCTGTACCGGTTGATTTTGTCGTCGGGCAGATTAAATCCGTATTAGATGACATCGGCGCCGATGCTATTAAAATCGGTATGCTCCACTCATCCGAACTGATACGAGCCGTCAAAGACACATTGGCTGCTTATCCTGTTAAAAATATTGTGTTAGACCCGGTGATGGTTGCAACATCAGGCGATAAACTGCTGCAGGATGAAGCCATCGAAACACTGAAGCACGAGTTGATACCTATTGCCCGTGTTATCACGCCTAACATCCCCGAAGCGGAAGTCCTTCTGCGCAGGAAGATTGGCGGACAGCAGGAACTGCCTGTGGTGATACGCGAGTTGTCGGTTGATGGCAGCGTATCGGTTTTGCTGAAAGCAGGACATCTGAAAGAGAAACTTTTAACAGATGTATTTTACAACGCTGAAACGGATGAGGTCATTGAACTGACCTCTGAGCGGATTTATACGAAAAATACGCATGGCACCGGATGTACGTTCTCGTCGGCTATCGCCTCGTTTTTGGCGCATGACTTGGCGCTCAACGACGCTATTCGCCAAGGTAAAACC
>Ga0082212_10004028_pt1 | contig 20588 bp, 1 predicted proteins | sample TergutNt197P3_FD_71548 | JGI IMG/M metagenome (GOLD analysis project Ga0082212, IMG submission 71548) | Neocapritermes taracua P3 segment gut microbial communities from Petit-Saut dam, French Guiana - Nt197 P3 | ecosystem: Host-associated > Arthropoda: Insects > Digestive system > Gut ... | reverse complement strand
GCCTTCGTTAGTACCCCCGTGCCTCCGGAAGCCACATCCCCTTCGCAGTATTCCATAGCAACAACAACAAAAATCTCGTGCCCGATGTCGGCCTGCACTATCGTATATGTATCTGAATCGCTTCCGATAGGCACATCCGCGTCACCGCCGGTCCCTTTCCGGAACCACTCATACGTAGGATCCCCAAAACCAGCGCTAATATCGGGAGTTGACGTAAGCCCATCTATATCCGCCGTAAGTACCTGCCCATAGGATGGCGGAGAGACAATATCATCGCCGTCTGCAAGCAAGATAACCGTACCGCCAAGCGCCGCCTTAACCGTCCACACAGTCGTGCTCACGCTTGTGGATTCATAGTGGGTATCGGTTCCTTTCACCCTCGCATAGAAGGTGTAGGACGTGTTCGGCGCCAGCCCTGTGAAGGTGGCGCTGCCCTGCCATTCACCGGCTTCGCCGTTTTTGTATTCAACACCTGCGACAGGGACGTCCGCATCGTCAAGGGCGGAAAGCGTCACGCTCGTCGCCGTCTTTACCGCAGTCAACTTGGCCGGCGCAACAGGGCCCTGGGCTTTTCCGACAGGCCCGGCCGTATCCGTTACAACAGAACCTGAGCAATTCGCCGCTGTGACTACGACATAGATCCCTTTTCCTACATCGGAGGCCGTCAGCATATGTGCCGATGCTCCCGCCGACGCCGCGCCCAGGGACAGGTCATCCCCGCCGTCTACGGCGTAAAACCATTCATACAAAAGGACTCCGTGGTCACCTGTTGCGGGCGTGTACGTGATCCCTGTGATGTCCACGGACAATTCCTGCCCGAAATAAGGGGCTTCGTCTATTTCCTCGCCATCAGCAAGGATGAGGGCGCTCCCGCCCAGCGCCGACTTGTCGGTCGTGACCGTTATGCTGATCGTCCCCGAGGCCTCATGGGTCGCCGTCTCCTTCACCCTCGCATGGAAGGTATAGGCCGTGTCCGGTATAAGGCCTTCGAACACCGCGCTGTCCTGCCAGGAGATGGCTGGCTCGCTGCCGATGCCGTACTCGGCGCCCGTGATGGCGGCGTCCCCTGCGTCAAGCGCGATAAGCGTCACGCTCGAAGCTGTCTTCACCGCGTCAAGCTTTGCCGGGGCGTCAGGCCCCTGCGCCTTCACTACCGGCCCGACCGCAGCCGCCGAAATAGACCCGGTACACCTCGACGCGGTAACAATGACATAGATCTCTTTTCCAACATCAGCCGCCGTGATAGTGTACACGGCAGCGTCGGCGCTCGCGACGCCAAGGGACAGGTCCGTCCCCCCTGCGCCTACGCGGAACCATTCGTATTCAAGCTCGCCAAGCCCGCCGACCGCGGGACTGTAAGTTAGCCCTGTGATGTCCACCGACAATTCCTGCCCGAAGCAAGGCGCGCCGTCCGGCTCTTCGCCATCCGCAAGGATCACGATGCTCCCGCCAAGCGCCGCCTTATATGTAGTGACCGCTGCGCTTATCTCAGCCGACGCCTTGTGCGTAGCTGTCTCCTTCACCCTCGCAAAGAAGGTGTAGGGCGTGTTTGGCGTCAGGCCTGAAAAGACCGCGCTGTCCTGCCATACGCCCTCTTCGCCCAGCCTGTACTCGACTCCCGGCATGGCGGAACCACCTTCATCAAGCGCGGAAAGCGTCACGCTTTGAGCCGTCTTCGCGGTCTCTTTCAGCTGGGCCGGAGCAGAAGGCCCTGGCGCTTTCTCCACGGGGCCGGCCATATCCGACGCCACGGAGCCTGTGCAATTCGCCGCCGTTACTGCGACATAGATATTCTTGCCGATATCGCCCGCCGCCAGCGTATATTTGTCATACGGCGCGCCGGTCCCTGACCGGACGATTACGCCGCTGTCCTCTTCTTCGCTTCCTCCTTCGCCTTCCCCTTCATCCGAAGAGACTTCCGCGCGGTACCATTCGTATGTAAGCGCGCCAAGGCTGCCGCCTGCGGGGCTGGACGTGAGCCCTGTGGCGCCTGCCGAAAGTTCCTGCCCGAAATACGGGGCGTCGCCTGGCTCTTCCTTCTCATATTGTATAAGTACACTCCCGCCAAGCACAGCCCTGGCCACAGGACCTGCCGGCGCCGATACCACCTGGCCCGTGCAATTCGCTGCCGAAACTATTACATAGATCTCTTCGCCGATATCAGCAGCCACTGTCGTGTATTTGTCATACGGCTCTCCGCTCCCGGACCACAAAGGTACGTCATCGTCTTCGCCGTCTTCCTCGTCAATTTCACCGACGACACGGAACCATTCGTATGAAAGCGTCCCGATATCACCTATCATGGGAGTGGGTATCAGCCCCGTAGCATCCAGGGACAATACCTGCCCGAAATACGGGGCGTCGCCCGCGTCCGCCTTATCATAAAGTATAGCGGCGCTTCCGCCGAGCACAGCCTTGTCAGTGGTAACGGATGTGCTTACGTAGGTCGCGGAAGCCTCGTGCGTCGCGGTTTCCTTTACCCTGGCATGGAAGCTGTATGCCGTATTCGGCGTAAGGCCGGTAAACGCGGCGCTGTCCTGCCAGGAGATTGCCGGCGCGATGCCGACGCCATATTCGGCGCCGATGACAGCGGCGTCCCCCGCGTCAAGCGCCAAAAGCGTCACGCTTGCCGCCGTCTTTGACACTACGTTCAGTTTAGCCGGGGCAGCGGGCCCTTGAGCCTTACGGACAGGGCCGGCATGATCCGACTCCACGGATCCTGTTCGATCCGACGCTGTGACAACGACATATATCACTTCCCCGACATCGGCAGCGGAAACCGTGTATGTATCCGCGCCGGACGACGCCGCGCCAAGCGACAGCTCAGCACCGTCTACCCCGGCCCCTGCACGGAACCATTCGTATGAGAGTGTCCCGAGGCTCCCTGCCTCCGGCGTGGATACAAGCCCGTCCGTGTCGACAGACAATACCTGCCCGAAGCACGGGGCGCCGGTCATCCCTTCATCTTCGAAAACGACAAGGACACTCCCGCCAAGGGCCGCCTTGTCAGTAGTAACGGTAATGCTGACGGCGCCTGACTCGTGTTGCGTCACGGTCGCCTTCACCCTCGCGTGGAAGGTGTATTCCGTGTTTGGCAAAAGGTCCGCGAACACTGCGCTGTCCTGCCATGAGATGGATGGAGCGCTGCCGATACCGTACTCGGCGCCCGGGACCAAAGCGTTGCCCGCGTCAAGCGCTTCAAGCGTCACGCTCACCGCTGTCTTTGCGGCTGCGTTCAGCTTGGCCGGAGCGGCAGGGCCTTTCGCCTTGTCCACAGGCCCCACGGTCTCCGACGTCACGGAGCCGGAACACCTGGCCGCCGTAATGACGACATAGATCTCTTTGCCTATATCTTCGGCTGCAAGCGTGTATTCATCATACGGCTCGCCCGTCCCTGACTGAATCAGCTCACCTGCGTTTTCTGTGCGGCGCCATTCATATGTCAGGTCGCCGAGCCCCCCTGCGGCCGGGGTGTATGTAAGCCCGCCAGTATCTGCCGACAGTACCTGCCCGAAATACGGGTCGTCGCCAGCGTTTTCCTTTTCATAAACGATAATCGCGCTGCCGCCAAGCGCCGCCTTGTCCGTGGTGGCGGCTGTGCTGACAGATGCCGATTCATTCTGTGTAACGGTCGCCTTCACCCTCGCGTGGAAGGTGTATTCCGTATACGGCGTAAGCCCTGTGAACACCGCGCTGTCCTGCCAGGAGATGGCTGGCGCTGCGCCGACGCCGTATTCTACGCCGGCGACTACGGCGTCTTCCGCGTCAAGCGCTTCAAGCGTCACACTTGCCGCGGCCTTTGCGGCTACGTTCAGTTTTGCCGGGGCTTCAGGACCGGGCGCCTTGGAAACAGGCCCTACCGGATCCGACTCAACAGAGCCGGAACAATTCGCCGCTGTAACGACCACGTATATCTCTTTGCCGATATCCGCCGCACTGGGCATGTATTCACTGTACGGCGCGCCTGATCCTGACTGGACGAGTACGCCGCTGCTTTCTTCTTCGCTCCGGTACCATTCATATGTCAGCGCTCCAAGACTGCCGCCTGCGGGGCTGGACGTAAGCCCGGCAGTGCCCGCCGAAAGTACCTGCCCGAAATACGGGACGTCGCCTGCGTTTTCTTTCTCATAAAGTATTTCTACGCTGCCGCCAAGCGCCGCCTTGTCCGTCATGACGGAAATGCTGACATATGCAGATTCATTTTGCGTCGCGGTCTCCTTCACCCTCGCGTGGAAGCTGTATTCCGTATTTGGCAGGAGGTCCGCGAACACCGCGCTGTCCTGCCATGAGATGGACGGAGCGCTGCCGATACCGTACTCGGCGCCCGGAACCAAAGCATCCCCCGCGTCAAGAGCTTCAAGCGTAACGCTCACCGCTGTCTTTGCGGCTGCGTTCAGCTTAGCCGGCGCAGGAGGCGCCGGCGCCTTTGTGACAGGCCCTGCCGGCGCCGAAGCAACCGAACCGGAGCAGTTCGCCGCCGTTACAGCGACATAGACCTCTTCGCCGATGTCCAAGCCTGTAAGCGTATATGAAGACGCGCCCGGTGACGCAGCCCCGAGGGACAGGTCAGCCCCTTCTGCGCCCGCGCCCGCGCGGAACCATTCGTAGGAAAGCGTGCCAAGTGCCCCTATCGCGGGAGCCGACACAAGTTTTGTTGCGTCCACTGTCAGAACCTGCCCGAAATACGGAGCGCCGGCAAGCTCCGCCCCGCCGGCAAGCAGGCCGACACTGCCGCCAAGCGCCGGCTTGTCGGTCATGGTGAATGTCAGGACGCTGTCCGACGCCTCTTGCGTGGCCGTTTCCTTTATCCTTGCGAAAAGCAGGTATGATTCAGAAGGTGAAAGCCCCGTGATCGTGCCATCGTCCTGCCATTCTTCCTCATCCATGCTGTACTCAACGCCCGCAACAGGTATGCCGCCTGCATCCACCGCCTGAAGCGTGATGCTCGTCGCCGTTGCGCCCAGTACGTTCAGCTTGTTTGGCGGGGCAGGCCCTGCCGCCTTGCCTATGGGGCCGACCCGCGCCGACTCCACAGTGATTTCGCCATCCCCCAGAAATATGTCATTGACCTCAACATATATATACTTCCCTATGTCCTGCGCGGTAAGCGTATATGCCGGGCTGCCGGAAAAGTTGATGAAGCCGCCTGTGATAAGCTCCCCTTCTTCCTCGCTGTCAGAAGCGCGATACCAGTTATAAAAATACACAGCCAGATCGCCCCATGAGGCCTCAAACCCGAGCGCCTCCCCAAACCTGTGCGCGCCCGTAATAGTTACCGTACCGCTGAACGGCTCGGGGTGCAGCACGATGGAAAGCGCCTTCGTGGATTCGCCTGCCACGCCGTCCCCGTAGGTATTGGCCGCTTTTACGGTGAATCCATATGTTTTAACTGTATTGGTATCCGCAGGCGTGCCCGAAATCAGCCCGCCGGATGAAAGCGTCAGCCCGGCAGGCAGGCTCCCGCTGTCTATGCTCCATGTGATGGGCTTCGTGCCGTCCGCTTCAAGCTGCACGCTGTACGGCGCGTTGATTGTCGCGTCTTCCAGCGACGCTGTCGTTATCACGGGCGGCGCGCTGTCGACGACCGTCACAGCAACGTTTACGGTAATATTATTATAGTTATTGAAGCCCGATACGGTCACCGGGATGACGGCAGACTTGCCGACGCTGTCCCTGTCCTCTTCCGTAAGCGCAGATATGATGCTGAATAAGAGTTTCCCGCTCCCGCTGTCGTATGTGACGGAGGGCCCGTCGATCACCTCCGGGTCATCGCCTGTTACAGTCCCCGGCGTGAAGCTGAGCGTATCGCCGGCGAGCTTGTATGCCGAAACCAGTGCCGCGACATCTGCCTCATTGAGACCACCGTCCCTGTAATCCACTTTTATCTGCATATTTTCCAGCGAAGGAGCGGCCGCCTTTGTGATATCCGCTGATACCGGCCAGGACGCGGCCGGCGGCACGCTGTAGTTCCCGGCGTCATCGCCGGCAAGTTCCCATGTATAGCTGATGCTTTTGCCCGTCCCCGCGTTCGGGTCGGGGAACACCGCGCTTGTCACGTTCAGGCTGACGTCATCGGGCACGCTGCCCGGAACAGTGCTGTCATAATGGTTCTTAAGCCCGTTTGCGGCCGAAAGGCTCCCCACTGTCACGCCCGGGGCCTGGCCGAATGTATAGGACGCCGCGCCCGCCTGGACGTTGAGCGCCCCGAGGGAGGCTTTGGTAATGTCCGCCGCCAGCCCGCTTATGAGCGAGGGGGACGGCAGTTCATAGCATTCATACGCGCTGTTTCCTGCCCCATTGTCGTGCAGTTCCCAGTCAAGTATGGACACAGGCTTGCCGGTTCCGGCGTTTCTGCCGTCGCCCGGCGCGTCGTCATCGAAGACCGCCTGTTTTACGCGAATAAAGACCAGCCCCGCGTCAGCTGGCAGGATGCCTCCTGATATGCCTGCGGTGACCAGCGCCGTCGCGTCATCTGTCCCGTCATAGCCCCTTCCCGAAGCAATACTTGCGTTTATCTGCGAAGATATAAGCGGTTTTTTCCCGACCGTCACATGAGGCGTTTCCTTTGTGCCCGTGCAGTCCGAAGCGGAGACGGCCGCGTAGACGCCCTCGCCCAGGTCGGCCGCTGAAAGCGTATACGCCGCGCCCGTATAAAGCAATATGTCCTCGCCGCCGCCGTTTACGCGGTACCATTTCACAGTCAGCGCGCCAAGGGTGGAAAGGCCCCCTGCCCCTATCACGGGGTCGGACGCAAGGGCCGAGGTGTTTACCGTCAGCTCCTGCCCGTAGAAGGCAGTCCCTCCGGCGGCTGCGCCGTCTTTAAGAAGAGACACAGAACCGGAAAGGGCGGCCATGTCCGTCCTGACGGCCTTCTCGGTCACAGCCGAAGCCTCATGCGTAGCAGTCTCGCTGAACCTTGTATAGAAGGTATAGTCCGTATTCGGCAAAAGGCCCGTGAACACCGCGCCTGTCTGCCAGCTGCCGGCCCCCTGCCTGTATTCTACATTCGGCAGTGGATCGCCGGACGAGCCTGTCGCCTCAAGCGTGACGCTCGTCGCCGTCTTGCCGGTGACATCCAGACTGAACGGTCCTTCTGACGGCCCCGCCGCCTTGGCCACAGTCCCGGTCACAGCCGAATCCACCGTGCCGTTGCAATTGGCCGCGGCAGCCACCGCGTAGATCTGCTTGCCTATATCCGTCTGCGCCAGTGTGTATGAATCGCCCGTAAAGATGCTGGCCGCTTCTCCGGCCTGGTACCATTTGATGGTAATAGTCCCCGGATCCAGGCCCGACGGAATCGTCCCAAGGCCCGATTTGTCCGCGCTCAGCGTTTGCCCGAAGACGGCGCTGCCGCCGGCGCCGACCACGTTGCCGCCCTCTTTCAGCGTCAATGTACCCGAAAGCATGGCGCCGTCAGTCCTGACCGGCCCGCTCCCTGTCACGCCCGACGCGTCATTCACGCCGTCGGCTTTGAACCGCACAAAAAATGTATATACCGTATCGGCTTCAAGGCCGGTGAACTCCCCTTCGTCCTGCCAGGACAGGATGCCGCTCCCGTCCTCATCGGGGCCGCCTTTGGCGTACTCGACGTCTTCTTCAACCGGAAAGCCGCTTTCGTCCAGCGCCGCAAGCGTCACGCTTACCGCCGTCTTGCCTGTCACCTTAAGCTCATGGGGGCCGTCTCTGGCAGGCATCCCTATGGGCCCTACAGGATCAGAGCTCTGATCGCCCAAGGGGGGATCCTCCGCGTCCCAAAACGCTTCCCAGGCGTCGATGGCTATAACATAGATATACTCCCCGACAAGGGCCGGGTCATCGATCGTGAATGTATCCATCTCCCAATCGCCCGCGAGGAATTCGTCGGCGAAGCCATCCACATAGCGGTACCATTCAAAAATAATGATGTCATAATAGTCCAAGAAGCCTTCGTAAACCACAACGGCCTTGAGCGTCTCGCCAAGCACAGGCGCGCCTGTTATAGTGACCGGTTTTTCCTCGTCCTTTGAAACCGTGATTGAAAGGTTTTTAAGGGCCGACCCCGGCTTGTTGTCGGTATCATATACATTTGCCGCCCTGACAGTGAACGAAAAAGTCCCCGCAGACCCGGAGGGCGTGCCGGAAATAACGCCCGTAGCCGAATTGATGCCCAGCCCGGCAGGCAGGCTCCCCGATGAGATGCTCCATGTGATGGGCTTCGTGCCGGCCGCGGTGAGCTGCTCGCTGTAAAACTCCCCTGCGGCCGCGGGAGGCAGCGTTTCCGTAAGTATCACGGGCGGCGCGCTGTCTGCGATCGTAACGGAGACGTCGATGCTTATATCACTATAGTTTCTGAAGCCCGATACCGTCACCGGGATGATGGCCGTCTTCCCGATGTCGCCCCTTTGGCTTTCATCAGCCGCCGCCGCAATGGCAAACTTCAGCGCCCCGGCGCCGCTGTCCCAGGCGACGCTCCCGCCAAGAATCACCTCCGGGTTTGCGCCCGCGGGCGTCCCCGGCGTGAAGAAAAGCGTGTCGCCCGAATATTTATATGCCGAAACCAGGGCCGCCAGCTCCGCTTCCTGCAGGCTGCCGTCCGTAAAATGCACGCGTTTTTCGACAGCGCTGATGGATGGCGCGGCCGCCTTTACGATATCGGCCGTGACCGGATAGGCCGCGGCGGACGGCAGCTCATAATTGCCTGCGTCAGCGCCGGTCAGCCCCCATGTATAGCTTATGGCCACCCCGTTTGCCACGTTCGGGTCGGAAAAAGCAGCTGTCAGGATACTGAATCCCACATCGTCTTGCACGTCGCCTTCTTCCAGGGCGTCATAGTGGGACTTAAGGCCGTTTGCCCCGGTGAGCGGCGCAACAGCCATGGTCGGCGCCTCCCCGTAAGCGTAGGAAGTCTTCCCCGCAGAGACACTCAGCCCCGAAAGCGGCGCCTTCGTTATATTTGCGGTAAAGCCGGTGAACAATGAAGGGTCAGGCAGCTCATAGCCTTTGTAAATGCTGTTGGCCGCCCCATCGTCGTGGGTCTCCCATTCCAGTATCGTGACCTGCTTGCCGTTTCCGGCGTTCCTGTTGTCAAACGCCGCCTTTGTCACACGGATAAAGACAAGCTCTTCGTCGAGCACATGGGTGCCGCTTATCACATAGGCGGAGAACATGGCGGAAGCGTCGTCCGTCCCGTCATAGGCCTTTGCCGTCTCATCCAGCATCACCTGGATATCAGCCTTTGCAAGCTGCACTTTCCCTACTGACACAGCCGGCGTCGTCTTCGCGCCGTCGCAATTTGCCGCTTCAACGACGGCGTAGACGCTCTCGCCTACATCGTCGCCCGTAAGCGTGTGTGAGGAGCCGGTATGCAGGTATACATCCTCTCCTCCATCCTCTGTACGGTACCATGCGATCGTCAGGCTGCCGATTGCGCCGATCACCGGGTCGGACGTCAATTCACTGGCGTCGACCGTCAGGGCCTGCCTGTACAGCGCCGTCCCGCCCGAGGGGGAGGCGTTCACATACAGCGACACAAAGCCGCTCAGCGCCGCCTTGTTTGTTGTAACATTAACGCCTGTCACAAGCGACGCTTCATGCGTTGCCGTCTCCTTGAACCTTGTCTCGAAGGTGTACTGTATATTCGGGGAGAGGCCTGTGAACACCGCGCTGTCCTGCCATACCCCGACGTCATACCTCATATATTCGACCGCCGCCGTCACCGGCTCGTTCTGGTCGTCTACCGCCGAAAGCGTGACGCTCGTCGTCGTCTTGCCCGCGATTTCCAGCGCGTGCGGTCCCGGCCCTGGCGCCGCCTTTGCGACCGTCCCGGTCGTCACGGAATGTATCGTCCCTTTACAGTTCGACGCTGAGACAACAGCGTATATCTGTTTTCCGATATCCTCTGCCGCCATCGTGTATTCCGTGCCCGTCCAGATTTCCGCCGGCGTCCCGACATGGTACCATTTGACCGTGAAGTCCCCCAGGGCCAGGTTGCCGCCTATATAGGGGCTGGACAGCAATGCCGTGGTGTTCGCCGTCAGCGTCTGGCCGTAAGTCACGACCCTGCCTTCGGCAACCTGGGTAGTGATCAGATACAAAGGCATCGTGCCCGTAAGCGTCGCTTTCTCTGTCCTGGCCTTTATGCTTATCGCGGCCGAAGGCTTGTATATGCCGGTCTCCGAGAACCTCGTATAGAAGGTGTATTCCGTGTCCGGATCAAGGCCGGAAAACACAGCACTGTCCTGCCAGTGGCTGAATACCTCCCCTGCTGCGTCGCCGATGCCGTAATCAACATCAAGGAGCGCATCATCGGACTCGTCTACCGCCTCAAGCGTAACGGTCTGGTCAACTACAGAAGCTTTCAACCCATACGGTGTCTCAGGGTTTTCCGCTTTCCCCACAGGCCCGACGCGGGCTGATTTTACTTCGCCGCCGCAGTCAGCCGATGTAACGGATACATAGATTTCTTCACTTATATCTTCTTCTACGAGCGTATATGTTTCGCCCGTCCCGATTTCTTCGTCATCGATACCGTCCACAAAACGGAACCAGGTGAAAGACAGCTCACCCAGTGTTTCCAGGCGCCCGTCCCCAAGCACCGGCGCAGACGTAAGCAGCTGCGTATCGACCGAGAGGACCTGCCCGTAATACGGTACGCCTGATACAGGTTCATCGTCCGCAAGTATCACTGCCGTCCCGCTCAGCTCTGCCTCGCCTGCCACGTTGATAAAGATAAGCAGTTCCATATCCGGATAGCTTTGCAGACCGTCCACGCTCACGACGACCTCCGCAGCCTCGTCTGTCAGGCCGCTGAGCGAAGCCGCCGTCTCGAATTGCAGCTCGTCTCCTGTGACCGCCGTCATGCCCGCTGCCAGCACTCCCATATTGTCAACTACGCGTAAAAGGGAAAACGCGGGCGCGTCCCCTTCTTCAATAAAGCCCTCGATCAGCCCTGAAAGGCTGACCGAATAGCTTTCTCTCTCTTTTTCCTCCAATACATATATATTGAAGATTTCCTCTTCCGCGGAACTTTCGAATGCGGAAATGCCCGGTGAAGACGGTTCTTCACCAGGCGCCGGTGTTCCTTCTTCTGTGCCGGGCGGCTCTTCCTCCACGCCTGAAGGCTCTTCATCCAAAGCCGGCGTTTCTTCTTCGCCGGCCTGAGGCCCTCCCTCTTCGCCGCCGCCCGAAACGCCGGCTTCTCCTGCCTCATCGGGTTCTTCATTTTCAATAACAGGAGGTTCCTCCTCAGATGCGAAAACTGTCGCCACCGGCGTCATCGTAAACACCAGTGAAAACGTAAGCAACCATGTTATTGCGCTGGTAAGCCACCTCGTCCGCAATCCCATACTTTCCCCTTTTTTTTATTCCCCAACAACATCCCTACTATACCCGCGGCGGGGGGGCCATGGCGCCCCCCGCCGTCAGTCCTACTAGCCGGCCTATACCAGATCCATGGCTTTCGCCGGATCCTAGTTCTTGATCTGTACGGTCACGTTGACCGTCGTGCTGCTCGATGCAGCCTTGTACACCCCCTTCTTGTCAGCCGTCGGGACCGTTATAGCCACCGGTATACGGTTGCCGCTCTTGTCGAGGATATAGCCCTCGTCCGGGCTCCCCACGGCGCCAACGGTCTCGCCCATCTTAAGGTTGACCACATCATTGAAGCTGCCCTGCTTCTTCCACCTGAACGAGCCTTCCGGCCAGACCTGTATGCCTACCTTGTAGCTCGCCTTAGGCGCCGTCGGCAGCTGCGTCTTTTTGACGATCGTTGCGTTGTTGTTGCCCTTGGCCGTCACGTACGGCGTCTTGTCGTTTGCGAAGTAGATCGTCCATTCGTTATCGCCGCTCTGTTCGAGCCTGAAGCCGCCGTCCTGGAGCAGGTTGACGCTCGCCGGGTTGATGGTCACAGCGCCTACCTTCGCCGCCGGGTTGCCCGCGGTTGGCGTCAGTTTCAGCGTGACCGCCTGGCCTTCCAAAGGCGCCGTCCTGTACATCGGGACCGTCGCCCTGCTCGTCGTGCCCTTAAGCGCGTTTTGCGCCGCGTTGATATTGCCCGTGATCTGCTTGGAGCCTGCCGCGTTGCTGATCTCGACGACCTGCCCGTTGGACAGCGTCAGCCTGTACCTGCTCGGGTAGTTGACGCCCTTGGCCACCTTGTCTTCCGCTCCGGCCTTCCTTGTGATCTTGAATGCCAGAGGCCCTGTGACCTCAGCCTCGAAGTAGTCGGATATGACAGCCCCCGCAAGCGCGCCGGCCGGCGTGACTGCTTCAGGCGTCCCCTTATGGACAGCCGTGTTCGTCGTGAGGATGTCCACCTTCACAAGCGACGCCGTCGCGTTCGTCAGCTTCACCGTCGCGGCCTGGAAGCCGTACGGATTTGCTATATCCAGTTTCGCCTTGGCCAGGGCCACCGTCGCAAACGGCCTGTTCTTCATGATGTTGACCACCACATTGAAGGTCTGGGCCACGTTCTTGTTGTTCTTGACCCTGCCGCCGACATCGCCGATTTTCAGCGTGTACTTCATGTTCGCGGCCGGCAGCGAGTGAGCGGCCAGAAGCGCGTTAAGCTTGGCTTTGTCCGCCACGACATCGATGGTGTTCGGCGCCGCGCCCGGCCTTACCTGGATCGCGTTGTAGTACGCGGCGGCCTGGTTCACCGGCATACCGGCCACTTCGCCGCTCCACGCCGGCGTCAGCACCTTCTTGCCCGTGTCAGGCGTCACAGCCATGATCCCCCATGAGCCAAGCGTGAGGTTGTCCACATTCGGCATCGCCGGCAGCGTGGCTATCACGGCCTCGGTCTGTTCCGGCGGCAGCATATCGAAGTGGTACCTGCTGATGTTCACCGTCTGCGCCTTTGTCACAGGCTTCAGCCCCGTCGCGCCGTTGATACCAGATATCTTGAAGTTGATCGGCAGCGGCAGTGTCGCGCCCTTGAACCACACGTTCAGCGACACCGTGCTTGCGCCGGTCTGCCTTGAGATGCCAACGCCTGCAGGCGTCCCGGCGGCCGGGTTGGCAGCGTCGAAGTTCTCCTCAAGCCTTACCCTCCCCGTGCCGTCGTTCATCCATGTCGCCTTCAGGTTCGAAGCGTTCTGCTGCACCGCCTTGTTGTTCGCCAGCGAGTTGCGGATCTCGACCCGATCGACCTGCGCCCACAGCGCCGGGTTCTTGACCTTCTTGTCGTTTGACACGAGCTGGAAGTAAGCCGCGCCGTATTCCGTCTCCCCGCGGTACTTCTCTGCCGCCGTAGCATTCGGCCCGAACGCGCCGGCCTGCCCCCTGGCAAGCAGCGGTATGGTCGCCTTGCTCAGCTTCGTCTTCGGCAGCGAGCCCGTAGCCGCAGTGGCGACCGTCACCGTCAGCGCCGGCAGCCCGGCAGCCTTCAGCCCGGAGGCCCTGCCGGTCGGATCCGTCACGCCCGGTATGACAGGCGCCGTATTGCCAAGGTACATATGCTTGTACCCGTCGATCTTGATCCAGCTCCCCGCCGTCTTCGCCGTCATCGTCATCTTCCTGTTCTTCGGCAGCTGTGAAGCTGTGATGTTCGGCACAAGCCTTATCTCGGCAGTGCTGCCCGTGACCTCGAGCCTTCCGGTTCTGGGTTTGTCCACGGCATCCGCATTGATGATGGATGTCGCGGCCTGCGCAGCCGGCGTGATGTTCAGGCTCATCGCCGTCACTTCGCCGATTCCGGCCGGTGTCGTCGCGGTCAGCGTCGCCGTCCTTGACGGGTAGGCCAGCGAGAGCGTTCCCGCCGCCTTCAGCGTCACCTTAGGCCATGTCTCCGCCGTCGTCAGCGTGAACTTGCGCTCAGATGTCAGCCAGTCGCCGTTCGACGGATTCTTGATCCCGCCTGCGCCCGGCTCCCAAAGCTCCGCCGTCATCACGTTCTTGGTGTTGTACGAGAATGTCGGCTCGCCCCTGTTCGTGCTCCACGATGGCCTTACCTGCAGCCAGACGTTGGCGGTCTTGCCGTTCTTCGTCGTGAACGGCGCGTTGATTTCCACATTCCGGCCGTTTTCCGTGCTCATCTTCGCGGTGAACAGGTTCGACAACGGGTAATCCCCGCCGGACAGCACCGTGTACCTGCCGAGCTTGTCCGGCCCGGAAACGAGCCTTACCTCGGCAATCATGCCGCTGCCCACGACGAACGGCGCAGCTTCGTCCAGCGCGCTGAGCGGCACGTCTTCGGACTGCGCCCTTATAGTGTTTATCATCTGCTCGGTCAAGACGATCGGCATCACACCGCCCACTTCCTTAGCCTTGTTGACGGTCAGTGCGGTTTCCATTATGTCAAACTGCGTCGTACCGTTCGTCATGATCTTCTTCTGCGTCAATATCTCTATTGTGGACGTCGCCGTGAATACCTTGCCTGACGTGGGGCTCGTATAGGTCGCCCTGAGCCTCAGCGTACGCGCCTCATGCAGCGCCGCGTCAGTGGCCTGGACCATGATCCTCTCCGTCCACTCGCCGTTCCTTGCGTCCGCGACAGGCGTCATCTTGAGTATCTCGGTCGCGGACATGCTGCCCGACACCATGTCGTTCCAGACCCGCGTGTCGCCAAACGCCTTCATGGTCGATGACATGCCAAGCCCGTCGATGGTCCACACGATGTCGGCGTAGTTGTAGCCGCTGCCGTGCGTCACGATGTCAAGGGGCACCTCGTCCGTCGTCTCAAGGACTATGTGCCTGGGCGCGATCTCGATCGCGAACGGCTCAGGCGCGGGACCTGTGACAAGCTCAAACGCGTAAGTGTCCGAAGCGAACTGGTTCGTCGCCGTGACCCATACAGACGCCGTCTCTTCGTCCATAGGCAGCCCGGACAGCACGCCCGTGGCGGCGTCGATCGTCAGCCAGTCAGGCCCGGAGACGCTCCACGTGATCGGCCTTATGCCGGTCGCCTCAAACTCGTAACGGAACATCTCACCCGCCGACGCCTTCGGCGCCTCATCGGGCCTTATGATCGAAGGCGCCTCCTGGTCAACTACACTCAGCGTACCCGGCACGTGCTGCGCCATGTAGTTTGAGCCCGCGCCGTCATTGAACACGGCGTTCATGGTAAAGCTGATCGGGAATTCGCCTTCCCCTGTTATCCTGCCGTTTCCGTCGACCGGTACGCCGATATCATGCGACGCGGCCGGCAGGGTCTCCAGCGTGGTCTCCGCGCTGTCGCCCGCTTCAAAGCCGCTGTAAGTGATAGTCACCGGCGGCAGAGCCGTCCCGACAGCGACGTCCTTGTCCTCAGCCTTGATGACGACCTGTTTCTTTGTAATTGTGAAGGCCTCGGAGACCTCACCCCTGAAACCGTTGCCCGAACCGGACCCTGGTATGTCGACGCTCACTACGACCAGGTATGAGCCCGCGTCCTTGGGCCCTTCCTTGCCCGTGTAAAGCGGCAGGCCCGTCTCCTCGTCTACCAGCTCTGTCCCGTCGGCAGTCATCCACTTGTAGGTGATGCCGCCCGCGGGCACATTGACGCCGTTCGTATTCAGCGCCACGATTACAGGCGAGCCGTCATAAGTAGTATCCAAAGAGATATCCATTGTGAAGTCAACTCCGGTCACATCGCTTTCTACCATCGTGACGACCACGTCTATCTCAACCGGGTTCTCGTAGTTGCCGAAGCCTTCCACCTCGACTCGGATCATCCCCGAAACCTCCGGCGCCGCCGACGGCACCGAGTAGGTGAGCTTGCCGTCCGGGATCTGCGCCCCTTCCGTCACGCTCCCGCCGAACATGCCGGCCGGCGCCGTGACGCTGACGATCTTCCATGACAGCCCTTCCACCTCATCATCGCCAAGCTTCGCCTTCGTGCCGACGATCGACGCAAGATCGACCGTCTTGACGCTGGTGTCGCCGGCCGGGACAAACCTCATGACTGGCGTTATCTTAAGTTCAATACCGTCGATCGTCCCGGGCACGTCTATCGTAGCGCTCTCAAGCCTGTAGTTGCCCGCGGCCGCGCCGGACAGGCTCAGGCCCGTCGGCACATCGTAGTCGCCTACCGCTGTATCCGGGTATGCGCCCGGGGTCCAGATCACCTTCACAGGGCTTTCGCCCTCTTTGTCGGCCGTCCATATGCCGTCGGCGATAGGCTCGCCCGTCTGCCCGATAACGATCGTATTGCCGTCGAAGACCTTCTCATACTTGAGGCTGCCCGCGACGACCAGTACTGATTTGCGCGAGATATCCCCGCTGGCCTCAGGCATTTCCGACTGCGCCGGCATTGCATAGTTCCCCGCGTCCGCGCCGCTCTTTGTGGTTGTGTAAGTTATAGGCTTGCCCGCGCCGAACGCCGCGTCAGCGAAGCCTGCCGTCAGGATGTCGATCGAGAAGCTGTCGCCCGCGATCCTCTTTTCAGCCTTGATGCCGACAGCGAACCCTGCGCCGACACTCGTGTTGCCCGGCTCGTATTCCCTTGCGGCAGGCGGCGTCGCTTCAAGGTCATCCCCTGTGAGCTGCCACGGCTCGATGTCCGCGAAGAGCCCCGCATCGTCGATCTTTTCAATGAACTCGGCCGTCAGTTCGGGCAGCACATACGCGTACGCGTGCGGGCCTTCGACCGACCAGCTCTTTATCGTGACATGTTTGCCCGTCCCCACGTTCTTGTCGTCAAACTCGCCGACAGCCTCGATCCACACATCATCGTAGGCGGCCGTATCCGTCGGGACATTGAGCTTGATATCGATCGCGGCGGTCTTCGTCCCGTCGTATACCTTATCCCTTGCCACGGCTTTGATCAGACCCGTCGGGGTCATGACCGTCCCGCCGGCGCCGTACTCGGTCGCCGGGATATTCAGCGTGAACGGTCCAGCCGTAATGGTCGCGCCGTCCTTCTCAAGTTCCACATAGAAGCTGTATTCGCCCGGCGTGCCCTTCTCGTTTTCTTCATCGCCCGCGACCGCCGGGGTGAACCCGCCGCCTTCTACGTTTGTTACTACGAGGCCGTCGACGCCCGTGCCCAGGCCTGTGAGAATGGTTTCAACAAGCATCTGCACATAGTCATTGGCTTCTTCCTCGGTGTTTACAGCCTCCATGGAGACATTCAGGCCATTCAGGCCGCCAAACGCCTGCCCAAGCGCGTCTTCCGCGTCCGCGACAAGATCCTCGTCGCTTGGCGGCGTGTATTTCGTCGCCGGGATTGTAAGCGTGAACGGACCGGCCTTTAACGTCCCGTCTTCTCCGTCATCAAGCTCTACATAGAAGATGTATTCGCCGTCTGTGCCGGCCGGATTATCCTTGTCGCCCGGAATCGCCGGCTTGAAGCCGTTCGGTTCCTCTCCCGCTACCAGGCCTTCGACACCCGTGCCAAGCCCGTCGAGTATGGCGTCGACCATCTTCTGCACATAGTCTTCCGCCTCTTCCTCGCTGTTGACCGCGTCCATGGGGACGTTCAACTTATCAAACGCCTGCCCCAGGGCATGTTCCGCGTCCTCGCAGGGGTCGCCTGTCAGCCCGCCGTACTCTGTTGCCGGGATATCCATCGTGAACGGGCCCGCTATGTGTTTGACGCCTCCCTTGTCAAGTTCGACATAGAATACGTATTCACCCGGGACGCCTTCAAGCTCGTCAATGTCCCCTTCTACCGCCGGGGTGAACCCGCTCATATCACCTGCTACCACAACGCCTGTCATGCCCGTGTCGATCCCGGAAAGTATCGCGTCAATCAGCTTCTGTACATAACCCTCCGCATCTTCCTCTGTATTCACGGCCTCCATTGGCACGCTTAAGTCTTTGAAGGTCACGCCCAGCGCGTCTTCCGCGTCACTGAATTCATCATTTAAGCTGGCCGGCACAAATACCGTCGGCAGTATCTTAAGAGCGAACTGCCCCGCGGTCGCCTCAGCCTTATCCTTTTCAAGTTCGACGTTGAAGTTGAAGTAGCCGCTCTTCCCTGCGTGTTCGTCCTTGCTGCCTTCTATAGCCGCCAGGAACCCGCCTTCGACGCCCTCGACCTTCCATGTGACGCCTGCGCCCAGCCCGTCTGCCACAGCGCCTACGATCTTCTTCACATAGGCTTCCGCGCCGGCCTGCGTATTCACCGCCGACATTGGCACGGACAGCTCGCCGAGCGTCAGCCCGAGCGCGTACTTGGCGAGGTTGACGTCTTTTTGGTCATCGTCTTCCTCTTCCGTCCCTTCAAGGTCGTCTTCCGTGACCTTGTACGCGACGTTCAGCACGACATCCTTTGTAACGGCAGGCAGAGGATCGTCATTCTCGTCCACATTGAACTCGTTGTCCGCCGTGATACGGATAGTCCACGTGCCCGGCGTCTCAGGCGCCTTGCCGAAGTACGGCGCGGCGTCTTTTGCCTTCAGCGTCGCCGTCTCCTCATCGAACTCAAGCCATGCCGGGAATGCCGTCACCAGGCCGTTTGCGCCTATCGGCACAGCCGTCCACTTGACTGTTCCGCCGCCGGTGGCCGTCAGCGCCTGGCTGAACGGCTCGCCCATAAGGACCGTTATCGGCGAAGGCACGGTGATGACCGGCGCAGCCGTGTTCTTTATACTTACATCCATCCAGCCGTTCTGCGTGGTGGCCGTGTAGTTGCCCGGCACAAGCAGCACCGGCGCGGACGTGATGTTGATCGGGTATATGCCCGGCACAGCCAGCAGGAGCACCTCGCTGTCCTCCGGGTCTTCCGCAGTGAAGCCTGCCACTGGCTCGCCATACCCGATGGCGGCCGGCACGTCTACCGCGTTCCCTTCGTTTTCGCCCGGGGCCCAGCCGCTGTATTCGATTACAAGGCCGGACTCGTCAGGCAGCCTGTCCCCGACATGTCTTACGAGATCCTTCGCCTTGGCCACAAGCGGCCTTGGCGCGATCTTAAACGGTACCGTCTGCGACCCTATGCAGGTGAACTCGCCGTATTCCAGGCCGTCGATCTGCGCCTTCACGGTATACATGCCCGCATCCGCCGGCGCATCCGTCCCGCCCGGCGTGAAGACGATGTCTATCGCGTCATTCAGCAGCGCAGCCAGCCCCGCGTCGGCGATCCCCGTGACCGAAACCGGCACGGAAGGCACGGCCTGCCCGTCGTAGATCTTGTTCAGCGCCGCCGTATCGAAGATGAAGCTGACCGGTATGACGTCTTCGGCCACGACCGTAACCACCACGTCTATAGCGATGTCGCCATAGTTTGTAAAGCCGGTGATGTCTGCCTTAAGCGTCGTTGTCTCGCCCGTATCCGCCGTGTCAAGCAGCGTGAACTGAAGCTTGCCGTCCACTATCTGCGCATACTTGCCGGCCGACCCTTCGATCTCCTCAAGCAGGCCTGCTGCGGCGCCGTCAAACGCGACGTCCCAGGTCAGCTGCGAAGCGGTGTCGCCGCTTGCCGCTATGAATGAAGCGAGGTCGACCTCCTGCGGCGACGTATCGCCTTTCTGGACGCCCTTGTCGATCTGGCTTGCGTAGACAAGCGCTATCCTGGTGATCTTGCTCTCACAGCTTATTGAATCGTCAGCGAGCTCATAGTTCGCCCTGACCTGGCCCGTGCCGCCCGCAAGCGTCAGCGCAACAGGCACCTGGTAAGGCGTCGCGCTCGCTTCGGCGCTCGGGTATTCACCCGGCACAGCCACTATCATCAGCGGCGCGCCGCCCACTACAGGCGTCGCCGCGCTGATCACAACAGAGCCCGTCGTGCCCGTCACAGTCCTGCTGCCGTCATATGGCTTGTCGTTTACCGAATAGCCGCTGGCGTCCGCTTCAAGGACTATCTTTGTAATGGTTCCGGTCGCCTCAGGCTTCGCCGGCAGTATATAGTTGCCTGCGTCGTCACCTTCCTTGGCCCAGTCATAGCTTATTGGTTTGTCCACACCCGCGTTCGCGTCCGCAAACACGGCGCCCGAGATGCCGATGCTGAAGTCGTCGCTTGCAATCGGCTTCACGGGCCCGATGGAGAACCCTCCGGCTCCTCCTGTCGCCACATCCGGCGTGCCGTCATACGGCCTGTCCGCAGGCATCGTGACCACGAGGTCGTCGTGTCCCAGTTCAAGGGGCCTTATGTACGCGTGTGCCGAAGCCACGCCTACCAGCGCCGGGTCGGCGAGCGTGTAAGCCGCCTTGTCCGCCCCCGTAAGCGTCCAGCCCGTTATATGTACGGCCTTGCCCTCGCCGACGCCCTTCCCGTCGGCCACCGTGGCGATGGCCACCTCGGTGCCGAACGTGGCGTTCAGCTTGCCGACCATGGTCCTGTACGGGTCGCGGAAGGTCAGCTCGAAGGCCGCCGGCACCCCGGCGCCCTGGTCGACCCAGCCGTCCACGAGCGCGCGTACGGCCTCGGGCGGCAGCTTCCCGCCGCCGATACGGACCTGGATGACCGCCGATGTCGCCTGGCGCACCATCAGTGCACCACCTCCGACGCGGCGGGCAGCAGCAGTTCCGTACCCGTGGCCACATGCGCCGGGTTGTCGATGCCGTTGGCCTCGGCGATGGTCCGCCACGCGTTCGCGTCGCCGTACTCCCGCCAGGCGAGCGACTGCAGGGAGTCCCCGGCCACCACCCGGTGCACCCGGTGCGAGGTGAGCGCGCCCGACGTCGGGTTCTGCCCCGCGGTCGCCATCGGGATCGCGGTGAGCTGGAGCTGGCAGCTCGCCCTGATCGGCACA
>Ga0082212_10004027_pt1 | contig 20588 bp, 19 predicted proteins | sample TergutNt197P3_FD_71548 | JGI IMG/M metagenome (GOLD analysis project Ga0082212, IMG submission 71548) | Neocapritermes taracua P3 segment gut microbial communities from Petit-Saut dam, French Guiana - Nt197 P3 | ecosystem: Host-associated > Arthropoda: Insects > Digestive system > Gut ... | reverse complement strand
CCCAATGTTTTACGGTTTTTGAATTCCTTGAGCAGCCGCTCGGCGGTGTAGTAGTCAAAAGCGATCTCTGTCGGGTGTACTTCCAGGGCGAACTTAACGCCGCATTTGTCGAACTCGTCAAAAATCGGCGACCAGAGTTTGGCGATTTGTTTGAAGGCGTCGTCGATCATTTTGTCGGTGGTCTGGGGGAAGGAGTACCAGTATGCCCAAATTGGGCTGCCCATAAAACCGGTAACGACTTTAACGCCCATGTTTTTCGCCGCCGCCGCCGCGTACTTCATCTCCTGAATCGCCCACTTGCGGATTTCTTCCGGTTTTCCCGCCAGCGCCGCCGGTGCAAAACCGTCCAGCCGCGGATCCCAGTTGTCGCCTACGCACTGACCGACCAGATGCGTCCCGATAGCCCAGGTTTTAAGGTCGTGCTTTTTCAGGATCGCCTTGCGATCCTCAACATATTTGGGATCGGTCGCCGCTTTTTTCAGATCGATGTGATCGCCCCAGCAGGCAATCTCAACGCCGTCGTAGCCAAAGGACTTAACCTTCGCGCAAAATGTGTCAAAGGGCAGGTCCGCCCACTGTCCCGAAAAAATTGTTACCGGTCTCGCCATAAAGCTCTCCTTGTTTTAGTAGTTGATCCAAACTGCTCCCTTATCGGAGCTTTCAACGCACTTGTTAATGAACCGCACTCCGTCGATTCCCATTTCAACGCCGGGGAAGTCCATGTCCGCCTCGCCGGGCTTTTGCCCTGCCTTGATCTTCGCCAAAGCGCCGGCAAAAGTCTTGTAGATATTGGCCATCGCCTCGAAATAGCCTTCGGGGTGCCCCGATGGAATCCGCGAATAACCCTGTGCATGTGAACAGAAAGCATCCCTGCCCCGCGACCAGACTTCTTTGGGCTGTCCCATTTTGAACACTTCGATGTAATTGGGATTTTCCTGCGCCCATTGAATACTACCCTTCTCGCCGAAAATCCGCACCCGCAGGCCATTGTCGTAGCCCACGGCGATCTGGCTCGACCAGTACAGCCCCTTCGCCCCGCCTGAATACTCAACCATGATGCTGGCGTTGTCATCCAGCACCCTGCCTTTGACGAATTTGTCCAGCCGGGCGCACAGAGACTTTATTTTCAGGCCGGTCATGTACGAGATCATGTTTTCGACGTGGGAACCGATATCCCCAACGCAGTTGGACTTGCCGGAAATGGCGGGGTCGGTGCGCCACTTTGCCTGCTTGTTGCCGCTTTTTTCGGCGGGCGCGGCGAGCCATTCCTGGGGGTACTCGGCGTTGACAAAGCGGAGGCTGCCGATTTCGCCGTTCCGGATCATCTCGCGTATCTGTTTTACTGCCGGATACCCGGTGTAGGTGTAGGTAACGGCGAATAACAGTTTTTTCTTTTTTGCAAGAGTTGCCAGTTCCTCCGCCTCGGCCACTTCCCAGGTGAGGGGCTTGTCGCAGACTACATGGATCCCCCGGCTCAGAAAGGCCTTTGCGATGGCGAAATGGCTGTTATTGGGGGTAACGATAACCGCAAAGTCGATCTTGTCGGCCCTTTTTGTCTCTTTTTCGGCCATTTCCTCGAAGGTTTTGTAGCAGCGATCCGGCGAAAGTCCCAAAGCCGCGCCTGTAGCGTGGGTGTTTTTCGCCGAACGGGAGAAACAGCCCGCTGCAAGTTCCGCCATGCCGTCCAGGGCGATGGATTTCCGGTGTACGTCGCCGATAAAAGCCCCCTGGCCGCCGCCGATCATGCCGTAACTAAGCTTTGTACCCGCTTTTGCGTCTGCGCTTTGTTCTATCATGTATACCTCCTCCGCATAAGATGGGAAAATCAATTTTTCCTATAGTAAACCGCTTGTATTCAAAAGGCAAGCGATATTTGCCCTTCCTTGACACTGCGCCGCCTAGTTATTATCTTTTAACCAGAGCCATGATCCCTCCTCTGTCACCCTACCGTCTGGGTAAAGCCCGTCAGTTATTCAACATTTTCAATGCCTTTAACGCGCTGTCGTGGTACCTCTTAACGGGGAGCATCATTACCCTGTTTGCCATACGACTGGGGGCAAACTCGACCTACATCGGCATTCTGAGCGCGATGATGTATGTGTCGCTTATGCTGCTGCCTCTGGGAAAGATGCTTGCGCGGCGGTTTAGAATCATCGGCATTTACAGTTTTGCGTGGATTGCGCGCGCGTTGGGAATGATTCCGGTTGTTTTCGCGCCGCTTGCCGTGTATTCCGGCTACCGCGATGTGGCGCTGGTTTTGACCATGCTGGGGGTGGGAATTTTCCATATAATCCGCGGTATCGGGATGATCGGCAACAATCCGGTTTTGAGCAACCTTTCCAGCGGCTCCGACCGGGGCAGCTACATGACCCAGATACAGATCATCAACAGCGCCGCCGGAATGGTTTCCGTTTTTGCCATTGCGATTGTCCTTGGCAGGGAGCCGCCGCTGTACCTGTACTCGATCATCATGGCGGCGGGTATTGTCTTCGGCATCACTTCGGGGATACTGATCAAAAATGTGCCCGAGCCGCCGCGCGGGGAAGAGGCCGGAAAAATAAGCCTTGCCGGTATTTTCCGCGAAACCTTTTCGCAGCCGCCGATCAGGCTGTTTTTGATAATTCTTTTTCTGGTGGTGCTGGTGTCGGGGGTTTCGCGCACCTTTGTCGTGGTGTACGCGCGCGAAGTGTTTCGCCAGGACGACGGTATGGTGCTGCTGTATGCGGTCGTCGGCGGGCTGGGAAATTTATTGATAGGGATGCTGATAAAATTTCTTGTTGACAGAATCGGCGCAAAGCCGATCTTTATCATCTGCGTGATACTCAGTATGGCAACGATGATCCCCATTGTATTTTTCCCGCTTTCGGCAATGGGCAATCTTACCATGGTGATCATCTTTCTTTCCTTTTTGTTCTTTATGCTGAATTTCGGTTTTTTGGGATCCGAAGGAATTGCCCAAACGTATTTTTTGGGATTGATACCGCCGGAAAAAACGCTGGACATGGGGATGCTGTATTTCTTTGTTTTCGGCATTGCCGGCGCGGTGGGTTCCTTTCTTGCCGGACTTTTCCTTGATACGCTTGCCTCTTTTGGCTTTTCGCCCTTTGCCGCATTCAAGATACTGTATGCCGCGGTTGTTGTGTTAACCGCAATTGCCGTTCTTTTGATGGGAAAACTCAGGGCGCTGGGGGCGCTTTCCCTGTCGGGCGCGGTGCGGGTGATTTTTTCCTACCGCGATCTGCAGGCGATCTCGCTGCTTGACCGTCTGAGCAAGGCGCAGGATTCCCGCGAAGAAGTGCTGCTGCTGGGGGCGCTGCACCAGATGCCTTCGCAGCTTGCCACAAAAAATCTTCTTGAACGGGCGCGATCCCCCCGCCTTGTTACGCGGCTGGAATCAATACACGCACTTGAGCGGCTGGAAACCCTGAGCGAAGACGCCGAATCTGCGCTGATAGACGATATGATCAACAATCAATTTACAACGGCGTATCTTTCCGCCCGCATTTTGGGCAACCACGGCTGCGTTTCCGCCATTCCCCTTTTGCGGGAGCTTGCATCATCAACCGACTACATGCTTGCCGGAGAGGCGATGATCGCCCTTGCGAAAATGCGGGACAGGGCATTTCGCCCCTGGGTTGAGCAAATTATCATCGGTACGGATAATCCCCGGCTGAAGATTATGGGGGTGGAAGCCCTTGGCATTTACGGCATTCCCAACTCGCTGTACACGCTGGTGGATGTACTGCGGGGCGCCGATCCGCCGCCGTACCTGCGCGACGAGGTTGTTCTGGCGATGGCGGAAATTGTCGATACCCCGCATCAGTTCTACCGCATACTGATACGTTTTATCGAGGAACCTTCGCTTGCGCCTGCCCTCGCCCTGGATGAAGCGGAAGCGGCCTTTGAATATTACAACTCAAACCTTGGCGGGCGCAGGGGAACCAAAAGAAAAAACGAACTGCCGCATTTGTCAAAACTTGCCGTGGGCATTCAGTCTGCAGTGCTGGCTCTGGTGCATGACCGGGATGGTACCCCCCTGTCCCGCTGGATAATGGAACTCCCCGAATATCTTTTTGGCGAGGATCCCTCGTTCAAGATTGCCCAGTCTGTTTTTCCCGAAGTCCTTTTGGACGACGAACTGGTTTCGTACGAGCGTCTGTATCTGTTGATAGTCCACTGGGCTGCCTATCAAATCAGAGTCTGGACCAAACGTCTTAAGCGGTAACCTTGTAATTTTTTTCAAATCTTTGTATTGTTGTACCATTGGAGGAATGTATGACTTTTTTTGAAGCTGTTCAAAATGTAAACGATGTAATAAACGGCCTGGTATGGGGCCCGCCCATGCTGGTGTTAATAGTTGGGACAGGCATATTTTTAACAATCATGTCAAAGGTTTTTCAGGTATCCAAAATCAAGGTGTGGTGGAAGGGTACTTTTGGCCAGGTTTTAAAGAAATCGGAAAAGGTGGATGACAACAACATTACCCCCTTCCAGGCGGTTTCCACGGCCCTTGCCTCGACGGTGGGTACGGGCAATGTCGTCGGCGTGGCGACGGCCATTTTTGCCGGAGGCCCGGGCGCGGTGTTTTGGATGTGGGTTTCGGGATTCTTCGGCATGATGACCAAATATTCAGAGGTTGTTCTGGCGGTAAAGTACCGCGAGACCGATGAAAAAGGCGCGTATCACGGCGGCCCCATGTATTACATACAAAACGGTCTCGGCCCGAAAATGAAGTGGCTTGCCGTAATCTTCGCGGTTTTCGGGACATTTGCGACCTTCGGCATCGGCAACATGACCCAGTCAAATGCCATCGCGTCCTCTCTTAATGAAGTTTTTAATATCCCCCCGCTGGCTACCGGTATTGCCATTACGATAATTATCGCCCTTGTCATTATTGGCGGTATCAAGCGCATCGCGTCGGTAACGGAAAAACTGGTCCCCTTTATGTGTGTTTTTTATGTCATTGGCGGTGTGGTTATTCTGGCGCTGAATGCCGGCAAACTGGGCGACGCATTCAATTTGATTTTTTCAAACGCATTCTCGCTGCAATCGGTGGGCGGCGGTATTATGGGTTACGTTATCATGCGGGCAATGCGCTACGGTATTGCCAGAGGCGTATTCTCCAACGAGGCCGGACTTGGTTCCGCGCCCATTGCCCATGCCGCCTCCCAATCGAAGGATCCGGTACAACAGGGACTGTGGGGTGTTTTTGAAGTCTTTATCGACACAATCGTTATCTGTACTCTGACCGCACTTGTTATTGTAACTTCCGGCCTATATACCGGAGAGATAAAAGGCGTTCCCCTTGTAATGGCATCTTTTTCGCAAACATACGGCACATTTGGAGGGGTTTTCATTGCCATCGGCATATTAACGTTTGCCTGTTCCACTATTCTGGGCTGGTCATATTACGGGCAGCAGTGCCTGGGTTATTTGACCAAGAACAATAAAGTCTGGGACATGGCGTATAAAGTGATTTTTTCCCTTCTGGCGATTGTCGGAGCAACCGGCGGACTCACCTTTGTCTGGGATGTCGCCGATACGCTGAACGGACTCATGGCTATCCCGAACCTTATCGCACTCTTGCTGCTCAGCAAGGTGGTTTTTGACCTGACGAAGGAGTATCTTGCCCGGGAAAAATAGGCAGGACTGTAAAGCAAAACGCATAATCGCCTCATATACCGTGTATGAAACACATTACGATACAAGCGCTGGCGGCAGTCCTTGCCGCAGCGTTGCTCATTGGGTGCGCGGGCCAGAATGCCGCGAACGAGGGCGCCGGCGTTTATGAAGGCGCCGCCACCGGTTACCGGGGAATCATCCGCGTGCGTGTGGGCATGGAGAGTGGGAACATCACCGACATTACCGTAGTCGAATCGCAGGAAGATGCCGCGGTGGGAGGGGCGGCGATAGAGGAACTGGCCGACCTTGTGCTGATGTACAACACCACGGAACTTGACGCGATATCCGGCGCGACCGAGACCAGCAAGGGTTTTCTCGCGGCGGTTGAGAATGCTATAATGGGCCCATGAGCGGATGTATTTTTTGCAAAATCATCAACGGGGATATCCCTGCCCAAAAGGTCTATGAAGACGACGAAATGCTCGCCTTTAACGATGTAAGGCCGCAGGCGCCGGTGCATGTTCTGCTTATCCCCAAAAAGCACATAAAAAGTTTACTCGACCTCGAAGCGGAAGACACTGCCCTGGCAGGCCGCCTGTTGTACAAAGCCCAGGAACTTGCGCGGGAACAGGGCTGCGGCGATAAAGGCGCCCGCTTTGTGATTAACGCCAAAAACCACGGCGGCCAAACCGTGGATCACCTGCACATCCACATCCTCGGCGGCCGCTTCCTGCGCTGGCCCCCCGGCTGAGGCGTTTACTGGAAAATATTTCACGCAAAGACGCGGAGGTTAAGCTGTCTTTGCTTTCAGGGGGATTATTTTTTTCAATTCATCGCTTAATTTGCGTTTTGCGGCAATCCGCTCAAAATCCATCTGTAAACCGGAAAAATAGCCATCAGTCAGACCGAAATATTTACAAAGGCGCAAATCGGTATCCGCCGAAACACCCCTTTTCCCATTGATGATGTCACTCAGGCGGTTTTGCGGTATGCCAAGCGCCTTTGCCAAAGCATTTTGGCTGATATTAAGCGGTTCAAGAAATTCTGTTGCCAATACCTCGCCTACCGTGGGAATATTATTGAAACTAGCCATATTCAACCTCTTTATTATATGTTATCCGGATATGCTATAATTGTCAATACCCTCACTGCCTTTTAATGATAATCTGCAATTTCTACATCTCGGGCATTGCCATCCTTCCATTTGAAACAAACACGATATTTGTCATTTATGCGAATAGAATATTGACCTTTTCTGTCTCCATAAAGTTTTTCAAGATGATTGGATGGGGGAATTCTAAGATCATTTAGATTACCCGAACGGTTAAGCATTGCCAGACGAATTATTGCTGTTTTAATAATATCTGGAGGAAATTTCCGTGAAAAACCATTATTAAAAAGGTTTGCTGTCTCTTTACATTTAAATGTTTGAATCATACTAAATCCTCCGCGCCTCCGCGTGATGAATAACAAAAAATGTTAACTTTCGCCCAGGTACGCGCGGCGAATGCCGTCGTCGTTCAATAATGCCGCGCCGGTGTCCTGCATGGTGATGACGCCGGTTTCCAGAACGTAGGCGTAATCGGCGATTTCAAGGGCGGCGTGGGCGTTTTGTTCTATTAAAAGGATTGTGGTGCCGTTGCGGTTAATCTCGCCGATAATCTCGAAGATCATTTTTGAGACAAGGGGGGCGAGGCCAAGGCTCGGCTCGTCGAGCATGAGCAGCCTGGGGCGGGACATAAGGCCGCGGGCAACGGCAAGCATCTGCTGCTCGCCGCCGGAAAGGGTTCCCCCGTGCTGGCGGCGGCGTTCCTGCAAACGGGGAAATAACTCGAAGCAGCGCAGGCGGTCTTTCTCAATTTCTGCCTTGTCCCTGCGGGAATACGCGCCCAGAGAAAGATTTTCGTCGATGGTAAGGTTGGGGAAGATACGCCGCCCCTCGGGGATCATCACCAGCCTCTGCGAGACAATGTCTTTGGGATCGCCGCCGGTAATGTCCTGCCCGTTCCAGGTGATTTTTCCCGATTCCGGCTTCACCAGGCCGACAATCGCGTTGAGCATCGTGCTCTTGCCCGCGCCGTTCGCCCCAATAAGCGTAATGATCTTCCCCTCGGGAACTTCCATGTCGATGCCGCGCAGGGCGTGTATGCCGCCGTAAAAAACCGAAAGCGCTTCGAGCTTTAACACTACTGCACCCCCAGGTAGGCGTCGATCACTTTCTGGTTTTTTTGAATCTCTGCCGGACTGCCCTCGGCAATGGTCAGGCCGTAGTCAAGCACATACAGCCGTGTACAGATTCCCATTACCACCTGCATATGGTGTTCGATAAGCAGGACGGAAATGTTAAACTTGTCCCGCAGCGAGACAATAAAATCCATAAGCTCGTAGGATTCCTGGGGGTTCATCCCCGCGGCCGGCTCGTCCAACAGAAGCAGTTTGGGGCCGGTGGCAAGGGCACGGACAATCTCCAGGCGGCGCTGTTTGCCGTAGGGCAGGGAGACGGCATTGTCTTCGGCGTTTTCCAGAAGCCCCACCGAGTCGAGCATTTCGCGGGCAAATTCAAGGGAACGCTTTTCCTTGGCACGATAGGCAGGCAGATGGAAAATCGATTCAAAGAGACCCGGCCTTTCCCGCAGCCAGCAGGCGGCGAGTATATTTTCCATTACGGTCATTTTTGAAAAGAGCCGTATGTTTTGAAAGGTCCGGGCAATACCCGCCGCCGTTATCACATGGGGCGGCCTACCGGCGATGTTCTTCCCGTTTAGAAAAATCTCGCCGGAAGTGGGGCGGTAAATGCCGGTGATTATGTTAAACGCCGTGGTTTTGCCCGCGCCGTTCGGTCCAATAAGCCCCACGATCTCGCTTTGATCAACATATATCGAAAAATCGGAAACGGCGGTAAGGCCGCCAAACTGCATGGTAACGTTGTTCGTACTCAGCATCAGCGGCGCTTCCTTTTTATCCGGGGCAGCCTGAAACCGGTGATCATATCCCAGGAAAATTCCCGGTTACCCATGAGCCCTTGCTGCCGGAAGATAATCACCAGCATCAGCAAAATGCTGAACACCACCATGCGCAGGCCGGGCAGACCCCTCGTCCGTATAACGATCAGGTTCAGCGAGCCGTCAAGGAAGCGCAGGGCTTCCATCGAAATCGTCACGACAATCGCCGCGACAATCGAGCCGGTAATGCTGCCGACTCCGCCCAGCACCACGATAAGCAGAATATTGTAGGTCAGGGCGAAGGAAAACATCTTGGGGTCGATGGTGTTCATCAGGTGGCCGAGCAGCGCCCCGCCGATTCCCGCCAGAAAGCTGGCAATGGTAAAGCTGGTAATTTTTACCCTGGCGACATTGATCCCCATTGCCTGCGCCGCGATTTCGTTGTCACGCACGGCGCGGCAGCAGCGTCCAAAGGCGGAATTGATCAGCGCGATGATAAACACCGTTGCAAGAAAAGCGGCGCCCCAGATCATAAACGTTGTCGAATAACGGGGCAGCCCCTTTAGTCCCAAAGCGCCGTTGGTAATGCTTTGCAGATTGATCAGAATCACCCGGATAATTTCCGAAAATCCCAGTGTGGCGATGGCAAGGTAATCGTCGCGCAGGCGCAGGGCAGGCGCGCCGATAAGAAATCCCGCAGCGGCCGCCACCAGAGCGGCAATCAGCAGTGCAGGTATAAAAGGAAGCTGGATATTCGCCAGCGGCGCGATAATCGGCGCAAGGAAAAAATTCATTTCCTTTTGCGCGGGACTCATCGTTAAAAGGGCGCTTGTGTATGCCCCCAGCGCCATAAACCCGGCGTGACCCAGGGAAAACAGGCCGGTAAATCCGTTTATCAGATTGAGGCTTAAAGCGAGGATGATGTAAATGCCGCAGAGATTAAATATCCTCAGGGAAAAGGACCCGAAAAAACGGTCGGCGGCAATTACGAACAGCCCAATGGCGGCAACCGATACAATCGTAAGCAAATTTTTCTGCTTTTTTGCCAACGTCATACCGCTTTAGACCTTTTCGATCTGGTTTCTGCCCAAAAGTCCGGTGGGTTTTACCAGAAGCACGATGATCAAAAGAACGAAGGCAAAGGCGTCCCTATAGCCGGTGAGTGTGGGCAGGGCGGCGATAACCATGATCTCGATAAAGCCCAAAAGCAGTCCGCCCAGTACCGCACCGGAGATATTGCCGATGCCGCCGATAACTGCGGCGATAAAGCATTTAAGCCCGGGGATCATCCCCATTGTCGGGTTAAGCTGGGGGTATTTGAGCGCCCACATCACCCCGCCGATTGCGGCCAGTACCGAGCCTGTTCCGAAGGTAAACGAAACTATTTTATTAACATCAATAGCCATAAGCCGCGCCGCCGCAAGGTCGGTAGAAACGGCGCGCATGGCCATGCCGGTTTTTGTCCGGTGTACGATTACGAGCAGCGCCGTCAGCAGTACTGCCGTTAACACCGGAATGATCAAGCTGACGCTTACGATTGAAACACCTTCGCCGGAGGCGCCGCCGAGTTGTACCACGCGATTGAACATATCCGGCACGGGAAATCCTTTGGGTCTTCCGCCGAAGATAACCGTGGCAAGGTTCTGCATTAAAAACGAAGCGCCAATCGCGCTGATCATGATCGAAATTCTCGGCGAATGGCGCAGGGGACGGTAGGCCGCCCGTTCAAGGCCGATGCCGAAAATTCCGGTTAATCCCAGGGCGACAATAAATCCAACCCACCAGGGCATAAAAAAAATGGTAACGGCGTAAAACGCGATGTAACCGCCAAGCATAAAAATGTCGCCGTGGGCGAAGTTGATCAGCCTGAGGATCCCGTACACCATGGTATAGCCGATGGCTATCAGGGCGTACAGGCTCCCCAGCGACAGTGCGTTGGATAAGTACTGAAAAAACTGTTCAATAAACAAACCATTCTCCATGCTGCAATTATTGTTACCTTTAGTGATACATAATTGAATTTGCTCAGAAATGTATGTCAGAAAAAATACAATGGGGTGTCGGAGGCAAGAGTGCCGTGCGTGCACGGTGCTTTTGGCCTCCGACGGGACCCCAGGTGTATGCTTTAGGCATACATTTCTGATGTCACTGTAGTTTTGATAAGGTTACGGATTCACAATAGTGCGGAACACAAACTTCCCGTCTTCCACCGCTTTAATGTAGGCGCTTTTGTTGGCATCTCCGTTTTCGTCAAGCGTGGTAATGCCGGTAGCGCCGACAAAGCCGGAAGTCGCCGCAAGGGCATCCCGTATTTTTGCCGGGTCGATCGAATCGGCGCGCTGTATCGCATCCAGCGCCACCAGATAGCCGTCGTAGCCCAAAGCAGTTACCGCAGCGGGTTCCTTGTTGTAACGTTTGCCGTATTCGGAAAGGAAGGTCATCGCTTCGGGTGAACCGGCGTATTCGGCGGCAAAGAAAGTGGAGAATACCGCTCCCTCAACCCGGTCGCCGCCTACTTCGATAAATTCGGGAGTTTCCCAGGTGTCGCCGCCGATAACCGGGATTCTAATGCCCAGTTCGCGGGCCTGCTTCATTATCAGAGCCGATTCGGTATAGTTGCCCGGCGCAAAAATAACGTCGGGGATGCGCGTGCGAATCGTGGTAAGCTGCGCGCTAAAGTCCCGGTCACCGGTATTGTAGTTAACCGTAGCAAGAATCGCATTAGGGTTTCCCGTCAGCCGGACAAAATTATCGGTGAAAAATTTCGCCAGCCCCACCGAATAATCGTTCGCCACTTCCTGCACAATTACGGCAGTCCGTGCGCCCAGGTCTTTGTAGGCATAGTTCGCCATGACCGTTCCCTGGAAGGGGTCGATAAAGCAGACGCGGAAGTACCAGTCGTTCCCCGCCGTTACCAGGGGGTTGGTGCAGGAAAGGCCGATGCAGGGAACTTTGTCCCGCGCCACTTCTCCCCCCGCCATGGACAGGGACGATCCCCATGAGCCGAGAATTACATTCACCTTGTCGCGGTCGACCAGCCGCTGGACGGCGTTGGCCGCTTCGACTTTGTCGGATTTATTGTCCACAATGACCAGTTCCACTTTGTACGTCTTCCCGCCTACAGTTACGGTTGGATTCAATTCATTCGCAAGGGTAATGCCTTCGACTTCCATTGCGCCGCCGGCGGCATTGTCTCCCGTCATCGGCTCAAACACCCCGATTTTGATGACATCGGCAGCGGCTTTCCCGCCCTGACAGCCGCCCAGCGTTAACAGCAGGGCTGCGCACAGCAGCGCGAGGCAGACGATTTTGTTTGCTTTTTTCATGTGTTTCTCCTTGAAAAATCAATATAATGGGATATTATTGTCGTATATATCGGTGAAAAATTCAATAAGGTCAGAGGCCATTGGCGGCCTGCCCCTTGTTGGTTTTTTCCGGGGTATTGACATTTTTTTTGAAAAAATGTACATTGTAATGAACCGTAATGTAATTGCGGGTACTATCAAATTTGATGCACGTTAAGGAGAAATTTATGAAGAAAGCATCAAAAGTCATCGTTTTTCTGGCGATGATTGTACTGTCGGCGGCGCTGGTATTTGCCCAGCAGTCAAATGCCGATAAAGCGACTTTCGGCGAATTCGGAACCGACGTTGACAATTATCTGGACACAGTCGGCTGGAAAGATGTGGAAATGAACAATATTTTCGCCTTTACCCGCCTGGGTTCCAACATCGGAAACGGAATGCTGGATCTGGGTGCCGGCGTCAAGGCAGGCAATATCTACATTGGCCTGTACTACACCGGACAGGTAGTGGGGCAGCAGGCCAACCCGTACACGGGGAAGGCCTATGTATCGAGTGGTTCTGGTACTGAGGCGATTGATGTACGTGAGCACCGGAAGGCCAACCCCAATGCGACCTACGGCGCGCTGGTCGGCCTTTCAAACGGCATGGGGATCAAATTCAAGTTCGATGATTTCCTGGTGGTGAACGACGGCGGGCTTACTCCTGGTCATAACTATGGAGAGATGTGGAAAGGTAACCTTAGGCCATATCTGGAATTGGGCGGCCTGGGCGCTCTCAAAAAAATCGGCCTGGGTGTGGACATCGTCTATAACAGGACAGAGACGATAGATGTTAATTCCAACGATGTTTACTATGAAACCATTACTCTGCAAAATGACGGGTCAGCTATCACCGACCCAGCGGAACTTAGGGCGGCGGCCGGCAACTATGTTGAGCCGGATATCTACCTTAAATTCGGTTCCGGCAATTTTACGCTGGAAAACAACCTGAGTTTCAGGATTTACGGCCTTTCCGCATACGACAAGAACGGCAAGCCTATCGTTCAGCCCGGCGTTGGATTTGTTAGCACTACCTACAATCCAGGAACTTCCAACAGTAGTACATTTACGGCGTTATACGACAACCGTTTCTTTATCCAGGACATTATCGCCCCTTCGTACAATATCTCGGGTGAAGCCGGCAAGCTAAACTACTCCATAACCGGAGCGCTTCCCATTACCATCGGCGTAACGTCCCACGCTTTGAGTGCCATTGATGAATCAGGCAGCACTACTGATAAGTTTGACGACTTCTACAAGTCGGCGGTGTTCAACCTTGCCTTTACCCCCCAAATCGCCGCCGGCCTGAAATACCAGCTGCTGGAAGTTCTGGCGGTGCAGTGCGGCCTTTCCGCAGAGTTTTTTACCTGGGACCTGAATTCCGAGACGCAGACAAAAGTCTCGACTGGTAACACCAGTCAACAGAATGCCCTTACTGCAGCAACTGGCGCCTTTGGCGTCACAGGTGTTGAATCCAGTGATGCGGTCGACAACTATGTTACCTTCTTCAACCCCAAGGTGTCTGTCGGGCTGGGCGCTACCTTCACCCTCAAGAACCTTGCTTTGGATTTTGTGTTTGTGCAGGAACTCGCTCCCTCAATCCCCGGGGCGATTTATCAGGCAGTGGGAGACGGCTTGGGAAACAACGAAACTTCAATCGTGCTTTCCATGAAATTTTAACCGCGTAAGCGTATAGATTTATACAAAGGAGTTTCTAATGAAGAAACTAAAATCTTGCATCTGCCTTGTCGCGGTTCTGTTGGTAAGTACACAGGCCCTGACGGCGCAGACGGCACCCGTAACCGGAAGCTTTGCCGATCCGGCTTCGGCCACCTCGGTATCGACATTCGGCCGTTTCCGCAACGATGTCGACCGGTATTTCCACGTAAACGACTGGGTAGATGTCCAGTACAACAAGTGGTTCAGCTTCCTGCAGGCAAGCGAAATTAAGGCAGACGGCGTGAACACCTGGGAAGCAGGACTCGCCCTGCAGCTGCCCAAGGACGTACACCTCGGCCTGTACTATAAAGGCCGGTATAACAGCGGGCAACGAACTGATGACAGGACGATGACCATCGATGATACCGCCAATGGCGGCACTATCACCAGAATCGGGCCTGATTTTGGCGCTCTGGATTTGACTGACGGAACAGGGCCAATTACCGGTGGTGGCGGTGCTATTGAGCACCGGAACTATTTCGGCGTTCTTTTGGGAGTGGGAAATCACGGATTCAGGCTAACGGTTGAGGACAACCTCAATAATATTGATTTGCCCTATGTGTATACCTCAGCATTTCATCCAGCGGCTGACCAGACCGAGATTGATGCCGGCGCCAAAAACTTCCAGGATATTCCAGCAGGAACTGAAGGCTCTTACAGAAGGCACGACGGATATATTAAGCCCTCAATCATGTGGGGCGCCGCCAAGCCGATGAACTTTGGCAAATACTCATCCAAACCCAATGTAAGACTGGACCTTACGATAGTCTATGACGAAAGCTTTGAGCTTTACGGTCTTACTACCCCCGATGGCGTAGCCCTTGACGACATCCGGTATTACAACAATAATAAGCTGGCTCCGCTGCTTGTCATTGATTCCAACAGAGTAGGCATCTGGAGCGGCGACTGGGGCAGCATTGGTTTTGGCGCTTTCAATGAATTCGGCTTCGTAATTACGGACGACGGCAAAGACGGCATGGACAGTTGGAGTGACAAACTGAACCCCTATGCCATCTTTACCTATACGCCGGCCGACTATCTTGCTATGGCTCTGCGCCTGGATGTGCCGTTTTATTTCGGATGGAACAGGGGTGCGGATACCACCTATTTCGGAATTGGCTCGAGAGGTGGTGGAATAAACATCCCCGGTCTTAATGGTGACCCAGCATCTACTAGTGCAATTGGGGATCTTCCCCTTCTCAGAATTGGTTTCCAACTGCAGGGTGGATTCTTCGACAAGCTGGTAGACCGCTACGGCGTATTCGACAAAATGGCCTTAAACTTTGGTATTAAGGTTAATTTCCCCGGGTATGTGTATCAATCAACTTTCACATACGATGATCATAACGCCGCCTACCCTGACGGTGTACAGGTAGACGAACAAGGGAGCCATACCTGGTTACGCCCGGAAAATTTCCTGCAGGAAGTCGGCCTTGGCCTGGCTTTCAGCTTTACCCCCAATGTCATTCTTGATGCCAATCTCGGCGTCAGCGGCAAATGGGAAACACAGGGACGAGTACTGCTCAGCATTAAGCACAACGGCCCCAAGGCCGCCGCCGCTGCCGCTGAATAGCTCGGCTTTGTCTCACAGCAAAAACCGCCCCTTCGGGGCGGTTTTTTTTGTTTCACTTGAAGGGTGACTGGCACCATGCGGACGAAAGGCGCAGCTTTTCACTTGAAGGGTGTCAGGCACCCTTCAAGTGAAGGCGGCGACAGCGGCGAGAAAGTAAAGCATTTTTTATTACCAATTGGTAAATATTTACTATACTCTGTGATTTGGTTTATTATAAGCATTAACACACGGGGCAAGGGATCCCGCTCCGGGCAGTCGTTTTTTGCACTGGTGTCAGATTTGCGGGTTAACTTTAATTTGGGTATATGGTATTATATAACACCAATGATGGGAGTCAGAAATGAATTCGCTGATGGAGATTATTGAAAAGAATAATATCCCCCAAAAATATCAAGAGAATATACAAGAAGCATATAACTTGCTTAAAAATGAGGGGTGCAAAAATGTTTATTTATTTGGCTCAATGATAACTGGCAGAATTTACGATCATTCTGATATAGATATTGGAATAAAAGGACTCCCCCCGGAAAGATTTTTTAGGGTATATTCAAAATTATTATTTAACTTTGATATTGAATTTGATTTGGTTGATTTTGATTTCAGCAGAGATTTATTTTCTTTGCTTGAAAGTTTAGATGAGGTCGTAGAAATTGGATAAAAAATTAAAGAAAAAAATCGAAAGTGAAATATGTAAAATGAATAACCATTTTTCTGCCAATGAACCTTTGTTAAGGTTATTTAAACTAGGAGAACCGGATTTGATTGAAAAAGCTGCCGCAGGTGCGTTTTTACAATCGTTTTATACCGGGATAGAACGTACTATTTTATTAATATTCAAGGATATTGGTGAAAATATCCCTGATAGTTCTCATTGGCATAAAAGTTTACTTGAAAGAGCCTTTGAATCGGCAGAAAAAAGAACAGCATTATTTAACAATGAGCATAAGGACCAATTGAAAGATTATTTGGCATTTAGACACTTTATCAAAGGTGCATATGAATATGAAATTGATATTGAACGATTAAAACCATTAATTAGCGGAGTAGAAGAACTATGGAAAGCTTTGGAAAAGGATATAAATAAATTTATCGAAAATTAGCACCCAGGCACCCTTCAGGGACTCCAGCCGTCTTTCAAAAAAAGTGTCGGCGAATACAGGTCGTACATTTTACCTTCTACCATAATTTCATTGGCAACGCGCAGGCGGCGGGAAAGATCGCGGGCAAGGTTCATCAGGATCAGGGAAAACGATTTAATGTCGTTTTTGTAAATTTTTCTCAGCGAGATATTTGATATGGAAATGACTTTTACATCGGTTACCGCCCTGATGGTAGCGGCACAGGGCATGACATCAAGCACTTCCATTTCGCCAAAGGTGTGTCCCTCGGCCAAATCGTAGATAACCTTGCCGCCCTTGACAATGGAAACCCTGCCGTCAAGGATAAACAGAATTTTGTCGTTGAAGGTTCCTTCGATAAAAATTGTATCACCGGGCTTGTAGGTTTCCTGAACCAAAAGGGGAATTATTTTTTCGAGCTGGTCTTCCGTAATACCGCCAAACAGCGAGTATTTCAGCAGGGTTTTTGCTTCGATCATGGTATACCCTCTTACACATTGAACTTGAAAAATATTACATCGCCGTCCTGGACAATGTACTCCCTGCCCTCAATGCGGTATTTTCCCGCTTCCTTGATCTTTGCCTCCGTACCGTAGCGGACAATGTCGTCGTAGGTGTACACCTCCGCCTTGATAAAGCCTTTTTCAAAATCGGTATGTATGGCCCGTGCCGCTTTAGGCGCGGGATCTCCTGCATGAATCGTCCATGCGCGGCATTCATCCTCGCCGGAAGTGAAGAAGGTGCGCAGCCCCAAAAGGCCGTATGCCTCGCGGATCAATGATGAAAGTGCCGGTTCTTTCATGCCCAGTTCTTCAAGAAACGCCTGTTTTTCCGCCGGGTCTTCGATTGCGCCTAACTCTGCCTCAAACTTGCCGCAGATTACAGCCGCAGGACTGCCCTCCGCCTGTGCCTGTTTTTTTACAACGTCCACATAGGCGCAGCTTTTGCCTCCTGTTACCGCCTTCATGCCTTCTTCGTCCACGTTGCACACATAGATCTGGGGTTTTGCCGTGATAAAGTGACAGTCGTATATGGCCGCCTTTTCCTCATCGCTTAACGGAACGGAGCGTATTGACCTGCCGTCTTCCAGCGCAGGGCCAATTCTGTCCAGTATTCCCAGCACCATTTCGGCGGCCTTCTGCTCGGTTTTTATTTTAAGCGCCCGCTGTGCCCGCTCCCTTCGTTTTGCAAGGGTTTCAAGATCGGCCAGAGCCAGTTCGATGTTGATGGTTTCGATGTCCGAAGCAGGATCGATACGGTCGCTTACATGAACAATATCGGGATCGTCAAAACAGCGGACGATGTGGGCGATAACCCCGACTTCCCTGATATGGGAAAGAAACTGATTGCCCAGCCCTTCGCCTTTTGAAGAACCTTTTTTTAGTCCGGAAATGTCGACAAATTCGACGGCTGCGGCAATGGTGCGTTTGGGCTGAAAGATTTCGCTTAACTTTGCAAGGCGGGCATCGGGCAAATCCACGATTCCGATATTGGGAACGATGGTACTGAAGGGGTAATTTGCCGCCTCTGCCGGTGTAGAACTCAGGGCCGAAAAAATCGTGGATTTACCCACATTGGGCAGACCCACGATACCGCAGTTTAACGCCATGGGAGTATTATTGCAGATATGTATTCCAAAAGCAAGCAATACGGGAAATTGATATACATTTCTGAGCTTGTTCGTAAAGCAAAATGCCATTTTGCCGCCTGTATTGGGTGGAGGCACATGATGTCAGATTTGCAAGATCCCCTGGACGGCGCGGTTAAAAGCCTGTTTGGGCTTTCGTACCTGTTTCCCTACCAGCGGCTGGTGGTGGCAAATATACTCGAAGCGGCGCAGGCGGCCGGCCTTGCGCTGCATTGGCCCGGGGTACAGACTGCCGCGGCGAAGAACGGGGCGGAGGAAGCCGCCGGGGAAGTTTCCGCCGCTGCGGAGGAAATTTCCGACCGGCCGTGCCTGGGGCGGCAGATCGTGATCCTTCCCACCGGCGCGGGAAAATCCCTGTGTTTCCAGTTTCCGGCAATGATCATCGATGGGCCGACACTGGTCATCTATCCAATCCTGTCGCTTATGGCCGACCAGAAGCGGCGGCTTGAAGAAAGAGGTTTTTCGCCGGTGGTGTTACGCGGCGGTCAGACCAGAGAGGAACGGGATGAAATTAAAAGAAAACTGGAATCCGGCGAGAGTAAATTTATCATCGCCAATCCGGATGTCCTTTTAACGCCGCATGTTACGGCGATGCTGGAAAAAATGCACATCGTCCACATTGTTATCGATGAGGCGCATTGTGTCAGCGAATGGGGAGAAAGTTTCAGGCCGGCCTATCTTGAGATCAACAAAATTATTGCCGCCGCCAGGGCGCCTTTGGTAACGGCGTTTACCGCAACCGCCAGTGCGCCGGTTCTGGAAAAAATCAAAAAATATATTTTCGGCGATCTGGAAGCAATGCAAATCGTGGGCAATCCCGACCGTCCCAATATTTTCTATTCAGCGAAGGGCTGTATAGCCAGGGACATGGCGGTGCGTGACCTTTTGATTCAGAACAGCCGTCCGGCGATTGTATTCTGCTCCTCGCGGTCAGGCACGGAAAAACTTGCCCGCTACCTCAGAATCAGCCTGGGGGAAATGGGCATGGACTGGCACAGCGAGATACGGTTTTACCATGCCGGCCTGAGCAGGGAAGAAAAAGCCGGCGTGGAACGATGGTTCATGGAAAACAACCGCGCGGTGTTATGCGCTACATGTGCCTACGGAATGGGCGTGGACAAGGCCGATGTCCGCACGGTGATACACCGGGACTGCGCCCCATCGGTGGAGGCGTATCTGCAGGAGGCGGGCAGGGCAGGCCGCGACGGCGCGCAGTCAACGGCGATTCTGTTGTGGGGACCGGACGACGATATTGGCCTGCGCCGCGCCAAAACACCGGCGGATAGGGAGCGTCTTGCCGGTCTTCTTGCCTATGCCCGCGGCACGGACAAATGCCGCAGACAGGCGCTTGTGCAGATGCTCAATTATGACGCGAATGGCGAAAGCCCGCCGTCTCTGTGCTGCGATGTTTGCGAAGGGCGGGCAGCGGCACTACAGGACGCCCTGCGCGAAGAAGCGAGCGTTATGGATTTTTTCCGCAGGAACAAGAGGCGCTACACGGCAGGCGAAGCCGCTTCGATTCTGTCGCAGACGGGGAAAATCAGGGGGAATCCCCTGTGGTCCGAACATGAAGCGAAACGGGTCATTGATCATCTGATCAAAAACGGCAGGTTAAGCAGATCGAGCGCTATCTTCTGGAAAGGCGCGCTGCGGGCAAACCTGCTGCCCGCTAGAAAGAGTAGCCCAGGCCGATAAGCAGCACATTCTCGTCCCTTGGCGCCTTGACTTTTTCTTTTTCCAATTCGACAAAGACATTGAGCTGGTATCCAGCCCGGAAATACAAACCGGGAACCGCCGCCGTGGTAAACTGTAATCCTGCCTGTATGGGCAGTGTAAAGCGAATGAGCATCGTATCGCTGGGATATTCAATGTGGCCCGGCAGGGTTTCGATATTTGTTCGTACAGAGAATCCAAAGCCGATATTTCCAAATGGGGTGATTGCGACCGACCCTGCCTTGATGGGGGCATAAAATCCGAAAAATGCGTCAGCCAGGAAAAATCTATTGGCGAAATGACCCCGAAAACCATACCCCACATACCAGCTTCTAAAAATAAATTCCAGATCCGCACCGACATCACGGCCGTCATTAAGGAAAAGCATTGCGCCTAATCCAATTTGAAAGCCCGGCTCTGCATGCAAACGCGAATCGGTTTCTCTTTGTACGGCTCTTTTCTTGACAAGGGATTTGTCACCGGCGGCAAAGTCCGAGAATGTTTTGATTCGCCAGATGCCGTATTCGTTGGTCCACTGTGATTCCATAATTTTGCCGTTTACGTTAAAACTGACGGTGTAGTTATCGTCATCTACAGCGATAACAGAATCCTTGGAAACGCTAATCTTTCCGCTCCTCGGGCGCAGCGCATTTTCGATAGTCCATCCTACAGCGCACGCCATCCCGTCGACCGGCGAATTGACAAACGCCTGCACAATATCGTTCTGCACGGTACGGGGAGCCTTATCGATCATGTCCGAAAGGGCATACTCGGCATTTTCGGCGGTGCAGGCATTTGAGAGATACGTTGCGATATGTGCAAAGACAGCCCTGTTCGCGCCGAGACCTTCTATAAATGAATCTATTCTGGTGTTAAGCCCTTCCAAATCCGATTCGGTTCTTGCCTTGAG
>Ga0082212_10004026_pt1 | contig 20588 bp, 19 predicted proteins | sample TergutNt197P3_FD_71548 | JGI IMG/M metagenome (GOLD analysis project Ga0082212, IMG submission 71548) | Neocapritermes taracua P3 segment gut microbial communities from Petit-Saut dam, French Guiana - Nt197 P3 | ecosystem: Host-associated > Arthropoda: Insects > Digestive system > Gut ... | reverse complement strand
CATAGATTTTCACATCTGTCCAAATGATTCTCACAACGATGTCGTCAACAGGATTATCGGTTTGAATCTGCAATCCGAACTTATTAATCCCGCCGCCTTTTTTGTCGCTGTCTTCCTTATCGGGGTCTTCGGGTGTGGGGGGTTGGATAAATTGTTCCCTGTCTAATCCCTTTTCATTGACGTGGAGGTCAACGAAAGCGGGGAAATTCCAAATAGCGGTCATTCTGTCGCCCCAGTGGAATCCTTCGCCTCCGTTATCTTCGCTGAATTCCGCAATCATGTTTTCGCCGTCATTATACCAAGCGAAATTCCAAAGTGCGCCGCCTTGATAGAACATTTCGACATTACTAATATTTTCGGCTTCCAAATCGCCTACGCCTTCAAGATAGAATTCGGCTTCAATCCGCTCAATATTATCCCAAAACAGACCGTTTTGCGAAACAAGAATCTGCCATGTGCTGTCAGAACCGTCCGGGAATCCGCCTTCCGGTTCTCCGTATCCTTGGAATCCCACGATTCTGATAGCGTCTTCCGCGCCGTGACCGGCATTCATGTTATCGCCGACTTTAATGTCGGTAGCCGCCGGAATGGTGAACTCACGATTGTTGAACGCCATTACAGCGAAATCAACAAAAGTTTCCCCTTCATATACGTCGCCTGTTGTTGCTTCACCGGGTTCTCCGGTGTCATCGGTTTGGTCGTCTTGAGTCGGGTCAATGACATTATTGACGTCATTGTCGTTATTGACCGCAGGTTCTTCCTTGCAAGCCGCTAAGGAGAGGAGCATTGCCATTGCCGTTAATACCGCTAAAATCCTTTTGTTTAATTTCATGATTTGTTCGTCCTCCATATAAAAAATTTTTATTTGATGTAAATTTTACATCTTAAGTAACATTTTACCATTAAAGTATAGGTTTAGTCAATGTACAAATTCACTAAATATTTGCGCTGTTTTTAGTGCTAAATGCCGATTAACGCCGAAAAGTCGCTCATTATCTGTTTTTGAAGCTTGGCGGACTTTTCCGATGTTTCCCCTATACAGGTGTAATAGACTTTCAATTTAGGTTCCGTTCCGGACGGGCGGATGATGATGACCGACCCATCGGCCAAATCCAGTTTAATCACATTTGATTTAGGCAGACCGGTTTTCTTGGGGGTGGATTTTGGATTTTTCAAGTCTTTTATTATCATTTCTGAGTAATCGGAAAAACCGACAACTTCAACACCGTTTACTTGTTTCGGACAAGAACGGCGGAGTTTGTCCATAATCGACTTCATCTGCGAAACGCCCGCCTGACCCGCAAACTGAATGTTCTGGGTATCGTGGTAATAATACCCGTAATCCTCATACATCCGGCGGCGGGCGTCAATGAGTGTTTTTCCCTCTCTCCTGTAAAACGCCGCCATTTCACATATCAGCATAACGGCACAAACCGCGTCTTTATCGCGAACGTAACTCCCCGGAAGGTAACCGATGCTTTCCTCAAATCCAAAGATAAACCGTTCCTGTTCGCCGTGTTTCTCGAGATTCCCGGCGATTTCACCGATAAATTTAAATCCGGTAAGTACGTCAAAAAGTTGAACGCCGTATTTTTTTGCAATCTTTTTCGCAATCGCTGTTGTAACGATGGTCTTGACAGCCACGGGATTGAGCGGCATATTGTCAAGTTCTCTGCGCTCACGGCAGATGTATTCGAGAAGCAACGCACCGACTTCGTTTCCGCTGAACAGTTCATAATCGCCCATTCTGTTCCGAACGGCGACTCCTACTCGGTCACAGTCGGGGTCGGTAGCAAGAAGCAAGTCGGCACCCTCTCTTTTGGCTAAATCAAGCCCTAATTTTAACGCTTCCTTGAATTCCGGGTTGGGGTAAGGGCAGGTGGGGAAAGAACCGTCGGGATTTTCCTGCTCTTTAACAATGGTGACATCGGTTATGCCGGTTTCCTTAAGAATACGGCATACCGGCTTAAGCCCCGCGCCGTTAAGGGGGGTGTATACCACTTTAAGCCCCGACCCTCCGCAGATATTGCGGTGAATCGCCTGCTTTTTTACATTGTCGAAATAATCGCTGACAACGTCATTGTCGATACTTGTTATCAATCCCTTGTCATAAGCTTCGTCAAAATCGGCTAATACAACATCATTGAATAAATCAAGTTTATTGATACGGTTGACAATAACTTCGGTATCGCTGAGATTGAGTTGGCAGCCGTCGCTTCCGTACACCTTGTATCCGTTGTACGGTGATGGGTTGTGGCTGGCGGTAATCACAATTCCCGCGCTGCATTTAAGTTTCCTGACTGCAAAACTCAGCATCGGAGTAGGCATAATATCCTTGTAGACGTGGCATTTGATGTTGTTTGCCGCTAAAACCCGGGACGCGACTTTCGCGAAATAGGAGGATTTGTGACGGCTGTCAAAAGCAATCGCGACCGACGCGTTGCCTGACGCGCGGGTCTTTACAAAATCGGCTAATCCTTGAGTGGCACGCGCAACGATGTAATGATTAATGCGGTTGGTTCCCGCACCGATGATTCCGCGCAATCCCCCGGTACCGAATTCAAGTTCACAATAGAAACGGTCTTCCAAATCACTCTCAATTTTGCCTGCAGCTTCTCTGTCATTGTTTTTATTGGCTTCTTTCCATGCTTTGTCGATTTTCTTGAGTTCTTTCAACAAATCGGCATCGCCGGACGCATTTTTTAGCCAAAGCTCAAATTTCTCGGTAATCGCTTTGTTCATGAGTAAATTACCTCCTAATACTCATATAAGAGCCTGTTTAGAAATTCTACACAGGCTCTGACAGGGGCGTAGGGACTCGAACCCTGAACAACGGTTTTGGAGACCGTCATGTTACCAATTACACCACGCCCCTATAGGCAACTGAACTGGACAGTTTAAACCGACGATTATCATCATAACACAATCATTATGGGTTTGTCAAGTAAAATTTAAAAAAGGCTTGCAGAATTTTAGTTTTTTTGATATAATTAATTAGGAATTACAGAAATAATACTTAAATGAGGTGAAAAGTATGGCTAAAGCCAAAGTTACCAAATCCGCTCCTACCAAGGCGGTTTCGGGGGAAGAACGGCAGAAAGCGTTAGCATCGGCGATTGCTCAGATTGAAAAAGACTTCGGAGAAGGCGCGGTCATGTTTATGAACGCTAAAAACCGTATGAATATAGAATCGACGCCGACAGGCTCGCTCAATCTCGACCTTGCGTTGGGAATCGGCGGTCTCCCCAAAGGCAGGATTATCGAAATATACGGGCAGGAATCGGGCGGAAAAACAACAGTATCTCTTCATGCAATCGCTGAAGCGCAAAAATTAGGCGGAACTGCTGCTTTCGTTGATGTCGAACACGCACTGGACCCGGTTTACGCCAAGAAACTCGGCGTAAATGTAGATGAACTCATCGTATCACAACCCGATACAGGTGAGCAGGCACTTGAAATTATGGAGCGGCTGGTTCGGTCGGGCGCGATTGATATTGTTGTTCTTGACTCGGTTGCCGCCATGGTAACCCGCGCTGAAATAGAAGGTGAAATGGGTGATTCCCACGTAGGGCAGCAGGCTCGGTTAATGTCGGCGGCTATGCGAAAACTCACCAGTATTATTTCTAAAACCGGAACCGTTGCAATTTTTATTAATCAAGTGCGGGAAAAAATCGGAGGTTACGGCAACCCCGAAACGACGCCCGGCGGTCGGGCGTTGAAATTCTACGCATCGGTAAGAATTCAAGTCAGCAAGACGAGTGAGAAAATCATGGACGGTTCGGAACAAATCGGTGTTCGCACCAGATGTAAAGTCGTCAAGAATAAGGTCGCTCCGCCGTTCAAAACCTGTGAATTCGATATGATTTACGGGACAGGAATCTCCAAAGTAGGGGAAATCCTCGATTTAGCGGTTGACTTAACGGTATGTAAAAAGAGCGGTGCATGGTACTATCACGGTGATATGAGATTAGGTCAGGGGCGTGAAAATGCGAAAAAGTATCTGTTGGAAAATCGTGACCTGATGAACGAAATTGAGGTGAAAATTCGTGAAAAATCCGAAACAGCCGACTTGTTCGGCGATGTGCCCGAACCAATTCCGGAATCGGTTTCTGAGGCTGTGACCGAAACACTCGCCGAAAAAGCGCCCGGCGTGAAAAAGTCTGCAAAAAAATCCAACAAAGCCATACTGATAGAAGATGAGGAAAACTTTGAGGAATTTTCTCCCGATGAGTTGTAAACCGCCTATGATTAAGTTAAAAACATCAAAAATCGCGATTGTTTCACTGGGTTGCCCTAAGAATCAATGTGATGCCGAAATCATGCTCGCGAAAATCGCCGGGGCGGGGTATCGCTTAGTCCCCGAACCGGGACAAGCCGATGTTGTTATCATCAACACCTGTTGTTTTATTCAATCGGCAAAAGAAGAGGCGATTGAGGAAATTCTTGAAGCCGCCTCCCGCAAAAAGGACGGCATTAACAAGAAGATTATTGTGACCGGCTGTCTTTCCGAAAGGTATAAACAGCAATTGGCAGACGAGTTCCCCGAAATAGACGGTGTTCTCGCTCTCGCGAATAACAGCGATATTGTCGAGGCGATTAACACGGTATTACTTGATAAAAAAGCGATGCTGTTCGGCGGAATTGAAAATCATTGTATGGAAGGGGAACGGCTGCTTTCGACCTTGCCGCACTACGCTTACTTACGAATCGCCGACGGTTGCGATAACCGTTGTTCTTACTGTGCGATTCCTTTATTCAGAGGGAAATACCGTTCCCGCCCTATGGGAAAAATCATTGAGGAAGCGGTCGGGCTCGTTGAAAACGGCGTGAGAGAATTGATTCTTGTCGCGCAGGATGTGACCGGTTACGGCAGTGATTTTTATGACAGAGACGGCTCTTTGTCAGCTACTGAAGGTGTCAAGCCTTTGGACGAGCAAAGCCCGCCCGCCGGCTCTTCGTTAGCTTTAATAAAACTTTTGTTACAACTGACTAAAATCGACAAACTAAAATGGATTCGTCTGTTATACTGTTATCCACAGCACATGACCGACGAGCTTATTGAGGTGATTCAAAACGAACCTAAAATCGTGAAATATCTCGACTTGCCGATTCAGCACTGCAACGACGAAATCCTTTCCAAAATGAACCGGACAGGCAATAAAAAAATGTTGACAGACTTAATTGTTAAGCTGCGGAACGCCATTCCGGGATTAATCCTCAGAACAACGGTTTTGGTGGGTTTCCCGGGAGAAACGGACGAGCAGTTCACCGAATTAGCCGAGTTTGTCCACGCTCCGGATACGCGGTTTGAGCATCTCGGCTGTTTCGCCTACTCGGAAGAGGAGGGAACTTCCGCCGCAGAAATGCCCGACCAAGTCGATATTTCCGAACGCGAACGCCGCCAAAAAATCATTTTGGAACAGCAGGATATTCGGGTGGCGGAATTCCTTGATTCGTTCATCGGAAACGAGGTTGAAGTTGTTGTCGAGGGATTTGACCGGTACGCGGAGTTATTCTTCGGACGATGTTACGGACAAGCACCGGAAATAGACTCGATGATTTATTTTACGTCAGAAGTAAAAGAAGAGCCGGCGGACGGACTTTGCTCGTCCAAAGGCTTGACACCTTCAGAAGTAAAACCCGTTATCGGAAATTTCGTTAAAGTTAAAATAACCGAAAACGTGGACAATAACCTCATAGGAGAAATGCTGTGAATCAATTTATACAAAAAGTCAAAGCCGTATTCGATGCTGTAAACGCTCTTAATTTAGCGAACAAGCTGACCGTACTTAGAATCGTTCTTACGCCGTTATTCGTGATTTTTTTGTTAATCGACAAAATCCCGCATAATGTCCTGCTTGCTTTGTTAATTTTCGCCGGCGCGAGTATCACCGATTTTTTCGACGGATATATCGCGAGAACCCGTATGATGGTGACGGAATTAGGTAAGTTTCTTGACCCGATTGCCGATAAAATTATTGTCATGAGCGCGTTGGTCTGTTTCGCGGGATTGGGCTGGATTCAGTCATGGACGGTTGTAACCATCTTAGCGCGGGACTTTATTATTTCAGCAGTCAGACTGGCTGCGGTTCAAAGCGAGGAGAAAATCGTGATTCCCGCGAGAACTTCCGGTAAAGTCAAGACGATTATCACGATGATGACGATATGCTTTATTCTGTTTTTATGGCTTTTGAACAGTTACGGGCTGGTGAGTTTCGAGATAGAAATACAAGGTGCGATGACGGTTATCAACAGACCCGATTTGCTGCTCGCGCCAATCGGAAACGCTTTAATGTATATCTGCGTGGCACTGACTGTATTCTCCGGAGTGCAGTATGTATGGGATGCCCGGGATATATTAGGAGATGTGTTTAGGAAGTAAAACAAGAGTGGAGTTCCAAAGGGCGGGCTTTGCCCGTCCGTAGGAACGCAACTTGACGAAAGCAAAACAAGAGGTAAAAAAATATGAGTTACTATTGTACACAATGCGGAACGAGAGTCATCAATGATGACGCGCTATTCTGTCATAAATGCGGTGCGGCACTCGCCCACGCTTTTGAGGTTGTCAAGCCTTTGGACGGGCAAAGCCCGCCCGTCGGCTCTTCTTCTGCTTTTGAGGTTGTCAAGCCTTTGGACGGGCAAAGCCCGCCCGCCGGCTCTTCTTCTGCTTTTGAGGCTGTCAAGCCCTCTGAGTCTGTACAAGTTGTGTCTGCCGCAGAAGAAAGACCTATAAAAATAAAAAATCCGTATTTTGACGACGAAGAGCAAGAAGAAAACACGGAAGAATCTGAAAAAAACCAAAAGGGCGAAGGTCATTTGAAAGAAGGTGCCGGAGCGGGTTCTGAAAACGGCTCTGAGAAAGAATCCGCGAATGAAACCGTCGCGGCGGCTGAAACAGAACAACTAAAACCTGTTTCCAAAGAAACGAAACGCAGAAAAAACCCGTTAATCGCTGTGTTCGGGGTGTTGATTTCGATGATTCTGTTCGCGGCGGTGACTGCAGGACAAGCTTGGTTTGTATTGAAAGACAGCATAAACAATCAGGCGGTCAGAGCGGCGGCGAGGGCGGTCGCCGATGAGGTTGACTTTGCGGAAATATCCGTTCCTGAGTTTGTAAACGGCAATGACGTTTCAATTCCGGGCGTTGTTGCGCGAACTGCACTGCCCGACGCAATCTATAACACAATTGACGATTATTACAGAGAAGTCTTCGGCGTTGAAAGTAACCACATACGCGAACTTCTTCAAAGTGATGTTTTCAGAAAGTTTTTAGGTGAAATCATTGATAATGGCGTCGATTATATAATGGGCGAGGAGGGCGGTGTCATTATCACCTCTGACAAAATTGCAGAACTTATCGAGGAAAACAAAGACGAGATTGAGGATATTACTTCTTATTCCCTTGTCGAATCCGACCTTGACGATATTAAGAGAGTTCTCGGTGAATCCGGCATTAACAGCCTCACATGGGATTTGGCGACAGAAAACACAGCCGATACTTTCCTGATTAGAAGTGCGTTTTCGCTTGTCGACCGTCAGCCGTTGATTTCTCTTGTTGTAATTATCGCCGCTGTGGTGATACTGATTATACTTCTCGCTGTTTTGAATCGCCGTCACATCTCAAATACGCTGTTGTATTTCGGGATTCCGTGTATGTTTTCCGGCGGACTTTTTATAGCGGGCAGAATCATCGGAGCGGATTTAATTTCTCGTTGGGCGACCCGCGAATTCGGGGTTTCTCCTGTGGCGATGAATGCTGTCACGGACGCTTTTTCCGGAACTGAAAATGTCATCTTGTATTCGGGAATTATTGTAGCGGGAGCGGGGTTAATCGCCGTGATTGTAAGAATAATTCTGCACGGGTTGAGAAAGAAATTGATTATATAGTTTGCAAATCGGTTATCATATCTCTGTAATAGGCTGCCTGTTCAAAATCAAGAATCTTTGCAGCCTCTTTCATCAGTGCGGTGTATTTTTTAATAAGAGACTCACGTTCTGACTTTGTGAGTTTCTTCTTTTTACCTTTCGATAATTTCCCGCTTGATTCTTCTTTCCGCGTGATTTCCAGAACATCGCGCACCTCTTTGATAATCGTTTTCGGAACGATGCCGTTCTCACGATTAAACGCCTCCTGTATCTCCCTGCGGCGGTTGGTTTCGCGAATCGCCGCTTCCATAGAACGCGTTACCGAATCGGCATACATGATTACCTCGCCGTCTGCGTTCCGTGCCGCTCTTCCGATTGTCTGAACGAGGGAGGTCTCGCTTCTCAAAAACCCTTCTTTATCGGCGTCTAAAATCGCGACTAACGACACTTCGGGGAGGTCAAGTCCCTCGCGGAGCAGGTTGATTCCCACCAATACATCGAATTCACCCAGCCGTAAATCCCGAATAATCTCCATACGCTCCATCGTATCAATATCACAGTGCATATAGGTGATTTTCACATCGAATTTCTTCAGATAATATGTTAAATCCTCTGCCATTTTTTTAGTCAGCGCGGTGATTAAAACACGCTCTTTCCGCTCAACGCGTTGGTTGATTTGAGAGAGCAGGTCTTCTATTTGCCCCTCGACCGGTTTAACCGTAATTTTAGGGTCAAGTAATCCGGTCGGACGTATGACCTGCTCGGCAATTCTCACGCTTTTTTCTTTCTCGAAAACAGACGGTGTTGCCGAAACAAATATCACCTGATTGACCTTTTTATAGAATTCATCGAAATTCATCGGGCGGTTGTCATAAGCGGACGGCAGTCTGAACCCGTATTCGACGAGATTTTTCTTGCGCCCGAAGTCGCCGCCGTACATTCCCCGGACTTGCGGAATCGTGACATGGCTCTCGTCAACCATGAGCAGATAGTCAACAGGGAAGTGGTCAATGAGCGTGACAGGGGTGCTTCCGGGTTTCCGCCCCGCCAATATACGGGAATAGTTTTCGATGCCTTTACAAGTCCCGATTTCACGAAGCATTTCCATATCGTACATCGTACGCTGCGCGATTCTCTGTGCTTCAATCAGCTTGTGATTGTTTGTGAAATGTTCAACCTGTTCCTCCATTTCCGCGCGAATATCTTCAAGTGCTTTTTCAAGCCGTTCTTTATCAACAATATAGTGAGTTGCCGGAAAAACCACAGCATGATTCATCTGACTCAACGCTTTGCCCGACATTACTTCTATTTCCGATATTTTTTCGATTTCGTCCCCGAAGAACTCAATCCGCAAAGCGCGTTCTGCCGGATTCCCCGCAGGGAAAATTTCTACCACATCGCCGCGCACCCGAAATTTATTTCGGGTGAAGTTGACATCGTTACGTTCATATTGAATCCCGACCAATTTTCGCATGACTTCATCGCGGGATATTTCCATGCCTTTTCGCAGAGATATCACATTGGAACGGTATTCTTCAACGCCGCCGATTGAAAATATGCACGACACACTCGCGACGATAATGACATCTCGCCTTTCGGCTAACGAAAAAGTCGCCGAGTGGCGCAGCCTGTCGATTTCATCGTTAATCGCCGAGTCCTTTTCTATAAACGTATCGGTGCCGGGAATATACGCTTCCGGCTGGTAATAATCATAATAACTGACGAAGTATTCGACGGCGTTATCCGGAAAAAACTCCTTGAACTCGCCGCATAATTGAGCGGCAAGGGTTTTGTTATGCGCCAATACCAAAGTAGGGCGGTTGACCTTTGCGATGATATTCGCCATTGTAAACGTCTTCCCCGAACCGGTAACCCCCATCAGCGTTTGCTCACGGTCACCGTTAAGAACGCCGTCGGCTAAGTCATCGATAGCGCGGGGTTGGTCACCGGTTGGCACGAATTGTGATTTCAAAACGAATGGTTTCATCATGTTTTAACTTTCTCCGACTTGTTTAACAGCCTCTCGGCGTTTGCTAATGAAATCTCGTCTTCGTCACCGGAAATAATCCGCGCTAATTCGAGTTTTCTTTCCTCCCCGGTAACCTTTTTCACATCGGTAAACGTCCTGCCGCCCTCGCTGACCGATTTTTCAATCAATAAATGGTTGTCCGCCATCGCTGCGATTTGAGCCAGATGGGTCACACACAGCACCTGTCGTTCCCGCGAAAGTTCGGACAGTTTCAGCCCGACTTTGTGCGCCGCGCGTCCGCTGATTCCCGAATCAACCTCATCGAATATCATGACAGGGACATCGTCGCTTTTCGCAAACACAACTTTAATCGCAAGCATGATTCGCGATAACTCCCCGCCGGACGCGATTTTCGCCAACGGCTTGAGCGTTTCGCCCTTATTGACCGCAATCATCGCCTCAACCGAATCCATTCCGGTGATAGTCACCTTGTCCCCGCAGACCTCGAAAATCATTTTTGTCCCGGGCATATCCAGGAATTCTAACTCTTTACAGATTAACGCCGATAATTGAGCCGCTGTTTCCTTTCGTTTAAGGCTGAGTTCACCGCCTAACCGTTTGACCTGAATGCCCAGTCGATTTTTCTCGTCAGTTAACTTTTGCAGAAAGTCTTCTCCACCCTGCAACATTTCAAGTTCCGACCGCCACTCGACGGTTTTTTCAACCAGTTCGTCCACCGAAAGTCCGTACTTTCGACGAAGGCGCAGAAAATCGCTCATACGCTCTTCAGCCTTAGGGAGTTGATTGATTCCTCCGTCCCCGCAGTTCTCGGCGATAATGGCGGAGAGTTCATGCTTGATATCATCTAATTCTATAAAAGCCGAATCAAGCCTCTCTTTTAACGTCTTACATTCGGGAACTAAATCTTTGATTTCGCCCAAACCGACTTTACATAAGTTCAGTAAATCCACCGCGCCTGACTCCTCGGAATCTCCCGCAAGTTTCGCGTACACACCGTTCAGCGTTTCGACAATGGTCTGAACATTCCGCATACGGTCTAACACCCGGGAAACTTCTTCTTCCTCTCCGATTTTCAGATTATACGGCTCTATATCGGCGATTTTCTCTGTCAGAATCTCAATTTTTTCGTTTTTAAACCCCTCTTCTTTTTCGAGTTCTTTTATTCGCTTGGAAACGCCCGAAAACGCCTTGAAAGTATCCTGATACTCGTCAAGTGAGATTTTTCCGTAACGGTCGATGAGTTCAAGCTGGGTTTCATGCGAGATAATCATGCGGGTGTGGTGCTGACCGTGAATGTCGATTAATCCCGACGATATTTCTTTCAGCACTGCGGCTGTCGCCGTCTTCCCGTTGACCCGCGCGGTAGAATTCCCGGTTTCGGATACTTCCCGGGTAAGGATTAACTCATTATTGTCGGAATCGTGCGGATCATAACCAAAGTTCCTCAATTTTTCGCGGACGGTTTCGGGAAAATCGTCAAAAAGCGCGGTGATGACTGATTTTTCAGCACCCGCTCTCACAATATCTTTAGAAACTCTGCCGCCTAAAACAGCATTGATTCCGCCGATGAGTATACTCTTGCCCGCACCCGTTTCCCCGCTGAAAACATTGAGCGATTTTCCGAAAGTAATGACCGCCTTTTCAATAATCGCTAAATTTTCAATGTATAACTCTTTTAACATCTTAAAGTAACTTCCTTAATTTAACGGTTAATTCTTCTGCATCTTTTTCGGTGCGCGTCACCGCTAATATCGTATCGTCCCCCGCTATGGTTCCGGCAATCAGCGGAATGTCCTTCAGGTCAAGAGAAGAACAAACGGCGGACGCCATGCCCGAGTAGGTTTTAATCACGACAATATTCATAGCGGCATTGATTGATTTTACCGCCTGTGAAAACATTCCGCTTAATTTGACCATCTTGGCGCGTTCGGGAACGGCGTAGCAATTGACACCCGACTCGGACAACTCCTTTGTCAATCCCAATTGCGCCATATCGCGGGAAAGAGTCGGCTGCGTCACGGCAATCCCCCGCTTGCGAAGTTCGTCAATCAACATCTCCTGGTTGGTGATTTCCGACTCCCGAACGATATCAAGGATTTCCTGAAGGCGTTTTTTCTTCATTTTTATGACCCTCTCCGCGATTTGTTTTTATTAAATACTTCTTAACCGCGAACAGCCCGGATATGGTTACAACGCCGATTAATGTATCTAACATACTCGCGTGTTCAGCAACAATTTGCCTGGCGATTGCAAAAAGTAACAGGTCCATCACCGATTCAGAAGTATGCTTACACATCATTTTTACAAATTCGACGCCTACGACAAATCCGAGAATTATCGAAAGTATTTCTTTAAATCCCATATTAAGTATTACAAATTCAATGTCCAGCAAATTTATCGAAATCTCAAAAATTTTAATGACAATCACTACTATTAATATAATAGCAATCCCGATTTCAAGCAGTTTCGCAATTTTTTCTATAATGTTCATTCCTTTTTTAGATTTTTCCATATTTTCCATATTTAAAAACATTCCTTTCTGTCACAAAAGTGACCCTGTTTAACCAACAGTATTTTCAAAGATTTGATTCTTCTTTTCTAACCAATTTATTGAACAGTACAATCAGCGGTACCAGCGTAATCGCCACGAATCCACCTGCGAATCCGTTATTATACAGATTTAAACCGCCATTGAGATTTCCGATGAAAATAGCAACTGATACGTGCATGAATCCCGCGATAATTCCCCATACGAACCCAAACTTACAGGAAATGGGCGCGAGCCCCGTTGAAAACAGTATCGACAATGCGTTTGGTGCGGTCGCCACATTAAGATAATTCAGATTGGCGGCAATAACACTCCCAAGTAACACAGGAATTGTATTTCTTAAATGTTTTCCCGCGACGGAAAATCCGGCAATGGTAATAATTCCGCCTAACACCGGTCCGTTTATGGGGATTCCCAAAATCAACATAACCGTTGTGGCTATAATGCACATAATCCCAATGTTGATATAACAGGTACTGCCGTAATAAGTCAAATAGTCGTTATTATCTCTGTCTCTCTCCTTCACAATTTGCAAAAATCTGACAATCGCTTGCCGAGGACCGGATAAGATTAACGCAAACAGAATAGCGGAAACCGAAAATGAATACGCGCCAACCGCAAGTTGCGTTGTATATTCGGTACTCCAGTATGTTTCGGGAACAATGTCAAGCCCCATACTGCGGAATATTCCCACCGCAAATGTCGCAATAAATCCGCCCGCGATTCCGCTGTTATACAGACAGAACCCGTGGTGCATTTTCTTAACCGCGTCCGCAACAACAGGGAAAATAAATCCGATAAACATACCGACCGCATACGCAATCAAGAATTCTGCCACACTGGTATTCCCGTCTGAAAATGCGATTTCACTGACTATCGGTGAAACGGTCGCGCCAAACATAGAATGACCGAGATACTTGCTGAACTTCTCTTTGTTGGCTTTGGCGTATAGTGCCACCCCCGCTACAATGGGGATTGTGTTTATTACGTTTTTTCCAAACATAGCAAACCCAAGCGTAAGGAAAAGTGCCGAGATAATCTTTCCGCTAGGCGGAGTCTTTGTAACGATTAGCATAGACAAAAATAATAAACAGGACACTGCCGAATTTACTAAAGTCGCACTTAAGCCGGACATGGCAATGTAATCTGAAACCAAGACACTTCTCGAAGTATTGATAATCCAAAAACCCCGTATAATGTCCGCAGGCGAACTATTCGCGAACGCAAAAAACACAAACAGTCCGCATATGAATATCAGTACATAATAATCAACAGGAATTCTATATTTTGTTTTGATTTCATTTGTCATATATCTATATCCTTTTTCCGTTCGTAAAATTTTTAGCTTTTCAATGGTTTCATCAGTTTATTATGAATCGAATGATAGAAACTGTTTCCGTCTATATCAATTAAGTCAAGCGTTTGTTCCGACTTTGTGATGACCACTTCTTCACATTCTTTCAGCAGAACTGCATTTCCGCCGTCAAAGCTGACCGAGACATCTCTCGCCGATACGCTGAGTTTTCCGGCAGGAGAAAAAATCATCGGGCGGTTGAAAAGGGTATGCGGGCAAAGTGCGGTCACTAAAAAACATGCCAACTCCGGTTCAATAATGGGTCCCCCCGCCGACAGTGAATATGCCGTTGAACCGGTCGGCGTACTCACGATAATCCCGTCCGCTCTGACTTTTAAGACCTCAACATCATCGCGGCATACTGAAAAATCGGGAAGATGTCCGGTTATTCCTCTGTGAAGCACCACATCATTCAGAAGAATACGGGAAGGATTTTTCCCCGCTTTCGCCTCAATTAACATTCGGCGGTTTGTTTTAAAATCACCGCTTACAAGCCGCTCCAATTTGTCTAAATTATCTTTTTCGAGCGTCGCCATAAACCCTAATCGTCCGGTATTGATTCCGAGCAACGGCTTTTTATAAACCGCGCACTCGACACCGGCTTTAAGAATCGTTCCGTCTCCGCCGATGGTAATGACAATATCACAATCGTTAATCTGATTGACCTGCTCAATCCCGAGTGAAAGCAATTTTTGAATGACCGCTTTGTCGGCTTTTTCTGTTTTAGAAATAACAAATACTTTCATAACACCATCCACATCAAAAATTCCCGGTTGCCCGACTTGCCGATAACGGGGGAATCACACAGGCCTTTTACATGAAACGCGTTGTCTTCCGCAAACTTCATCATATCATCAGTAATTTGAGTCTGTGTTTTCTTATTGGTAATCACACCTTTGTGTCGTTTGCCCAACTCAAACTGAGGCTTGATTAATACAACTGCGTCCGCTTTTGTCTTAACGAACTTTCTCAATTCGGGAAGAATCAGTTTTGCCGAAATAAACGACACATCTACAGCGATAAAATCCACGTCTTCAGGAATTTCCGCATTTCTTATATCGCATTGCTCCATCGAAACAACCCGCTCGTCTTGTTTCAGGGAATCCACCAGTTGGTTTGTTCCGACATCAACCGCATAAACGCGGCTCGCGCCGTGCTGAATCATACAATCGGTGAACCCGCCGGTGCTCGCGCCGACATCAAGGCAAATTTTTTTCGGCAAATCCAACCCGAAAGTCCGGAGTGCGTGCTCCAATTTCAAACCCGCACGGGAAACATATCGCAGCGTATCCGGTGCGTCGCCGCAAATTTCTATCACGTCATCTGCCGTAACAATCCGGGATATCCGCGCACAAATCTCACCGTTGACACGAATAACATGATTCGCAATTAATTCGGCGGCGGCGGTTCTGCTTTTCGCAAGATTTCTGTTGTGTAATTCTTTATCTAATCTTTTCATATTTATATAATATTATGATAAACTCGTGTGATTCATGTGATTCGGCTGAATTAGCCGCTGCGGTTAACGCTGCCGCTTCTATCATGGCTAAAGGTAAAAGTGTCGAGGAAATCGAAATGTTAGCGGTTCTTTTCGACCTGCTTTCCGATACCCTTTTCGCAATTGCCGTCATTCAGAAAAAGCAGAACCGCCTGCGGGAAGAACGTGAAAAACGCTGTTCAAAACGAGATGAACTTCCTTAGCTGTGTTTCAACATCACCGCTCGGAACAAATCCGGTGAACGCCTTGAGTTCATACCGTGAATTTCGCCTGTGCCAATTCCGCCGCGTTAACTCAAGCAGAAAAGCCTCGCCGATTCCCCCGCGCTCAACACCCTCTTCAAAAAAAACAATGTCATTATACGCCATAGCGATTTGGATTGCTTCTTCGGGGAGCGGTTTAACTCTGACCAACTGTAAACGGTCACAATCACGCGGAATTTTCTCAATGATTCTTCCGTATGTAATCATTAATTTGTCGTTTTTGTTTTCGCTTTTGATTAAACGGTGTTCACCGTAATAATCTCCCTGAACCGCTTTTCCGCGTGGGTAGCGGACGGCAGCAATACCGTTCGTTTCGTATAACGCTTTTTTCAAACATTCTCTCAACTCACCCGAATTCGCGGGTGAAAACACCGTAACATTCGGAATCATCGACAACATAGCGACATCAAATAAGCCTTGATGGGTTTCGCCGTCTTCACCGACTACGCCGGCGCGGTCAATAGCCAGCACGACATGGAGATTTTCAATCGCGCAGTCATGAAGCAGGCGGTCGAAGCTTCTTTGCGAAAAAGTCGAATACACCGCGAACACCGGCAACGCTCCCTGACTTGCCAATCCCGCCGCGAACGTGACCGCATGACCCTCCGCGATTCCGCAGTCGTAGAATCTGTCGGGGAATCGGTCGTTGAAATAATTACATCCGGTGGCGTATTTCATCGCCGCGCTGATAAGGCAGATGTTCGCCCCCTCTTTTTCTTCCGCTAATCTGAGAATTTCTTTCCCGAACACATCTGAAAATGTTTCCGATGATTTCACCGACTTTACAACACTCGGTTCTGTAAGAATCGCGGGAGTCGCAGCATGATATTCACCGGAATTGCGCTCGGCGGGTTTAAACCCTTTCCCCTTTTTGGTTTTAACATGAATCAGACAGGGTGAATCAATCAGTTTAGTGAGTTCAAGCACCTCAATTAACTCACTCAAATTATGCCCGTCGACAATCCCGTAATACTTGAACCCGAGATGTTCAAAAAAGTTGCTTTGATAAATCGCGTTTTTGACGAATCTCTTAGTCATGCTGACCGCATCGCTGACCGCTTCGCCCATGCGGTTTTTCTCAAGGAAATTCTTGACGTTTGTCTTGGCTTTATGATACTTTCGCGTGGAACGCAGGTGTGACAAATATGTTGCAATCGCGCCGGTATTTTTAGAAATGCTCATTCCGTTATCGTTGAGAATAACAAGCAGATTCGCTTTGCTTTTTCCGGCGTTGTTGATTCCTTCATAAATTCCGCCGTCGGTGAACGCGCCGTCTCCCGCAATCGCAATCGCCTTATGCGTATCGCCTGATTTTTTCATTGCCTCGGCAATCCCTAAAGCAGCGGAAACAGAAATTCCGCTGTGTCCGCCGATAAACGCGTCATGTTCCGACTCGGCAGTGCGGGGAAATCCGCCGATACCGCCCTCCGTCCGCAGCGTTGAAAACCGTTCAAACCGCCCGGTCAGCAGTTTATGGGTATAGCACTGGTGCCCCACATCAAATATAATTTTATCATCGGGATTGGAAAAAACTTTATGGAGCGCGACCGTCAACTCAACCGTTCCGAGATTAGAGGCCAAGTGCCCCCCGGTCTTTGAAACGGTTTTGATTAAAAATCGCCGGACTTCGGCGCATAACTGCCGAAGTTCTTTTTCCGACAGCTTTTTCAGTGTGTCGGGTGAAATGTTTTTGTTTAAAATCATGCGAATTTTAATCTTCCTTCAGTTCTTAATTGCTAACCGAACATATACCCTATAAATATTCCGAGAACCGCGCCGCAGAAAACCTCAAGCGGGGTATGCCCCACGAATTCTTTAAGCGGTTTTTCATCGGGTTTCACCTCGGAAGTCTCGCCGTCTAACTCATCTATGCTGACTCTGAGCATATTGATGACTTTTGCGTGCAGACCCGCCGCCCTGCGAACGCCCGCCGCGTCGTACATGACGATTAGCCCAAGTATCAGTGCGATTGCGAACATTGGCGAGTGAACACCCTCCCGAATTGCCATCACAACAATTAAAGTGCATACGCCGGAAGAATGGGAGGAGGGCATTCCCCCCGCGCCTGTAAGCCGTTCTTTCCGCAGAACTTTATATTGGACGGCATACACAACATATTTCAGAAACTGTGCGACTACAAAACTAAAAATCGGTGCGAACCATAACGTGTTGTTGTCAATAAAGGTAATCAAATTTCTACATCCTCCTGTTATTAAGCGACGTCGCTAATTCTTTTAAGAAATCCCCTTTCGGGAACTTTTCGGCGATTTTCACCGCTGTATCGGTATACGAACGTGCTAATTCCCGCGACTTTTTTTCGCCGATTAACAGCGGGAGCGTTTTCTTACCCGCTTTCTCGGTTTTAAGGTCAAGCAGGTCATCGGTGATTTGAAAAGCCAATCCCAACGCGAATCCATAACCCCTTGCGTCATGGAGCGCGCTCCCCGAAACATCGGCACACATCGCGCCGCTGACGCACGCCCCGCTGATTAACGCGCAGGTCTTGCGGTTATACATCGCTAAGAGTTCCTCTTCATTGACTGTGCTGCTTGACGTTTCATACGCCATATCCTGCTGTTGCCCTTTAATCATTTCGGTCGCCGCATTAGAAAGCGTCGAGATAATTGAAACGACATTCTGCGGTTTCAATCCCTCCGGTTTCGGGAGAAACGCCGCCGCCGATATCGTGTTGAACGCATTCGCTAACAATGCATCCCCCGCGAGTAACGCTGCAGACTCACCGAATTCTTTATGGCAGGAGGGTTTTCCTCTGCGAAAATCGTCATCGTCCATACAGGGTAAATCATCATGAATCAGAGAGAAAGCATGAATCATCTCAATCGCGGCAGCTATGCAGACCGCTTTTTTGACTTCACCGCCGAAAGCGCGACAAAACGCCAAAGTCAGCACCCCGCGAATCCGTTTTCCGCCGCCGAGCGTACTGTACCGCATCGCCTCGCCGACTGTATAACCGGCTTCGGAAAGATGTAACGCTTGTTCTAATTCCCGCTCAATCAGTTCACGGTACGATTTCATTTGTTGGTTTAATGTTCGTGTCATTACTGTTTTCTTCCTGTTGATTTTTCTCAATTTTTTCAACTGTTAATTTGGCCGTTTCAATTCGGCGTTTGCAGATGTCAATTAACCCGACCGCTTCTCCGTATAATTTGAGGGATTCCTCCAAAGGCAACTCGGAGTCGTTCATCGCCGCCGATATTTCCGAAAGCCGCGTTAATGACTGTTCAAATGATAATTTAGCCATGTTTCTCCTTTATTTCCGCAGTAATTCTGCCCTTATGAAGACGTATGTTAATGTTATTGCCTATGTTCACCTCAGCGGAATTGACAACGGTTTTGCCGCTCTCCAAATCAGTCACAATCGAATACCCGCGCATTAACACATTCAGCGGACTCAATGCGTCAATCCGTTTCATCTCTGTAATCAATTGCTGCTTTTTACGGGATAACACTGACTCCAACGAATGTTTCACCTGCTTGTCCAAACTTTCGAGTTGATTGTGGTAATTCGTAAGACGCGCGGTCGGTGACTTGGCATTGATTTCCCTGCTTACAGCATTGGTTCTTTCGGTGTTAAGCGAAATCAACCGGCTTATACCCAACCGCAAAGATTGTTTCAACCCCGTTAAGTAATCGTAGGTTTCCGCTATATCCGGAACGCTCAACTCTGCGGCGGCAGATGGAGTCGGTGCGCGTAAGTCAGCGACAAAATCGGAAATCGTAAAATCCACCTCATGCCCTACTGCACTGATGGTGGGGATTTTGCTCGCGAATACCGCCCTCGCAAGATTTTCGTCGTTAAACGCCTGCAAGTCTTCAATTGAACCGCCGCCTCTGCCGAACAATATGACATCGGCGTTGGTGGTCTGCGCTTCTTCAAAGGCGGAGATAAGCGACTTTGGCGCATTGATTCCCTGTACCAAAGCGGGAAACAGCATGACTTTCACGAGAGGATTCCGTCGGCTCAGAATGTTCAGTATATCTTGAAACGCCGCCCCCGTTTCAGCGGTAATGACCGCGATTTCTCGGGGCGTGCGCGGAATCGGACGCTTTTGTGAAAACAACCCTTCTTTCTCCAGCCGCTCCCGCAACTCGAGAAAAGCGATGTACAGCGCGCCCATGCCGTCCGGCTGCATATCGAAAGCGTATAACTGAAACAACCCGTCGCGCTCAAATACCCGAACATCTCCGAGAACAGTCACTTTCATGCCGTTCCAATCCTGACCGTTTTCGGGTGTCCATTTCAACGAATCAACGCTGTTCTTGAACATGACCGCTCGAATAGAAGATGTTTCGTCTTTCAATGTAAAGTAGAAATGCCCTGTTTTATAATGATGGGTGAAATTGGATATTTCCCCTTTGACGCAGATTTCGCAAAGGGAACGCTCACTTTTAATCAGGTTCGCGATTTTCTTATTGACCTGCGATACCGTCACGGTCAAAATCTGCTTATTCTGTTCCATTTTTATCTCTGTAATAACTCCCCAAAACGCCGCTCACGAAACCGCAATCCTGTTTTCCCGCGTATTTTTTACAAAGTTCAATTGCCTCATTAATGGCGACTTTATCGGGGACGGTTTCATCAAACTCCATTTCATACAACGCCACCCGCATAATCGCAACGCTCACTTTCGGGATGCGTTCAACTTTACGGGTTTTACTGTATTTTGAGATGATTTCGTGCGACTTAGTTGAATCGGCAATCACCGCGCCCGCTTTCGCCAAAAGCGCGTCAAGTTCGCCGGGATTCGCGGTCAACTCGAATTCGTCGATATTTGACTTGACGATTTCTTCCAATGAATCATCGTTGAACAACGATTGATACACTAAGAGAAATAACGCTTCTCTGTTTTCACGTCTGTTCATGCTCATAACGCTCAGATTACTTCCGTATCTTCCGGAAAAAAGTCGGAACTTCGGTCAGCCGAGGGAGGCAACCGTACTCCCGCGACTTTCACGTTGACTTTAGAAACGGCGATTCCGGTCATATTCTGCACAGCGGTTTTTACGCTCTGCTGAACCGATTCGGCAACTTTCACCGCTTTATGTCC
>Ga0082212_10003207_pt1 | contig 20588 bp, 13 predicted proteins | sample TergutNt197P3_FD_71548 | JGI IMG/M metagenome (GOLD analysis project Ga0082212, IMG submission 71548) | Neocapritermes taracua P3 segment gut microbial communities from Petit-Saut dam, French Guiana - Nt197 P3 | ecosystem: Host-associated > Arthropoda: Insects > Digestive system > Gut ... | reverse complement strand
TCCTTGGAGCAGGCCAGGAAGAAACGCGACGAGGCCAGGGCGCACAAGGCGGCCGGCCATGACCCCGGAGAGATTCGACGCCGGGAAAAGGCGGAAAGAACGGAACGGGCCAAAAATACCTTTGAAGCTGTTGCCCAAGCTTGGATGGAAGTCCACAGCACCAAGGTCAAGCCGCAGACCGTTCATATTCTCAAGGTGGTGCTGGAAAAATTTGTCTTTCCGGTAATAGGCCGGATGCCGGTGCGGAGCTTGAAGGCTCCCGACTTCCTGGATGTATTGCGTCGTATGGAGTCCCAAGGGCATTTATATACGGCCAAACGGGCCAATATCGCTTGCAGTCTGGTCATGCGCTTTGCCGTGGCCACGGGTTTGGCGGAACATGACCCTCTGCCCTCCCTGCGGGGCAGCCTGAAGGCCTACCGGGGGAAGCATCTGGCGGCCATGACCGACCCCAAGGATGTCGGCCGTTTGTTGAGAGCCATTTGGAGTTATCCCGGTACCTTTGTAGTGTCCTGCGCCTTGAAAATAGCCCCTTATGTTTTTGTGCGGCCGGGAGAATTGCAGCAGGCCAAGTGGGCTGACATTGATTTTGAGGCCTGTGAGTGGCGTTATACTACTCAAAAGACCAACACCCCGCACATTGTTCCTCTGGCTCCCCAGGTAATGGAAATATTGAAAGAACTTCACCTTCTTACTGGACGGGGGGAATATGTGTTCCCCGCCGGTTGGCAGAAAAACAAGCCGATGGGCAAAACGACCATGCTGGCCGCCCTGAGGAGCATGGGCATAGGCCAGGAGGAAATGACGCCACACGGTTTTCGGGCCATGGCCCGGACCCTGCTTGATGAAGTCTTGGGGGAGCGGTACGAGTTCATTGAGCAGCAGTTGGCGCACATGGTTCGAGATCCGAATGGCCGGGCGTATAACCGCACTGTCCATCTTGCAGAGAGAAAGCGCATGATGTCCAGATGGGCCGGATACTTGGATGAACTCCGCGGGCAGACATAATGATGATTTTCGTTTTATAGTGTATAATGCCGTTTCATGTTGGACGACTACCACATAGCCATAAAAAGGCTAAAACAGGCTTTCGGCCTGGACGCGAAAGATGTGGAAACGGTTATTTCCGCGCTCTTTCCGGATAAGATATTCCCTTACACTGTCTGGGAACAGGGATATATACTTCTTTTTAATGACTACGTTCTTAAAAAAATCAAAGATCTCAAAAAAGGCTGGAATTCTTCATTTCCAACGTTCGATCCTTGTGAACATGACATTCCTCAATTACATATATATAGCGATAGGATCATTTCTTTTCTTCGAGACATATCAAGTATAGTTTTGGCTAGTGACATAGAAGATGGATTAAACGACATCACCAGATATATATATGAAAAAAATGGTATCGATTTTCACGATGATATTAAAACCCTGCTGAATGGTCTTTCATGTTTGGAACCTGAGGTCGGGATCCGTCCTTTTGGCTTCAGATGGAACCTAGTTATTTACCTTGAAGAATTTCAACACATAATTAAAGAGAAAGAAATATTTCTTGCATCTTTCAATTTTTCTTTTATTGCAGAAATGTTTATTGATACCATAAGCGTGAATAAAAGAGACGCTGTAAAACATCTTCTTAAATGCGGCCATTTATTGAAAAGGGAAGTCAAGGGCATTTCCGCAGAGTATGTGAACATGATCGAGGCAATGCCGGATCATCCATACGAAGAGACTCCCATTGAACTTGCCCTTCCCCTTGAGGCTGTTCCCGCTGGACCCCCTACTTCCTCTATGCGCGAGGATGCTTCCGCCTCCCCCCTCACTATTACTTTGTCCAGTCAATGGGCAACAAAGAAACCGAATGAGATCTGCGCACTCATACAGAATGAGGGCCATGATGCGCCAGTCATGGCCTATTATCTACTTGAAAAGAAAAGGCTGAATAAAACGTCTATCGGCAAGGTACTCAGCAAGTTTCTTCAATTAAAGCCCTCTGAGGATGATAGCGGCAGTACATACCGTCGCCGCACAAAAAAATTTTTGGAAGACGCTAAGGCCTTCACTATCACCTTCGCCTGACACCACTTCTTAAAAAATGCGCTGATTTCCTGTGTTTTCACGAAAACGCCTGCCATAGAAACGTCCTAGACACGCACGAAAAACGCACGTATTTTTTCTTTTTTGCGCGTATATTGCACGGTCCCGCCCGGACAAAGCCCGTTGACACATACGATAATGGCCTCAGTTGATCCATTTGAGGAGGGTCGTATGGGCGATCACAATAATAATTCATTAACTGGATTTCTCCGACTGGCAGAGGTTCTGATGCTTGTCCCGGTGGGCAAGAGCAGCTGGTGGCGAGGGGTTCAAACTGGGCGATTTCCAAGGCCGGTTAAGCTTGGGCCGAGGACCACAGCATGGCTTGTTGAGGACATCGCCGTATTGATCACGAATATCCGTGAAACTAAGAAATGACGTCAGGCCGCGAGCTCGGCGTGTCAAAAAACCAAAAAAATGGGCATGGACACGCCCTCTCTCGCTACCCGCGCTCTTGGGCAAATACATTGTCGCTACATCTGATGATTAACCCCGTCAACAGATGCGGGAGAGCCACGACACGCTGGTGGATAAATGGAGGATCATATGTGTAATGATCAACAGGACACAGTGAAGCAACCGGTCATACAGTTCAGTGACGATTTGGTTGAAAAAACCAAAAAAGCACTTCAGGCCATTAAAGAGCCACCAATTGAAAAGGATCTCCGATGGGCAATAGGCAAACTAAAGCCAGAAATAAACGCCAAGCTGAAGGCAGGGCTGACATACAAGCAAATTGCCTCGATCATTTATCAGAACCTTGGGCTGGCAGATAGCAACTACAAGCTTGATAAGTTCTGGCGCGTCCTAGTCAAATTTCACAATCCAAGGGAAAAAAACGGCAAAAATGTCAAAAGCGCCACTGAACAACGACCGAGGAGGCGCCACATCCCCGCCGACACGATGGTCGACACCATGCCGGATAGCCAAAATAAAAAACCATCGCGAGCGGAAAAGAGAGCCGCCCGGAGGCTCGTCAGAGAAGCTGAAAATCAGAACACCCCAGCATTAAGATCTACTGACCAGCCCAACGATTCATCTGTTGCTGAACTTACCACCCTCACAATAGAAGTTCCTGACCCCAAGCCATACCCGTCAAACGACGACATGGACATCCGCAGGTTGGACACCAATGATCTCGGTTCACCGTCTGAAGAAGCAGGAGCCGAACGTTGATGACGACCATTTCACCCTGCTGTAATAATTCATAGCCTCGGCTATGTGGAGCTCACTCCATATAACCTGCCGGTTATAGGAGTTCGCCCGCCCCCATCTTGGGGGCGGGTGAAGAAAAACCCGCCACATCACCCCCCTCATACCGTAGGAGGTCCCTCCCATGTCCGTTCTAAAAGCTGTCCTGCGCATAGCAGGTCCCGATGGTAAGCACCATAATTGGGCTGACGTCGCCCGGCTGTCGGCCCATAATACCCGGGCGGTAATGCCCGACAACGCCGACCCCTCCAGATGCCATCTTAACCGTTACCTTATTGGCGGACCGGATGATAATGTCGTCGCCTTGGGCCAAGCCATGATACGGGAACGGCGCACGAGTAAACGCAAAATCAGGTCCGATGCTGTCCTCGCGGTCAGCGGCATAATGTCGGCCAGCCCTGAATTTTTTCGGCCTGGGCGAGCGAGTGAGGGCGGAACTTGGGAGCCCGAATGCCTGGACACTTGGGTCCGCGATAATATGGCTTGGATCATCAATAAATATGGCGACCGGGTCATACAAGCGGTCCTTCACGTCGACGAGCAAACCCCCCATATCCACATTATTCTCGTCCCATTGGATGGGAACGGTAACCTTAATTGTGCCGCCTTATTTGGCGGGACCAGTCATACCATGTCGAGGCTACAGAGCGATTACGCCGCCGCAATGGCCCACTTGGGTCTTACCATCGAGATGCACCAAGCCAAGGCCAAGCACCACGAGGTCACGGAGCTCTACAGCGTCATGGCCAATACGCCCACCCCGGCCATGGTCCGCCCTGAGACCGTCATAGCCAAGCACGAGACCCCAGGACGCCTTGCCGGCAAGACCGAGATCGAACATTGGGGTGTGGAGCTCCTGGAGGACTACTATGGACAGGCCCAGGCCCTCATAACGGCCCAGGCCCAAAAGGCCGCCTGGGCCGACCACCTCCGGCTGGAGGCCGAGCGTAAGGCGGCCTACTACAAGGACGCCGCGGACAAACTGAAGGCCGAACTTGCCGCCAATGAAGAGGCCGCTGGATCCCTAAAGCGTCAATATCAAGCGGTCACAACTACCCTGCGGGATCTGGGTCTGGGCAGGGTCCTGCAAGACTTTTTTGAGGCCGAGTTTGCGGCCCAAGACGGGGACCATCTATATTATATGTTGCCCGGCGGGCCGGAAGTATGCTTTGACGGCTCCCGATGGACCATACAGACACCGGACTCCGAACTCGCATCGGGCCGGGGGGCCATAGACCTCTTGATGGCCTTGACCGACCGCCCTTTTCAGCCCGTGGTCAGAGATCTAGTCGAGGTGTATGGCGACGAAGCCGCTATAGGGGCCGTTAACGCCTATACTTATTATACGGCCCCCACCGAGGTGGATCAGATACTGGATGACTACTCTCCTTCAGACCTTGCCCTGCGGGTCTTGGAGGCCCGCCGGCTTCGGGATAGACCGGCTCCAGATCTGGTACGATCCGGGCCAACGGCTCCTGCCAGTCTAAAGGCCATGGCCACTTCGCCCTCCAAGCCAGGAATGTAAGGCGAGGGTGTGTCTTTCCAAAGGAAAAGCATAGAAGGCTTCTTTAGCCCCCTAAGTCTTTGATCAAGACCCTGCTAAACCCTTAGCCGCAGGAGAAAACCCAAAAATGTGGAATCTGAAAGGACACCCTTCAACCCGCAGGGGATCGCGCCGTCCCCGGAAGTCACGGAGGCCGCTAGACGCCGACAAGACAAAAGGCAGGATTGAAAGGTGGTATACCTTTCACCATCCTGCCTCGGTTTCCATGTTACTTTAGGAGAAAATAGCCAACATTTACGAGGATTCCCCCTGTTCTCACATGGCACTGTTAAATTAGTACTTGCCACCTAATAAGGCTTTGTTTCTTTGACGTTTTTGCCGATCTGTCCTGAAAAACTATTCTGCTTCAGCTCTTGGCTGATAAGGCCACGACATAGGCGACAAGGGTGCAGACAAGTTTAACTCCGGCCTAAGCCGATGAACAGGAGGCACCCAATGGTGACCATGAAAGATATTCAAAGCATCCGCGAGGACCTGAAAAAACAGACGCCGGTCGACCAGGCCAGCAATATCGACAAATCCTTGAGCAACCGGGAGGCCATCAAGCAACTGGCCTTGACACTCTTAAAAACGAGAAAACGCGGCTTCAACACCAGCGGCCTGCTTGAATTGCTCCAGAAGCATCAAATCACCATCAAGGGTAGCGACCTCACTCGCTACCTGCGAGCGTTTCAAGGTGAAAAGACCGCCGAGACCAAACCCTCTCAATCAAAAAGCCCACCAACTCAAGACGCTGAATCTCCCAATTGGTCAATAAAAGTTGGTGATTCCACCACACCCACTTCTGGCCTAGGTGCTGAAGTTGACCAAAAGGTGGGAAACGTATTATAATAGCAGAATTATTTGTTTGTTTGCATATTCACGGTCAATCAAGGTCCTGGATATGGCAGGCTGGGTTTTATAGTGTTTCAGAGGGAACTAAGGATCAACTTCGGCTACCCTGCGGGTTCCATTTGTGAGTTCGCTTAGCACTTTATTGAGGCAAGGTCAAAAATGAAGTTAAGTAAAATTGAAATCAAAAATTTTCGTTCTATTGCTAACATTGAAATATCTCCAAATCCTACTTGTCAGGTCTTTGTTGGCATCAATGAGAGTGGGAAAACAAATATTTTAGATGCAGTATCATTATTATCGCCAAATATAAAACTGAATAAGAATGATGTCCGTCTCGAAAAATTTAATGAAGATAAAGAGCAAAATTCTTATGTAAGATATAGCTTTGAACTTACAAAAGAAGAGATTAAAACTGTTGTAGATGATTTTTTAGAGAGAATTTATTCTGAAAATCCATTACCTAAAATTTCCTTGCCAAATAATGAAATTTCAATAGAAGATTTATTTCTTTCAAAAAATACAGGACTATTTCATTGCAATATGAAAACGGAAAAAAAGGAGGCAAGATACTATACATTTAACAAACATGAAACTGTAGACATAGTTGGATTAAGAAAGAAAAAATCAACAATAGTGATAAATTCTCTAGAAAGTTCTTCTGGGGAAATAATAGATTTATCAAAATATGATTTTATTGAAACTAGTTGTATTGATGCAAGCAATATTAACTCATTTGAAAAATGTACAACTAATGATTTAAATATTTGTTTCGGAGGATTTTTGTGTAAATTCATTAATAATAATTTACCGAATATTATTTATTGGAAGTATGATAACAAATACCTTTTGCCTAATAGTATTGGGATAAATGAAATTTGTAGTGACCCAACTTCATGCATCCCTTTACAATCAATGTTTAATTTAGCTGGTTATCATCCATTCGTTAGCGCAATAACAGATGCACTAAATAAGAAACCGCACTTTTTAACTAATATTTTACATCAAGTATCAAAATCAAGTACAGAATATTTACATAATGTCTGGAGAGATTATAAAAATGTAAGTTTTGAATTAAGAAGAAATGGAAATGACATTGATATACTTATTCAAGATTCTGATAACTTTTTCACTTGTGAACAACGTAGCGATGGCTTTAAGCGCTTTCTTACGTTTCTATTAATGCTATCAGCTAGAGTAAATAATGCAGATATAGAAAATTCTATTATTATTATAGATGAACCAGATTTAGGGATACATATTTTAGGGCAAAGAAATTTAGTTCAAGAATTAATAAAAATTTCAAATAACAACCTTGTATTCTACTCTACTCACTCAATATTTATGATTGACCAAAAAGAATATTCTAGGCACTTCATCGTAAATAAAAAAGATGGAATCACATCAATAACCCAAGCATCAGACTCTAATTATACAGATGATGAAGTGTTATTTAATGCTCTTGGTTTTACTATATTTGAAGTGTTTAAACAAAGAAATATTATTTTTGAAGGATGGACAGATAAAAAAGCATTCGAAATAGCTATTGCTAGTAAAAAAAGGAAAAATATTGCCCGCCTAGATCAAGTAGGTAAAATTCACGCGACTGGAGTAAAGACTATAGTAAATATCGCCAAAAATTTAGAGCTTGCAGAGCGTGAATACATAATTATTAGTGATTCTGATCAACCAGCTATTGAAACAAAGAAGATATATTTAGAAAAAGAAAAATGTATTGGGGAGTGGCATATGTATAGTGATCATGTATCTGGCATACACACTCTAGAAGATTTTATTTCTCACACAGTATTCAGAAAGAGTATTGAAGCTATCCGAAATATGCATAAAGATTTAGGAAAATTTGACTATACTTCTTTCAAAACAAAAAATGTGCAGAAAGCTACTTTCATAAAAGCGTGGATAAAAAAATTTATTTCTGATGATAAAATTGTAAAAATAATACTTAAAGAAATAAAGGAACACCTGTATTCAAATTTAAAAAGTACCGATTTTGAAGATACATATTATGATTTGCTTGATTCATTAAAACAATCCGACATCATTTAATATTATTAAACACCATAATCATTCATCACTAAAAGGAGCCCCATGCTCACCGAACAGCACAACAAACTGGTTGACTTCATCTGGGCCATAGCCAATCAGCTCCGAGGCCCTTATCGACCACCGCAATACCGCAAGGTCATGTTGCCGCTTATCGTCCTACGGCGCCTGGATATCATCACAGAAGACAATAAGGAAGCCGTACGGAACGAATATAAGCGTCTCAAAGCCAAAAAATCATCTGAAGACACCATAGAACGTACTTTAAACTCTAAGTTCGAGGGGATTTACAATCTTAGTCCCTATACTTTCCAGAAATTACTGGCCGACCCACAAGGCATAGCCCCCAATCTTATCACCTACATCAAGGGATTTTCGCCAGTAATCCGCGAAATTTTTGAAAAATTCAAATTTGAAATCGAAATTGAATATCTTGAAGAAAAAAATCGACTTTACAGCCTGATCAAGGATTTTGTCAAACCGGAAATCGACCTTCATCCAGACCGGGTCAGCAATTTGGCCATGGGCTACATCTTCGAGCATCTCATCCGCCGCTTTAACGAACAAGCCAATGAGGAAGCCGGGGACCACTTCACCCCACGCGAAGTCATAACTCTCATGGCCCACCTCCTTTACACCCATGATGAAGAAGTTTACCAGAAGCATATAATCCGCACCATTTATGATCCCGCCTGCGGCACCGGAGGTATGCTTTCAGTTTCCGAGGAATACATCCGCCAGCAAAACCCTGATGCCTATTTGATGCTCTATGGCCAGGATTACAACGATGAAGCCTGGGCCATCTGTTGTTCAGACATGTTGATTAAAGACCAAAATGTGAAAAATATCGCTTTGGGAGATACTCTAGGCGACGGCAAAACATGTGACAAACATCAAGGTGAAAAGTTTCATTATATGTTGGCTAATCCACCCTTTGGAGTGGAATGGAAGCCGCAACAAAGCATCGTGGAAAAAGAACATACACAGTTCGGCTTTGCTGGCCGTTTTGGTCCTGGCCTGCCCCGTATCAACGACGGCTCCCTGCTTTTCCTTCTTCATATGCTCTCCAAACGCCACCCAGCGGAAAATGAGGGGGGAGAACCCGGCGACGGCTCAAAAATCACCATAGTCTTCAACGGCTCTCCACTCTTTACAGGAGATGCCGGCGGCGGGGAAAGCAATATACGCCGCTGGATTATTGAAAATGACTGGCTTGACGCCGTGGTAGCTTTGCCGGACCAACTTTTCTACAACACGGGCATCTATACCTATATTTGGCTGGTGACCAACCGTAAACCACCCGCCCGCAAAGGCCGAGTGCAGCTCATCGACGCCACAAGGCATTTTAAAAAGATGAAAAAAAGCCTCGGTAATAAGCGTAACGAGATTTCCGAGGAACATATTGCGGAAATCGCCCGCCTTTATGGTGGCTTCACCCACAACGCCACCAGCTTGGCCAACGGCATAAATGAACCTAAAGAGCGCATCTGCTCCAAAATTTTCCCCAACCAAGCCTTCGGCTACCTAAAATTGACCGTGGAACGCCCCTTGAAGGTCAATGTGCAGATCAACCCGGAACGCCTGGAACGTTTCAAGAATTCCGGCGCGTTTACAGGACTGGTGGAAAGCAAAAAACGAAAGGATCAGGAGGCCATCAAAGAAGACGTGGCCGCCGGGCTGGCCGCGCAGGAAAGTTTACTTAATATGCTGGGTACATTTGACCCGGACAAGCTCTATATGGACCGGGCCGAGTTTGAAACGGACCTCAAAAAAGCCTGCAAAAATACCGGTTGTAAGCTGGAAGCTGCCATGAAAAAGGCCCTGCTGACCGCCTTAAGCGAACGCGACCCAGCGGCCGCTGTGGTGCTGGATTCCAAAGGCGACCCAGAGCCAGACCCGGACTTGCGGGATACGGAAAACGTGCCTCTGCCTGAAAACATCCCTCTGCCCTTACCTTTGAATTACGAAAGCAAGCCTGATAACAGTAGTTTAGTGGCGTTGTTGAAACCTTATTGCGATGCCTATTTCGAACGTGAGGTCAAGCCTCACTGGCCCGAAGCCTGGATTGATTATGCCAAGACCAAGGTGGGTTATGAAATCCCCATCACCCGACATTTTTATGTGTATGAACCGCCGCGCCCGCTGGAAGACATTGAAGCCGATATCGCTGCCCTGGAGGCGGAAATAGCCAGCTTTTCTCGTGAGGTCCGGTCATGATCCAGGCCACGGCCCAACGCTGGAAAACTTACCCGGCTTATAAAGAGTCCGGCATTGAATGGCTGGGACAAGTACCGAACGAATGGATGATTAAAAGGTTGAAGTTTACTGCGTCAAGTACCACCAGCAATGTGGATAAGCTTACTAAAGATGATGAGTTTGAAGTTTTCCTTTGCAACTATACAGATGTTTACAACAACAAGTTCATTGATTTTTCCATAAATTTTATGCCTGCAACAGCGACCAAAACTGAAATAGAAAAATTTTCTTTAGTTGATGAATGTGTAATAATTACCAAAGATTCAGAATCATGGAATGACATAGCCGTTCCAGCCTTTGTCCCTGGCGGATTAGAAGGAGTATTATGTGGTTATCATCTTGCAATTATTAAATCAAACGATATCAATGCTAAATTTTTATATTACCTACTTGCCTCAAATCTGATAAATCAACAATTTCAAGTTTGCGCTAACGGTGTTACACGCTTTGGTCTACCACAATCAGGCATAAATAATGCTAATCTTCTCATACCATCTCTTGATGAACAACGCGCCATCGCCTCGTTCCTCGACCGCGAATGTGTCCGCATTGATGCGCTTATCGAAAAGAAACACCGTCTGCTGGAACTTCTGGAAGAAAAGCGCCGCGCCGTTATCACCCAGGCGGTCACACATGGGCTTGCCCCCAGCGTGACAATGAAAGAGTCTGGCGTGGAATGGTTGGGAGAAGTCCCCAAATTGTGGGAGGTGAAGCGGCTTAAATTTTGCGTTAACTCTGGCTTTCAATATGGAGCCAATGTTGCAGCAGAATTGACAGATCCTGACTTGCCGCGATACATACGTATTACCGACATGAATGATGATGGCACCCTCAAAGACGATACATTTAGATCATTAACTTATGAACAAGCAGAACCTTATCTGCTACGCAATAAAGATATTTTATTGGCACGTAGTGGCGCGACTGTCGGCAAAAGCTTTATGTATGATAAAAGTATGGGCACAGCTGCCTATGCAGGATATTTGATCAGAATATCAGCTAGTAGCATAATTGATGCTTATTATTTATATGCCTTTATTAACTCTAATTCATATTGGCAATGGATAAATAGTATTTTTATTCAAGCCACAATTCAAAATGTTAGTGCTGAGAAATATGCAAATTTAATGTTGCCGATTCCATCTCTTGATGAACAACATGCCATCGTTTCCTTTATTGACCACGAATGCGCCCGCATTGATGCTCAGCGATGGGCGCATGAAAAATCCATTGCCTTATTAAAAGAATACCGCGCCTCACTCATCACCCAGGTTGTCACCGGCCAGATCGACGTGCGCGAATACGAACCAGAACAATAGCCAAGGAGCCGCCATGTCCGCCGTGCACACGGAAAAGTGCTTTGAAGAGTCCATCGTCGAAGTCGCGCTCCTGAACAACGGCTATGTCCAGCGCCTGCCGGAGCAGTTCGACCCTGACCGGGCCGTTTTCCCCGCCGATGTAACCTCCTGGGTCCAACAAACCCAGCCCAAAATATGGGCTTCCCTCCTTTCCGTTTTGAAAACTGAAAACGCCGTCGTCACCACACTCTTGGAGAATATAGTCAAAGAATTGGCCGTCAAGGGCAGTCTTCATGTGTTACGCCACGGCTTCAAATGCTACGGCAAAACCGTGCGTATGGCCACCTTTGCTCCGGCCACTGGTATGAACCCGGACACCCTGGCCAACTATGAGGCCAATATCTGCGCTGTGGCCCGGCAAGTGCCCTGCCGCCCCGGCTTCAAAGATACGGTCGATACGGTATTGGCAATCAACGGCCTGCCGGTAATAACCATGGAACTTAAAAACCAGATGACCGGGCAAACGCTCAAAGACGCCATGAAACAATATGAGACCGACCGCGACCCTAATGCGCCCCTGTTTCGCTTCAAAGAACGCGCCTTGGCCCATTTCGCCGTGGATACCGATGAAGCCTATATGTGCACCCGGCTTAACAAAAAAGATACTTACTGGCTGCCTTTCAACCAGGGCAACGGCTTGGAGGCCGGCAACCCACCCTCAACGGAGGGTGATTACCGCACCGCTTATTTGTGGAAGGAAATCCTGAGCCGGGCCAGCTTGCTGGACCTTTTGGCTCGTTTCATCCATTTAGAGGTCAAAACCAGAAAAATTAACACCGGCAAGACCATCAAGACTATTACCACGGAAAGCATTATTTTTCCGCGTTACCACCAACTGATGGCTGTACGCGGCCTAGCCGCCCATGCCCGGGAAGGTGGCTCGGGCCATAACTATCTTATCCAGCATTCGGCCGGTTCCGGCAAATCGAACTCCATAGGCTGGCTAGCCCACCATCTGGCCGGCCTCCACAACGCCCAGGATGAAAAAATATTCCATTCAGTTATTGTGGTCACCGACCGTCTGGTCATAGACCGCCAACTTCAGGATGCCATCTATCAATTTGACCATAAGAAAGGCGTAGTTGAAAAAATCGACAAAAATACCCAACAGTTGGTGGGTGCTTTGGCTTCTGGCGTCCCTATCATTATCAGTACAATCCAAAAATTTCCTTTTATTTCAAGCGTATTGGCTGGACAGAAGAAAAAAGGCCAAGGCAAAGCCATCTCCACGGCCGGAAAGCGTTTTGCCGTCATCGTGGATGAAGCCCATTCTTCCCAAAGTGGGGATACGGCCAAGGAGCTTCGCAAAATCCTGAACAAGGAGGGTATAGAAGCCGCCCTGGCCGAACAGATGCTGGGAACCGAAGATGAGCCGCTGGATGAGGAGACCCGGAAAAATGTATACCGTGAACTCTTGGCCCGGCCCAAACAGCCCAACCTGAGCTATTTCGCCTTCACTGCCACGCCCAAATTCAAAACCCTGGCCCTGTTCAACGAGCCGGGATCTACCGGAGCGCCGCCTTTTCATCTCTACTCCATGCGGCAAGCCATTGAAGAAGAATTTATCCACGATGTTTTGGCCAACTACACCACCTACGCCACCTATTTCAAACTGCTTCAAAAGGTGGAAGACGACCCGCAGGTTCCCAAGCGGCAGGCCGCTCGCGCCCTGGCCCGTTTTGTGGGCTTGCATCCGCACAATCTGCGGCAAAAAGTGGAAGTTATGGTGGAACACTTCCGCCATTCCACCCGACATAAAATCGGAGGCCGGGCCAAGGCGATGGTGGTCACGGAATCCCGCCTCCATGCGGTGCGCTACAAGCTGACTTTCGACCAATACCTTAATGAAAAAGGCTATGCCGATATCCGCACCCTGGTGGCCTTTTCCGGGGAAGTGCTCGACCCGGATTCTGGCCAGACCTTTACAGAAAGCGGAATGAATGGCGGCCTTCGGGAGAAAGAACTGCCTGAACGTTTTGATACTGACGATTATAAGGTCCTTCTGGTGGCGGACAAATACCAGACAGGTTTTGATCAACCCCTGCTCCACACCATGTATGTGGATAAAAAGCTGGGCGGGGTCCAAGCTGTCCAAACCCTCTCCCGCCTGAACCGCCGCGCCACCGGCAAGACGGACACCTTTGTTCTGGATTTCCGAAATAAGCGCGAAGAGATTTACGAGGCTTTCAAACCTTATTATGAAACCGTGGCGATGGATGAAATGCCTGATCCACAGCGCCTCTACACCCTTCACCATGAATTACGGGAAAAGCAGGTTTTCACGGATGAGGAAGTGCTATCCTTCAGCTCGGTCTGGTTCGCTCATCGCGGTGACGCTCCGGCCAGCCATCAAAAATTGAACGCCATATTGGATAAGGCTGTGGAACGCTTTAAAGCCCTGGAAGAACATGAACAAGAACTATTTCAGGGCAAATTGGGGGCCTTTCGGAAGCTATATGCTTTTCTCTCCCAGATTATCCCTTACGGCGATTCGGAATTGGAGCAATTTTACGCCTACAGCCGTTTCCTTTTGACCAAGCTGCCGATACCGGAGGATGGGGGCAAATTCGCTCTGGATGATGAAGTGGCCCTTCGCTATTACCGCCTGGAAAAACTGGCCGAGGGGGAAATACCTCTTGCTGGCGGCCAAGCCGATCCTCTCAAGGGGCCGACGGAGACGGGGACCAGAAAGGCCGGGGAACCGCAGGTAGCACTTTCCACCCTGGTCGAGCAGCTCAACGAAAGGTTCGGCACCAATTTCACCCCGGCGGACCAACTCTTTTTTGACCAGGTTGCCGAAGCCGCCACGGAAGAGGAAACCTTGAAACAAGCGTCTAAAGTTAACACTCTTGAGGATTTTGAACTTATTTTTGAAACCCTCTTGGACAAGCTCTTTATCCAACGCATGGCCGGGAATGAAGGTATCTTTGACCGGGTGATGAGCGACCCGGCTTTCCGCCGAAGAGTCTCCGACTATCTGGGACGTGAAGTTTATGATAAGCTGAAGACTGGATGATAGATCATAGCCGACACGGCTCAGATGAGCCAATAAACTTTTTCCGTGGGTGCCCAGTGGGTGCCGAAACCCTTAAAAGCTTCAAGAGGCCAACCGAAAATCGGCTAACCTCTTGATTTTATAGGGCCAGCGATGGGATTTTAACCCGCGACCTGCTGATTATAAATCATATTTTAACTGCCTTTGCCAACACTGGGCCGCTTTCATCAGTAATGTGAGCGTATAGACGATCCTAGTTTTGGTGGGATGGATTTCCAGCCTGGCATTCCGCCAGCCTGGCCTGAAGCGTCGCTTTGACGCTCTCCGCTTCCTGCTTGCTACGGCAATGCACAAGCCCGTTACCCAAAGACCTCTGTTTCCCATTTGGCCTCGGTATGTTATGCCTTTTATTTTGGTCAGGTTGTCTCACTACATCCAATCGGGGCTAATTTTATCCATTAATAATAAGGGACTGTTTTGGGGGGTTATTGGATATGTGCATCCAATATTATATTGATTTTAAATAATTTTCATTGATATTGAGCAGATTATCTGGACGAGTTGCGAGAAGCGGCCAGAGCCGAAGTTTGACTTACGCTTATTTTTCCACAATCCCAGGCATCTTTTACCTTATGCCAAGGCCTTTGGTTTTGGGTCTGGGGCATAAGCTCATTGGGGCAAATTCTAAAAAATCTTGAAGGGATTCAGGAAACTTGTTAAAATCGTAACTTAAAAGAGGTTTTTAATGGACGATGATTATCAGTTTCCTGAAGAACTGCAGGGAAACAAGCGCATTATAAAGAACAGTTTTATCAAACGCCATTTACCAGTATTGATTGTGGTGTTTGGGAGCGTTCTTTCTTTGTCGGTAATGAGTTATACGATGTTGGGCGGAAGTGTTTGGCGTGCTAAAGATGTTTACCAAAAGAAGCCGGAAATCATAGAGAAGAATTTGTCATATCAAGAGCTGGTGGAAGAAGATAAGAAACGTATTCGGGAAACTGTGGGTGATTTATTTGGGAAGGATGAAAGAATTTATATTACGCAATACTCGCCGTCAAATGTTGAGACGATGAAATTTAGACATAAGCAGATAGGAGCGAGTCGTGGAAATTTGTTTGTGCAGATAGGAAATGTTTATTATTATTTATCTGGGGATGGCAAGAGGTTGTATTATGTGCGCTTGTCGCGCCAAGGACAAATTCCACATATAGAAAAAGATTTTATAATGAAGGAGAGAAAAAGAAAAGAAGAAGAGAAAGAAAATAAGGCTATTCAAGATAAAATTGAAAGGGATAAAGAGACGACCGCACGATTAATGGAAGAGATGAGAATGAGAGAAAGTCGCAAGTTAGATAAGTATGAAAGGTTTGACCCGGCTCAGAAACCAGTTGTGCCATGTGATATATTTAACGCTCCTCCAGGGGGATGTCCTCAGTAAAGGCGGTATCAAAGATTTGACCGTTTAAACTGATTTCGATACAGATTTTGCCGTGGTAGGCTTTGGGCTTACTTCGGTTATTTTTTTATTGATGGTTTTTTAGCCAATTCCTATGTTGCGGTAGAATAGTTTTCTGATAGGGGCTGGGGGCGACCTGGTGGAGAGGGATCAAAGACGGGCGTTATCCCAAACCGATTAAGCTGGGGCCCAGAACGACCTGCTGGTTGCTTTCGGACATCCAGGCCCTGATGTCCGGCTGGCTCAAGGGGCCGGCCTGGATGGACCTGATGGCGTTTCCCAATGACAAGACCGATGAGCCGTTCATCTCCACAAAAAATCGGCCCCGATAATTGGATTTTTACTGTATAATGTCATCCGTTGATACAAAGTTAGAGGGTATGATATGATTAAACGAATAGCGGATTTGCTAGAGTAAGGTAGCCGCCGGTTCTTTTCTGATTGGTCTGTTTCAAGGCAAAATAATAGCCTTGGCTACGGGTTTGGTTGTATTAGGATTTTGTTTGATATTGACTATGCGGCTTGACCGCCGGGAAGGGAGCTAAAATGAGCGCCTATGTTTACATGATAATCATTGCCGCTGCCTTGACTGCCTTCGGTCTCTATCTTCACCACAAGGGCCATCGAGAATAGCCCCGATACTCTTAACGTGGTGAAGCGGCCCCGGGGTCCGGCCGGGCCAAGCGTGAAATAAAGGGCCCAGCGCCGAAAAAACGAGGGCATCGGAAATTATCCTCTTTATAACAGTTTGATTATAAAAATATTTTTAGCCCGTTCGGATTCCGCACGGTTTCCCATTTTCAAGAAGGACTTGATTATGAGCATTCGCCTCAAGATATCCCTGGCCTTCCTGGCCATGTCCCTTCTGGCCTTCTTTGCTTCGGCCAGCCAATGGCGCTCCATCGCCAGTATTGATGCGGCCCTGCAAGAGGTCCATCTGCTCCATCTGCCCTTGGGGCAAGGTATCCTGGATCTGCAATCCCGCCTCGAAAGGATCAGGGGACAAATGCGCTCTTTGGCCCTGCCCGGCCTGTCCAGCGCCGAAAGGAAATTCCAGGTATCTCTCCATACCGAAGCCGACGCCAAGGTCTTTGCCCTGGTTGGGACCATTGACGGCATCCTCAGCAACAGCAGGCAGCAAGGCTTCCCGGTAACGGAGACTGAGGCCGCTTGGTCCAACGGCAAGGATAGGATCCTGGCCTGGAAGGAGGCCGATGCCGGCCTTTGGGAACTCTTCGGCGCCTGGGAACAGACCGGCGTCCTGGACCCTGACGCCCTTCTGGGCGACCTTCAGCGTTTCCGGGGCGACCATTACGCCCTGGCCTCCCGATTAGGGACCATGCTGGCCGCGGGGCGGGCCTCCGGACCCGAAATCTCGGGGGCCGCCGATTCCTGCGGCTTTGGAAAATGGCAGGCCAAGTTCAATGAGGCCGTCTCGGCCCTGTCAAGAGGCGCCGAGACCCCCGGCTTCGAATACGCCGGGAATGCGGCCTTCGTATCGATGATGGAGGAAATCGGATCGTTACACGCCTCCTTCCACGCCAACGCCCAAAAGACCTATGCCGCTCTCCTGGCCGGTGATTCCGTCGGGGCGAGCCGGGTCTATCCGGCAATGGCCTCCGACGCCGACCGGGTCATCGCCGGGTTTGACGCCTTCATCAATGAGGCCCACAAGGCCCGGGAGCTCATCCGCGAGGCCTGTACCAGGATGCTCGGCGGTGTCCTCGAAAAGCAGAATGCCGCCCTTGAGGTCTTGTCCGAAATCGCCGCCATGTCCTTGGCCGACTCAGACAGCACCGCCGAAGCCGCCGTCGCCGCCGGCACTTCGGCCATCCGCCTGGCTCAACTCATGACCACCGCCATCATCCTCCTGGGCGTGGCCTTGGCGACCTTCCTTTCCATTTCCATCCAACGGGGCCTCATCCGTCCGTTGTCGGAGATCATCCAGGGCCTTGAGAACGAAGTCAAAGACATGGTGGAATCGTCCAACTCCCTGGCCCAGGAATCCAATATCCTTTCCGATGGAGCCGGAGCCCAGGCCACCAACTTGGAGCAGACCTCCTCCGCCTTGGAACAGATGGCCGCCATGACCCGCAAGAACGCCGACAACGCCGCGCTCACCAGCCAGACCACGGCCCAGACATTGAAGTACATTGAGGAAGGCGCGGCCGCCGTCAGTAACATGTCCCTGGCCATGGGCGAGATAAGCACTTCGGCTGAAGAGATCGGGCGCATCATAAAAGCCATTGAGGAAATCGCCTTCCAGACGAACCTCCTGGCCCTCAACGCCGCTGTTGAGGCCGCGCGCGCGGGTGAAGCCGGCATGGGCTTCGCCGTGGTGGCCGACGAGGTGCGCAACCTGGCTCAACGGGCGGCCCAGGCGGCGTCTGACACGTCACAGCTCATTGAAGGCACGGTGGCGCGGGTTCGAAACGGATCCGAAATTGCGGCGAAGCTGGATACCAGCTTCAAGGAAATCAACACCGGCGCAAAGGACGTCGGCACGCTGATCACCGAGATCAGCACGGCCAACAACGAGCAGGCCCAAGGGATGGGCCAGGTCAACACCGCCGTATCCCATATAGACCAAGTGACCCAGAAAAGCGCCGCCAGCGCCGGTGAACTGGCCGCGACCAGCACCCAAATCAACGATCAGGCTGAACAAATCCGCAATTATGTCACTCGTTTAGCTGAGGTCCTGGGTGGACGGAACCACTGATTAAAGTGAGTACTATCCGGGCTAGAGATGATCAATTCAAGTGTTTGACCGCCGCGGAGGGCTTCGCCGGCCCGGCCGAGCTATGCGAACGCGAGGCGCTGTCCAGGCGCCGGCCCAGAATCATTGCCAGGCGATCAACCAGGCCGCTGATGCCCTCGGCTTCATCGCTGATCTGATTGCTGGTCTGGGCGAGTTCCTCGGCGCTGACGGCGCTCTTCTGGGTCACCTGGTCTATGTGGGACACGGAGGTGTTGACCTGGTCCATCCCTTGAGCCTGCTCGTTGTTGGCCGTGCTGATCTCGGCAATCAGCGTGCCGACATCCTTTGCGCCGGCGTTGATTTCCTTGAAGCTGGCATCCAGCTTCGCCGCAATTTCGGATCCGTTCCGAACCCGCGCCACCGTGCCTTCAATGAGCTGTGACGTGTCAGACGCCGCCTGGGCCGCCCGTTGAGCCAGGTTGCGCACCTCGTCAGCCACCACGGCGAAGCCCATGCCGGCTTCACCCGCACGCGCGGCTTCGACGGCGGCATTGAGGGCCAGGAGGTTCGTCTGGAAGGCGATTTCCTCAATGGCTTTTATGATGCGCCCGATCTCTTCAGCCGAAGTGTCGATCTCGCCCATGGCCAGGGACATGTTATTGACGGCTGTCGCGCCTTCCTCAATGTGCTTCAGGGTCTGGGCCGTGGTCTGGCTGGTGAGTGTGGCGTTGTCGGCGTTCCTGTGGGTCATGGAGGCCATCTGCTCCAAAGCGGCGGAGGTCTCCTCCAGGTTCGCCGCCTGGGCGCTGGCGCCATCAGACAACGCGTTCGATTCCCGGGCGAGCGCGCTCGAGGATTCGACCATGTTGCCCATTTGCTCGCTTAAGCCGTCGATGATGCTCGTCAGCGGCCGGATGAGCCCGTTCTGGATGGTAAAGACCAGGAACACCGACAGCCCCAGGCCTAAGGCTATGGCTGCGGCCAACAGGGCTTTGGCGATGCCGATGGCGGAGGAACCGGTCTCTACGGCGGCGTCGGTCTTCGCGCCGGACTCGCTGAAACATCTCTCCACCACCAAGGCCAGTGCGCTGCGTGCGGCTTCCTGCAGCGGCCCCAATTCCCCCATGACCTTATCCTGGCCTTCTTGTACCTTGGCTTTGGCGATTTGAGCTTCGTGGACGAGTGTTTCAAAGCGGCCGATCACCCTGCCCGCCTCAACAACCATCGCGGAATATTTACGGGAAGCCTCGCCCAAGTCGCCCGCCGCAATGAGGGCATAGATATCATGGGCGCCCCGGTGAAAGGCGGCATGGTCGGGGATCATCGCCTCCATTTCATTGGCGATAGCCTGGTTTTTCACATATTCAATCCCGGGAGATCCATCGGACAGGACAACCGGTTTGTCCGGGTCGCGGCTCTTCTGATACTGGCTCAGGCTTTCGTCGAACCGGGCACGCCATTGGCCGAAAGCGCAGGCGCTGTCAGAGCCGCTGACCTCGGAGCCGGAGACCTTCCCCGCGGCCAGCATGGTTCCCAAGCGGGAGGCCAGGGCGTAATGGTCGCCCCGAAAGCCCTGCAGGTCGGCCACCAGAGTGTTCGGATCCAAGACGCGGGTCTGGTCCCATTCCTTTAAGGTGGCCAATAGTTCGGTGTCCGCTTTTTTCCAGGCTAGAATTGTTTTCTTAGCCTCCTGCCAGGCGGCTTCGGTCTTGGGAGCGGTGAAGCCTTGGCCGCGATTGTTTTCAAACATCTCGTCAATGCTGCCGATGGCGGCCAGGGCCCGTTGGTCGGCCTGGGAGTGCAGATTGAATTGATTTTGACGCTCGGCCAGAGTAAGGCCGGGGAAAACCAGGGTGCGTTCCTGCCCTCGAACTTGTTCGAGCCGGTACTGCAGTTCCAAGATCCTTTGCCCGAGGGGCATGAACAGTGCACTGACCTCGTCAAGGGCCATGTCCATTTCAGTGGCGGAGCGCCAGCCGCTGACGGAGGCCCCAATGGCTAACAAGGCCATAATAAAAAAAGACAAAATTATTTTCACGGAAAGGCTCATTTTT
>Ga0082212_10004025_pt1 | contig 20594 bp, 20 predicted proteins | sample TergutNt197P3_FD_71548 | JGI IMG/M metagenome (GOLD analysis project Ga0082212, IMG submission 71548) | Neocapritermes taracua P3 segment gut microbial communities from Petit-Saut dam, French Guiana - Nt197 P3 | ecosystem: Host-associated > Arthropoda: Insects > Digestive system > Gut ... | reverse complement strand
ACTGAAAGCAACATTCCAATTTCAAAGATTTTGAAGCGCAACCTCTTCGACCTTGAAAACTTTATGGCGTTCTTGAATGTGCTAGAAGCAAATTAGATTGACATGCCAATACTCTAACACCGCTTGACAACGCGCGGCGAAGCTGGTATCATACTAAATATATGATAACCATCCTTTATTACTTTGGAAAGAGGTGTGGGCTTCCATGATGGAACAGGACTTGGACATGTTGAACGACATAGCCCTGGACGGGGACGAATCCAGCGACGAAATGAAGAATATGTACCTGAACTTCTGTGTGGCCAGCGAAACGTACAGCATCGAGATCCGCTACGTCCACCAGATCGTCGGGATGCAGGAGATCAACGAGATGCCGGAAATGCCGCACTACATGAAGGGCTTCATCAACTTGCGCGGCAACATCATCCCTGTGGTCAGTATGCGCATCCGCTTCAACAAGGAAGAGATCGAGTTTACCGACCGCACGTGCATCGTCGTGACCCAGGTGGCCGACCATCAGATCGGCCTGATCGTCGACGCGATCCGTGAGACGCTGACCATTGAGCCGGAGAACATCGCGCCGCCCCCCAATTCCGGCGAGTATGCCGGGAACAGCTATGTCACCGGCGTGGCCAAGCTGGGCGACAACAAAACGTCGATCGTGATCAGCTTGCAAGAATTATTTGCCAACGATAGATTCTAAATGCCGGATGACCATAACAACCTAGGTAAGCCCCAACCGGCGCCATTGGATGAACTGGATTCCCTGCTGGGACGCGCCCTGAATGTCGATTTGACAGGCGGGGACGCGTCCGGTGGGGATGTTGGCGCGCCCAAAACGGCGGACAAGCCGCAAAATCCGGTCGCGCAGAAGCCGCCGGTCAAGCCGATCCCGCCGTCCGTGCCGGAACCGCCGGCCGAGCCGGAGGGCCCGGACGGAGAAGACGGGGCGCGCGAGCCGAAGCCGAAGCGCTCTATGCGCGGGCGCCTGGCGGCGGCGCGGCGTTTTTTCCTGGCCATGAGCCCCGCGCGCCGGTTTTTCCTGTGCGTCTGCGTCGTCGCGGCGCTGGGGGCGGGGGGGTATTTGGCCTACTACGGGATCGGCTCGCTCCTCCACCGGGCCCATCAGGCCGAGATCAGCAGGATCATCCCCACCTTGCCGCCTTCCCCGGCGCAGAACACGCCGGGGACGCAGGCCACGCCGCAGCCTGAAGACATGGAGCGGTGGGAGTATCCGGGGGCCGACCCGGAGGTCGACTACCGCGCTTTGTATGCCGAACTGCTGGCGAGGAACCCCGACTTCGTCGGCGTGCTGAAAATACCGGGCCTGAAAATGGAGCAGGTGTTTGTTCAGACGACCGACAACGACCAGTATCTGAAACGCAATTTCGACAACCACCGCAGCGACCGCGGGACCGTTTTTATGGATTGTATGGCCGCGCCGGACTTCACCGGCTCCAACACGGTGCTGTACGGACACAATATGAATGACGGGACGATGTTCCGCCCGATCTTGAAATACCAGACGGCCGCGGGCTATGAAAGCGCGCCGGTCATCTATCTGGAGACGGTCTACGGCCCGACGGCCTGGCTGGTGTTCGCCGCCTATACGTGCGAGCCGGACTACGGATACGCCAACACCCTGATCAGTGGGGCCGAATATGACGCCCTGCTGGAAGAAATTTATATGCGCTCGCTCTTCCACACCAACATCGACGTCGACGAGCGCGATTCGATCCTAACGCTGTCCACCTGCGACTACGACTTTGAGGACGCTCGCTTTGCCGTCCACGCGCGGCGTTTGCGCCCCGGCGAGACGCTGGAGGGGATGACATTCGGCGCGTGGGAGAACACGGACCGCCGGCAGTACAACGTCCCTTATGAGCATAGGCTCAGAGACATCGCGGCCCAGAACACGGCACTCAGCAGCTATTCCGAGCTGGCGCGCTATTATTACCATCAGCGCGGCACATCCGGGATCGTCTGGTATACCGGGAGCGGGACCAACCGCGCGCAGGGGCCGTACACGGCCTATAACGGCGAGATCAGTGACGAGCGGTTTTCGTGGCTGGCCACGGGCAACAACATGCCCGCCAGGCTGGGGCGGCGGGAGTTTTATATCGTCTCCGGCGGGCTGAACGGCGGCGAGCCGGGGCTGTTCCTGCTGCAATCAAGCCTGCCGCGCGGCCCGTACACGCTGACCGACCGGACGCCGCTGACCCCGGCGGGCGCGGACGCGCGCTGGCCGTGCCTGGTCAATGACGGCAAAGGCGAAATGACGCTGTATTACACCGTGCTGGAACCGGGAAGCCCCGCCGTGACGGCGCTGTACTCCATGCCTCTAAAGGACGGCAGGCCCAAAGAGCTGGCCCGCTATGACGCGGCGCTGGACATCCGCCCGGTGGGCGCGGTCACCCGGGGCGGCAAGGCGGCGGTCATCGTGCAGTCGTTTGCCAGCGGCATGGTGTTTGGCTTCTACCCCGGCTCCGGGGAGCCGGAGCAGTTTGAACTGCCGGAGGTGCGCCAGCAGAGCGGGCGGTACGCCGTCCACTTCTCCGCCGTGACGAAGGGGTATGTCGCGCTGACGCAATCCGGCGGCAAGATGAATTATCAGAACTTTGAGATATCGTGGGTCCCCATGCCGAAGAGCGCCCCGCCGGAGCCGACGCCGGCCCCGACCCCGACGCCGGCCCCGACCCCGACGGCAACCCCGGAACCCACGCCGGAGCCGACGCCGGAACCGACCCCGACGCCTACCGTAAGGCCGGCCCTGCCGCCCATATATATCGTGCCGCCCACGCGGACCCCGCCTCCGGCCACACAAACACCTCCGGCCACGCGGCCACCGGCCACGCAAACGCCTCCGGTGACGCAGACACCGCCAGTCACGCAGACGCCACCGCCGGTCACGCAAACGCCGCCGGTAACGGAGGGGCCGCAGATCACGGAACCGCCGGCCACCGAACCGCCGCCGGAACATACGCCGGAGCCGACGCAGAAGCCGGACCCCACACCGTGGCCGGAAACCACACCGCAGCCGACGCCGGAACCAACGCCGGAGCCGACACCGCGTACGATACCGCCGATCCCGACGCCGCCGCCCAAACTGCCGGTGGGCTAAAAATAACAAGGGGGACACTGATTATGAGCCGCGTGTTTAACTTTTCCGCCGGGCCCGCGATGGTGCCGGAGGCCGTGCTGAAACGGGCCGCCGACGAAATGCTGGATCACGGCGGAAGCGGCATGAACGTGATGGAGATGAGCCATCGCGGCAAGACCTATGACGCGATCTTTCGGGGCGTGGAGGCCAAACTGAGGGCCGTCATGGACATCCCGGAACACTATAAAGTCTTATTCTTGCAGGGCGGCGCGACGCTCCAGTTTTCGATGACCGCCATGAACCTGATCGCTAAGACAGGCAAGGCCGATTACGCCGTCACCGGGCAGTTCAGCGCCGGGGCCTTCAAGGAGGGCAAGCGTTTCGGGCAGGCCCGCGCCTGCGCCGACACATCCGATATCGCGTACTCTAAGATACCCGCCCAGAACGAGCTGGACTTGGACCCCGAGGCGTCGTATGTCCATTACTGCATGAACAACACGGTCTTCGGCACGAAATGGAACTATATCCCCGAGACGGGCGATGTGCCGCTGGTGTGCGACATGTCCTCGTGCATCCTGTCCGAGCCGCTGGACGTTTCGCGCTTTGGCGTAATCTACGCGGGCGCGCAGAAGAACATGGGCCCACCGGGCCTGGCCGTGGTGATTTTGCGCGAGGATATCCTGCATCCCGTCAGCCCCATCCCGGGGTATATGGACTACGCCGCGCAGATCAAGGCCGGCAGTATGCTGAACACGCCGCCGACCTACAGCGTGTATCTGATGGGCCTTGTGTTGGACTGGATAAATGAACGTGGGGGCCTGGCGGCGATGAAAGCATACAATAAAAAGAAAGCCGCCGTCCTCTACGACGCGCTGGACAATTCCGCGCTGTTTACCTCGAAAGTCGAAAAAGCCAGCCGTTCGATGATGAACGTGGTGTTCTCGACCGGGGACGCAGAAAAGGACGACGCGTTCGTCAAGGCCGCCGCCGCCGGGGGCATGGTCACGCTGAAAGGCCACCGCGCCGTCGGCGGGATGCGCGCGTCGATCTACAACGCCATGCCGATGGAGGGCGTGGAAAAGCTGGCGGCGTTCATGCGCGCGTTTGAAGCGAGCGTATAATTTTCAACATTTAATGATAATCAGGAGGTCCTTTGCCCATGTACACCTTCAAGACCCTGAACAAGATCGCGGCGGTCGGGCTGCTGCGGCTGCCCGCCGAGCATTTTGCGATGGATAACGACACGCCGAACCCCGACGCGCTCATCCTGCGCAGCGCGAATATGCACGATATGCCGCTGCCGGAGAGCCTGCTGTGCGTCGCGCGCGCCGGGGCGGGCGTCAACAACATCCCCATCCCCGCCTGCACGGAGCGCGCCGTCGTCGTGTTCAACACGCCGGGGGCCAACGCCAACGCCGTCCGGGAGCTGGCGCTGTGCGCCCTGTTCCTCAGCGCGCGGGATATCGTCGGCGGCATCGAATGGGCCAAGGGGCTGACCGGTGACGATGTTCCCAAGCAGGTCGAGGCCGGGAAAGGCCAATTCGCCGGCCCGGAGCTGAAAGGCAAGACCCTGGGCGTCCTCGGCCTGGGCGCCATCGGCGTCGGCGTGGCCAACGCCGCCCACCACATCGGCATGGACGTGCTGGGCTATGACCCGTACATTTCCGTCGACTCGGCGTGGACGCTCTCGCGCAACGTGCGCCCCGCCGGGGATATCAAGCAGGTCTTTGCCGAAAGCGACTACCTGACGCTGCACGTGCCGCTGAATGACAGCACCAAGGCGGATTTGGCCGACATGCTGCGCTGTGTCAAGCCCGGCGTGCGGCTGCTGAACTTCTCGCGCGGGGAGCTGTTGGACACCGACGCGCTGATCGCGGCCCTCGACGGCGGCGTTGTGGAGCGTTACGTGACCGACTTCCCGGACGGGCGTCTGGCCAAACACCCGAAGGTCGTCCCGATCCCGCACCTGGGCGCGTCCACGCCCGAGAGCGAGGACAACTGCGCCATCATGGCTTGCGACGAGGTGCGCGACTACCTGCTGCACGGCACGATCAAAAATTCCGTCAACATCCCCGATACGGTCCTGCCGCATACGCCCGGCTACCGCCTGTGCGTGTTCCATAAGAACATCCCGAACGTGCTGTCGATGATTTCCGGCGTGATGGGCGAGGCGTCGATCAACATCGAGAACATGCTCAGCAAGTCGAGAAAAGAGATCGCCTACACCCTGCTGGACCTCAGCGGCCTGCCGAAGGAACCGATGGTGCGCAAGCTGAAAGACCACGACGGCATCCTGCGCGTGCGGGTGCTGAAGATTTAGGGTTGGGTTTCTATCAAAATGTATTGCGTTTGCACCCGCATTGTGGTATAATACATGCGAGGTGATGAACATGGCGAAGACAGCAAGCTTGAATATACGGATAGACCCCGAAACCAAAGCGAGCGCGGAAGAACTGTACCGGGATTTTGGCATAACGATCACGGACGCGGTCAATATGTTTCTGCGCCAGAGCCTAATGGTGGGCGGCTTACCGTTTGAACTGAGACAGCCCCGCCTAAATGCCGAAACAGAAGCGGCGATACGCGAGTGCGAGGAAATGCTGGCCAGCGGGAACTACACCGCGTATAGTAGCGCGCGTGAGATGCACGAGGCAATTTTTGCGGAGGACGACGACGATGTATAAAATTGTCCGTTCGAGCAGTTACAAACGCGACTATCGCCTCGCCATCCGGCAAGGCAAGGACATTTCACGGCTAGAAAAAGCGATCGACATATTGGCGGGCGGGGAAATCCTGCCCGCCGAATACAATGATCACCCATTAAAGGGCACGCACAAAGGCTTACGCGAGTGTCACATCGCCCCGGACTGGCTCCTTATGTACAAAAAAGACAAAAAAGTATTGGTGCTTTTACTAACCAGAACGGGGACACATTCGGAAATATTCGACGAATAACCAAATAACAGCGCGAAAGCCGCTCTCAAACAGGGTGGCTTTTTCCATTCGCAATAATCCCTCCCCTGCACCGCAAAAATTCATGCTTGACAAATCTTGTCGAAACAGATATAATCATCCTGTATCGGGAGTCGGCTTGTGCCAAACGCGCAAAACGAGGCCCCCGCGGCAGACTTTGGTGGGTTCAACACCAAGGCCCTGTGAAGGTGATACGACCACCTTACACAACCGTTTCCGGCGCCACGAGGAGCAGTGGCATTATACCACGCTCCGCCCCTGTTTTCAAGTAGGGGGTAGCGGCGTCTTCCGGGACGGGCAGACCGCGATCATTCGCGTACGTTGTAAGGTAACGGCGGCAGTATGCCGCTCACACCTTCTGCGTGCGCTTTATTTGTGCGCAAACCCATTGGACAAGCCGGCTTCCGGGCCGGCTTGGAAAGCCGCTTACTTAATTATGGAAAGGGTTTGTGAAGCATGAGAAAAAGTCTGGCAACGGCACTGTACGTCATGGGCGCGTCAATTTTTGGTGTAGGGTTTATCATTGGTGTTGTACTTGGCGCTGTTTTTTCGGGTTATGGGGATGACTTTAACGTATGGGTCATGTTGCTAACATGGATTGGCACATTATATGCCGGTATGTCGTTTATATGGCAAGGGGCTGTATTAGGAGGCATAGATGAAATCCGTTCAATACTCTCACCTGTACCTTTGTCAGAAGATCCTAGCGAAGACTGCCCCTCATGTGGGAAGTCATTTGCAGAGGAACTTTCGAGTTGTCCTCACTGCGGCTATTCAAGAGAACCGTCAAGCGATAAAATTGATACGCCTAAAGCACCTCTTCCAAAGACATGTAGTCTATGCGGAGGCCAGCTAACCTTACTTACGAGAGCGTGCAAGTCTTGCGGCGCAATGAATTGACCACATCGGCGGGAAGCGCAAATATATAATTAAGCCCCCTGACGGACATTCCAAAGTCCCGGCAGGGGGTTGATTGCGTTGTGCGCTTATTCGGCCATGTGTGAATTATAAATCCACCTCACGGGTGAAATTAACGCGCTCAAAATCCGGGACTTCCTCGTCGCTTGCGTTCCCTGTTTAGTATATACCACGCCGCGGGGATTGTAAACCCTTTGACTTTCCCCCTTCCAAGCGGTATAATACCCCCAAAAGGGGGCCGCCTACCCATGAAAAAAACGCTGAAAATGCTCGAGGATAACGCCATGCTGACCGCTGCCGAGATCGCGGTGCTGCAGGGGCGGGACGAAGCTGAGGTCGCCGACGAGATCGAGCGGGCCAAGTCCGGCGGCATTTTGCTGGGCAGCCGCGCCGTCATCGACTGGGACCGCGCCGGCGGCGAGCTTGTCACGGCGTTCATCGACGTCAAGGTCGCCCCCCAGCGCGGCGTGGGCTTTGACCGCGTCGCCGAGCGCATCTATCAGTTTGAGGAGGTCCGGTCGCTCTACCTGATGAGCGGCGGCTTTGATTTGCAGGTCGTCATCACCGGAAAGACCCTGAAAGAGGTCGCGCTGTTCGTGGCCGAAAAACTGTCCACGCTGGAGATGGTCACCGGGACCGCCACGCATTTTCTGCTGAAAAAGTACAAAGAAGGCGGCGTGGTGTATCAAAAGCGCGAGGAGCAGCAGGAACGGGTGACGTTTCTATGACCCCGTTCACGATGCCCATATCCGCCCGCGCCGCGTCGCTGAAGCCGTCGGGCATCCGGCGGTTCTTTGACCTGCTGGAAAACCGCCCCGACGCGATCTCCCTGGGCATCGGCGAGCCGGATTTCTTAACGCCGTGGCCGATCCGCGACGCGGGCGTCTTTTCGCTGGAGCGCGGCTACACCAAGTACACCCCCAACGCCGGCCTGTCGGCCCTGCGGCGGGAATGTTCGGCGTATATGCAACGCCGCTTCGGCTTGGGCTATGACCCGGCAGATGAAATCCTTGTGACCGTCGGCGGCAGCGAGGCCCTTGACCTGTGCGTGCGCGCCGCTTTGAACCCCGGCGACGAGGTGATCGTCCCGGAGCCGTGCTTTGTGGCTTACACGCCGGTCGTCACGCTGGCCGGGGCCGTGCCCGTGCCGCTGCGGACGCTGGCCGGGCATCGCTTCCGCGTCACGCCGCAGGCCCTGCGCGCGGCCATCACGCCGAAAACGCGGATGCTGGTCTTGCCGTACCCGTGCAACCCGACGGGCGGCATTCTGGAACGCGCCGACCTGGAGGCGTTGGCGGAGGTTTTGCGCGATACGCAGATATTGATCCTCAGCGACGAGATATACGCGGAGCTGACCTATAGCAAGCGCCATGTGTCGATCGCGTCCTTGCCGGGGATGCGCGAGCGCACCGTGATCGTCGGGGGTTTGTCAAAATCCCACTCGATGACGGGCTGGCGCATGGGCTTTGCCTACGGCCCGGCGTCTATCATCGGGCCAATGACGAAAATCCACCAATTCGCCATTATGAGCGCGCCCACGACCAGCCAGTACGCGGCCATCGCGGCCCTGCGCGACGGCGACGGGGAAGTGGAGCGTATGCGTGAGGAATACGACGCGCGGCGGCGGTTTATGCTGAAAGGTCTGCGGGACGCCGGCCTGCCCTGCTTTGAGCCGGAGGGCGCGTTCTACCTGTTCCCGTCGGTCCAAAACACCGGGCTGGACAGCGAGGCGTTCTGCGAAAAGCTGCTGCTGGCCGAGGACTTGGCGGTGATCCCCGGCACGGCGTTCGGCGGCAGCGGCGCGGGCTTTGTGCGCTTGTGCTACGCGGCCTCGCTGGAGGACTTGAAAGAGGCACTGGTCAGGATCGAACGGTTTTTAGGAACGCTATAAAACAAAGGGGAGGGCTTCCGCCATGAAGCAATACCACATCGCCTTGGACGAGACCCAAATCGCGCGCTATGTCATCCTCCCCGGCGACCCGGAACGGTGCGAGGCCATCGCGCAGTATCTGGACGCCCCGGCGTTCGTGGCGCGGAACCGCGAGTATACGACGTGGGAAGGGCTGCTCGGCGGCCAGCGCGTGCTGGTCACGTCGACCGGCATCGGCGGGCCGAGCGCGGCAATCGCCCTGGAGGAGCTGGCGGCGCTGGGCGCGGATACGTTTATCCGCGTCGGGACCTGCGGCGGCATCGAGCTGGAGGTCTGCGGCGGGGATGTGGTGATCGCCTCCGGCGCGGTGCGCCATGAGGGGACGAGCCGCGAGTACGCGCCGCTCGAATACCCCGCCGTGCCCAGCTTTGCCGTTCTCAGCACGCTGGCGCGGGCGGCGGATGAATTGGGACTGAACCATCACGTCGGCGTTGTCCAAAGCAAGGACAGCTTTTACGGGCAGCACAGCCCGGAGCGGATGCCCGTGGCCGACGAGCTGCTGTACAAATGGGAAGCCTGGCGGCGGCTGGGCGTGCTGGCCAGCGAGATGGAGAGCGCGGCGCTGTTCACCGTTGGGGCCGCGCTGGGCGTCCGCGCCGGCGCGTGCTACTCGGTCGTCTGGAACAAGGACCGGCAGGCGCAGGGCCTGCCCGACAGCCAGTGCCTTGACCCGGCCGACGCCATCCGCCTGGCGGTCAGGGCGATGGAACTGCTGATCGCGGAGCGGGGATAACGCCGGCGCCCAAAAAATATTTGCGCGTTTCTTCGTTTTTTAGTGGCACTCCGCGGTGCGGAGTGATATAATCGGATGTTAGAGTGGAGAGTGAATCCGTATGGAACACGTCGACTTGATCAACCGGATCATCGAGGCCGAGCAGGAGGCGCAGCGCATTGCCGGCGAGGCCCGGGGAAAACTGGACACGCTGCCGGAGGAATTGAAGGACAAGACCGAAACGCTCCGCCGCGAAATCTATAAGCGCGCCGACCGCCGCATCAGAGAGGTGCGCGCCCAGGAAGAGGTGTGGACAGCCGAGCGCGTCGCCGATCTGGGAGCCCGGCACACCGAAGACCTGGCCGCCCTGGAAAGCTCGTTTGCCGAACACCGGCAGGAATGGGCCGGCAAGCTGCTGGACATGGTTGTGGGGAGATAATTGCCGATGGACCGTTTGGGCCGATACGGGGCGGTGGCCGCCAAAGTGCGCAGCCTGTGGGGCGCGCGTCTGCGCGGCGAGGACTACCGGCGCATGGCCGCCATGCGGACCCTGCCGGAGCTGGCCGGGTATCTGCGCGCGCACCCGCATTGGGGCCGCGCGCTGGAGGGCGTGAATGTTTCCGGCATCCACCGCTTTGAGCTGGAGGAGCATCTGCGGCGGTATCATCTGGAGGAGCATTTGCGGCTCTACCCCTATCTGAGGCGCGAGGATCAGGAGTTTCTGGACTTCCCCGTGCTGGAAATGGAGCTTTCCCAGATCATGCGCTATCTGCGTCTGGCGCGCGTCGGACGCGGCTCTGAATATTCGTTTGCCCCGTCGCCCCGTTTGGCGCGGCGCTCGCATATCCGCTACGCGGCGCTGGCGTCGGTCACGACCTACAGCGGGCTGATCGACGCGGTGTCGCGGACAGGCTTTGCCGACGTCCTGCGCCGTTTGAAGGTACACGCACCGTCCCAGGAAGGCTCCGGCGCGGACACGTTCCCGCCGTTCACGCTGGTGGAGGCCGCGCTGTTCTCCCACTATTTCCGCACCTTGCAGGCGACCATACACGCCCGCAGGGACCCGGCCTTGCGCGCGCGCCTGATGGACATCGTGGGCGTGCAGGCGGATTTGGTCAACATCGCGGTGATCCTGCGCGTCAAACGCTATTATCCGGGCATGGAGGGGCAGTTCGCCGGCGGCCTGATGCCGGCCCGCCGCTATCTGTCGCCGGAAACGCTGAAACGGCTGTGCTACGCCGAAAGCGCGGACGCCGCCGTGGATATCCTGCGCGCGACCCGGTACGGGCGCTATTTTCGGGACGCCGGGCAGGCGAAGATACCCCGGCTGGAGCATCTGATCGCCCGGGCCCGCTATGAACACAGCCTGCGCGGGATACGGGAGCCGCTGCCGTCCGTGGTCACGCCGCTGTCTTTCCTGTATCTGACGCAGGTGGAGCTGAGCAACGTGATCCACCTGATCGAATGCGTCCGGTATGATGTTCCGCCGGAGGAAGCGCTGGAGTACGTTGTGAATGATTGAGGTGTAAAACGTGGCCGTATCCCCCATGAAGCTGGTGACGATCGCGGGGCCTCTGGACGACTTTGACCAGACGATCCGCAATTGCGTGATCAACCGCGAATTCCACCCGGAATCCGCGATCAACGTGATGCGCCAAGTGAAGGGGCTGCTCCCGTTCGAGCGCAACAACCCGTTCGCCGAGCTGCTGCGGCAGGCGCAGGCCGTCTCCGACGGCACGGGCATCGCGCTGGATTACCGCGAATTCCCGGAGGACGCCTACCGCCCGGAGGACGCCTCGGCTCTGTTTGCCCGCCTGCAGGAACGCTTTGCCGCCTTGATGGGGGAGCGCGAGACGTTGCTGGCGCGCATCGAGGACGACCGGCAGATTTTGATCCAGCTGGAGCATATACACGACATGAACGTGCCGCTTCAGGAATTTTTCAGCTGCGCCTATGTCAAATTCCGCTTCGGGCGGCTCCCGCGGGAAATGTACCTGAACTACAAGACGCATATCGAGGACAACAAGGACGTATTCTTTTTTGAAACCAGCTTCGAGCGCGGCTTCGTGTACGGGATGTATATGACCCCGCGCCAAAAGCAGGACAGCATCGACTCGCTGTTCGCTTCGTTCCAGTTTGAGCGCATCCACCTCAGCGACCGCATGGAAGGGACCGGCGACGAGGCCGCCCAGCGGATTTCCCGGGACATACTGGCCTCGAAAATGCGCGTGGTGGAGATCGACACGGCGCTAAAACTGCTGCACCGCGAGGAGGGCGAGGAGTTTTTGCGCTGTTACTCGTACGTGCGCTATATGAACGACTCGTATGAGGCCCGCCGCTTTGCCGCGCACACCGGCGAGAGCTTTTACATCCTGGGCTGGGTCCCGGAGGGCGAGTTTACCGCGTTTACCGAAAACCTGGAGAAGTATACAGACCTGAACTATGTCGTCGTCAGCGAGGACCCGGAGGGGCTGACGGATTTCTCGCCCCCGGTGAAGCTGAAAAACGCGCGGATATTCCGGCCCTTTGAGCCGTTTGTGGGCATGTACGGCCTGCCGGCCTACAACGAGATCGACCCGACGCCGCTGATGGCCGTCACGTATTCGATGCTGTTCGGGGCCATGTTTGGGGATTTGGGCCACGGCGTAGTCCTCGCGCTGGCCGGGCTGCTGATGTGGAAGCTGAAAGGGATGTGGCTGGGCCGCGTGCTGATTTACGCGGGCGTATGCTCGATGCTGTTCGGCGGCGCGGTCTACGGCTCCGTGTTCGGCTATGAGACAGGCTACGGCTTCAACGTCCTGCATCCGGCCGCCAACAGCCAGAGGATACTGGAGATCGCCATATACGGCGGCGCGGCGCTGATCACGCTGGCCTGCGTGATCAACATTTTCAACGGCATACGCCAGCACAATGTGGGCAAGGCGGTGTTCGGCGCGTCGGGGCTGGCGGGCGTCCTTCTGTACTGGGGCATCGTATTTCTGGTGTTCCCGTTTATCGGGTTTGGCCGGTCGCCGGTGGGCGTCCCGGTCTTGCTGGCCGTCGCGGCGCTGCCGCTTTTGGCTGTCTTTCTGCACGAGCCGCTGGCCCACCTCGCCGCCCGCCGCAAGCACTGGCGCCCGCCCGAGGGCGCCGGCGGGTTTTTGCTGACCGGGTTCTTTGAGATGTTCGAGACGCTGATGGCCTACGTCACCAACACGCTGTCATTCCTGCGCGTGGGCGCGTACGCCATCAGCCACGCCTCGATGATGGGCGTGGTCTACGCCATGGCGTCCTCGGGGCAGGACCGCAATATCGCGGTGCTGATCATAGGCAATTTGTTTGTACTCGGCATCGAGGCGGTGCTGGTCGCCATCCAAGTGCTGAGGATCGACTTTTACGAACTGTTCGGACGGTTTTTCAGCGGCACGGGAAGGCCGTACCAGCCGATCATCATCAACTATAAAGCGCGCATGGACAATCAATAAAAGGAGGCAGTCATGATGGGATTTGAACTGATTTGCTCCGCCGCCGCCGCGGCGTTCCTGCTGGGGTCGCTGGTCTGGGTGTATGCCCGCCACGCCCGGGGGAAGAACGCGAAAACGGGCCTGCTGCTGCAAATTCTCTGCTACGCCGGCGTCAGCGCGGCGGTGATGGCCCTTGGCGTGGGCAACGCCCTGGCCGCGGACGGCGCGGCGGAGGCGGCATCGGCGGCGGGCCCCGCAATCTCCGAGATGGGCATGGGGTTCCTGGCGGCGGCGCTGGCCACGGGCCTCAGCGGCATCGGCGGCGGCATCGCGGTGGCGGCGGCGGCTTCGGCGGCGCTGGGCGCGATCTCCGAGAATGAGAAAATGTTCGGACGCTCGATGATCTTTGTCGGGCTGGCCGAGGGCATCGCGCTGTACGGCCTGATTATCTCGCTGATGATCCTGTCGCGCATTTAGGGATGCAATACTTTGTCATCTCCGGCAGCGACGATACGCTGCAAGGGTTCCGGCTGGCCGGCGTCGGCGGCGTGCGCGCGGAGGACCGCAAGCAGGTGCAGGACGCGCTGGCCGGGTGCATTGACGACCCGGACATCGGCGTGGTTTTGATCACGGAGGCGCTGGCCAAGCTGTGCCCGGAGCTGATCGGCGACTTAAAACTGCGCAACCAGCAGACGCTGGTGGTCGAAATCCCCGACCGCCACGGGACGGGCCGCGCCCCGGACAGCATCACAAGGTACATCCGGGAAGCGATCGGTGTCAAATTATAGGGGGGGGGTGGAACGCTTGGCTGATCTGTATCAGGAGAAGCTGGAACGCTTTACGGCCGCCATTACGGCGGACGCGATGGGGGAAGCCCGGAAGGTCTATCAGACCATCCAGCAGCAGAGCGACCACGCGCTGGCCATTGCCGAGGAAGAGGCCCTCGTGGAGACGTTCCGCTACATCAAGAGCGAGGTCGAGCTGATCCGCATTGCCTCCGGGCGGCGTGTCTCCAAGATGGCCATGGACAACAAGCGCGCCCTGTTCCTGCGCCGCAGCGAGATGTGCGAGGAGACGCTGGCGCTGGTCCGCGAGCGCCTGGCCGAATATACCGGAACCGAGGCGTATACCGAGCAGCTCCGCAAGCTGACCGAGCGGGCCGTGCAGACCTTTGGCGCGGACACGGAAATCTATCTGCGCGGCGCGGATATGCCGCTGGCCAAAGCCATCGCACCGAAGCGCCGCGCCCCCGGCGTCACCTTCCGTCAGGGCGAGTTCCTGTTGGGCGGGTTGCAGGCAGTCTGCCCCGGCAAGCATATGCAGATCGACGAGAGCTTCGACACGACGCTGGCCGAGCTGTCGGGCCGGTTCGCGGAGCTGTTCGGGCTTGAAATGGCGTCCAAAACTATGGGGCCGGAGGAATAGGGAGTATGAGCATCACGATCCACAGCGTCAACGGCCCGGTGGTGAAGCTGCGCGGCGGCCAGTCCCTGTCGATGATGGAGACGGTCTGGGTCGGCCCCCAGCGCCTGATCGGCGAGGTGGTCGGCGTCACCGGGCAGGACGCCACCGTGCAGGTCTATGAGGATACCACCGGATTAAAGCCCGGCGACCCGGTGGAAGGCTCCGGCGCACCGCTGTCCATCGAGCTGGGCCCGGGCCTGCTGCACAACATCTTTGACGGCATCGCGCGGCCCTTGCGCGCCATCGAGGACGCGACCGGGCCGTTTATGGGGCGCGGCGTCAACATTTCCGCGCTGGACCCGGAACGCACATGGGACGTGACGCTCCACGCTAAGATTGGCGATACGCTGGCCGCGGGGGCCTGCTGGGCCTCCTGCCCCGAAACGGAGATCATCACGCACCGCTGCGGGGCCCCTGTGGAGGGCACGGTCGAATGGGCCGCCGCCCCGGGCGCGTATACCGTCTATCAGCCGCTTTTGACGCTGAAAGACACGCAGGGGCATGAGCATGAGCTGACCTTAGCCAGCCGCTGGCCGATCCGCATGGCCCGGCCTGTGGCGCGCCGTTTACCGATCAGTATGCCGCTGATCACGGGCCAGCGCGTGATCGACACGCTGTTCCCGATCGCCAAGGGCGGCTGCGCCGCCGTGCCCGGCCCGTTCGGCGCGGGCAAGACCATCACCCAGCACCAGCTGGCCAAGTGGAGCGACGCGGACATCATCGTCTACTTGGGCTGCGGCGAACGCGGCAACGAAATGACGCAGGTGCTGGAGGAGTTCGGCGAGCTGCTGGACCCCAGGAGCGGAAAGCCGCTGCTGGCCCGCACGGCACTGCTGGCCAACACCTCGAACATGCCCGTGGCGGCGCGCGAGGCGTCGGTCTACACCGGCATGACGATCGCGGAGTATTACCGCGACATGGGCTACCACGTGGCGGTCATGGCCGACTCGACCTCTCGCTGGGCCGAGGCGCTGCGCGAGATATCGGGCCGTCTGGAGGAAATGCCCGCAGAGGAGGGCTTCCCGGCCTATCTGTCCAGCCGCCTGGCCGAGTTCTACGAACGCGCCGGCTACATGGTGACCTTGGGCGGGCAGGAGGGCAGCGTGACGGTCATCGGCGCGGTGTCCCCGCAGGGCGGGGATTTCTCCGAGCCGGTCACGCAGAACACCAAACGCTTCGTCCGCGCCTTCTGGGCGCTGGACCGCCAGCTGGCCTATGCCCGCCATTTCCCGGCCATCAACTGGATCACGTCATACTCCGAGTATCTGGACGACCTCGCGCCGTGGTATGAAAAGCAATTGGGCCATGATTTCGCCCCCCTGCGCGCGCGCGTGACCCGGCTGCTCCAAGAGGAAAGCAAGCTGATGGAGATTGTCAAGCTGATCGGCGCGGACATCCTGCCGGAGGAGCAGAAGCTGATCATCGAGTGCGCCCGCGTCGTGCGCCTCGGTTTCCTCCAGCAGAACGCCTACCACGCGACGGACACCTATGTGCCCATCGAAAAGCAATTGGGCATGATGCAGACCATGATGCACCTCTACGACGAGGCCAGGCAATTGGTGGACCGTAACATCCCGCTGAACCGGCTGAAAGAGACCGGCATCTTCGAGACGCTGATCCGCATTAAATATGACATCCCGAACGACGAGTTGCCGCGGCTGGACGATATCCGCCTCGACATCGACGAGGCCGTGGGGAAGGTTTTGGAGGAGAATAGGTAGGGGATCACCGCATACGGCACGAGAAAATCATAGAGTACGGCGGGTTTTGTCAAGGTGTTTTTCCAAACTGACTTTTATTTGCTTTGCGGGTCAAACAGTTCTTGAAATAGATGGGGTGGACGTGCTATACTGATCGTAGTGGGCTTTCCGCAGCGGTCGTGTTTTCAGCAGGCACACGGCAGTATTTATATTTTGGAGGATGTATAAATGGGGATAAAAGGAAAGTATGAGCCTTTAACGCAATTTTTATTAAGTTGTGGAAAAAATGAAATTATAATGACTGTTGATGAAATATCGAATATAGTTCTTGGGGGCTTGCCTCCATGGGTTTATAATCCTGTTAGAAAACCTTGGTCAACATCCCATAATCCTGTAGGGCCAATGAGTGAAGCATGGTTAAAAGCCGGGTATGTTGTTAAAGATTATTCATCAAAAAGCGTTACATTCAGAAAGCAATACTTCCGCTAATAAGCATTAGCGGATATGGACAGTTTTGACCGATAGGTCAAAAACGTCGCCGACAGGCCGCACACGTTCGATAGAACGTATAAGTGCACCGTCAGTATAAAATATTTTCCTTGACAATTCTACCGGATGTGCTATACTAAAAATGCAAGAAGCGTGCCGGAAACCGACACGCCGCCTAAAACAGGAAAGCTATGTAGCTGTCTGCCTTTGAGCGGGTTAGGACGGCTACATTGCTTTTGGGGCTAACCACCACATGAGCCATAGCACCAAAATGACGCATATGACAAAGCGGAGCAGCTTTTTCCCCATTGGCTACCACCTCCCTCCTCCACAACCGAATCGCGGGGAAGAACGGCGGCGTTTTCAGTAACCGACACCCTCTTGCGCGTTTATCCTAACATATTTCGGCAAAATCCGCAAGTCGAATTTTTTCGTCCCCTTTCTCAGCCTGTGCCGTTTCATTTTGCCGTAAATGAGGCGGCTGTACACACTTTTAAGTGGCGTTTGAGCAACGCCCTTATCAGCATACAACATATCTCGAGGTATTGTCTAACTTCAGAACCCGCGCCGGTGAACCTTATGTCAAACATATTGACAGCGATATTTGGGAGCTGCGCCCGACCAATGACCGGATATTTTTCTTCTACTGGAAAGAGGAAACGTATTTGATGCTTCATCATTTTATAAAGAAGACACAAAAAACGCCTGCCCGCGAAATTGAACAGGCCAAGCGCAATCTTGCGGATTTCCTTGAAAGGAGCGGCCACAATGAGTAAGAGAACGAATTGGGATGACTTAAAAAAGGAAATGACCGCGCTGTCTAAGGACGATTGGGACGAAATCGACCTGAAGGTGCGGATCGTTGGTGAGATCATCAATGCCCGACGGGAGGAACACCTCACACAGCAGGCTTTAGAGAAGCTGTGCGGTGTCAGACAGCCCATGCTGGCCCGTATCGAGAGCGGCGACACTGACCCGCAGTTGGGCACGGTGCTGAAAATCCTGCGCCCTCTTGGGAAGACATTGGCGGTGGTGGATATGCCGTCTGACCTGGCAGGCGCGCAGTGAAGCCAAGCGTCCCGCGCTGACCGTATTTTGGCTGTCTGGGGGGTAATGTCTATGCGCATGGAATACTTGGGCCTGTCGGAAATACGCGGGCCGCTGATCGTGTTGGACGGCGTGGAGAACGTCGGTTATGAGGAAATGTGCGAGGTCACCGTGTCCGGCGGCGAACACCGGCTGGGCCGCGTGATCCTGCTGGACGGGGCGCGGGCCGTCGTCCAGCTGTTCGCGGGCACGCGCGGGCTTTCGCTGGAAAATGTGCGCACGCGCTTTTTGGGCGCGCCGATGGAAATTCCGCTGTCGCGCGAGATGCTGGGCCGCGTGTTTTCCGGCGCGGGACGCCCGATCGACGGCCTGGGCGAGCTGTTCCCCGAGGAACGCCGCAACATCAACGGCAGCGCGATCAACCCGGTCAGCCGCCAGTACCCGCGCTCGTGCATCTATACGGGCCTGTCGGCCATCGACGGCATGTCCACCTTGATCTGCGGGCAGAAGCTGCCGATCTTCTCCGGCGCGGGGCTGCGCCACAACGAGGTCGCCGCGCAGATCGTGCGGCAGGCCAAGACCGCCGGGGAGGGCGAAACGGAATTTGCCATCATTTTCGCGGCGATGGGCGTCAAAAACGACACGGCGGATTTTTTCCGAAAGAATTTTGAGGAGTCCGGCGCCATCCAGCGCGTGGTGATGTTTATGAACCTGGCCTCCGACCCGATCATCGAGCGCGTGCTGACCCCGCGCTGCGCGCTGACGGCGGCGGAATATCTGGCGTTCACCTGCGGCTATCACGTGCTGGTGATCATGACCGACATGACCTCGTATTGCGAGGCTTTGCGAGAGTTTTCGTCCTCGAAGGGTGAAATCCCGTCGCGCAAGGGGTATCCGAGCTATTTGTACTCCGACCTCGCTTCGCTGTATGAGCGCGCCGGGATGATCCGCGGTTCGGGCGGCTCGGTCACGCAGGTCCCGATCCTGACCATGCCCAACAACGACATCACGCATCCGATCCCGGACTTGACCGGGTATATCACCGAGGGCCAGATCGTGCTGGAGCGCGATCTGGACCAGGCCGGGGTCTATCCGCCGATCGCGGTGCTGCCCAGCCTGTCGCGGCTGATGAAGGACGGCATCGGCAAGGGTTACACGCGCGAGGATCATCCGGTGCTGGCCAACCAGTTGTTTTCTTCCTACGCGCGCGTGCAGGAGGTGCGCAACCTGGCCAGCGTCATCGGCGAGGACGAGCTTGGCGAGCTTGACAAAAAATACATGGAGTTCGGGCGGCTTTTTGAGGAACACTTCGTACGCCAGAGCCCGGATGAAAACCGCGCCATCAGCCAAACGCTGGAATTGGGCTGGCAAGTGCTGAACGTCCTGCCGAAGGAAGAGCTTGACCGGGTCGACGAGGTGCTGCTGAGGAAATATTACCAAGAGGACGGCGTAATCACCATACGAGGCGGCGTGTAAATGACGGAGGGCTGAACGATGCCAAACCCGACCCCGACCAAGGGCAACCTGATGGCCTTGAAGCGCAGCCTGACGCTGGCGCGGCTGGGCTATGACCTGATGGACCGGAAACGGAACATCTTGATCCGCGAGATCATGGGCCTGCTGGACCGCGCGGCGGCGTTGCAGGGGCGCATCGACTCCACGTTTTCGGACGCCTACGCCGCGCTGCGCTCGGCCAACATCACCTTGGGCCAGCATATGGATTTGGCGGACTCCGTGACGCTGGACGCCTCGGTCGGCATCCGCTTCCGCAGCGTCATGGGCGTGGAAATTCCGATCGTCTCCGCCGGGGAGGAAACGGAGGCCATCGTGCCGTACGGCTTTACGCTCAGCAATTCGCAGCTGGACGAGGCCCGCGAGGGTTTTATCCGCGTCAAGCACCTGACGCGGGAGCTGGCGGAGGTGGAGACATCCATCTACCGGCTGGCCGTGGCGATCAAAAAAACGCAAAAACGCGCAAACGCGCTTCAGAACATCATCATACCGGATTTTACAAAGGGCGTTAAATTTATCACCGACGCGCTGGAAGAGAAGGAACGCGAAGAGTTTTCGCGCCTGAAGGTCATCAAGGCGCGAAAAGGCTGAGAGCATACTTTCAGGAAACCTGCGCAAACTAAAGCCCGCTGAGAACAATCTCAGCGGCTTATAGTTTCCGTTTCAAATTTGGAGGTCATCATGGACAGAGTCGCATTGGTACTGGTGATCTTAGGCGCGCTGAACTGGGCTTGTATCGGCATTTTCGGCTTTGACATCGTGGCATGGGCCTTCCATGGCCAGGGTGCGGTGATGAGCCGGATCGTGTATACGATAATTGGTTTAGCAGGCGTATGGTCTATCTCCCTGCTGTTCCGCGAAAGGGAAAGCCGCCACGCCGAAGATCGTGCGTAACACGCGGTAACGCGTAACGCATAAAAGGAGCGGGCCGCTGATTACGGCGGCCCGCTCGTTGTTTGGATGTCCACTAATCCAAATCCTCACAGGCGATCAAATCCTTGATTTCTTGGATCGCTTCCGTGTCGCTGATGGGAAAAATGCTCTTCATGGAGGATTGGGAATAATAAGTCCTGTTGTCGCCGACCCGGTTCACCAAGACGACATACGTCTCGCCAAGCTTGACGCTTTCATTCACAAGGCTGATCCAAATGTAGCCGCCATCCCTTAGCTCCACCTTGTCGCCCTTTAGGATATTCAAGGGCACACAATTATAGAGGCCGCCTATGATGCCGGCGCCAAACGGAAGGTGATCGACCTTGACCTCCATTATATGGCTGGTTTCCGCGACGATGGTCGGCATATCCTC
>Ga0082212_10004024_pt1 | contig 20596 bp, 15 predicted proteins | sample TergutNt197P3_FD_71548 | JGI IMG/M metagenome (GOLD analysis project Ga0082212, IMG submission 71548) | Neocapritermes taracua P3 segment gut microbial communities from Petit-Saut dam, French Guiana - Nt197 P3 | ecosystem: Host-associated > Arthropoda: Insects > Digestive system > Gut ... | reverse complement strand
CCTGCTTTCCGGCCTGCTCAGACAGGCTTATTTGTGTTTCTTTCTTTTGTCTTAACCCCTTTGGCGTGGAAAATCTTGATTTTTTATGCTAAAGGGGTTGACAGATTATAGTTGGTCTTCCCTTAATAATTCATGTTCATGCCGCCCCGGGCCTGTTCGATCACGGCGGCCTGCCTGTCCGCCCAGCCGCGGATGGCTTCCATCGTATGCTTGTCCTGCCCGGAGTAATCGCAGGGCTGCTCAACAAAGCACCGCATCTCGCTGATAAACTCGGGGCTGTCGATATCGACCAGGTATTGGCGGGCGCGCCCGTCGAGACGCTCCCAAAACGATTCCCCGGTTTCACCTTCCCCGAACGCTTCTTTCACATCGTCGAGGTGCAGGTAGCTCTGGACGAGCTGGCCGCCCGCTTCGGAGTCGGGGTTGTAGTAGGTCATTCTCAGGCAGTCGCCGTCCTCGTAAAATTTGACGGCGTCGATCATGGGCACGCAGTTCTGCATGTACGCCCGGTTGGTGAACACCGTGTCGGTCATGAGGGGTTCCATGCTGTCATAAAAGCGGACATATAAGTTGCCGCCGCTGGTTTCCATTACATTACCCTCAAAATAAATGCTCCAATCAACCGTGCGGTCTGTCAGCATTTCCCGCAGGGCAATGCGCCCTTCCTGTGTCAGCCCTCCCTTGAGGGATACATCCAGCGTGCCGTGCAGTTCCCCGTAGTGTACCTCCACGCCGGGGGTTACGCCGGTCACGTTCGGATGCTTGAGCCTGAAAAAATAAGCGTCGTCTAATGCTTCCGCAATATGATCGCGGTATAGGTCTATGATATCTTCGGGGATACGGTCGTCGTAGGTGTATCTGCCCTCGTCGTTCCGGTACCATAGCTTGTAGGTCATAGGCGGGGTGTAAAACTTGATGTGATCCGCCTTGTACACGATTTCCGGTGTGTGGGATATGCCGGGGCAGTCAGACCAGTCGATCCCATCGTCGGGGTCGTTGGAATAACAGCCCTCCGCCAGGTTGTCGGCGATGGCGCCCAGCTCGGATTCGAGGTCGCGGCGATGCTCCGCGGACAGCGTTCCATCCCGCAGGGTTTCCTCTATTTCCCACGCCCGCCGCGCCGCTTTATCTCTTGGAGTCATATTGGTTCATCCTTTACATACTCATAGTGGGACCCTGCTCCTGCTCCGCGGGGGCGGGGGCGTGGATGCTGTCCGTATGCTCCTGTCCCGTTCCGCAGCTCTTGTAGTCCTCGATGTCGCCGGCGTCGAACGAATACCTGCCGTCCATCATGATGAGGGTGATCCCTTGCTCGGATACCTCCGATATCTGCCCCGCGCGGTATGTGTCGTCTGCCAGTTCAAGCTCCACATACTCGCCGGGATCAGGGGCGAGGGCTTTCATCCCATCCTCGTTCGTCATGATGTACGCTGCTTCTTTTGTGATTCTCATTTTATCTCCGCCTTTCATATATTTATGTTTTGTTCGATCTCCACGCCGCCCTTGAGGGTGACCATGATCCGGTCTTTCGCCAACACCCGGATTGTGTCCACGAGCTGCCGCACCGCCTGATCATTGTATTCGGAGAGGAGCAGGGGTTCGTTAGCCAACATCGTAACCGCGTCGGTGACCTGCCGCCCGGTGTACCGGTCGAGGCTGTCCCGCGCTTCAAATTCCTGTACGGTCTTTTGATACCGGGCGTGTTCTTCCATGACCTTCCTGTATTGCTCGTCGTAGAAGTCCTCGTCGCCACGCGCCCGCACGCTGTCGGTTATTATTTTGTCGGCCTGCTTTTTTAACGCGGCCATTTTATGCCTGGCGGCTTGATATTCCGCAACGCCCGTATTGGCGCAGGCCGCCGCTTTCACGCTCTCGGTGACGGCGTCCAGCAGGGGTTTCCGCAGTATCGTTTCGCTGATCGCGCCCATGATGGCGGCGTGCAGGGCTTTTTCCGGTATGGTGGGCGAATTGCCGCATTTTCTCTTGCCATGCTCCAGCCGGCTGATACATCTCCATACGCCGATCCGTCCCTGCGGCTTCGCCCAAGTGGTGCGGCGGTAGGATGAGCCGCACTGCCCGCAGACGAGGATTTCGTTGAGGGCGTATTTGCCGCTGTACTTGGATATGCCGGTCCGGGCGGTCGGGGAAGGGGTCTTGCGTTTGCTGCACCGGCGCGCGATTTCCTCCTGGGTCTTGTTCCATATGTCGCGCTCAATGATGGCGGGATGGTTGTTTTGGATATAGTATTGGGGCAGTTCTCCGTTGTTTTTAACCACCAGGTTGGTCAGCAGGTCTTTGACATAGGTTTTTTGCAAGAGTACGTCGCCCGCGTAGCGTTCGTTGCGGAGGAGCTGCTGGATGTTGTTCTCAGCCCACTCGCTGTTGCCCCGGTGGGTGAGGATGCCGTCGGCCTCGAGGTCTTTTCGTATCTGCCCGACGCTCTGCCCCGTGAGGTAGCGGTGGTATATCCGCCTGACGATGGCCGCCTGCTCCGGTATGATCTCAGGTTGTCCTTCAGGCCCCTTGCGGTAGCCGTATATGACATGGAATGGCACCTTGCCGAGTTTGTACGCCTGCTGGTATCCTCTCCGTACATTTTTCGAAAGCGACTGGCTTTCGGCTTGGGCGAGAGCGGCGAAGATGGTCAGCAGGGTTTCGTCGTCGGTTTCCATCGTGTTGACGCCCTCTTTCTCGAATATGACCCCGACGCCCATCGCCTTGAGCTTGCGGACGCAGCCGAGGCTGTCGAGCGTGTTGCGCGCGAACCGGGACACCGATTTCACGATGATCATGTCGATCTGCCCGCGTCTGCACTTTTGGATCATGCGGTTGAATTGCTCTCTCTTTTTTGTCGATAGTCCCGACAGCCCCTCGTCGGCGAAGATGCCGGCCAGTTTCCAGTTCGGGTTCTCGCTGATGATGGTGGTGTAATAATCGATCTGCGATTTGTAGCTGTTGAGCTGGTCCTCGCTGTCGGTGGACACCCGGCAGTAAGCCGCCATCCGCAGTATCCGGCTGCGTATGTCCCGCTCCGCAAATACGGGGTTCGCAGGGATTTCAATAATAATGCGTTCAGTTGTGGTTTGCATCTTTTATGTGCTCCTTCCGATTTCTGATATGATATTTCCGCCCGCGACCCGCAGGGCGAGGGTTTTGTCCGCCATGACCAGCAGGGCTTCGGTCGTATCGCTGAACAACGCGGGATCGAACGCGGTCAGCAGGGGCCGCTTGGTCAGCTCTGTTTTCACCCCGGCGATCTTCCGCTGCTCCGAGCCGTCGTCCAGCAGGGCGTATTTTTCGGCGGCGCAGGCTAAGATCAGGGACGTGAGGTATTCCTCGTTCAGATCCGCCTTGCCCAGCTCCCGGTTGATCTCGTTCTGCATCCTGGCGGCGTCGAATGAGGCGCGGGGTGCGGTCGGCTCCCGCGGGTCGAACATCTCCGGTGAGGTTATCAGTCTGTTCAGCAGCGCAGTCACCGTTTCCTCCAGCGCGTCGTCGCGCATTTTCAATGTGACCGGACATTCGGGGTTGGAACAATGCCACCAGCGCACTCCATCCCTGGCGCTGGCGTCCTTGCTGATGACCGATCCGCATTCCCCACAGAGCATCCGGCGCTTGACCAGCTCGACGCATATGGACTGGTTTTGCCAATCCGCGGTTTTGCCGTCCCTCTTGGCCTGCGCGCCGTTCCACACGTCAACGGGAAGGATGGCGGGGTAGCCGTCGTCCCCGGTGTACTTCAGGTTTTCGAGTATGCGTTTGACCATGTGCTTGTTCCATTCGGTTGTGGCCGCGTGATATCTGACGCCGAGTTCGGTCATCGCCTTCGCTATGGTCAGGTAGGAGCCGCCCTGCAGGTAGCTGTCATAGATAAACGCCACGGCGTCCGCTTCATCCGTGTGCTGAACGATTTCGCCTTTTTCCATCTTGTATCCGAACGGGATTTTCCGCTGCCATGCCATTTATCTCACCATCCTCTGTATATTTTCGGTCAGTTCCAGCCCGCAGGCGAGTTTGATCTTTACCTGCTCCGGTGATAGGACCGTGACCTTGTCCACGATCTCGTCAAACAGATCCTCGTCCATACCATCCAGCCATTCGGGACCGGTTTCCAGCGCGGCGTCGAGCGCCTCGAGTGACGCGACGGAGCCGCCGGTTTGATGCTGTTTTATCAAGCTGGATTTCAGGGCGCGCAGTTCCCTGACCTGCGCGTTGATCTCCTGCGTTTGGGCATAAAAAGAAGCAGATTCCATGTACCCTTTGGTGTTCAACCGCTTGAGTACGAGAATCTGCTCCGAGAGAGCCTCCAGCTCGTTATTCACTTGCGCGATCCTGTCGTTCTGCTTGTACTGCCTGTCCGCCAACGCACGGAACTGCTCCAGCATGGGGCCGATGATCTCTGTCCTGTGCCCGCGGAGCTTGTTCCACATCCTGGCGAACGCGGCGAACAGCTCCGGTTCGGGTACCTGCGGGGCCTCACACAGGCTTTTGCTGTAGTCATGCTTCCGGCAGGCCCAGTATACCTTTCCGCCCGTTACCTTTCGCCGGTGGATACTGCCGCAGAGCCCGCACACCACTTTCTTTCCGAGGATGTGATCGCCTGGTTCCGCCCCCCTGTGCCGCTCCCGCCGTTTCGCCATCAGGTTGCGGACCTTTTCAAAATCCTCATGACTGACGATGGCGGGGTGGTCGTTTTGAACGTAGTACCGCGGTTTTTCGCCTTTGTTTATGACCTGCTTGAACGGCAGGGAGTCGGTGGTGTATTTCTTCTGCCATATCATATCCCCGGTGTAGCTGATGTTGGTGAGGATATAGAAGACGGTGGAAGTGTGCCAGCGGTCGTGCCCGAACCGTTTGGGCGCGCCCTTTTGGTTGAACTCGTCCGCGATGTCCTGCATCCCCCGGCCTGACAGGTAGGCGGCGTATATCCGCCGTACCACGTTCGCCTGTTCTTCGTCGATCTTCAGCTCTCTGTTCTCCAGCGTGTATCCGTAGGGTATAGAGGACGGAAGGAAGGTCCCGTTCTTCATCCGCATCCTGTTCCCGCGCCGCAGGTTTTCGGAAAGGGATATGGATTCCCGCTGCGCCCACAAGCCCTGTATCGTGATCTCCAGCTCATCGCCCATATTGGCGGTGTCGATGTTTTCCTTCTCGAACAAGACCGAGACGCCCAGCATTTTCAGCTCCCGGATCGTCATGACGCACTCATAAAAATTGCGCGCGAAACGGGACACCGATTTGCAGAGGATGCGGTTGATCTTCCGTTTGCGGCAGTCGTCCATCAGGCGCTGGAAGTCGGGTCGCTTGTCGGCCGACAGCCCTGTCAGCCCTTCGTCGGCGTAGATGTCGACGTACTCCCACTCGTCATTTTCCCGGATGATCTGCGTATAATAACGCACCTGCGAGATGTAGGAGTTCTGCTGGTCGGCGCTGTCGCTGGAGGTCCTGGCATAAGCCGCGACCTTCGTCTTTATGGCCTCCATGAGTCGGGGGTCGATCACGGTCATGCTGCGTTCGTTAGACCATACCGCTTCCGAGCGCGGGATGTTCAAAATTGCTGTGTTCATCAGTGTTTCACCTCCTTTCCGCCCGGTTTCTCCGGGCATTGACACAACACCTACCACAAACCTTTTCAAATAGCTATACCCAAAATCACCATTTGCGAAAATTATTTGTGTACGGATTGATAATTCTCATATCGCCGCCAGCGTCGGGCAGAATTGCAGCTCCAACGCGGCGCGGGCGGCTTCAAACTGACGGGTGTTCCAGGCTAACTTTTCCGAGAGCCGGCGCAGAGCCTCCAGCCCCGCGAGGTACATGATGTTCTTGCAGGTCTGCTCCTTCATATATCCGATCCCCCTTACTCATCAAAAGCGCCGGTATCAATTACGACATTGAACAGATCCTCGTCCAGCGATTCACACCACATGCAGCTATGGGTTTTCCAGTAATTGTCGATCTCGGTTATATATGCTGTTTCCCCTCTGCCGCGGAGGGCCCGTATACAACGGGCGCACAGCACAAACTCATTCTTGTTCTTTTGCCGGTATCTCATCAGACCAGCCCCCCTTGCTTCATGCCGGCGTTTCTCTCGGCGAACTGCGGCCAGTCGAGGCTGATTTCTCCTTCCAGCGGGGAGCAGACTTTGACGCCCTGCTCATTGAGCCGCTCGATCAGATCGCCGGTTGCGTCGAAATCCCTGCCCAGCCTGCCGAGTGACTTTACCAGCAGGACGTCATATCTGCCCTCCCGCGCGGCGGCGGTGAGCTGTGCCAGTCCCGGCCGGTCGAAATCGCGCCCGCTGCCGAGGTCGGAGGAGGTGCCCGCGACGGTCATCCCCATCTGCTCGGCGTAATCGAATAATGCTTTTTCCTGATTTTTCAAGTGACCGTGTGCGTCGTCCGGCGCGTCGATGCGCGAGTACAGCCACGCGCGTTTATTTGTGTAATCCATAAGGCGTTAGCCCTCCTGTTTTTAGTTGTAATCGTCCGCCAGCCCGACGCTGACCTCCAGCGCCGTGTCGATGGCGTCCATATCTGCCTGTTCCAATGTGCCGAGGCGTTCCCGCAACCGGGAGCGGTCGACAGTCCGGAGCTGCTCCAAAAGCACGACCGAGTCCCTGTACAGGCCGCTCACCACACAGCCCACCGGAACATGGGTCGGCAGCCGTGGTTTCCCTGTGCGGCTGGTAATCGCCGCCACGATAAGGGTCGGGCTGTGGCGGTTGCCCACGTTGTTCTGCAGAACCAGCACGGGTCTGACGCCGCCCTGCTCGGAGCCCTTTGTGGGATCGAGGTCGGCGTAATATATATCTCCGCGCCTTATATCGCGGTTTTGTTCGCTCATCATATATTCCCCCTGAATAAGTAAAGCGGGACCGCTCCCCGATGTGTGATTGGCATGGTCGCCAATACGATGGGAGCGGTCCCGCCGCTTCTGAGATAAAGCCAGTTTGACCGTGTCAAACTGTATCGTCATTTGTTGTTGTTTTTCTGCTTGCTTCTATTCGACACTACTTCCCGAAGCGCGGGCAGAGAGCATAAACCGCGGCAGGCTTGGCCGCGTCACGGGAGTTTCACCCCTCCGAGGATCGCTCGAAGCTGCCCCCATTGCGTGCGTCTGTGGCTGGGCAGGAGTATCATTGTCCGCTGCCGGGGTCATTGCGAAACAACCCGCCACGGGTTGCTTTCCGGTCGGATGGGTACCGCTCGTCACCTTATTTGGCCGTCCTTGACGGAGATTACCCTCCGCAGGTGGTCTTGGCGCATCCCCCGTCGTCGCTTTCCGCTCATCACGGTCCGGCAGCTAACGTATTTATGCCTCTGGATATGACCGGTCAAACCGGTATTTTTCAAAGAACGCGAGGGAGAAAAGAAAAAGTCCCCTCACTACGTAGCCGGCGAGAGGACGATTTCTATACCATTGTTTTATGGATTTTTCAAAAAAGTTTTGATGCGGGTCATTTTCAGGGATATGACTTTTTGGCTGCAGTCCTGCATACGGGCGATTTCAGGCTGGCTGTATCCTTCTATCGCGTATAGGGTCAGCAGTTCCAGATCGCTCTTTTTCAACAACTTCAGCCGGGATGCCAGAGCGGGATCGCCGACCGTATCCACCCAGGCGTACCGTGAGTCGAAGTTGCTCTCGTCAAAGGTGACTGTCAGACTCGGAAACTTCCCGAACAGGCTTGTCCCGGCCTCGTCGTCGTCCTCGTCTATTTCCACGGGTAATTCTTGGGTATGCTCCGCGTACCGCCTGTTTGAGAGATATGTTTCCTCGTCAAACTCGCGCATCGCGGCGATGCCTTCCTCCGAAAATCCTGCCTCGCGGTACTGCTTTCGCAGTTTTGCCCACTCGTTCTCGAATCTCCTGCGTTCCATTGCGTTATTAAAGCCCACGGGCTTGTCCTCCGTTTCGTTTGTGAGATTTTGGAAAACCAAAACCTCAGAAACGGAGGGGCGCGTATATTTGTTGTAACTCTCGGCTTGCCCATGTTTGCCTGCTCTCATAACTCTCGGATTTGAGCGGCGGTTACTGCTCATGGGACAAGCCTACCGATTATCGGGATTTTAATCGTCTCACGGCGTGAGACTGTAAAAGTGAGCGTTTATGCGGGTTTGCGGGTTTTGATAAAAGGGCAAAAAAATAAAAGGGGCGCAACCACGCGGGTTACGCCCCTTCAAAGAGTCTCACGCCGTGAGACAAAATATTTAGATTTTTGCGAAAAAAGCACCGCGGCTGATCATCAGCAGCGGCGCTTGTGTATTTCTATTTCATATTCAAACCGCCAACGGCAATATCATCGCCGAGCGGCGATACCCCCTTGATGTTCAGATTGGCGAGAAACTCATTCCGCACGTCAATGGACCTGCCGCCGAACGCCGTGATTGCCGTCATGTACGCCGTATGCGCTTCGCTGCCGTCAAAGGCATATCCCGCCTTGCCGAGCAGTTCCCCGGTTTTGTATATATCCAAATCCATACCCGCGCAAAAGGCGAGGATGGAGCGGAAGGACGGTTTATTCGTTTCACTTTGGAGCCGGTGATAGGTCGCTTTTGAGAGCAGTGTCCGATCCTGAAACTCTGCCGCGCCGATTTTCTTGGCTTCCAAAACCTGCTTGACCATTTGCGAAAAGGATGTGTTCATCCGTTGCCGCTCGGACGATCCGGCCGCAAATTCCTCCGCCAGCTCCCGCGCGAACTCAAACGCCGCGCTGTTGTCCTTGCCGTTGTACTTCGGGAAAGTCTCATAGGATTTGCCGCGGTACAGTATATCGCTGAACCGGCCGCCGCTCTCCTTCATGTTGATGCGGACGTTGGCGAACTTGAGGGCGCATTTGTCGAGGTTCGCCCACGCGAAGTCGGTCAGGTGGGGAATGCCGTCTATATCATACCCGACGCATTTTTCATGGTTGATGACAAAGTGATTGTCGGCGTAGGTAAAAAACCCCGCGCCTGCCAGCATACGGAGTTCCGGGTTCGCGGCAAGCTCATAATATGCCTTGTATTCGTCTATCTCATAGGTGTAGGATTGAAAATCAAACTCATGGATTTGAATATCGCCGACTTCTTCATAGCCCATATCCCTCAGGCGGTATTTCGCCGTCAGGCGAGATGTGCCGTAAAACTTCGCCAGTTCGTCTATCAGCTTGATGTAATACTCAATTTCATCGTCAAAAAGGCCGGGCGGGAAGTCAGCGGATATTTCGGCAATTTTCGCGGGCAGGGTTTCCCTCGGCATGAGGATACGCGCCCCGATCCCGTTGGCGTGCCATTCCAGCCATTCTTCGTCGCTCCACGATTCGTCGCTGTCCCACAATACCCGCGCGGGTTTCGGACAGCGGTGCGCCACATAGTAGGTATTATACAGCAGCCGCTTTATGTCCGCGAACAACCTGTGCTTTTCCCAATGGATCACTTCATGGGCGATGGTGAAGTTTTCGCAGCCCGCGTTCCGTTCCCAATACGCCTCCGGGTCTATGAGGATCGTGCCGCGCGTTACTTCCAAATCCTCGGCCATCCCGTATTCAGGCTCAATTACTTTGATTGTGGCGTCGGAAAAAGAAATCTGCCCGAAAAAGCGGAAGTCCTCGCTCAACATATACCCGTATTCTATGCGAAGTCCCATACCGCGGGCGATGTCGTGCATGGGAACCTTTGTGGGTTTTCGCAGCGCTTCCGGGTAGTAATGCCGCAGAAACCGGGTGGCTTCCGCGTCCATCTGCCTTTTGGATATGACGGGTACAAAGTTCTGCGTGGTATTGCCTTGCTTTCGTGACCGGGTGTACACGTCGATCCCGGTCACTTCAAAGGATTTCAGCGTATCGTCCACCTCCGCCGCGCAATGGAAGGTGAACCACTGCCCCTGATACTGTTCCTCGCCGTACTCGTCGTTATACCGCGCATACACGTCGTACACCGCGTCAAACTCAAAACAGCAGCCGTCCACGGTCAGGTTGCGCGTGAACCGGAGGAACATTTCCTCCGGCTTGAAATCCGTACAATATTCGCCGATGAAGTCGCCGCTGCCGTCAAGGAGCCGCCGCGTTATCGCCGTCCATATGATGTTATATCCGTATTTGTCCACGAACCGTTCCAGCTCGTTTCTGCCGGTGAGCGGCATTACGCAACGCCCCTTTCCCTTTTTGAGAGTAAACAACCGCCGTAAACGCAATTCTTTATCAGCGGCTGTTTTTGTGTTTCCGTTTTTCACACGGCGGCGCGCCGGGTATCCGGCCTGTCAGCCGTTTCGCCGCGGCGCGCCGCCGTGTTTCACTTTATTGTGCCGTCAGAGTAGATTATTCCCCGCTCTCGATGACTTGGAGGAACCGCATCAGCATGGCCGCCATTTCTGCCCTGGTCGCTGTACCTTTCGGGTCGAATATGTTGCCCGGCTTGCCGCAGACAATTTCGGCCTTGAAGAATCGCTCTATCGCTTCTTTGGCATAGTTGGCGATGTCCGCGTCGTCGTTGAACCCTTCGTACTCTATGACTTCGGGTAATTCCAGTCCCGCGAATTTGATATAGTTATTAAGGATCACGGCAAGCTGCTCACGGGTCATGTCGTCGTTCGGCCCGTACTTGCCGTTGCCGTATCCGGACACGATGCCGCTGTGGTAGGCCCATATCACCGCGTCAGTGTACCATGTGCCGTCCGGGACGTCGTCAAACGGGTTGGACAGGCCGCTCACGTCGGGACAACCCGCCATGCGGTACAGCACCGTCACGATCATTCCCCTTGTGGTCGCCATATCCGGGCTGAACAGCATGGGTGACGAGCTTGTGCCAATCATCAGACCGTGGGAGTAAGCGAACATCACATAGTCGAAATACCAAGCTGTGTCTTTTACGTCCTCAAACGGATTGGTAAAACTGATATAGTAGCCGAGAGGCACTTCATCGTCAAATATGATGATGATTTCCTCGCCTACATCGAAAGTGTGGCCGGTCGGGTGTGTGATCGTACCGCCGCCGCTGCCCTTTGGTATCACGACCGATCCATCGGGCGTTATGACTGAGCCTTCGGGGGCTTCTATCACGATCACATCCGGCACGGTAATCGTTCCGCCGCCCGGTAATGTCACCGAGCCGTCTTCGCCTATGACCGGGGGTTTGTCAGCCGGGGTTTCAATCTTTATGTCGTCGGGTACCAATATACCGCCGCCGATGGGTTTCCACTGCGCCGTGATCGTTGTGTTTGCCGTAATACCGGACAGCGATTTATCCCATCCCTCAAAAGTATATCCCTCGCGCTCGACGGTGGGAGCCGCGGCCGAGCCGCCCGACGCGATGGACTGCGACAGCGCGCCGCCGCCCGTCCTTGTGCCGCCGTTCAAGTCAAACGTCACGGTATAGTAAGTCGGGGTAATGATACCGCCGCCGCCGTTATACGTCCAGTTCGCCGTGACGGTTACGGCGTTCGCGGGCATAGAGAATGTGGTGGTCGCACTGCTTGCGTTGGCAAGGGTCACGCCGCCGCTGTTTACCGTCCAACCGCTGAATGTGTAATTGCTGCGGGTTCCCGCGTTGATGGTGATTGTCGCACTTGCCGCGTAGCTGCCCGCGCCGGTCGTACCCGCATAGCTGCCATTTACGGTGACGGCGTAGGTCGTGGCGGGAATATCCTCGAATACCGCCGTGACTGTGACCGCGCCAGCAATCATGGTGAAGGTCGTGCTTGCGTTGTTCTTGTTGGCGAAAGTCACAGCGGGGGATGAAGTCCATTCTTTGAACTGTTTGCCTGACGGAGCCGTTCCCGCGTTTATGGAAACCGCCGCGCCCGACGCATAGCTGCCGCTGCCCGTCGCGCCTGTTCCCGCGCTTGAAACAGTTACGGAGTAGGTGGTCGCCGGGGCGACCGTTACCGTCACGGTGTATGTTTTGGTGGAGCTGTCCGCCGCCGTGACCGTGTACGTCACCGGGCTTGTGAAATCCTGCGCCGCGCCGGAAGCGGGGCTTATGCTTGCGCCGCTATGTCCGATAGTAGGCGTGAGGCTTGTGACAACCGTGCCGAATGGCATTGTCACCGCGATATTGGTGACGGTGATGGTCGATGAGCCTGCCTGTCCCGGAATGGCGAAGGTGAGGATGTCTTTCGCGTCGCTCAAAGCCGCGCTCACTGTGAAGCTGACTGTAAAGGTGTAGCTTGTGATATTCGTGTCGCTGATCGTCACCGTTGCGGTGTACGTCCCCTCCGCCAAGCCGTCATTTGGCTTGACGGTGAAGCTCGTTGTGCCGCCCGACGCAAGCGTCGCGTTCAGGCTGGTTTTGACCAGAGTGAAGTTTCCCGCGCCCGCGCCGGACAGGACCGCGTCCAGATCGGTCATCGCGCCGGTGCCGGTGTTGCTGATGGTGAAGCCGGTTGGCGTGCCGACAGGATAACCCACTGTCGCGCCGGTGAAGGTATGCGTCCCGCCGCTTGTTACCGGGGGATCAACCACGTTTATCGTGTAGGTCGGCGTCGCGCTGACCGTAAAGCTGACGTTAAAGGCATAATCCGCGGCAAGTTTCGTATCGGAAATCGTGACAATAGCGGTGTACGTCCCCTCCGCTAAGCCGACATTTGGATTGATGGAAAAGCTCGTCGTGCCGCCCGACGCAAGTGTCGCGTTCAGGCTCGTTTTGACAAGGGTGAAGTCACCCGCGTCCGTGCCGGACAGGGCGACGTCGAGGTCGGTCATCGCGCCGGTGCCGGTGTTGCTGATCGTGAAGTCGGTCGGCGTGGCGACAGGATAGCCCGTTAAGGCCGCCGTGAAGGTATACGTTCCTCCGTCCGCTATCGGGGGGCTGTTCACGTCGATTGAGTAAGTCGGCGCCGCGCTGACCGTAAATCCCAAATTTACGGAAAGGTTTATGCCGTTGTCGCCCGTGACCGTCAGTGTATCGGTATAATAATCCGCCGTAAGCCCTGTTCTGGGGCGGACGCTTAAGGTAACCGTGCCGGCGGGAGCGGCCGAAGCGCCGGACAAAGCCTCGCTTATCTCAAAGGCCGCGCCGTCAGTCAGAATCGGCGACAAGCCGGTAAGCGTTCCCGTTCCCGTATTGGTTATGGTGAACACCTGCGCCGTCTGTTCTTCGTAGCCTTCCTCCGCGCCGGCGAAGGTATGGGATGTGTGCGGGTCTATGGAAGCCGTATAAACCGGAGCCGCGCCCGTTGCCGGGAATGTTACCTTGAATATAAGGTTTGCGCCGTCATTGCTTACCCACGTTGTAGGGGCAATGCCGTTTACCGTAAACCCGGCTATGGCCGCCGTATCCCCAAAGCCGCCGCCGAATGTATAGCCGGGCTCCGCCGTTAAAGTGATCGTAGCGGTATAAGCTGTTAAGGGATCGAATACCAGGGGAACCCCGTCCCATGTAAGCTCTGCCGTAAAGCCTGTGCCATCGGTTATATCCGTTACAGGGTTCTCTCCGGCGGCAGGCGAAATTACGCCACCGATAGGAACCGCCGCTACAAGCGTGGGTAGCGCGCCCGTTGCCGGGAATGTTACTTTGAATACAAGGTCTGCGCCGTCATTGCTTACCCACGTTGCGGGGGCAATGCCGCCTACCGTAAACCCGGCGATAGCCGCCGTATCCGCAAAGCCGCCGCCGAATGTATAGCCGGTCCACGCCGTTAAGGTGATCGTAGCGGTATAAGCTGTACCGGGCGCGAATGTGGAGGGCGCCCCGTCCCAGGAGAGCGCGGATGTAAAGGTCGCGTCGTAGTTGATATCCGTTGAGGGGGTCTCTCCGGCGGCAGGCGAGGTTACGCCGCCGATAGGGGCCGCCGTTATAAGGGTTTTAGATACGGCGGTAAACTCCACGGAATAACCGGTGGTCGATTCATAAGTTGCAGTCATTCCGTTTATGGTAACGGTTATCGGGTCCGCAATAGAATAGCCGGTTTTCGTAGTGAATTTTACATCGGCGATATATTTTTGCCCGCCTACAAACCTGCTGCCGGGCGTCATGTATCCGCCTGCACCGCTGTTTAGCGTTTCGTCCCACCATTGAACGGCAGCCGAATACTTGCTGGAATCAACGGCAGGTATGATAACCCCCGGAGAGCCGGAAATATTAAAGGAGCCGTCCACGGGCGCGATGACCGATATGGAAACAGCGGTAAGCGGCGTTATAACGCCCGTATTCTTATACACCGCCACGGTTTGGGGTGGGGTTATAATGCGGTAATACTCGTTTCCGGCGACGCTGACTTTTACGTCGCCCTGAGCGGCCACGCTCGTCAAGGTTAGCCTGTAAGTATTGCCTTCGATTAGTGACAAACCGCCTTTTACGGCTTCGCCCGTGTCATTTTCTATCGTGATGTCGGCGGCCGTCAATCCGGTCGGATGGCCGCTGAATGTCAGGCTGATGCCTGTAGAATTGATTGTGTCCGGCGCACCATCCATCTGTTCCGCCGTAAACGTTAAAACGGGCCTTTCATCGGTAACACCCAGATTAAGGAATGTTACCGGTAATTCGTCAAGGCTTGTTTGCAATGGATAGAGGCTGGACCAGACGTAGTCGTCGCCTAACTGGCCGGAAGTGTTGTTCCCCCAGCAATATACCATGTTGTTATTTCTTATTACGGCGGAGTGTTCCAGCCCCCCCGCGATGGCGGTCACGCCGGTCAACGGCGAGTCGGCGTTTCTTTTGACCTGCTCGGCATAATACCGCTGTGTGGTGGTACCGTTGCCCACCTGCCCGTTGTCGTTGCGGCCCCAGGCCCAGGCCGTGCCGTCGTCTTTCAGCGCCAGGGAGTGATAAGTGCCCGCCGTAATGGCGGTAATGCCGGTCAACGGATCTAAGCTGTCGATTCTTACAGCCTGCATGGGGAATGGCCTTCTTACATAGGAGGAGTCTACGGGTTTGGCGGCTCCCAGTTGGTGGTAGGTATTATCCCCCCAGGACCAGACCGTGCCGTCCCCTTTCAATGCCATGGCGTGCTCGTAGCCCGCCGCGATGGCGATAACACCGGTCAATGGCGTGACCGCGTTCTCGTTCATCACCTGCACAGGATAACTCCGCGACGCATATGCTTGGGTGCCGTCGCCCAGTTGACCGCGGTTATTATACCCCCAGGACCAGACCGTACCGTCATTTTTCAGGGCCAGGGAGTATTCCCTGCCCGCCGCAATGGCAATCACATCGTTTAATGGACTGTCATCCGCGTTCATTACCTGCACCGGGTTATACCGTGCGCTGCCGGTGCCGTCACCCAGTTGGCCGCGGTTATTGTACCCCCAGGCCCAAACCGTGCCGTCCTCTTTCAGCGCCAGGGAGTGAGAATAGCCTGCCGAAACGGCAACCACATCTTTCAATGGGCTGTCGTCCGCGTTTTTCACCTGCACCGGGTTATTCCGCTGTGTGGTGGTGCCGTCGCCCAACCTGCCATAATTATTCCCCCAAGCCCAGACCGTGCCGTCCCCTTTCAGCGCCAGGGAGTGAGAATAGCCCGCAGAGACGTCCGTCACGCCGGTAAAAGGCGTGTCGTCCGCGTTCACCACTACCACGGGTGTAAAACGCCGTGTGGTAGTACCATCGCCCAATTGGCCATAGGTGTTGCTCCCCCAAGTCCAAACCACGCCTCCGGTTTGCAAAACCAGGGTATGATCCTCTCCCGCCGCAATGACGTCTAAACCGGGCGAAAGCTCTACCTGGACAGGGTTCCCTTTATGGGTATAGCGGGCGCTGATGCCTAATTTGCCATTTTTATTGTATCCCCAGGCCCAGACCGCGCCGTCATTTTTCAGCGCCAGGGAAAAATAATAACCCGCGGTAATAGCGGTAACGCCCTCCAATGGCGTACCGTCCTCGTTCATCACCCGCACGGGGTTATTACGCTGTATGTAAGTACCGTCGCCCAACTCGTTTATATAGTTATGTCCCCAGGCCCAGACCCCGCCGTCTTCTTTCAGGGCCAGGGAGTGTTCATCCCCCGCCGCGATGGCGGCCACGCCGGTCAATGGCGTGCTGTCCGCGTTCATCACCTGCACGGGGTTATATCTCTTTACAGTGTCGCCGTTACCTAACTTGCCGTTAGCGCCGCTCCCCCATGCCCAAACCGTGCCGTCGTCCTTCAACGCCAGGGAATGAGCGTTCACCAGCCTGTTTTTGCTGGCCGCAATGGCGGTTACGCCGGTAAGTGGCGTGTCGTTTGTTATCATCACCTGCACGGGATTGCTACGGTTTGTTGTGGTACCGTCACCCAACTGGCTGGAATCATTGCGCCCCCAAGCCCAGACTGTGCCGTCCCCTTTCAGTGCCAAGGAATAACGCTCTCCCGCCGCGATGGCGGCCACGCCGCTCAATGGCGTGCTGTCCGCGTTCTCAACCTGTACGGGGTTAATGCGCTGTGTGGTGGTGCCGTCGCCTAATTGGCCGTTACTATTGTTTCCCCAACCCAGAACCGTGCCGTCCTCCTTCAACGCCAATGAGAAGTATCCGCCCGCCTCTATGGCTTTCACATCTGCCAAGCCCGAAACCTGCACGGGGTTATGGCGCTGTGTGGTGGTGCCGTCGCCCAACTGACCGTAGTCATTGAATCCCCAAGCCCAGACCGTGCCGTCTTCCTTCAGCGCCAGGGAGTGCCCGTCGCCCGTGGAAACGGCGATCACACCGCTTAATGGAGTGCCGTCCGCATTCTTTACCTGCACGGGATTATTCCGGTCTGTGGTGGTGCCGTCGCCCAACTGGCCGTCTTCATTGTTGCCCCAGGCCCAGACCGTGCCGTCCTCTTTAAGCGCCACAACGTGGTCTCTGCACGCCGCTATCATGGGCGCCGTAATGAAATCCGCCGCGCTTGCCGGAATAGAGAACACCGGCACAAGGGTCAGCGCCATGCAGAGCGTGAGCAGCAGCGCGATGGATCGGCTGCGTATGGACGCCCTGACGGGCGCGGGGTTTACCTTCCTGTGTTTGCGTTCTCCATGAAATGACAATAGTTTCATTTGCGTTTCCTCCTGTAAATTTTAGCGTTTTGATTCGCGGATTGCCGCGCCGCCGGGGTCGCCGGAATAAATCCGGGTTGTCGCCGCCGTTTAGTCGGGGCACAGGGATACGAGTTTGCTGACGAGGTAATCCACGCTTAAATCGTAAAACAGATAATCGCTGATTTTTCCCGCTTTTACGGCCTCGATGCAAACGGCCACGCTATCCTCATCGTTTTCGGGACAAATCAATATGATCTTGCAGCCGGGGCTCGCTTCCTGTATCTCCCCGCACACGTTAAGGGCGTTCCGCGCCGGATGGCCCCTGCTTTCGGGGATTTCCACAAGCGCGATTTTCGGCTGCCGCGCTTTCGCCATACCTTTTGCCTCATTGAACTCATACAAGCCGAAAGCGTCCATATCGGTGCGTTTCTTGATCGCTTCAATCAGCAGCCCGGCGATCACCTTGCGGCACAGCACCAGCATGACAATATTTTTGTCCACAACCATTGTTCACCTCTTATCCAGCGTTATGTTATGTCGTTGTTAATCGTAGAGAGCTCATGGATGCAATATCGGGACGCCGGTCAGTTTGGCGCCCAGTAGCGGCTATAGAGATATTCGTCCTTTTCAATAAAACTGCCGTTTTCCTCATATAAAATGACCACGGTTTCACCTTCTGGCGCGCCCCAGGTGAGCGCCAGTACGAGCCCGCCGTCCAACCGCGCTAAAAACAGAGGCTCGAACGCGCCGGGTTCGTCTCCCATATCGATCCGCCAGGTACACCACTCGTCATATTCCGCCGGTTTGTCCCAAAACAGCGTGTCCGGCCCGTCCAGATAGACGATGCTGAACAGCATATCGTCGTCCTCGCGCTCAAACAGGAACAGCCCGATTTGCCCGCCTTCCGCCGTGACGGACAGCAGCTCGCTCCACTTGACCCCGCGTCCTTTGACGGTATAAATATAATCCTCTGTTTTAAGGCCCATTCCCTGATACCGCATCGTCAGTTCATCTTTTTCGGGCGCGGGCGAATTGAGCGTGATCAGCGCGTCGGTAAACTGTCCCTCTGAGGTCAGGATATATGTTTTATCCGGCCGAAAACGTCCGTCAACCGCGTTGAACACAAAGCCCGACAGATTGTCGAAATTGTATGCCGCGTCACGGTAATCGTTTTGCTCGGTCCCGTCCTGCCATCCGCTGTAGCTGACAGGCACAAGCTCGCCATACGGCCCGACAGCCAGCGTAAACTGGTTCGGGTCGGCGTCAAAGGATGGGCCGTCGCCGGTATCGTAACATTTGAGAAGCAAACGGCCGCCGTTTTCGTCAGCGAACCCGAAAGCCATCGAAAAACCGTCCGGGCTCGATCTGTCGCCTGATAAGCAGTCATCCCACGCTCCACGAAAATCCGTCTCAAACGTATCTGCATCAAACGGAAACCACCGGGCTTCTTTACCCCTGTTATCACCGTCAGAATACGGATATGAAATAATCTCGCACTTACCGCCTTCAAATAGCAGCCAGTTGATCGTCGTATCATCCGCTCCGTTTGAACCCGTAAAAATCCCGTTTGTTTTCAAATCCATCATTCCGCGATACGGAAAGGCAAAAGCATAGATTTCGCCATCATAATAATGAAAGACCAACCTGTCGCCGTGGGGAAACGTCTCGATCACCGCTTCCGGCGTCCCGTCATCGTCCATATCAACCACCGTAAATTGCGCGGCTTGCCAGTCATGATCTTTTAACAGCTCGTTAAAAAATGTGTACCCGTTTTCAAATCCATGTTTTTCATTGCTTTTCAAAATTTCCAAAAAAACATCCAAAACCGGTCGGGAGGCGGATATGCCGTCGGACTGCCCGTCATCCGTTTGAGGGCCGGCAGTGGAAACGGCTTCGCTCGGCGCGTCGCCCGAAGGGGACGCTTCCGGTAAGGCTTTTTCCGTCACCGTCCCGCAGCCCGGCAGAAGCAGGCACAGAACCACACATATAAACAGTTTTTTCATCGTTCGCCCTCCTATGCCGATAGTTCACTGCTCACAATCATATTCATCAACCGTTCTTACCCAACCGATTCATCCGCATATGGGGCGTAATACCACCAGATATCGTCCATCACAGAATACACATAGATGTCCCCCGTATCTGATACGGCGAAGAATTGCTCATTAACGAAATGCTCGTCGTGATCGGTTCCCAGGATTACGACACGGCAGACGCCCGCGCCCATATCTGTCAGGTCAACGGTATCTCCTGTGACTAAGGCCGACATATGCTGTTCGTATACCATTTCATAGGCAAAAGGGACATTGGAAAGAAGGTAATCCACCAATTCATCGCCATCATACCATGTATGCGGCTCATAGTTATCGGACCAGGCCGGCCAAAACGGATAGGTCATTACCGGCGAATTGTCCTCGGCATATTGCAGGGGGTCGCCGTCGGCCAGATACAGCGTTAATTCGTCATAGCCGGATGTAAAAAAGTATTCTCCGCTCAATTCAGGCGGCGTGCTGAAATCGGGGTCTTCCCATTCGTCCCAAAGCTCAAATGCAATAACCGGCTTGCCCCCGGTAAGCGTGACAGTATATTTCCCTTTATAAAACTTCCAGCAATCGCCATTGAAAAGCAAGCCCTTTGTCATAAAAACCTGGCCGTCTTCCAAGAGCGTGAGGCGAATACAGCTTATGTCGTCGTCGCCATACGCGGGGCCGATTTCATAAATCCAATCGCAGTCGAAAACGAACGTCAAGCGGCAGAGAGTCCGCACGTCATAACATAAACCGTCCCTGTCCGCGGCGTAGATGGTCATTTCGCCAATACCCTCGCCGTCCGGTTCATATAGCAGGGAAACGATTTCCGTGAGCCAGGGGAGCTTGCCCCAAGAATGGTATTCCCATCCGCCCAGGTCTTGCCGGGGGTAAGGAAAAACCGGGCAGTATTCCAGCGTCCCGTCCTCCAGCAAAAGTATCATCGTGAGATCGTCAAAACCATAGGAAAAACCATTCAAGGCTTCTATCAAACCTATGCAGACGTCTTTGATTCTTTTGCCTGAAGAACTTTTCATTTCATAAGGGTCTTCCCGCAGGAAACTGGCGTTTCCGATTTCCATAGCGTTGTAAATATTGTAAATATCATAGAGTTTGTCCCACTTTTTCAAATCAAAAGTCAGTTCGGCTTTACCGTCCTCAATGCGTACCTCGACAAGCCCCTCCGCGTCGCTGCGGATGGTAACGCCGCCGTTTTGCCCTGTGGTTTCGGGCGCGGCGGTATCAGGGGCCGGCGTATCCGCCGCAGCGGGTTCGCTCGGATCGGGAGTCCCGGTTTCATGGGTTTTTCCAGCGCAGCCGGCCAGCGCCGTCAGTAACAAAGCTATTATTATCAATGCAATCGTTTTTTTCATATACAACCTCCCGGGTTGGTTGGTTCTGTTACACTTTCCCGCCGCTTGACCTGCCGCTGCTTGAAGAACTGGAACCGCCGCCGCCACCGCTTTTGGACGACGATGAAGTATTACGCTCGATTTCTACGCGGGTAGTCGTGCGGTAGAGGTATTTATCGGTTTGCCCGGTAAGTTTGAAGCCGCCCTGCGGTATATAATTATCGGCGGCACGGGCGATCTTTACCGTTTTCAGCTTGCGTTTCCAGCTTGAGCAGACGATCCACGCGATCAGCATAGGCACCGGG
>Ga0082212_10004023_pt1 | contig 20597 bp, 14 predicted proteins | sample TergutNt197P3_FD_71548 | JGI IMG/M metagenome (GOLD analysis project Ga0082212, IMG submission 71548) | Neocapritermes taracua P3 segment gut microbial communities from Petit-Saut dam, French Guiana - Nt197 P3 | ecosystem: Host-associated > Arthropoda: Insects > Digestive system > Gut ... | reverse complement strand
CCGGCGGCTATCTTATTCGCCAGAATTTCCGGAAGAACCTGAACCCTGTTCATGGTAACTGGTGAATATCTTTAAGGTAGTTTTCAATTTCCGGAAGCGTCGCTTCCCATTGTTCGGAATCGTTCAGACGCTTGATGGCGTATCTTTCGCTGGCAAGCTCATTATCTCCGATAATCATTACGTGCTTCGCTCCAAGTTTATTCGCCAGACGCATACGGCTTTTCAAACTTCCTTCGCCGAAGTCGATATGACAGTAATGCCCATCGCGCCGCAGATGGCGGGCGATTTCGAGCGCCTTATGAAAAGCCGCTTCTCCCATCCACGCCAGAAAGAGTTCGGGCCCGCGCCTGTCCGTCTGCCCGCGCGTTTCCGAAAGAATCATCGCCAGCCGGTCAAGGCCGACGGCAAATCCTATAGCCGGCGCGGCAGGGCCGCCCAGAATCTCCGAAAGCCCGTCATAGCGTCCGCCGCCCGCCAGCGCGTTTTGCGATCCGAGTTCGCCGCTGACGATTTCAAACGCGGTACGGGTATAATAATCAAGTCCGCGCACCAGACGGGGAACGATTTCGTACTCAATGCCGGCATCGTCGAGATATCCGCGAAGGCCGGTAAAATGCTTCCCGCAATCTTCGCACAAATGTTCGGTAATCATAGGCAGGCCGCCGATCAGAGGTTGGCAGCTTTCGACCTTGCAGTCGAGTACGCGAAGGCTGTTGGAAACAGCGCGCCGACGGCAGTCTTCGCAAAAACCGCCGTGGTTTTTCTGTAATTCGCTGCGTAATAACTCCACATATTTCGGGCGGCATACGCCGCAACCGACTGAATTGATAAGCAAACTCGATTTTACGCCGAGAGTTTTCAGCATTGAGATCGCCATTTCAATGATTTCGGCGTCCACCGCCGGATGTTCCGAGCCGATCGCCTCCGCGCCTGCCTGAAAGAACTGACGCCAGCGGCCCTTCTGTTTTTTTTCGTGACGAAACATCGGACCAAGGTAATAAAGCTTGCGCAGGCCGCCTTCCCTGTACATCGTATTTTGTATATAGGCGCGCATTACGGAGGCGGTCGCTTCGGGCCGCAGCGTTACGGAGCGGTCGCTCTGGTCGCGGAACGTATACATTTCCTTGCCGACGATGTCGGTGTCGCCGCCGATTCCGCGCGCGAAAAGTTCGGTCGGTTCGATAACAGGAGTTCTGATTTCGTAAAATCCGTATCGCTCAAAAACTCTGCGTGTTCCAGCTTCAATAAACTGCCACAGTGCCGTATCCTCCGGAAGCAGGTCGCGCGTTCCCGGAAGATTTCCCATTGTAAAGTCACTCATATTTATCTTTCAAAAATCCGGGCCAGCTCAATCTCGAAATAGATCATGCGGGATCCGTCGTCAAGGCGATATATTTTTGGAATGTAGAACATCGAGCCGGACAGAAAGTCTTTGGCGTTTTCCTTCTCCGGCAGATGCAGATAGAGAAAACCGCCCGCCTTGCCGCGCGCCTCGACGATCTTTTTCATCAGGAATTTTTTGTCGAAATCTTCGAGCATATCGCGGTCAAGCTCGTTCTGCGACAAGCGTGGTATGCGCTGTGTGCGCCACGTTTTATCCCGCTGCGACAGCCGCCATGTCACTTCGTTGGGCGACATCGTTTTAATACGGACATCCGGGCGGTCTTTGTGAGTCAATTCGATATCAATTCCGGAAACTTCGACGCGAAAATCGTTGTCGTTAAAAATAACCACCGCGAACGGCATAATCCCTCGTGTTATCATATCTTTTTTGTCGAAGGCGCGCGCGGCGAGTTCATCCGTATATAAAGGCTCGATGGCGATGGTAACGCCCTCGCTGGTCAGAAACGCCGGGTAGCTTTCAGGCGGACCCGGTTCCCAGGCGGGCGCTTTATACCTGGCAAGGCCGGTAGCCGTAATGGCGATTACAACAGCGAAAACATAAAAAGATATTTTTTTCATGCGGCGTCCTTTTATTATTCAGAGCAGGAACATGAGCAGTATAACACCGTAACATTTAGAGATGTCATAAATTGAATACCTGGTTCATATATTTCCTTGCGCGCCTTGTCATTGTTTTTTTTCGCGTCATTCCCAGATTCGCTGGGGTGGCGGTTGTCAGACTGCTGGCGACGATCTTTTATTGCCTGGACGCGCGTCACAGGCATATCGCCGACGTAAATCTTCGCATCGCGTTCCCCGAAATGCCGCGCAGGCGGCGGAAAACCATAGCTCGCCGGAGTTTTCAGAACGCGGGAATGAATCTGCTCGAAATCAGCCGCCTAGGATATCTGACGCCGGAGAATATTTCCAGGCTGGCTGATTACGACAAAACGGCCGGGCTGGATAATTACAGAGCGGCATTGAGCCGCGGCAAAGGAATACTTTATCTGACAGGGCATTTCAGCTCGTGGGAGCTTCTGCCGACGGTGCACGCCCTTCACGGCTATCCGCTTGGTTTTACCACGCGCCCGCTCGACAACGCGCGTCTGGAGAAATATCTGCGCCGGGTGCGCGAATCCAAAGGCAACACCGTCATTTATAAAAAAAATTCCGCGCGCCGTATTCTTAAAGAATTAAAAGCCGGGCGTACGGCGGGCGTCCTTATGGATCAAAACGTCAATCCGGCGGAAGGAATTTTCGTGAATTTTTTCGGGATTCCGGCCGCGACTTCAACCGGGGTTGCGCTTCTTGCGTTGCGCACCGGCGCGCCGGTACTTACAGGCTATCTGACGCCGCTCGACGGCGGGCGCTACACTTTCAAATTTTTACCGCCGATCGACATGGCGCGCACCGGCGATACGGCCGAAGATCTGCGCGTCAACACGCAGCGTCTTAACGATGTGCTGGAGAGCGTGATAAGGGAACAGCCTGAATCATGGCTCTGGGGGCACAAACGCTGGAAAAACCGCCCGCCGGAAGACCCGCGCGATATTTACAGTCTTTCGCCGCGGGAACTTGATGAATTTCTTAGCGCCAGATAATAATGAAGCGCCGCCAACCGCCGGGAACCTGCTTTGCCTTCGAATTTCTTCGCCCCGTTTGCCGATTCCCGACGGCGGCGGCGTTTTTTATTTTGCACAGAACATGCCAATTGCCGTCCGATCGCAAATATTTCCTGTATAACGTTGATATTATTGATATTACGCTTTTACATCCGCGGCGCGCGCTCACGTATTCGCGCCGGAAAGTAAGCTCACTAATTTAAGAAAAATGCGTAAGTGCGCTCACTTTTTACATTCTTTAGAAACGTTATATTTGAAATTTGCGGCTGGTCATGTAAAATTCCGGTTGCTTCTTTTTCGGGAGTGGGCATTTGCCCACTTTTTTTTTAGCCCGGATATTTTACGAAGTCAGGAGAACAACCGTGTCGGACGGGAACGATCGACAGTCTTTGAAAATCCGTATTACGGAACTGGCGGAAAAAACAGCCTCTTCCATGAAGATGGAAGTCGTTCTGGTTGAGATAAGGAACGAAGGCGGGCGCGTAATAGTTCGCATTTACATTGATAAACCTAAGGGAATCGCTCTGGAAGATTGCGAACAGTTCAGCAGGCGCTTTTCCACGACAATGGATGTGGAGGATTTTGTTCATTCCGCCTATGTTTTGGAAGTATCGTCGCCGGGCGTAAACCGTCCGCTTGTCAAGGAAGCGGATTTTCAGAAATTTTCGGGAGAAAACGCGCGGGTTCGGACGCGCCGGCCCATTGACGGCCAGAGAAATTTTAAGGGCAGAATTGTTAACGTAACCGAAGGCAGTGTGACATTTGAATCCGCGCCGGATAAGCTGATTGTTATCGCCGTCGAGGACATTGAAAAAGCCAATCTGATTGCTGATTTAAACATAGGGAAACACTGAGTTATGTCGAATATTACCGGGCAGATGATCGAACAGATCAGCAAGGAAAAAAACATCGATTCGCAAGTCATTATTTCCGCGTTGGAAGACGCGATGGTGGCGGCGGCCAGAAAATTCTACAAAACCGGAGAGGACCTGCAGGCGCGGTTTGATCATAAAACTGGACAGGTTGAGATTTTCGCCGTCCTGAAAGTCGTCGAAACCGTTGAGAGCCCCAGCCTGGAGATTTCCATAGAGGACGCCCGCGAGTACGACGACACCATAGAAATCGACGATACGGTTGAAATGCCCAAGGCCACCGATGTTTTGGGGCGGATTGCCGCGCAGACCGCAAAGCAGGTGATTCTCCAGAAAGTCCGGGAGGCCGAAAGACAGAACGTATTTAACGAATACTCCGGAAAAATCGGGGAAATGGTTAACGGCGTCGTCAAGCGCTTCGAAGGGCCGGATCTCATTGTGGACATCGGCAAAATTGAAGCTTCGCTGCCTCTGAAAGAGCAGTCCCGCGTCGAATCTTACAAACAGGGTGATCGCGTCCGGGCAGTCATTACACGGGTGCTGGAAATCGCGAAAGGCCCCCAGGTAATTCTGTCACGCATTGACCCTCAGTTGCTCATACGTCTGTTTGAAATGGAAATCCCCGAGATATATGACGGAACCATCGTAGTTAAAAGCGCGGTTCACGAACCCGGCGACCGCGCCAAAATCGCCGTCGCGTCGATGGATCGCGATGTGGACCCCGTAGGCGCATGCGTCGGGATGAAGGGTTCGCGCATCAACAACATAATCCGCGAGCTTCGCGGCGAAAAAATCGATATTGTGCAGTGGTCGGAAGATCCGGCGCAGTACGCGGCCAACGCTTTGAATCCGGCAAGGGTTTCCAGAGTGCTTATCCTTGATCCCGTCGAAAAACAGATGGAAGTCGTCGTGGAAGAAAAACAGCAGTCCCTTGCAATCGGGAAAAAGGGACAAAACGTGCGTCTTGCTTCCAAACTCATCGGTTGGCAGATTGATGTCAAGAGCGATGAACAGAAAAAACAGGAAGTCATGCTTGCGATGGAATCGCTGACATCTTCTTTTACGGCGCTTTCGGAAATGGAAGGCATCGGCGGCGAAATTATTGAAAAACTGCGCGAAAGCGGCATTGAAACCGTTGAACGCATTCTGGAGCTTGGCGAGGAAAATCTCCGGAACATTCCCGATTTAAGCGATGAAACCGCGGGTGAAATAATGGCGGCCGCCCGCGACCTGTTCGAGGAAGTTGAAATTGAAGTGCCGGAAGGCGTGGAACTGCCGACCGCCATCGCTGGAACGGAAACCGACCCGGCTGAAAATAACGATGCCGCCGCCGAAACGGGAACGGACGAAGCTGCGGATGCCGTCCTGGAAAATTCAGAAACATCCTGATATATAAGCGGTTGTAAAATGTGGGCTCCGGTTTTATACTTGTAAGTTTGACTTGAGGTCTTTGCGTAAATGGATAAAATAACCGTCGCGGAACTGGCGGAAGAATGTTCCGTAGAGAGCAAGGTAATTCTCGCGGAAGCTAAACGTTTGGGGTTGTACGTATTTTCGCCAACCGCAACGATGGACGCCGGTTTTGCCGATACGATCCGAAAAAAGATCATTTCGCAGAAAGAAGCGGAAGAAGCCAAAAAAACCGCCGCCGCCGAAAAGAAGACCAAAAAACCTGTCGCGAACAAAACCGCGAAAGCGTCCGCGCCGGCAGCGGAAGCACAGGCGCCCGCCGTTAAAAAAGATGAACCCGCGCAGGAAAAACAGAAAAAACCGGACTTAAAAATCCGGGTGCGCAAAAAGACCGTAAAACCTGAAGAAGCCCCGGTTGAAGCCTCTGCGGAAGAAACTCCCCTTGCGGAAACAATCCAGGCGGAGTTTCCCGAGACGGCAGCGTCTGCGGAAACCTTGCCGCCTGCAGAAACTTCGGCGGAAGAAACCCGGGTAGAATCAAGCCCCGCACAGACGCCGGAAACGGCCGGTACGCCGTCGGTGGAAATGCCGCCGCACGCGGAAAAAACCTCACAACCTGCGGTTCTTCATGAACAAAAAGTTCCCGCCGGGGAAATAAGGCCGAAGGAACCCGCCGGAGACAGAAAAACGGCAACTATTGTTGTGCCAAAAAAGAAAGCGGCGACAGTTTTGGTAAGAACCACAACAGAAGCGGTAACTCCGATTCCTCCTCCGCGAGTAATCAAAGATCTACAGAAACCGGTTGCGATGCGGCCATCATGGCAGACACGGCCCGGAACTCCCAGCGGCTCGAAATTCGTCCGAAAACAAAAAGGCGGAAAACCGGAACAGCCCGTACGCGGACCAAAAATGGAATTCCCGCGGCCTCCGGCAAATCCGGAGGATTTCAAACCTATAGAAATCACGGAAGGCGTTACTATCAAGGAACTGGCCGAGAAGATGGGTATCCGGTCAAAGTTCATCATTCAGAAACTCATGTCAAAGGGGATTCTCGCATCTATCAACCAGGTGCTTGACATTGAGGCGGCAAGCGGCGCATGCGCCGAATTCGGCTTCCGCGCATCCGTAATAAGTTTTGAACAGGAAGCGGAATCTAAACAGGAAACGCCCGACAAGCCGGAAGATTACGTAAACCGGCCTCCCGTCGTCACCATAATGGGGCATGTCGATCACGGTAAAACATCACTGCTTGACACGATACGAAAAACCAACGTCACGGCGACCGAACATGGCGGCATTACGCAGCACATAGGCGCTTATCAGGTGGAGATTCAGGTGGAAGGCAAGGAGCGAAGCATTGTTTTCCTTGATACTCCCGGACACGAAGCATTTACGATGATGCGCGCGCGCGGCGCGCAGGCGACCGACATTGTCGTACTGGTTGTCGCCGCAGACGACGGCGTGATGCCTCAGACGATAGAAGCCATACACCACGCCAAAGCCGCCAATGTACCTATTCTTGTAGCCATCAACAAGATCGACAAACCGGGCGCACAGATTGACCGCGTCAAACAGGCGCTGGCCGATCAGGGGCTTCTGGCTGAAGACTGGGGCGGAGACACTGTAATGGTTGAGGTTTCCGCGAAGCAAAGGCTCAATATTCCAGAGCTTCTGGAAATGATCGTTCTGGTTGCCGACATGAAGGATATCAAGGCCAATCCCAGGCGTCTGGCTTCCGGAGTGGTGCTTGAGGCGAAAGTTGACCGCGGGCGCGGTTGTGTCGCCACGGTGCTTGTGCAAACCGGCACGCTGCGCCAGAGCGATTCTTTTGTCGCCGGCGCGATTCACGGGCGTGTCCGCGCGCTGGTCAACGACAGGGGGCTGATTATAGAGTCCGCGGGGCCTTCGATTCCGGTGGAAATTCTGGGATTGCAGGATCTGCCGAGGGCGGGCGATATCTTCCAGGTTTTTGAAGACGCGACAAAAGCGCGGCAGGTCGCCGAGTTCCGCAAATCTAAAGAACGCGAGGCCGCGTTGCAGAAGACGTCCCGCCTGTCTTTGCAGGAACTTTACGATCAAATGCGCGAAGGCACAGTCAAGGAACTTCCGCTGATTGTTAAGGCCGACGTACAGGGCTCGGTGGAAGTCGTCACCGAAATGCTCAACAGGCTGAGCACGGAAAAGGTAAAGGTAAAGATTTTGCACAGCGGCGCGGGCGCCGTTACCGAAACAGACGTGCTGCTGGCATCCGCTTCCAACGCCATTGTTATCGGATTTAACGTTCGTCCGGAACGCAAAGCCCAGGATCTGGCCGATTCGGAAGGGGTTGAAATCCGTCTCTACACGGTAATCTACAACCTGACGAATGAAATAAAGGCCGCCATGATCGGTATGTTGGAAAAGATGAGCCAGGAAAAATACCTCGGCCGGGCGGAAGTCAGAGACACCTTCCGGACGCCGAAATTTGGCGTCATCGCAGGATGTTACATTCAGGACGGGTTTATTCGCCGAAATTCCGAGGCGCGCCTCTTGCGCGACAACGCGGTTATTCACGAAGGAAAAATTTCATCTCTGCGGCGCTTCAAGGACGACGTGACGGAAGTTAAATCCGGATTCGAATGCGGAATCGGGTTCGAGCATTTCGATGACATAAAGGTGAACGACATAATCGAGGCGTATATAACCGAGAAAGTTCCACAAACCACTTTGTAATTCTGTATGCAGCCTTCACGCAGACCTCAACGACTTGCGCTTCAGATTCAGCGGGAAATCAGCCTGATGCTTTCCCGCGGCTTGAAAGGCCACGACATCGGTTTTGTCACCGTCACCGGCGTTCGTATGTCCGCCGATCTGAAATACGCCCGCGTATTTGTTTCGCTGATGGGATCCGAAGACGAAAAAAAGGAAAGTTTTGAGGCATTGCGCGACGCGGCCGGCCGGGTGCGCCACGAACTGGGTTCGCGCATACGTACTCGTTTTTTGCCGGAAATAGATTTTGTGATCGATACATCGCGTGAATATGGCGATCATATCGACAGTCTGCTAGCCGAAATCCACAGGCAGGAGGAAGAATAGTTTTGGACGGCATGTTGATTATCGACAAGCCCGCCGGCTGGACTTCCCATGACGTTGTGGCGAAAATCCGCGGGATTACGCGCATAAAAAAGATCGGCCATACGGGAACGCTCGATCCTTTCGCCACAGGCACGCTGCCGCTGGTGGTGGGGCGCGCTACGCGGTTAACCGGTTATTTTCAGGCATCGGACAAGGTTTATCGCGGCGTTATGCGCTTCGGATTCGCCACAAACACCTATGATGTTGAGGGCGAACCTCTGGGCGACGACACGAATCCTGACCTGGACGTGGCCCGCCTGGAAGAAATTTTCGCCAGATGGCATGGGACGGTCCAGCAAACCCTGCCGCCGTATTCCGCCAAAAAAGTGCAAGGAAAGCCTTTGTACGCCTACGCGCGCAAAGGCATCGAAACAGCTCCGGTAGTCAAGGAAATTACGATAAAATCATTGAAGCTTCTCGGTGTGAATCACAGTTCCGTGGAATTTGAACTAGCCTGCGCCGCCGGCGCGTACGCCCGCGGACTGGCGCACGACATCGGCCGGGAATACGGCTGCGGCGCTCATCTGGAACAACTCCGGAGAATCCAGTGCGGAGATTTCTCCATAGAAGAAGCCACGCCGCTGACCACGCCGGACGACGCGCAAAGTTTTTATTCCGCCGAATTTTTCTTCAGCCGCATGATTCCCATGAACAGCCTGCTTCCGGAGATTCCCTCAATCGTGGTATCCGACGGCGACAGGCAAAAACTGCTGCACGGAAACGATGTAAATATTCTAAGCGCAGACTGGCAGGCGGAAAACTACCGTCTGCTGGACACCGACGGGGGGCTCGTGGCCATCGCGCGGAAAATCCAGGTTTTTGAGCCGCTCGCCGCTCAACCGGTTCGCTGGCTCAGGATACATCCGACAATCACGTTCGGATAAAAATAATTTATACCCGCCGACGATATCGACAAAGAATCTGCATTTTACGCATGACTCGGATTTATCGGCAGGCATACTCTGTGGTATAATTTATTTAATTTGCGCCTGTAGCTCAGGTGGATAGAGCAACAGTTTCCTAAACTGTGGGCCGCAGGTTCGAGTCCTGCCAGGCGCACCACAACACAGTCCGAAGCAATCCGTGTATGTGTCGGCAGATATTATTCCGGAAAAGTATGCGACAGACGCCCTGCATATTGCTGCGGCCACGGTTGCCGGACTGGATTTCATTGTGAGCTTGAATTTCCGGCATATTGTAAAGCATAAAACCATCATTGAGACGGAAATTGTCAATGCCCGCGAAGGGTTCAGGCGGGTATTTATACATACTCCTGCGGAGGTGATAGATTATGAAGAAAACCATTGATGATTACATGAAAGATCCCGATCTTGCCAATGAACCGGCTGCGCTCAGGGAAATACATGCCGCCAGATTGATGATTCAAGACGAAATCAAAGGAATGACAACAGAAGAAAGAACTGCTTATTATCACGAAGCGGCGAGTCGGTTTCTTGTTAACGCTGGTTCTGTTACCACAAAAGCGTAGTCCAAGTGATTGTTTCAAGCGCGGGGTCATTTGTTATCAGTGTCAATTTATCTGTAAAAGCCTGCACGGATACGGATAGGATTTTTTGACCAAGTTCCTTGTGGCGCGGTCTTACAGCTTTGGCAAAGTCTGAAAAATGGGCGATTTACCGCGGCGGAAAAACGCGGTTAGGAACTATGAAAAAAAGGGCATGGAGTGGACATGCGATGGGTAGCGCGTTCACAGGCGACGCGAATAATGGGTGATTCGTACAATTCCACAGAAATAAGATAAACGCCCGACGAAAAGACAGAATTTCCATCATCACGCGCTGCGAGCGGATCGGCAAGTCGCCGTTATTGCGCGCTCTGGTTTGCGGGCGGACGGCTGTCCATCGCGGCGGCGGCTTATCGCGCAAGCACGAAGCAATACGCAACAGCCGCGCACCAAACACGCATCAACGACGCACCAGATACGCACCAAAATCACTTTCAACGAACCTAAGCCTACGGCGATAGGGATGGTGTCTTTGATATTTTATATATAAATAGTTATTTATCAATTAGATAGCATTTAGGACGAACCATCATACCGTCAATAATACCGTCGTTTTTCCGCCTTTGAACTATCGGTTGTAATTCGCCTTTTTATAGAGGTTTCCCGCCCGTTTTTCCGCCGATTGTTTTAATTATCCGCCCACATTTCGCACTGGCCTATGACGGTTGCGATAGCGTCCTCATAACCTTCCGGCGGATATTTGTACTTTTTCAGAAGTTTCCTGACCATGCGCCGCATACCGGCGCGGGCGGATTCTTTCTTCTGCCAGTCAATCGTGCGGTTTTTGCGGAGCATGTCGGTGAGTTCGCGGGTCATGGCGATCAACACTTCGTTCTGATAAAAATCTCTTACGGCTTCAGGATGGGTCAGCGCGTCATAAAAAGCCAGTTCCTCATCGGTCAGGCCAAGTGAAGCGCCCGCGGATTTTGCTTCCGCCATGTCTTTCGCTGTTTTCATCAGTTCCGAGATAACTTCCTCATTTGTAATCATTCCGTTTATGTACGCTTTCATAGCGCGGGAGAGCATCTCGGAAAACTTTTCGGCTTTTACAAGATTCGTCCGGCGATACAGCGACACTTGTTCGGCAAGCAGCTTTCGCAATATTTCGACGGCGATGTTCCTTTCCTTCATCTTGGAGATTTCTTCAAGAAATTTCGGGTCGAACAGCGAAAAGCCCGTATCAATATCAGAAAACAGGTTTATGACGCCTTCGCTTTTAATGCTCGCCTTTAGCAGTTCGTTGATACGAACATTGATTTCCTTCAGCGACAGCGTTTTCCCTTCGCCGGAAATACGGGTAAGAAGCGTCCGCACCGCTTCAAAATACGCGGCTTCAAACCGTTGTTCATTATTCAAAACAGAACGGCATAGCGACAACGCCTGACGTAAAAGCAGGGCTTCCTTTATGAACGTTTCTTTCAGATTTTGAATACCATATGGCGACTGTGGCGGTTCGGCGGCCAACTGATTGTCAAGCCAATTTGTGTCCGCGCTTTCATCCGATGAATCGGAACGCTTTCTCTCTACCGTCGATACAGCCGACAGGAAATTCGCGCCGCCGCTGATGATCTTCGCCCGCGTAAGATCTGACGCGGATTTTTTCATAAATCCGGAATAATCAAAACCGTGCATCAGGTCGCGGCAGACCTCAAGCTTTTCAACGAATTTCGGCAAGGCTGTTTTAGTAATGTCAGTATCGCCGTAATTCTGTTTATCGCGGCGGGTGTAGTCGTTCATCGCCTGTTTCAACGCGGCGGCGATGCCAACGTAATCCACAACCAACCCGCCTTCCTTGCGTATTACCGTATCGCCGATTTTGTGCGAAAAAACCCGGTTGACGCGGGCGATGGCCTGCATGAGGTTGTGATCCGCCATTGGTTTGTAAACATACATAGTGGCAAGGCTCGGTACGTCAAAGCCGGTCAGCCACATGTCAACCACGATGGCGATTTTCAGCGGGTCTTCGTTGTCTTTGAATTTTCTCGCCATTTCGTCACGGTGTCGTTTATTGCCGATAACGCCATGCCAGTCGTCGGGATCGTTATTGCTTTCGGTCATAACAACGCCGACCTTTTCCGTCCATTTCGGGCGCAATTCCATAATCCCGCGATAGACGCGCATGGCTATGGTGCGGGAGTAAGCGACAATCATCGCCTTGCCCGTAAGCTCATCCTGACGGTTATTCTCGTAATGCCCGATGATATCCTCGCACAGCGCGGCGATGGTCTGCTCCGCGCCGAGAATGCTTTCCATTTTGCCGAGTTCTTTCTTGCTTTTCTCAATTACGTGCGGTTCCGCGCTGTGCGCCATCAAATCATATTCGGCGTCGATGAGCCGCAGGATATCTTCATCAAGTTTCAGATGAATGACGCGGCTTTCGTAATAAATGGGACGCGTAGCGCCGTCCTCAACGGACTGCGTCATATCGTAAATGTCGATATAGTTTCCGAACGTTTCAGCCGTTGAGCGGTCTCTGGATGAAACCGGCGTGCCGGTAAATCCGATATATGCGGCGTTCGGCAGGCTTTCACGGATTATCAGGCCGAACGATTTCTGCACGCGCCCGGTTTTACTGATTTTTTCGTCGATAAACTGGCTTCTGTGCGCCTCGTCGGCCATGACCACGATATTGCGTCGGTCGGAAAGAAATCCGGATGTTTCTTCAAACTTCTGCGCCGTGGTGAAAATTATGCCGTTGGCCTGCCTGCCCGCGAGCAATTCTTTGAGATGAGCGCGGCTTTCAGCCTGTTCTGGCGTCTGGCGCAGAAAATCGGCGCATTTCGCGAATTGCCCGAAAAGCTGGTTGTCAAGATCGTTGCGGTCGGTCAGAACAACAACGGTCGGCGAATTAAGGGCGTGTTGCAAGAGGTGGACATAAAACACCATCGAAAGCGATTTGCCACTCCCCTGCGTGTGCCAGAAAACTCCGCCTTTCCCTTTTTTACCGGCGTCGCCGGTTTTGGTCGCCGTAACAGTGGATTCGACCGCTTTTTTCACGGCGAAATATTGATGATACGCGCCGAGTATTTTTTCATCGCCGGAAAAGCAGATGAAGTTTTTGATTATGTCCAGCAGACGCGCCTTGTCGAACATCCCCTCTATGAATGTGTCAAACTGTGCGTATTGCGTGTTTTCGTAGCTGCCGTCTTTGGTTTTCCATGCCATGAAGCGGTCTTCGCCGGCCGTGATAGTTCCCGCTTTTGAAACGGCAAGATCGCTCATTACGCAAAAAGCGTTGTAAATGAATAAAGACGGTATCGCGTGCATGTAATTACGAAGTTGCCGATAGGCTTCGCTCGCGTCCGTTTCCTCGCGGGACGGAGATTTCAATTCAAATACCACAACAGGCAGACCGTTAAGGAACACGACGACATCGGGGCGCTTTTCGCTGTTTTCGACAATCGTCCATTGGTTTGCGATAGTGAATGTGTTCCGTTCCGTGTTTTCATAATCCGCGAGATATACCAGAGCCGCCCGCTGTTCGCCTTTATCGTGGTAGTTCACCGACACGCCGTTCTGAAGGTAGTCCATAAACCGGGCGTTTTTCTGTATTACCGAACCGCCTTCAAAATTACGCAGTTTGTATATCGCTTCCGAAATCGCGGCTTCCGGCAAATCGGGATTGATTCGCCGCAGGGCAGAGAGTAACTCGTCCGTGAAGAGCGGGTCGGCGTAATCCCGCGAAACATCCGGGCCATACACATGTGCGTAACCTAAAACATCGCGGAAAATCTCAATCACCGCGTTTTCATAATTGGCTTCGGTGAATGCCATACGAAAACCTCATCTTATAAATATATAAAAATACATGTACGCGGTAAATCATCATTTGATATCCTCAAAAGGTATACCTGTTACAGCAGATTCATGTTTTAGAAAACACGTATGAAAATAATTTTGAATTTTTTGATGAATATTTTTAACGGTTATTCCGAAAATTAAATTAATTAATGTTACCATTATAAAAATAGATAAACCGCTAAATAAACTGTATTCAACATACGGATAATTTGACGATACACCTAGACTACAGATAAGTCCAACAACAAGAAAAACACTAAACATAAATGTTATTATCCATGTGCAATTCTTTGCTTTTTTTAAACAACTCCAATACAGTTTTTTTTGAATATTCTCTCTCTTTTTGCGTTCTTCATCTAGCAAGCTCTTGGTATGGTTATGCTCATCATGTTCTGCTTTTAATTTCCTATCTTCTTCTTTTATTATCTCTGCAGTTACACGTTTAAGTGTTTCTGTAACAGTTTGTTCTGTTAGAGCATCTTCATCACCAAGTGTCAGTCCCATCAATTCATCTTGAACAAATTGGCTGCTACGAAGGAGTTGATGGTCACGTGCAGTCAGTTTACCATTCTTTTCCAGTTTATCGATCTCTACCATATACTTATCAAGTAATTCATTGGATGGTTGCATGGCGGCATAAGCAAATGCCAACACTTCCGCCATAGGAATATTGGGAGATCCCAGAGGAGCTTTCAGCCATGCTATATTGGCTAGACTAAAATCAGTGATTACACTTGATATTTCTCGTGATTCTTTATGTATTTGCCCATATTGAAATGCTGTTTTAGAAAAGCCTGTATTGCTTGTTACAAGTACCGCTTTTGAGTGTTCTAATATTTTGGGTGCAGTGTGCGCTCTGAGTACATATATACTTCGGACAGAATTTATATCGTGTTCTTTCGCTCGAGGATTTGAATAATATACTTCGTGATTAATGAGAATTTTTTCGAAAGCGGTTTCATCTATTTGAAAATTTGCAATAACTTTGGGGGTTGCGATAGTTTTTATTTGAAAATCTTCTAATTTATCATCTAATTGGTTAACTAAAACAAGTAAATCAGATTTTGTTGTTCCATGTTTTCGGGCTTCGGCAACTATAGTTCCTCGACCATCTGGAGATTCGATGTGCTTGGCTGCTCCGATAATCACATTTTCCAATTCTTCTTTTGAATGCGAAAAAACAGCAATGGTTGCACCAAGACTAGAAAGTAACTCGATTAAATTTTCCACAGCTAATTGTTTATGGCTTCCTTCAAGACCTAATCGCTGTACTAAGAGCGGTGTATCTAAATAAAAGGCCATCCCTTTATAAGTCTTTGGTGCAGATTGTAAATCTGGACATAGTAACGCATTGGCCAGCATATGTCCCTTAACAACTACCATAAAACTATCAAAACGTTCTGGATTAGTAGCTTGAAGCATTAATACATATTTGCACACAAGGATTATTTGCGCATCCTGATTGTTATCAATATCCGGAATTGTGGTTCCGCGAAGATATGCACGTAAACACGGAATATCAAATCGAGAAAGAAAAGCACAAATTGCGTCTACTGCTTCTTTATCATTTGTAATTGGTTTAATAGTATTTTTAGAAAATTCTCGCAGATCAGCAATTACTGCATTTATATGTCTATTAGCGTCTGCTTTCTTTGCAACAATGCGTGGATCGGGTAACACTCCTGTAACAATATATACTCCACCATCCTTTTTTAGTGGATATTTGCGAGCAAGCCGTTTTAATACGACTTGGATAGCACGAGTTGGGATTTCCAATCCCCAATCGATAAGTATATGGTCTTTAACAGCAATGTCTGTTATTCTCTCAATTCCATGTGCTATAAGAACTTGAAGTATGAATGGACGCAAATAATCCAGATAGTCTTGTCCTTGATCGATATGAACTTTTAGCATTGCTAAACTGGTCAGTGTTGATGATGATGTCATTGTGCCTCCCCTGTATATTTAGGTTTATTTCCACAAGTAACAATGTTTGTTTTCAATATTTTAGACATATTATTGCTATGTGGCTATCTGGATAAAACCCCGATTTAAATTCGTCATATTGATGAATAAAATTTCGAAATAACGCAACGCACCTGACATTTCTATTAAATTTTCAAACACTCTTTTCTTAAATGATTTTAGGTCAATCATATTTCAATTTTCAACTTCCACAATATAAGGGATATGTAATTCGCCTGACATCAGGCGGGGTAATAGGGCATCGCGGATGGCGGCAAGAGATTCGGATTCTTGCTGAATCCTCTTTATCTTCTCGAAAATCGGTGTTGCAAGTGATGAAAACTCATCAAGGTCGCGGGTTGCGGGAATAAGGATTTCAATTTTCGAGAATTGCCCCTTGTTGAGGTTATTCGTAGCACTACCGCTTGAACCCAACATCTTTATATGGTCAGCCATTCGTACCATTGCAAGGTAAACATAGAACGGACTGACACCTTCTTTGCAAACAATAGTATTAATCTGTTGGTTTGTCTGGCTTGCCTTGGAAGTTAGAATAACTAACCCAGCGGTGGCAATACAACTAACGCAAACACTGTTAGCCGGAACTGTCTTACTGGACTGCGAAATGGCTCCTGCTACCGATAAAGAGCGCTCAGTAGTTGTGACATATGTCCGACCGTGCATATCCGGAATGGTGATAAACGGTACATCATCGCCAAAATACTTCGGAATCTTGGTAGATGGCGTTTTGCCGCAAACAATATCAGTTGCAATGTCGTTAATTGCACCTTCCCGCCAATCGTCCGGCATAGTACCGCCGAACGGCTCGAAATCCGTGAACCATGACTTGAAAATCGCCTGCGCCATCTGCTCTAAATGATGATTTATCTTTGTGTTATTGGCGATTTTGGCGTCGAGGCAGGAGAGCGTGGCGGCTATAGTACGCTGCTCTGGCAGTGGTGGAAGATGAATTTCTATATTGCCAATTTGCTTCAAATTAAAATTGGGTTGAGCTGATTGCGCAACACACCCATTCACATACTCTTTTATTGATCTGTCGTTTAACCAATAATAGACATATTCATAATCTGCTTTTTGTGCATCAACTCGAATAATTGCTACAGCTTGATTTGTATTTGCTGGAATCTCCTCTTTTTTTACAATTGCAGTTTTACCTAAGTACACACCTGCCATTGAAAATAAAATATCGTTTTCTTGCAGTTGTGAACGCTTGAGTTTGTCGTGTGTTTTTTCACTAATATAAACAAACTTTGTGTGGTCTAAATCTCTACTTAACGTTATTGATTCGGATTTTATGAAGTTTATTCCATTTTCGGAAAAAGACATTCCAAGCGTGGTAGGTGTTGTGCCTTTCGTTATTATTATTGTAATTTCACTCAGTTTCATTCCTTATCATCCACGCCTTCCGCGTCATCTTCCAATCCTTCCATCTCCGCCAATTCGCGCAATTCACGTAACTTATTTTGAAGCAAAGTTTTTTGAGGCAGATGGGTCTGATATTCGGCAATCAGTGCGGGCGACATGCTCCGGCTAAGAGCGTATTCAACCACATCATCATCTTTTCCGGCGCAGAGAATTAATCCAACACTGGGATTTTCATTCGGTTTCTTGACATCGCGGTCAAGCGCTTCAAGATAAAACTCAAGCTGCCCTAAATGCTCCGGCTTGAAATTGGTAACTTTTAGTTCAATTGCGACAAGGCATTGCAGGTCGCGGTTGTATAGGAGTAAGTCAATTTTGAAATCGTGATTGCCCACTTGAACGCGGTATTCCTCACCAACGAGGGTAAAATCCCTTCCGAATTCCAAAATGAAGTCTCGCAGGTTGGCGATAATCGCTCGTCGAAGCTCTTCTTCCTTGTGTTTTTCGGGAATGTCTAAAAACTCCAGTACGTAGCTGTCGCGCAAGGCGGCAAGCCCCGAATTGCGGGAAATGAACAATTGGTTTTTTGCGTCCGAAATCATGGCGCGTTCAAAGAGACTGCTGTTAATCTGCCGCTCCAATTCCCGGCTGGAGTAATTGTTTTTAGAGCATAGCAATAGATAAAATTCCCGCGCCTCTTCGGTTTTTGCCCGCGACAAAATCATGAGGTTGTTTGTCCAGCTAATTTCTCTCAGCAGTGCTGAGAGTTTTTCGTTCCCTGCGTAGGTTTCATAAAATTGCTTCATCCGCCAGATGTTTTGAGGTGAAAAGCCTTTTATGCCTGAATAATGCGACTGTACAAAATCGGAAAACTCCGCAACCACGGATTTACCCCAACCGCTGGTCTTGTTTCTCTCACTGATGTAGCGTCCGATTTCCCAATACATTGAGATAAGTTCGCGGTTTACAGCGCGGAAGGCATTTTCGCGGGCGTGTTCAATAATTGCAATAATTTCTTCAAATGCGGCTGTATTGTCCAGTATCAAATTTTTATTATCAGATTTCATATCCGATTGCCCCCAGCCTTTTGCGGATTTCTTCCTCAAGTTCGCGCGAGCGTTTGAACATACCGGATAGTTCGCCCGTCAGCCGCTTCATTTTCTCGTCGAATGCTTCGCCGTCGTCCTCACGTTCTTCTATGCCAACATACCGTCCCGGCGTAAGAATGTAATCCTGTCCGGCGATTTCATCCGTCGTCACGGCGGCGCAGAAACCTTTCACATCCGCAAGCGTCCCGCTATTGAATGCCTCAAAAGTCGCGGCGATTTTCGCAATATCTTCCGCCGTCATTTCGCGCAGACGGCGGTTGACCATAGTTCCCATCTTCCGCGCGTCGATAAACAGCGTCCTGTTCTTTTGCTTTTTGTTGCGGCTGACGAACCATAGCGACACGGGTATTTGCGTGGTATAGAACAACTGCGTGGGCATTGCGACTATGCCTTCTACCAGATCGCTTTCCACAATTTTGCGTCTGATGCCGCCCTCGCCGCCGCTCTGTGAAGAAAGCGATCCGTTGGCTAAAACCATGCCGATTTTGCCGTTTGGCGCGAGGTGGTGAATCATGTGCTGGAGCCACGCAAAATTGGCGTTGCCGGCGGGCGGAAGTCCGTATTTCCAGCGCGGATCGTCGTTCAGCGAACCGTCGTTCCAGTCCGAGAGGTTGAACGGCGGATTTGCGAGTATGAAATCAGCTTTCAACTGCGTATGCAGGTCGTTGTGAAATGTATCCGCGTTGTATCCGCCGAGATCGGCTTCAATGCCGCGTATGGCGAGGTTCATCAAAGCCATTTTTCGTGTTGTGGGGTTCGCGTCCTGCCCGTAAACAGAGAGGTTGTCGATATTGCCGGAATGATGGGCGACAAAATCAGCCGATTGTACGAACATGCCGCCTGAACCGCAGCATGGATCGTAAACGCGGCCGTTGAACGGCTGCAATACTTCGACGAGCGTCCGCACAACGCAGGACGGCGTGTAAAATTCGCCTGCCCGCTTGCCTTCCTGTTCGGCGAACCTGTTGAGGCAATATTCGTATGTGCGGCCAAGTATATCCTTGTCCGTGCCGTGTTCGATCATCCGGATGTTGGTGAAAAGATCAACCACGTTTCCGAGACGGCGCTTGTCGAGTTCGACGCGGGCGTAATTTTTGGGCAGGATGTCTTTCAGCCGTTTGTTTTCCTTTTCAATCGCGCGCATGGCGTCGTCGATGACAGCGCCGATTTCTTCTTTGTGCGCGGCATCCGCTATTACGTTCCAGCGGGCGGAAGGTGGTACGAAAAACACGTTGGCTTCGGCATAAGCGTCTTTGTCTTCCACATCGTCATCGGCGGCTTTGAGCGCGTGGTAACGCTCCTCGAATTTGTCTGATATGTATTTGAGGAAAATAAGCCCCAGCACGACATGCTTATATTCGGCGGCGTCCATGTTTCCGCGCAGGATGTCCGCCGCCGCCCAGATTTGCTGCTCAAAACCGATGGATGCAGTATTGTTATTTGTTGATGCCACCTGTATTTATCCCTTAATATCCCTATCAATCAACAGTTTCAATAATTCATTATACTTTAAAGCCATTCCTGTATGCCTGTTTTTATGGTGGCGGGTGCGGTTAACGCTAATAATAGCCACGCCCGCCTGTTTCAGAAAATTTTCCTTCTTGTGGTTTTACTTACTACTTGAACACAATAACGCCGTAATCCTTTCTTGTTTCGCCTTTGGCGTTTTTCATGCCGAGCAGCTTTGAACCATCGGTGTCGGTAGTCAATATAAGTTCGCGTTTTGATTTGGCGAGTTCTGAAACGATTCTGTCGTTGCCGGAAATCATGCGGACATAATAGCCACGCGCTTCTTCAATCCGCCGTTCGCTCCGGTAATAGAAAAAACTCCCGGTGCCGCAAACTATGGATATGACGACTATAGCGGCGCAGGTTGCGATTGTGCCGAAACGCGCCCGCCGGACTGTCTTGACGTTTTCCCGCAGTTCAGCGGACGCATGTTTGCTTTCCTTAATCGCGTCGGTGAAAGTTTTACCCGCTTCCTTGAGATCAGACAGCGGCATGGCCTTTTCCAGAGCGTCAGACAGCAATTCCGTCATGCAATCCGATACCGTGGCCGCCGCCTTTTCAGTACCCGCTTTAACGCTCGAATTGATGTTTTCCAGCGATTCATCCACTCGCGATAATTCCTGACTAATGCGCGTCCGGGACATTTCAGCGTTTTGCGCGCTCTGTCCCGCCTGTCTGGTCAGCTTTTCGATTTCCGCTTTAAGCTGTGTTACATCGCTTACAGGTTTCTTAAAATCGGACACGGCTTTTTCTACGGCTGTCTGAAACCAGATCGTGGCAGTATTTATGCTCTGCGGGATTTTTTCGTAAAGGGCGACGTAGATTTGCAAAGTCAGAAAAAACTTTGACAGTACCGTGTCGGACTCTACCGTGATCCCATGACGGTTCAGAACACGGAGAAAAG
>Ga0082212_10004022_pt1 | contig 20602 bp, 15 predicted proteins | sample TergutNt197P3_FD_71548 | JGI IMG/M metagenome (GOLD analysis project Ga0082212, IMG submission 71548) | Neocapritermes taracua P3 segment gut microbial communities from Petit-Saut dam, French Guiana - Nt197 P3 | ecosystem: Host-associated > Arthropoda: Insects > Digestive system > Gut ... | reverse complement strand
TAATCCAAGATTCATATTAGGAAACATAATCAATGATGATTTGAAAAAAATTTGGGATGATAATGTACTATATTGTCTTTTTGACAAGAGACTATATGAACACAGTAAATGCGCTAAGTGCAAACAATTTGATGTTTGTAAGAATTCTGAGTCATTTGGTGTTTGCTGGAAAGAAATTATACATGCTTACGGTGAAGATAGATGGAACTATCCTGACCCTAAGTGTCCTTATGCCCCAAAAGATATGAACAAATTTTATATCGAATAATCAATAAATAAAATTAGAGTAAAATGAAAAGTATTATTATTGCAACATTCTGCTTCTGCACGGTCAGCATTTTTTCACAACATCAATTGAGTGGAATCATAAAAGATGGAGTAGAAGACGCTAGTATTCCATATGCTACCGTCGCCTTACTTCGTCCCGATTCGAGCGTAGTAACCGGCGTGATGACTGTCGCTAACGGGGAATTCGTTATTGAAAAAGTAACGGAAGGAGATTACATTGTTCAGGTGTCGTATATCGGTTATGAAAAAGCGTATCTTGCGGTGAGTGTTCCTGAACAAAGTGATTTGGGTGAGATCATCCTGAAAGAAAGCGCTACAAAACTAAATGAAGTAGTAGTGACAGCCACGCGTCCGTTCATTGCCATGAAAGCCGACCGTTATATTGTGAACGTGAATGGAAATATCCAAAGCACCGGACGCAATGCGCTTGATATTTTGCGCAATACGCCCGGTCTGCTTGTCAATCATAAAGGCGATATCTCAGCGATGGGCGCCAGCGTACAAGTATGGATTGACGGGCGTCCTTCACGGATGTCGGGCGATCAGTTGCAGGCGTTTCTCAACTCCATGCAAGGCGGCGAAATTGACCGTATTGAGGTTATTACCAATCCGTCATCACGTCATGATGCAGCGGGTGGCGGCGGTATTATTGACATTCGAACCAGAAAAGGATTGCAATTCGGTGTAAACGGAACATTAACCGCCGGGCTTCGGCAAGGAAGGATGGACAGAGAAAATACAGACGTGAACCTGAACTGGCGCCGTGAAAAATTCAACATGTTTGGTAATTATTCCCTTAATCGGGACAAAATTTGGGAAAAAGTCAACCAGACGAATGTAATGCAAACCGCTTCCGGTACAATTAATTTCGACCAGCGCGCAACATACGAATCATCTAAAGCCGCTTTGCGCAACGCTGTGAGAGCGGGGGTGGATTATTATATTAATCAAAACAATATATTGGGCGTTATCGTTAATGCTTATCTTTCGGAAGGCGGTTCAGGAGCGCTTAATAACATTACAAATATTTCACCTACCTATAACGGCGTAAGTTATTCGGAAGCAGACAACGTTCAATCAGGTAATAGAAATGGTATTCAGTTGAATGCGAATTATCAAATTACATTTGCCAAACCCGGACAACAGTTTAATATTGATTTGGATTATGCCCGTTTCGGTTCTGAACCTTTTCAGCACAACAAAAACATCTATTATGATCAAGACAACGTGATGATAGGAATACCCGAACAATTGCGTAACGCCAATCCGCAAAGTATAGAAGTTTATTCGGTAAAGATGGATTATGTGCAGCCTCTCTGGAAAGACGCCCGCTTGGAGACGGGTGCAAAGGTTAGCCAGAGCAAAACGGACAACGACATGAAATTTGACGTTTTTACCGGTAACAACTGGCAGGTAGACGCAAACCGTACCAACCGTTTTATATATACGGAACAGATTGACGCCGCCTATATCAACGCCAACCAGCGACTTGGAAAATTCAATTTACAGGCAGGATTACGTGGAGAGTACACATTATTAAACTCGGAGCAAAAAACGACAGGAGAACGGAACGATACAGACTATTTCAACCTTTTCCCTACATTTTTTATATATTATCAGGCATCTCATAAGCACAACCTCGGTTTATCGTACAGCCGCAGGCTCAGCCGTCCCGACTATTCCTATTTGAACCCGTTTGAAATTGCCATTGACGCCTATTCTTTTACTCGCGGAAATCCTAACCTGAAACCCTCTTATACGCATAATGTTCAATTATCCCATTCGTTTGCACAGAGCCTGATGACACGCATTGGTTATACCAATACTACCGATGTAATTGTACTTATCCCTATTGTTGACGACGCTACTCAGCGATATGGTACAACGCGTGGTAATTTTGCCAAAGCTCAATCTGTTTCGGCGATGATATATTATCGAAAGCAGGTCGTCAAACAATGGATGGCAATGATGACCGTCCAAGGCATTTATGCAAAAAATACTTCTAACGAAGCATCAGGCGAGTTTATTAACAAAGGAGGTTCGCTGATCGTTCAATTGAATAACAACCTCGTCATCACCCCTGCCCTATCAGCCGAAATTACAGGCATGTACATTTCCGGAATGCGAATGGGATATCTTGAGGTGCAACCACAGGGAAATTTTTCAGTAGGTCTGCGGCAGCAACTGTTTAAAAATAAAATGACCCTGTCTATTACCGTTAACGATATTCTTTTCACATCCATAGATAAAGTGTCTGCCCGATATGAGAATGTAAACTACAGTTTGTATAATGCGCGTGATAGCCGATATGTAAACATGACCCTCCGGTATAATTTCGGTTCTTCAACTGTGAGAGCGGCTCGTAACAAATCAACCGGTATTGAAGATGAAAAAACAAGAGCGGGGGGACAATAAAATTATTAAAACAATGAGATCGTCTGCAACAATGGTAAATATACCCGACATTCTAAATGAATTAACAAATCATCTTATGATCAACGGGAACTTGGTTTTCTTTTCCGGATTGTTTTATGGCAAGTTGGGAATTTCTTTGTTTTTTTTCCATTACGCACAGTATTCCGGCAATTCATTATATGATGAATATGCCCGATATTTAGTTGACCTTGTCAATTTACAAATACATGACGATTATCCATTAGACTATGAACGGGGTTTAGCCGGTGTAGGAGCTGTTTTCAACTATCTGAAAAAACACGGTTATTATCATGCGGACGATGAATTAATGTTTCAGATTGATTCAAAAATTGCAAAGACAGTCAACTATGAAAGGAGATTTGGCTTGTTAACTAGCTTTGGCCGTTATTTTCTGTCAAGATACGAAAGTAATCCTAACGTAAAGGAGCCACTGATTCAATTGGTGGATTTGCTAATCAATCATTCCGATTCTGCGCAAACGGATGATTCGGCAAATACACTTTCCCTTCTTTGTGATTTGTATAATAGAGGGATTGAAAAAGAAATGGTAGAACGTTGTTTGTCAGAATCAATAGATGCGTTTATTATGGATGTTCAGGAAGAACCTGTTTCAGGAAAACTGTTTACTCTTATTAAATTATCGCGTATTCCATCGTGTATCAAGCATCAATCGTCTGTCAATGAGGTGTTGAATACAGTCTTTACTCATAAACAAGATCAACTTGAAAATATTCATGATTTGCAATGGGTAATACAATGTGAAAAAAATCTAATAGATAGCAAATTTCAAATTTTTATCCCAACAATCAAAAGAAAAATTGATACTATTATTGACTCTTTCCAAATTTCACAATTAGACGAATTATTCACTAATAATCAAGATTTCGCATTTAAAGGAGGCTATGCCGGCTTGGGCTTGGCGCTACTTTCAATATTGGATATTGAAAGTATTTCATGGACAACCCTTTTATAAATAGATAGCTATGATAAACTTGTACATAATTGATAATAAAGCCAACCGCTCATCCATTTTTGGTATTGGAACTTATATAAACCAAATGGAGCTAATACTACAACAAAGCAACCTGAATGTTTGTTTTATTCACTTAAATGCCGACTCCCAAAGATTTTTCAGGGAAGTGGAAAACTATATTGAGCATTGGTATATTCCTTATCCAAAAGTAAAGTACAAGGATGAAGGAAAGCATAATAAACTTTATTTCCAAAATGTCTTATTTTTATTAAGGCTACATATTCAGCAAACAGACAATCTTATTTTCCATCTTAATTATCTGAAACATAAATCTTTTGTTGAAGAACTGAAAATGGTTTTCAATTGTAAAATTATTATTGCCGTTCATTATTTTGCATGGTGTTTTGATATTATGGGTAATGTTTCCCGATTGAAAAGTATTCTTGGTAAACCGGATGCAGAATTAGACCAGCTTGGCAGGCAAGTAAAAAAATCATTCAATGAGGAAAAAGAGTTGGTTTGCTCCGTTGATAAAGTATTATCTCTGTCAAAAAATACAGCCAAAATCCTTCAAAACCTATATCAGGTAAAAAAACAAAATATTTCCATAATCTATAATGGTCTGGAAGATAAAGCGCCGAAATATGTTGACAGAGAAATGATTCGCAAGAAGTATAATTTGCCGGTAGAAGCCCCTGTTATTATTTTTGCCGGTCGTTTAGATCCGGTGAAAGGTTTATCTTATTTTATTCAGGCGTTAAAAAAAATTCTGAATCAATTCTCTAATTGTCAGATTGTTATTGCTGGTAGCGGAGACTATGACGCTTGTATGAAAGCATGTGAGAACAGGTGGATGAATATTCACTTTACCGGATTGCTTGAAAAATCAGAATTGTATGAACTTTACTCCATTGCAGATTTTGGCGTCATGCCATCCCTGCATGAACAATGCAGTTATGTGGCTATTGAAATGATGATGCATGGTTTGCCGATCATTGCCAGCAATTCAACCGGATTGTCGGAAATGATTGATGAAGGCGTGACCGGTTTTCATGTGCAGGTTTTGGAATTTCCTGACAAAACAGAAATAGATACTTCAATGCTTGAAGAAAAAATATTTTTTTTGTTGCAACACCTTGAGGAATGTAAATTTATGAGAATTAATGCTCGAAGAAGGTACGAAACGACTTATTCTTTCAAGTTATTCCGCAAAAACATGCTTGCATTTTACCGATCGTTAGCATATAAGAAAGATGCCAATTGTTCTTCGATAGCCATTTGAAACAAACACGAATATAAAAAACGAATTATATGAAATTTCCTGTTTACATGCAATTAGATGGAATGGACTGCGGTCCTTCTTGCTTAAGGATGATTGCAAAATATTTCGGAAAAAGTTTTTCCGTACAGCAATTGCGAGAAAAATCACATATCCTTCGCACTGGTGTAAATCTGTTAGGACTAAGCGAAGCAGCCGAAAGCATCGGATTAAGAACGACATGCGTGCGTACTACCATACAAAAATTGAAAGATCAGGCCAAACTCCCTTGCATCATCCATTGGACACAAGAGCATTTTGTTGTCCTTTATAAAATAACAAAAAGAAAGGGTAAATGGTTTTTCCATATTGCAGACCCGGCATACGGGTTAATTAAGTATGAAGAGCAAGAATTTAAAAACTGCTGGATTACTACGGTGAGGGATGGAACTGAAAGGGGAGTAGCCATGTTTTTAGAAACTACACCCCAGTTTTATGAAGCAGAAGCGATCAAATATGAAAAGATATCTATATGGTTTCTACTTAAATATGTAAAACCCTACAGATCAATGATTAGGCAGTTGATTATCGGTTTGCTTCTTGGAAGTTTGTTACAATTAGTCCTGCCTTTTCTTACGCAGTCCATCGTGGATCAGGGTATCGGGCACCGGAATTTGAATTTCATTCAACTGATATTAATCGCTCAATTAGTACTGGTCGGTAGCCGTATGCTGGTTGAGGTGATCCGGCGTACAATCCTACTTCATATCAGCACACGGGTCAATGTATCGCTGATTTCCGACTTCCTGACTAAGCTGATGAAATTGCCGATGCAATTCTTCGATAGTAAGCTTACCGGCGACCTGATCCGGCGAATCGAAGACCATAAACGGATTGAAAATTTCTTGACCCAATCCGTTTTGAGTATCCTGTTTGCAACGATAACCATATTTGTATTCGGAATTGTGCTTGCGGTCTACAATTTGTACATCTTCCTGCTTTTTCTTGTTTTCAGCATCCTGTACATTGGATGGGTCACGCTGTTCATGAAGAAAAGAGCCGACTTGAACCGGAAGAATTTTGAACAGATGTCGATATATCAAACCAATCTCATGCAGTTGATTTACGGTATGCAGGACATCAAACTGCTGGGCTGTGAAAAACAAAAACGGTGGGAATGGGAAAACATTCAGGCCTCATTGTTTCGAATTAGTATCCGTTCATTGAATCTGGGGCAAATGCAACAGGTTGGCGCAGGACTGATCAACGAAGTAAAAAACATATTGATAACCGTACTTGCGGCAGTATCCGTATTGGACGGTCATATCACGCTGGGCGTTATGCTTTCCATACAGTATATCATCGGTCAAATGCAGGGGCCGATTGAACAGTTGGTAGCGTTTATGCATCAGGAACAGGATGCACGATTGAGCCTGGAACGTCTGGGCGAAATACACGGACAAGACGACGAAGAACGAAGCGACCAACATGACGTCACTGAATTGGCGACGGGATTACCCATTACTTTCAGAAATGTCTCGTTCACTTATGGTTCGGAAAAGTCAAAGCAGGTCATTCAGGACCTTTCCTTAGAAATACCGTACGGTAAAACTACCGCTATCGTAGGACTTAGCGGTAGCGGAAAGACGACGATGATAAAACTGATGCTTGGGTTTTATCCACCAACAACAGGCGATGTCATGCTGGGGAATCATGCGCTGAAGAACATCAGTTTCAGGGAGTGGCGGAAACATTGCGGCGTAGTGATGCAGGAAGGGTACATTTTCAATGATACCATTGCAAATAATATTGCGCAGGGAGTGGAAGAAATTGACAGGGAACGTTTGTTGTATTCCGTCCGGATGGCGAATATTCAGGAGTTTATCGAAGGTTTGCCGTTGCGCTACAACACCAAAATAGGCAACACGGGGCAGGGATTGAGTCAGGGACAGAAACAGCGCCTCCTGATTGCCAGGGCAATTTACCGCAATCCGGAGTACATTTTCTTCGACGAGGCTACAAACGCACTGGATACCAACAACGAACGGATTATTCAGGAAAACCTGAAGCGGTTCTTCAACGGTAAAACGGTTGTGATCGTTGCCCACCGTTTAAGTACAGTAAAGGACGCAGACCAGATTGTTGTGTTGAAACAAGGACGGATCATCGAAACAGGGACGCACGCCGAATTGATACTACTACAGGGCGACTATTTCAATCTTGTCAGGAATCAGTTGGAACTTAGCAGTTAATAATATGGACAACAATCAGCAAATATCAGAAAAAGACCCGTACCGGCATATTGAACTGCACCACAGGGAAGTAACAGACTTATTGGGCGACGCCCCCTACTGGCTGATTCATTCTGGCAGTTACATGCTATACATTATATTGATCCTGCTACTTGCGGGCGCTGCTCTCATTCAATACCCCGATGTGGTACGGGGAACCACTCATGTTGACGACTTAGCCAATGCAGAATGGATAACAACTAATGCAGGCGGACAGATTGAAGCCTTTTTTGTGGAAAATGACTCTTATTTGAAACGTGGCGATACAATAGCTATCCTGAACAATCCGGCACGATTAGACGATATAAAAAAATTCTTCCTGTTAGTAACAAACGTTGAACATTATTATCGGACGCACAATACAGATTTACTGAGATCGTTTTCCTTTGACTTGATCATGGGTGAGATGTCGGACGCTTACGAAAACTTCACGAATGCTGTAAGAAATTGTTTGATCTATGATGATCATAATTATTTTTCAGAACGAAACGCCTTTCTTCAAAAGGAACTGGCTGTTTTGAAGAAAGAACCGGTGAAAAACGAATTAGCCATATTAAAAGTAGAGCGCGATATTTTTGAACTTTCCATTTTGCACCGGACAGAAGTTGAAAAAAACAGGAAACAATTGGAACTGGCTTATGTAGGCGTGGTCAATGCAAAGCGAAACTGGGAGTCAAAATACCTGATACAAAGTCATAGCGAGGGGCGGATAGCGCTTGGCGATGTACGATCGCTGACACGCATGGTCAATAAAGGCGATACAATCGGTTCCATTATATCAAATAACAAAGGTGAATATGTCGCTCACATGCAGTTAAGCCAGGAACAGGTAGCCGGAATAGAGGAGGGCAATCCTGTAAACATCCGCTTAGCCAAATATCCGGAACATACCTACGGAATGTTGACAGGCAAAGTTAATGCCATCACTTTCGTTCCTTACAACAAACAATACGTTGTAGATATCCGGTTCAGCGACCAGCTTCTAACAACTGCAAAAAAAGAAATAAAATATGAATTGGGATTGATGGGTGAAGCCGCGATTATTACTTCCAACCGTAGCGTTTTATCGCGGATATTCAATCCGGTCTTTACTCTTTTCAGAAAAAACGCCGATGAGATAGAAAATAACGAATAAAAGTTTATAAATAATTTTAAAAATTGAAATGTTATGAAAGAAGAAAATGAAATTAAAAACTGGGAAGAATACGAAACAGAAGAAATTAGTATTGAAGCCCTAACGGAGATTCAGGGAGGATTGGATGATGAAGAGACAGGCATGTCAAGGCCTTGTGGTTTAGGATGTATTCTTGGCGCCGGATACTGAGAAATTCAAGAAAATGCCGTACAGCGAGAATGATGTATATGTAATTAATCCGGATTATGCAATGCGAAACGATTTGCACCGGATTGTTTTATTTTCAGAAAGTAAATCAAACGATCTGAGTGAGACGAATTGGGAAAGTTTCCTGCATCCCCTGCATGCCCGAATTTTCACTTTCTTTACATTCGACAGGCCATTAAAGGCAACGATTTCATTGCTGTGCGAATATCTGAAAAGGAATAATGCGGCCGTTCGGAAAATCGTGTTTCCATTTATTGAGAATCCCAAGTCGGTTTACACGAAATACAAAGATGAAAAAGTCCGTATTCCGAAAAATATAATAATCAACCGGAAACGAATTGCGGGAGAGGTCGATTTCTTAAACCTTAAGCCGAACGTTTTTGATTGCCGGAATATTGACTTAATATCGCAACGTAACTACACAGGGCCGCAATTGCTTACTTTCATGCTGAATAACGCCTGCATCTCAAATTGTATTTACTGTTATGCAGATAAAAACACGCTAGTTAAAAAGGGGTTATCTACTACCCGCATACTGGAACTGATTGAAGAAGCAAAAACGTTGCCTGTACATTTAATCAATCTGATGGGTGGAGAAATATTTCTCCACCCCGATTGGTTTGTGATACTGAAAAAACTCGTAAACTATCATTTGTCACCAGAGTATATTTCAACCAAGTATCCCTTATCCGGCGAAATCATTCGCTCCATTCAAAATACAGGTTTTACCAACCCCGTTCAAATATCATTAGACGCCAGCTCCTCCAATGTTTTACAAAAAAACATCTCCGTAGGAAGCGACTACCTGCCAAAAGTCTTACAGGGAATTAAGGAATTGGATAACAGCGGATTGAAATATCGTATTAATTCAGTGCTTACAACTTTCAATATCAAAAAGGAAGTTATGCAGCAACTTTTTCAATTTGTTTCGCAATTGAAAAATATTGACGACTGGCGTATTACGCCTGCCGTCAATTCCAATTGGATTGAATATGAGCAATTCAGGGAAATAAAACCCTGTAAAGACGAAATAGAAATGTTATTCGCGTTTATTGAAAGTGAAATCATGCCTTATTCAAACATCCCGATTTTGCTTAACCGGACGCCTATAAACCGGAAATTTCATTATTGCTCAACCGGCAGCAAGGATTTTAAGGGAGTGGAATGTTCGGCCTTAAAAAGTCATCTTTTTATATTGCCCGACGGTAAGGCGACTATTTGTGAGCAGTTATACTGGTCGCCTCAATTTATCATTGGCGACGTAACGGAAAACGGTATTTCGGAAGTATGGAATTCGCCTGCCGCTAAAAAATTGTTGAATCTTAAAAGGACAGATATTCAAAACAACAGTCCATGTAAAGTTTGCGCGCTTTTCGATTCCTGCTTCAGCGCAGGAAACCGCTGTTGGGTGGATATCGTCAAAGCTTATGGAAAAGACAACTGGGAGTATCCCGACCCGCGATGCGCTTATGCACCGCAGCTGATGTATGAATTGCAGTATTAGGATTGTTATTTTCTAAATTTAAATTTTAAACCAAAGTATATATGCAAAAAACAGTTTATCCGTCACCACTGGTACAAACCGATTCTATTGGATTATTTTCGGGAAAAATGGGTTTTGCTGTCTATTGGTTTCATTGTTCCAGGATTAATTCCGATTGTGAATTTGAAGAAAAAGCATTGAATTTGATCAATGATGTCAAGGCAGCCATTTGCAAAACCACCGTTATTAACTATGCCGAAGGGCTTTCCGGAATCGTCTCAACGTTTAGTTATTTACTTCGCGAAAGTTTTATCAAACCGTTCGATGAATATTTTTTCACCCGTTTCGATGCTTATTTAATTAACCAACTCTGCTATAAGAATCATATTGACTTAAGCCGTTCTACAGGTCTTATTGGTATTGGCTATTATTTATTGAACCGGATAAAGTACATGCCGGCAAATAAAAGCATGGCTTCACTTAAAATGCGACATATATTGTTGCTCGCGCAGGACATCTTATTTGCCCGTCTTGGGATGAACGGCTATACGTATCCTTTTAAGAATTCAGAAACGTTACCTGCTTCTGTTATGGGTGATATTAAAAGATTTCTTAAAGACATGCTTAAATTAGGATTATGCCCTGAATTAACCCTGAAAGCAATCACCATCGTAGATAAATTAGGCTATGCCGAAAAAACCGTTTTTGAAAAATTAGAAGATGCTTATAATGAGAAAAATATACAAGTTTTCCGGCATCACATGGAAAAATTGGCCGAATCGCCGGAAGATTCACCTGCAAAACAACTGGCCATACTTCAAATGCAGGACATGTCGCTCCCTGCATGGTGGGAATTATTTTAAAATGCTGCAGTTATGAAAATAAATATTTCAGACGTTTCCATCATCATTCCATTACGCGTCGATTGTCAGGAACGATTATCCAACTTAAACACCCTCCTGCGTTATTTGCTCGGAAACACCGATGCAAAAATATTTGTTTTGGAAGCTGATACTATTCAAAAGGGGATAGACTTGAACCGTTATGATATATCGTACACGTTTGTAAAAGATGACACACCGGCGTTTCATCATACCCGCTATCGCAACGAAATGATAAAAGCCTGCACTACGCCTTACATTGCTGTTTGGGATGTGGATGTTTTTTCTGCTGTTAACCAAATACAAAGCGCGGTTGAAAAACTCAGAACAAGAGAAGCCTTCGTTACCTGGCCGTACGACGGCATTTGTTATAACGTACCGCAGGAAGTCAGTAATGAATTTAGAACTACCGGAGATATAGAAACTATGACTTCGCGCAAGCAAGAATTTCATACTATGTTCGGTGCATTTTCCAATGGAGGCATATTCCTGGCGGACAGGGATAAATATATGGAAATCGGAATGGAAAATGAACATATTTACGGTTGGGGGCCGGAAGACATCGAAAGATTGAGAAGAATGACAATCCTGGGATTGCCGGTATTCCGTGTCAGAGGTGAATTGTATCATTTGTGGCATCCTCGCGGCGTCAATTGTTTCAATGCTGATCCCGCACGCGATGTGATGTGTTTCGAGGAATACCTGAAAGTTTGCCGGCTTTCATGCAAAGAATTAACTGACTATATCAACACATGGGAATGGATCAAAAAGTAAAAAAAGAGAATAATGGTAATTATCACCTAATACAATCGAATTGAAAAGACATGAAAAATTATCCTGCCGTATCAGTCGTAATGCCTGTATATAATTACGGTCATTATATAAGGGAAAGTATTGACAGTATACTTGCCCAAACCATGCCAGACTTTGAATTGTTAGTTGTCAATGACGGGTCATCGGATAACAGTAGCGAAATTGCTCATTCATACCTTGACAGACGTGTCAAAATAATTGATTTTCACGAACAGAGAGGATGCTATCCCGCACGGAATGAAGGTATGAAAGTAGCCAAGGGAAAATACATCTGTGTGATGGACGCCGATGATAGATGTATGCCCGAACGGTTGGAAAAGCAATACCGGTTTTTGGAAGATAATACAGAATTTGGGGCTGTTGGCGGCGCTTATCAAATGATGAACAGTCAACATGCTTTTTACCGTGAAACAGACTATGAAACGATTAAACTGTTATTTTTACGCTATTGTTATTTGTGTCATGCCACTTGTATGATCAAAACATCCCTTATTGAAAAATATGATTTATTCTACAATGAATCATACACTTACGCATCAGATCATGATTGGCTGGCAAGGGCGTCGTCGTTATTTCCGGTCAGCAATATCAATGAAATCGTATATCAAATACGAACACACCCGCAACAGATAACTACAAGTAAAAAAAAGATGCAACTTTTTTTTATTGATCAAATCCGCGTAAAGCAACTTTCATTTTTCAGAATCGCACCGACCGAAGTCGAAAAAACTTTGCATCTTGCACTTATAAAAGGCTTTGCCAATGATACCATTCATGAAAATGCAATAAACCAATGGATCGAACGGCTACTGGAAGCTAACCTGCAAACACAATACTATTCGCAGCAAAAACTGCAAAAATTTTTGCAATCACTTCGTTATCTAACTGTTTATAATTCACAACAAGTATGAATACAGAAAAAAGACTGTTTGAAAGCCTTGATGCTTTTGTAAGGCAAATTGCCCAAATAAGCACATCTATTCCGCGAAACGGATTAATTTCAGGAAAAACCGGTATTGCTATCCTTTTGTATGAATATGCACGATACAAAAACGATTCGAAAATAGAGGAAGCTGCAAACCGGCTGATTGACCGGATCGTACAGGAAACGGGATTGGATTCTGGCATGAGTCTTGATTTCGGTCTTTGCGGCATTGCCTGGGGGATTTCTTATTTGAAAAAAGAGATGTTTATTCAGGAATATGATGGCGTTTTAGAGGAAATTGATATCGTCCTGTTTAAGGAGAAAAGCAGATTGCTGAATTTATACGATTTTAAAAATGAAACCGATATAGCGTTATATGCCTGGTTCAGGTTCCTCTCCTGCCAGCCTGCTTCAAAAAACAGATGGCTTCAACGTATCGCAAATTGTGTGAATAACTTACATGATATATTGTTGCAACGGTATACGAGCCATATATTTCCTGTGTTTCCCTGTCGGTATTTAACCCGGTTTTTCCAGTTATCCAAAACGCTTTGCAGCCATGGGATGTACTGCCGGGAAATTAATTCACTTTTTGAAGAGTTGCCTGAATTTGTGAAACTTTCATTAGAAAAGGAAAAAAGCCTTTCGGATAAATATATGCTGATTTCGATGCTGGCGGATATTCCGACATTCGACAAATGTATAAAGGACGACAATGCTCCCCTGCAAACAATGACATGGACGGATGTAAATAATTATTACATAACAAGATTATTATTGGGTAAAACAGTTATTATATCCGGACTCGCAGAACAATTCATTCAATCCGTTGTAGAAGACGGTCGAAAGACAGATGAATTACTGCATCAATTGAATCCGGAAAATGCCCGAATAGGAAGTGGTATTGGCGGACTGGCCTGGTCGATCCTGCAATGGAGTATTGAAAATTATCCCCAACCTGTCTGCGAAAAACAATTGCTGATGCCAAACAAAAACCGGCATGTTGAAATGCGTAAATGTCAAATGCTTGAACTGATTCCCAAACTTGATCCCCTTGCATGTACAAATGCTCCACGATACATCGTCTCGTTGACTTCATACGGCAAACGTCTGACCGATACCGCTCCATTTGCAATCATATCACTACTCAATCAAAAAGTTAAGCCCGATAAGGTGGTTTTGTGGATTGCTTGGGATGATAAAGAAAATATTCCACAAGTGATGAATGAATTAACATCGAAAGGACTGGAGATTCATTTCTGTGATGATATAAAGTCTTATCAAAAACTTGTTTTTACACTTGATGTCTATCCTGATGATTATATCATTACCGCCGACGATGATATTTATTACCCGCAGAACTGGTTTGAACGGTTGCTTGATGAACATAAAAAGCATCCGAAAAAAATTATCTGTCACCGAGCACATGGAATTAAAGTCGACGAAAAACACTACCCGCTTCCGTATGCGAGTTGGGATAAAAGTATTGATCCTGTCAAGTATTTTGAAATGATTTCGGATGAAAGACATGTACACGAAAGTATTTTTCCGACAGGCGTATCCGGCATACTATACCCTCCCAAATGCTTACACGGGGACGTTGCAAACAAAGAATTATTTATGGAACTTGCCCCCAAGGCCGACGATATATGGTTTTGGGCGATGGCAGTGATCAATAGGGATTATTTTAACGGCAAAAGTCCATACATTGTCATTGAAAATGGATATTCAACGCATTTACATGTGATAGACCCCGAACAGGAGCAGGGAGATAACGCGCTTTGGAACTATAATTCGAAAGGCGGAAACGACAGACAACTGAAAGCGGTGATTGAGCATTATCAGCAAATAATTAAATATCTACAAAGCATTGATCCGACCAAAACAGCCACTCAAAAAATGGAGGATTTTAGTTCTAAACAATATTGGGAAGAAAGGTATGCAAAAGGAGGGAATAGTGGCGCAGGAAGCTATAACCTGCTTGCTCAATTCAAGGCGGAAATCTTAAATGATTTTGTTAATAGAAACGCCATTAACTCAATAATGGAATTTGGCTGCGGTGACGGAAATCAACTGTTATTAGCCCAATATCCTGTATATGTAGGATTTGATGTAAGCGAAACGGCGATAAAAATTTGCCAAAATAAATTCATTCGGGACAATACAAAACAATTCCGATTGACGGGTAACTATAATAATGAAAACGCAGAATTAACACTGTCGCTTGATGTCATTTATCATTTGATAGAAGAGGATGTTTTTACGAATTACATGAAAATGCTTTTCCATGCAAGTACAAGGTTTGTCATTATATATTCAAGCAATCAATCAGCTATTCAGCGTTCGAAGCACGTAAAACACAGAAAATTTACCGACTGGATTGATACCTGTGCGAAAGACTGGGAATTGGTACAGTTTGTGCCGAACAGATATCCGGTAACAGTAAATGATGATCCAACAACATCATTTTCGGATTTTTATATTTTCAGAAAAAAAGTAACTACTCTGGTACTCTCTATCTCCCCAAATCACACCGGCGAGGTAAAATTAAACGAGCGTGAAAACTGACTGCGAATCGTAAGGAGAAAAAAAATCGAAAAAAAATTTGTCTATTACAAAACTTTGTATTTACTTTGCTGGATATAAAAAGATTTATCAAAATTTACGAATCATCATGAAAAAAAAATCTTTATTAATTGCCTTGTCAAGTTTGCTTGCCTTTATAGCAAATTCACAACATCAACTCAATGGAACCGTAAAGGATGCGGCCGATGACTCTCCTATCCCGTATGCAACAGTCGCCCTGCTTCATCCCGATTCGAGTGCGGTAACCGGTGTGATGACCGTCGACGACGGTAAGTTTGTCATTGAAAAAGTAGCGGCAGGCGATTATATCGTACGGATATCATTTATCGGTTACGAGACCGAATGCCGCAATGTAAGAGTACCCGAACAAGGCGATTTGGGTGAAATCACGCTTTCAGAAAACGCTAACATCCTAAATGAGGTGATCGTTACTGCAAGCCGCCCATTATTAGTCATGAAAGCTGACCGTTATGTTGTAAACGTAAGCAGCAACATCCAAAGTGCAGGACGCGATGCGCTTGATATCTTGCGAAACACACCCGGTCTGTTAGTTGATCAGAATGGTAATGTAACGGTTATGGGTAAAGGCGTTCAAATATGGATTGACGGAAGACCTTCACAAATGTCGGGCGAACAGCTGAAATCATTCCTTCATTCCATGCAAGGCGGCGAAATAGAACGTATTGAGGTGATCACAAATCCGTCTTCCCGATATGAGGCGGAAGGGTCAGGCGGAATTATTGATATTCGCACAAAAAAAGGATTGGATTTAGGGGTGAACGGAACATTCACCGCAGGGTATCAGCAAGGTCGCATGGATAATGAAAATACAGGTCTGAGTATGAATTGGCGTCGTGAAAAATTTAACCTGTTCGGTAATTACGCTGTCAACCGTTACAAATGGTGGAGTTTTCTTGATCAGACCAACATAATGCAAACTCACGAAGGTGAAATCACCCTTAACCTGGAGTCAGACTCCCGACATTCCGAAGCCGGTTTACGACACGCTGTAAGAGCAGGAATGGATTATTTTTTAAATCCCAACAATATTTTTGGCATTATTGTTAATACCTATCATGCAGATGACGGAATATTCTCTCTCAAAGGAGTTACTGATATTTCTCCTGACTATCAGGGCATAAACCACTCGACAGCCGACAATAGGAAAACCGATATTAAAAATGGGGTTCAGGTAAACATGAATTATCAAACTACTTTTACCAATGCCAAACAACAACTGAACTTCGATTTGGATTATGCCCGTTTCAGTTCCGATCAATTGCAGAGAAATGCCAACAGTTATTATGATTCAACAGGAATAATGGTTGGAGATATCGAACAATTCAGTAATAACAATCCAAGAGAAATAAACGTCTATTCTGTAAAAGCCGACTATAAGCAACCGCTATGGAAAGATGCCATGCTGGAATCCGGCGTAAAAATCGGCCAAACTACGACAGACAATGATTTGAAATTCGAAGAATTTTCCGGTAATGCATGGCAGATAAATTACGGCAAAAGTAACCGCTTTGTGTATACAGAACAGATTAGCGCCGCTTATCTAAACGTCAACCAAAAGTTGGAACAATTTAGTTTTCAGGTAGGTTTGCGCGGTGAATACACGAATACGAACGGAAACCAAAAAACGACAGGCGATGTGAACAATAAAACTTATTTTAACCTTTTCCCTACGTTTTTTGTGAATTATCAGGCATTGCCGAAACATAATTTCGGTTTTTCATACAGCCGCAGAATCAGCCGTCCTAATTTTGATGTTTTGAATCCGTTTGAACTTACTGTTGACGCATATTCCTTCTTTAGCGGTAATCCTGACCTGATGCCATCATATACGCATAATGTAGAACTTTCTCATTCAACAGGGACACTTATGTCGCGTGTTGGTTACAGCAACACGTCCGACATGATTTTTCAAGCCCCAATCGTTGATGAGATAACCCAGCGAACCGGCTATATTTGGCGAAATTTCGGTAAGTGCCAAGATGTATCGGCCATGTTGAATTATCGCAGGCAAATCGTGAAAATTTGGACGGCAAATCTGACCTTGCTTGGCGTCTATCAAGTCAATACTTCCGATGAGGCGTTAGGCGAATTTGTTAGTAAAGGAAGTACGGCTAAAGTTCAACTGAGTAATAATTTTACCATTACACCCTCCCTGTCGGCAGAAGTATCCGGACTATTATGTATCGGGTATGCATATTGGATATTTCATATTCAAATCCTATGGAAATCTTTCAGCAGGCTTTCGACAGATGCTGTTGAAAGATAAGATTGCGCTGTCTCTTACCGCTAATGATTTATTATTCACCGCCAAAATGAGGGGATATGCACGATATGACAATGTCAACAGTACGATAAACAGTAACGGTTTTGACTCTCGCTATGTCAATCTTACGTTCCGTTACAATTTCGGTTCTACAACGGTAAAAGCTGCCCGAAACAAATCAACAGGCATTGAGGATGAAACGGCAAGAGCTGGAGGGAGGTGACAAATGTTTTGATATAATAATAAAAGAATTAATAATTTATAATCATGATTATCAACTTAAAGTATATGAATAATTAATATGAAAACTAAATGTTACCCCATTGTATTGTCTATTTTGTGCGTTTTCGCCGCATCAGCGCAATATCAACTAAGCGGAATTGTAATTGAAAAGGACGATGGCGCTCCTATACCATTTGCAACAGTCGCCCTGCTTCATCCCGATTCGAGCGCGATAACCGGCGTGATGACCGTCGACGAAGGTAAGTTTGTCATTGAAAAAGTAGCGGCAGGCGATTATATCGTACGGGCGTCGTTTATCGGTTACGAGACCGTGTACCGTAACGTGAAAGTACCCGAACAAAGCGATTTGGGTGAAATCATGCTGGCAGAAAACGCTAACATGTTAAGTGAAGTGGTAGTAACCGGACGCCGTGCTTTGGTGGTACAGCAACTTGATAGAACTGTGGTCAACGTGTCAGGCAACATCATTACTTCGGGTTTGAATATGCAGGATTTGCTGAAACAGATGCCGGGACTGATCGTGGATGAAAGCGGCAGCATCAGGCTTAACGGTCGACCTGCTACCGTGTACATTGACGGACGACCGACGCGCCTGCCAGCCGAACAGATAGCCCAGTTGCTGAACGGAATGCAGGGCGACGCGGTCGACCGCGTGGAATTGATTGATAATCCCTCGTCACGCTATGAAGCGGGGTTGAGCGCTGCCATTGTCAATATCCGCCTGAAACGCGATGCTTCGTTGGGCGTCAACGGTTCGGTACAGGCGGGCGCAGGGTTTACCGACTATCATTTTTATACGCGCGACGGCCTGAACCTGAATTACCGCTCCAAAAAGGTGAATATATTCGGAAATTACGGTTACAATAGAGCGAAAGATTATTCCGAAATCTGGCAGACAAGGAATTACGACGATGTAACGCCCATTTCTTTCGACCAGTTCTCGTTAGACCGCCCCGTATCGTCAGGTCATACGCTGCGCGGCGGCTTCGACGTGTTTATCAGCCCCAAACATACGGTTGGTTTTCTGTTCACCGGCGCATTGAACGACAGGGATGGCGGAATCGCGTCGAAAGCCGATATCGCGCGGACAGGCGCTGCGAACATCGACTCTGTCGTATTGTCGGATGCGAAGTACACGAACAGATTTACTTCGGAAATGTACAATCTGAATTACCGGTTTGACATTTCCGGAGGCGAAGAACTCACCGTTGATGCGGATTATGGAAGCGTAAATGCACGTAACTGGCAGGATATAAAAAGCAGATATATGAAAGCCGACGGGGACGAACTGCGCATGCCGGTCGAATTTCAGTACAACGGACAGCGCGACATTGCAATACTTTCGGTTAAGGCAGATTATGTAAAGCCGTTTTCGGAAAAATCGCGGATGGAAGCAGGCGTCAAAACAGGTAGAACCGTTACCGATAATGAAATCCTGTACGAAAACCGGTATAACGGCGGATGGGTGGACGATCCCAACCTGAGTAACCGGTTCAACTATTCCGAAGATGTTTCGGCAGGATATGCAACATACAGCCATAAGGCCGGTAAATTATCGGCAATGGCCGGTTTGCGCGCCGAATACACAAAGGTCAAAGGCGAATCAGTGACGATGGACACTACTTTTTCACGCGGTTATCTCGACTGGTTTCCGAGCGGTTATCTGCAATATAAAATCAATGACAAACAGGCGCTTAATCTTTCGTATTCCCGTAAAATCAACCGTCCGGGCTATTCCTATCTGAATCCGTTTCGTTCATTCTTCGACCCGTTTACTTTTGGAAGCGGCAATCCCGACCTGCAACCGGAATACCGCAATACCCTGGCGCTCAGGTACAGCATTGGCGGATATTCCATAAACGCAAGTTACAGCGTTGTAAATGATGTGATTGAAAAGGAATTTATACAGGATAACGCAAACAGGAATATACACATTACCTATAATAATATCGGAAAAAGGGAGGCTTTTGCCATTAATGTGTTTGCTCCGGTGAAAATTGCCAAATGGTACACCCTGAACACCTATGCCCAAACATCATGGAATAGGGTTGACGCTCGCTATAATGGCGATCAGATCAAAAAGGATTATCTTGATTCTTATGTGGGTATGCAACATGTATTTACCATATTGCCGACTTTAAGAGCCAATATGCAGATGGCGTGGATGCCGCCTTCCTGGCAAGGTCTGGTTGCCCGGCTTGATGGCTTTTGGACGGTGAATGGCCAAATAGAAAAAACTTTTTTCGACAGACGCCTAAGCATGTCATTATCGTGCAATGACCTATTTGGTACAAGCATTTTTATCGGGAAAATCAAATATGGAAACATTGATCAAGACTTCAAGGAAGACTACCATCACCGCAAGACGCTGCTTACACTACGCTATAATTTCGGATCGCAGCAGATACGCGGCGCGCGTAACCGGAGTGTTGGAATTGAAGAGGAAATGGGACGGACTAACTAATTAATATATATGAATATTCGGCGATTTGTACATCGGCAAAAATCCCACGCCGCGCAGGAACAGTTATGCGGTGATTGAGTTTGATTTTTCGGGACTTGACACTTCCGGCAAGGATGAATTTAAAAAATCCTTTTCAGGGCGGGTACAGAAAACGGTATTGGCCTCACTTGCCAAAAACAGCGGGGTATTTCCCGAATCTGATACGCAGATTAAACGAATTATCAGCGAAAAGCCGGGTATCGGCGCCTTGTATGACTTGTATGGCATAGCGGAACAGGCCAACATCAAACTGTTCGTCATCATCGACGAATACGACCATTTTGCCAACGACCTGA
>Ga0082212_10004021_pt1 | contig 20602 bp, 19 predicted proteins | sample TergutNt197P3_FD_71548 | JGI IMG/M metagenome (GOLD analysis project Ga0082212, IMG submission 71548) | Neocapritermes taracua P3 segment gut microbial communities from Petit-Saut dam, French Guiana - Nt197 P3 | ecosystem: Host-associated > Arthropoda: Insects > Digestive system > Gut ... | reverse complement strand
CCGGCTGATGCACAAGTGCGAGGTGTTTGACATGGACGGCGACAGCTACAGACTGGCACATCAGGAAAGGATATTCAAGAAGTGATTTGAGTCGTCAGCAACAGGCCCCCAAGACTGGCGCTCCGGATTTGGGAAGTTTGACGAGCCGTAGGCGAGGAGAACTTCCCAAATCCGGAGCAATCACCCAAATAACCTTAAGATTAAGACCACTAGAAAACCTATATCGTTAACAATAGCAGAAAGGGGGTTATCACTATCAAAAATCATGGTGGCAAGTGCTGTACACTAAATGGCCGAAAATGCTGTATTTTATTTGGCCAAAAATGCTGTATTTCTATTGACCGTTCACATATGTTTGATTATTTAAAAGAGAAAGGAATTATTATTCTCCATAATGGATGCTTGGAAACAAGTATGGAAGATCTTAATATTGGATATACAAAAAATAAAGTTCTGTGGCTTGAAAATGCTATGAAAACAATTAATTCACTGTCGAAAAAAGAGCTTCAAATAAGCTATATTTTTAGGCTTATTTTTGAATGAACGGCGGCAAAGATGGCGGAGTTTTCTGGCTGTATGCAGACGCCGTCATGCTCGATGGTAGAGTTGGTACTGAATGAAGTACTCGTATCAATATCATCAGCAAGCGGGACACCTGTTGCCGAGTAGGTGGGCGCTATAAAGACTTCCTTGTTATGAGCGAGAGTACTGTGGTAACTATCTCGCGGAGTTTTTAATCGTCAAATTAACTATGAAACAAGTCGTTATGGCTGCCCGTGCGTGCAAGAATAAGAATCAAGTTGTTCCTTTCTTTGCGATTATCCGCCCATAACAGCGCACGGACGTCTATGATTATTGTATTGTATCAGGACACCGACCCCCTCCGGGATCTTTCCTGCATAAAAAACCAATGTTCTGCTTTTTTCATGCTTGTACTGTTCCATTTCGCGCAGTACCTTATCTCTGCGTTCGCTGGAAATGACAACTTCACCTCCTGCAGTTGAAAAATGCTCTCCCTGAACACAATTAATCAGGAAAACCCATTTGCCATCGTATTCTTTGTGGATTTGTTCGATTGTCTGATACATGGCACCGAGAAGCCCCCTTTCCAAAAACCGATTGATCTATAATTATTATAGCATTGTGAGGTAGCTCAACACAACAAGAATAGGTGCAGGGTTTCTTTGTTGTGCGAGAGGCTAATCCGTAAAAGGAAACCACGGGTTCTTGTAGAATTACAGGGTTTATGGAGGAAAAGAATTTGAAAAGTGAAGGATACACATATGCAGAGGAAAAAACGGAGGCAAATCAATGAAATTTCACGGGACTCTGATCGTCGTCGCTGACTTGGAACGCTCAAAAGTGTTTTATAAAAAACATCTTGGCCTGGACGTCGAAATTGATTTCGGCGCGAACGTTACGCTAACCGGCGGCATTTCTTTACAGACGCTTGAAACTTGGCGTGGATTCATCGGAGGAATTGATGTCAAGTTCAAAGGAAATGATATGGAGCTCTATTTTGAAGCCGCCGACTTTGACGAATACATTAAAAATCTTGATGAATTGGAACTTGTCCATCCGCCGCTTGAACACGCATGGGGACAACGGGGTGTGCGTTTTTATGATCCCGATGGTCATATCATTGAAGTTGGTGAAAATATAGGTGCGGCGGTTCAACGTTTTCGCGAGCGCGGGATGACGGTCTCGGAAATTGCCGTCCGAATGGATGTAGCCGAAAAATATGTGCAAGAGTGGTTGGCGTGACATTTGATAATGAGCTCATACGCCCCTAAGCCCCTAAGCCCTAAGTTATGGGCAACGCCCACTCTAACAACTTGCGGCTCATCAAAACAAACAAAAAGGAGTGTCCAATTATGCAGCTTGAACTCTTCATCAATTTCGACGGCAACTGCCGCGAAGCGGTGGACTTCTACGCGAAAGTATTCAATTCTTCCGTTAACAACCTTATGACCTACGGCGACGCGCCGCCCGATCCCGATTACACCGTACCGGAAGCCGACAAAAACAGGATCATGTATGCCGGTGTGCCGATCGGTAACATTGTCGTCATGTTTTCGGATGTCCCCACCGGCTCCGAGTTTGTCAGTGGCAACAACATTAACCCAACCATCAGCACCGAGAACAAAGATGATGTTACGCAGATGTTCAATGACTTGAAAGAAGGCGGCGAGGTCTTAATGGAACTTCAACAAACCTTCTTCAGCGAATGGTTCGGCATGGTTAAGGACAAATACGGTGTGACCTGGCAGATTTTACAATTCTCTCAAGAGTGAAAACGCCTAAATTGATAGCGACTGAACGGCGTCCTAATCGTCCAAGAACACAAGGCGGGCCGTTCCGCTCGTAACCTTAACCCTCACTGAATGAGGCGCCGCCGCGTCGGTATCGTTGCCATGAACTTTTGTGCCATTAACCGTAACAGTACCGCTGTTCACAGAAACATACCGGCTGTAATCCTTTTGGGAGCCTGTGGTTTCCACGATACAGGTTCCTGAAGCCACCTCAATCGTGCTGTCCCCTTTCAATTCTCCCGCCAAGCGCACAGAACCGCTGGTGGTTCGCGCCGACAGCCCTTGGGCTTTGACACCACTCCCTCTCACGGCGCCGGAGGACGCCGATAAGCGCAGCAGCCCCGCGTCGATCTCGGACATCTCTATTTTGCCGGATGTCAAAGACAAATTCATGGCGTCCCCACGGCAATCGTCCAAAACACAGGCGCCGCTGGTGGTATGCCCTCTGAACTCATCAGCCGACACACGGCTGATGTTCATCTTACCTGACGATATTGACGCGTCAAAAGACCGGCAATTTAACCCGCTGACATTGAGGGAACCGCTGGAGCCCTCAATCTTAACTCTGTCCATCTCGACGCTTCCAGGTACGTAAACCCGAATGATATCTTCACGAATCCCAAAATTGAAGCTAAACACTGCCCCCAGAAAATCAAACCCTTGCCGAACTCTCAATACATCGTTTTCCACGCTCCAAGTAACGGGCAGATTCCTTTCGCAATCAACGTTCAAGCTAGCCCCTGTCTGCTCTGTGGGAATAATTTCAACACGAGAAGAGCCCACCTTAATATCCAACCCGGTAATCCCGCCTAAATCGCCTGAACTGAACTGCTGCCGATGAGCGTCACCCACATGAACGCCGTCTCTGTCAACAAGAAGATTAGGTACCATGCCCAGAGCCAGACCTGCTCCCATCAGCACAACGCCGGCTACGGCAACAATCCCGAGAATAAGCCAAAATCTCTTCATTGTTTTCGTTCCCCCCTCCGAATGAGATAGTTCGCCAGTCCTTTTTGCAGCGCCGCGAAAGTAACCCGGGAAAGCTTAACAATACCCCAAGCGAGGAACGTCCCCACAGCCAAGCTGAATAGCCCGTAACCTACGAAGAACACCCCCGTGCCAAAGCTCTGCCCCATTGCGGCAAACCCGGCAAAGAAAACTACAATTCCCAGAAAAACCACCGCCACCGCCGCAGCTCCCAAAGAGAAAAAGACGACAACCAAAGTAAAAATGAGCGCTACCGCTGTTATCACCACGGCCAAAGCCAGCGGCAACGCCACCGGCGAAGCAAAAATCCCCAGCAGCACCAACCAGAGGGGATAACCCCGCCAGGTGGTTTTTTGATTCAGTTCATTGACAGCGTATTCTCCGATGATTTTGGCCGCCACGGCTTTGGGCGATCCCAATTCAGTCATCACTTTCCCTTCGTTCTCCGGCCCCGCGTCATCAAAATATTCCTCGTAAAAACCCACGGCGCTCTCCACCTCAGAAGGGGGCAAACGTCTTAAAGCTTTGCGGAGCTCCATCATAAAATCGCTTCTGTTCAAGGCTCGATCCCTCCCGTCAACAATGTCTCGATGCTCTCTTTGTAACTGTGCCACGCCGTCATAGCGTCCTGCAGAGCCGCCTTCCCTTGTCCGGTGATTCTATAATACCGGCGGTTGCGTCCGTCAAAAGGTTCGTCAAAGGTGTCCAGCTTCCCACTCTGCAGCAACCTTCGCAAAACAGGATAAAGTGTTGATTCGGAAACATCAATAGCCGCTTGGATCTGTTGGGTGAGCTCATAGCCGTAAGCGGGCCGGCCTTGCAACGCCCCCAGCACACAAGAATCCAACAGCGTTCCCGCTACAGTAAAACGCATAAACAGTGCCTCCCATCCGATCTCATTATGGATCCATCAATATTATACGACATATAATATTGATCTGTCAATAATTTTCTATGGTGGTGCTTATTCTGAAAAAACATGATATAATAGAGTGTCCGCTTCATTCATCACCCTGAACCGTCCTTGCACTCTTTCACCACGGAGCATTAAACCTAACGGAGACTATAACCTATGACCAACAGCCGCCATCTTCTTTCCAGAAAAGTCCTCGCTCTGCTTATCATCATAATAACTGCAACTTCCTTCTCTGCCTGCAGCATCGGCGACACTCTCACCAAGTTCGCATCGTCTCTCAGCCCCCAGAACCGTTTCCTTGACCGGCTCGTCCGCGAACAAAACTTAGCTGAACAGCCAGATGTCCAAATCACCGACGCTCTGTCCCCCGTCAGTTATGACAGCAAATATGGTTACCGATCTCTTGACTCTGAGTACAAAGAGATTTATGATAGGATCCATATAGCGGTTTTGAATTACCACCGCTATGTTGATTTGCGCGACCAGCCCACACCCATCAACGATTTTTTGCGGATTTTTTATTACTATATCGATGACCATCCCGAAGCTTTTTGGGTCAACCCGCACATCGAGAATTTTTATTATGATAAATCAGAGGAAATGAGCATAGGCGTTATACTGCAGTACATGACAAGTGACGCCACTGACCGTTTCAACAGCGTCACAGGCGAAATGGACAACAAGGTCGCCGATAGTGAGATCACCTCTATGCGCGAGGCGTTCAACACCAAAGTCAACCAGATTCTGGAGGCTATCTCCCCCAATGACGACGACCTTATGCGGGAACTCAAGATCTTTAATTATATCGCCAACAATGTCAAATATGATGACGATCTGGCCGCCGAGATCAAACAAGGAATCACAATTGATCGGCCCGTCAGACAAAACGCTTACGGAGCGGCCATTGAGAGCACCACGGTTTGCTCAGGCTTCTCCAAGCTGTTTTTGCTGCTGACCAACACCTTGGGCTTAGAATGCCTAACCCAATACGGCAAACTTGAAGGCGAAGGCCATCAATGGAACATCATCAGCATCAACGGAGATTATTACAACATCGATGTCACAGAACCCATTCTCACAACTCCCGACAAAACCTATGTCAATTACACCCTCTTCAACTCCCCTGACAGCGTTATCACAAAAACACATAGTATCAAACCGGCATATCTGATTGACAGCGACTTTCAAGTCAGTTATAACACACCGGCTTGTACCGCCACGACAGACAGCTTTGAGAGTTTTTTCGCCATAAAAGCAAGCGGCGCCTTCAATCATAGAGACTTTCAGCAAAAAATCGAACGCCTGTATACCTATAATATATCCGAGCTTTATTTCAAATTCCCGAACGACCCGACCCAAAGCACAGTACAAAACTATTTCGACAACAACGCCCATCAGTTTGAAAGTCTAGTGTCGCGGTATTTTACAATGGATAATTCTTATTATTTCTTAGAACAAACCGGCAGCGCTTTCATTAAATTGAACCGGAAATAGCTCAACCTCTCCACCGGCCCGCACAAAAAAGAGATACCAATACAAGGTATCTCTGGGATCCTGAGCCCCAGCCTGCCAAGACCTCCCTAAGGGCAGCTCCGAACCGGCGTCCAGCTCATCCGGCACATTATAGCGAAAACAACTAACTGAAGCCCTCCTTGCCCATTGTCTCTTATCCATCGCCTGACCTGCCGGCAAACGCAGACGCCAGAATTCCTTATCCTGCTGCTCCCGGCACTTCCCGCGTTCTTCCGACGGCCCTTTCAGCCATGCCGGCAACGGCTGCGCAGACAAACCCGCGGCGTAATAATCGAAACGCAGCGCTTCCGTGCAGCGCTCTCTGGCTGCGGCGTCCGGTATAATCTCCCGTAAAAAAGGCTCCAGATTGTTCAACAAATCCCGGCGTTGCCATTGGCGGCCAAACCATCCTCTCTCTTGCCAAAACGCCGCCAAAGCGCTCAACAAACCGGAAAAAGGGGGGAATTCCCGCACCATAGCTTCCAGGCCATACCGCAAGAACCCGGCGTTATAGTACCTATCCAAGATATCTTCAAGACGGCGCAATTCCAACAGATCGTCAAAGGACATCGCCTCCGTGCGCAAAACCTCATAAGGCGCGTCCGGGCTGAAAACAATCCCATACCGCTGTGCTTCTTCCCGCAGGGGCGAACCTTTCAGCATCTTCAAAAAACCCAGCTGCAACCGCTGGGGGCGCAATCGGATCACACGCTCAAGGGACGCCAGCACGGCGGCCTTATCCTCCCCGGGCAAACCCGCGATAAGATCCAAATGAACCGGAATGCCCATTTCATGTTGAAGCCGCGCCGCCTTATCAGCCCACCGGGCAAAATCCTGACGGCGGTGGATCGCCGCCAGTGTTTTTTCATGAACAGTCTGAACCCCAATCTCCAGCTGAATCAGCCCAGAGGGATACGTTTCCAGATAGTCCATCCACTTGTCGCTCAACAAATCACCGGCCATTTCACAATGAACTCTGGCCTTAGGCAACCCACTGCCGGCTCCAGGTTCAATCTTTCCGTTCTCTAACAACTCCGTCTCAAACTTTTCCCACTCATGCCGAAAGATATCCAGAACACGCATCCCTTGTGGATGCGCGTTAAAAGTGCGGTCAACAAGCTTAACCGTACGGGCGCCCCACTGAAAAAGCCGCCGCAACACAGGCGCCAGTTTTTCCACCTCCATACAGCGGACGCCGGCGCGGGCTGACAAACAATAAGCGCAACGGAACGGACATCCCCGCGACGCTTCCAGATAGACATAGTGGTGAGAAAAATCCTCCTCCACCGTATACGGATCCACCCACCAGGAATCGAGAGTTCGATGTTCGACATCCGATATGCGTTGGTACCCGGATACCGCTTCCCGAACATCGAACCTTCGAGCAAGCTCTTGAGCAGAAACCCCGTCACGCAAACATCTCTCAACAAACTCGGCAAAAACCTCTTCGCCCTCACCGGCCACAGCCCAGTCAACCTCAGGATTGTCCTCCAAAAACCGCGAACCGAAAGCTGGGCTGACGTCTTCAGAGTCCTCAGAATGACCGGATACTTCCGGACCGCCGCAAACAAAAGCCGTACGCGGACAGACCAGTCGCAGCCGCCGCATCACAGCTTTCATCCTATCAATATTCCAAATATAGCACGAAAACCCCACCACATCCGGCCGTAACCCATAAATATCGCCCACAACAGATCCGATATCATCATGAATTGTAAACTCGCGGCAAATCACTTCACAATCCCCAGGGGACACCCTCTGCCAAACCGCCGCCCTCAAACAGCGAATCGCCAGGTTTGTCTGGGAAAACCGCGCGTTCAACGCAACCAAAACCAATCTCATCCCAAAACCAAATCCACCAGATCCATCGGATCAACCGAAACGCCATCCTTATAAACGCGCATATTGCCGCCGGAAATCTCATCAATCAGAACAATTCCCTCATCCACTCGGCCAAACTCCAGCTTAATATCATACAGCTCCGCCCCCTTCACTGCCAACTCATCCCTAATCAGGCAACAGATTTTTTTGGTCAAATCTTTTAGCACCTCATATTCTTCAGGGGCAAGAATACCCAGCATATCCAACGCGTCCTTCGTAATAGGCGGATCCTGGCGCTCGTCATCCTTCAGTGTCACCTCAACAAACGCATCCAGCTCCTGGCCATCCCGCGCATAAAGACCATACCGTCTAACGAAGCTCCCCACGGCCCGGAAGCGACAAATCACCTCAAGCCCTTCGCCAAAAACCCGGGCCGGTTTCACCGTCATGGTTGCCTTCTCAATATCAGCGCTGATAAAATGGGTTGGATACCCCGCCCCTTCAATCATACGGAAAAAATACTCCGACAAGCGCAAGCCGCCCCGTCCCAAACCCGCAATAGACAACCCAACCGTATTGGCCCCCGGGTCGAACTTACCGTCCTCCCCTGTCGCGTCATCTTTAAAAGTCAACAAAAAGTTGCCGTCAGCCAATTCCTCAACACGCTTTGTTTTGCCCTCATACACAAGCTTCATAACAAAATTCTCCTCAATAATAACTTATTCTAGGAACCTACTACCATTCGTTATTATACCGAGAAAAACAAGACTCGTCCACTGCCAACTGTCACGGGTGCATATTTTAAAAGTGCAGGAAGCGACAAAAAAATAAATAGAAATATCCACTGCGAGGTTCTCCCGCAACCGAATGGTGAATGGAGATGGATATTATGTGGGCTCGTAACAGTCCCGAGGTAGGGTTTGGTGAGCGGGAGACTCCAAAAGCCCACGAATTTTTTTCGCCTTTTGAGGTTGCATCAGGCAGAGAGGCGCTTGGATTCTCCCGCTCACCAAACCCTACCTCGTGCCTCATTGAACTGTATACATATGCCCCATGAATACCCCCGAATAGCAGATTTTTTGGAGCAATTATAAGACTGTTCCACTCTTGAGATTGTATGAGCAGTCTCTTTATTCATGCTAACAGCGCAGTGAGAATTATATACGGTCCCCTGTTTCATTGCTCCAAAAACCGGCAATTCGGGGGTATTCATAGGGCACATGCATACGGTTTAATGAGGGACGCGTCAGGGGTTGGGGAGCGGTAGAATCCAAGCGCCTCACCGCCTGACGTAGCCCCCGAAAGGCGAAAAAAATACGCGGGCTTTTGGAGTCTGCCGCTCCCCAACCCCTGACGTGGCACTGTTACTGGCCAGCGCGGTATCTGCCTTCAACTCACCATTGAGTTGCGGGAAAACACCGCGGCAGAAAGCTCTGCTTATCCTTATCGTCAGTTCATGCACTTGTTAAATATGCACCCACCGTCACCTGCCCATTGGTCCACAGGCTGAAAGAGATCAACCTTGTCCATTGTCCATTGGTCCACAGGCTGAAGGATATCAGCCTTGTCCATTGTCCATTGGTCCACAGGCTGAAGGATATCACCCTTGTCCATTGTCCCGGCCGGCTTGCCATATATCCATCTTTATGATATAGTTAGCCCAATGAAAAATGTAACAAAGCCCCCCTCCCAACCAAGCGATCATATATTTTGCGAAATCATATATATTAATACAGAGACAAAAACAATACGGAGGTTAGGTTTTATATGTATGCTCTTCAAATTGAAGACATCCCGTTCCAAGACATCACATTATCCGCCCGTAACGACATTGAAGCATGGACCGCCCCATGGGCCATGCGCAGTTCCGAACCAAACTTCAGCAACCTTTTCATCTGGCAGCCTTTCTGCCAAACCTCTTACGCCTTTGTTGACGGCGTCCTTCTGATCCGATTCCATTGTCGCCGCGACGAAGAATTCCTGCTGCCGCCTCTGCCAGCATCGCCGAACCAACCCTACCATCACGCCCTCAGCTTGGCGCTGGAGTATTTTGCTGTGCGCGGTAAGCGGTTTTTCATGCGCGGCATCACCGCGGAATTCCGCGAGCGCATAGAAAAAATCATGCCGGGGCGCTTCGTCTTCACCCGTGAACGGGATTGTGACGACTATGTCTACGCAGCCGACAAACTCGCCTCTCTACGCGGCAACAAATATCACGCCAAACGCAACCACATCAACAAGTTCCGTTCCCTTTACAGCTATGAATATGAGCCTTACAGCGTCTCCCGCCACGCCGAAGAATGCCTGCGGCTGAACGAACTCTGGCATCAGAGCAAGAATGACGAAACCCAAGGGATGATGAACCGCGATCATGACGCGGCTCAACGTTGTCTTCTGTACGCGGACCAATTGAACATGCAAGGGGCGGTTATCCGCATCAACGGCGAAGTGCAAGCTTACACCATGGGCAATCAGATCTCACCCGACACGGCGCTCATTCATATGGAAAAAGCCAACGCTCAGTTCCATGGCGTCTATCCGTTGATCAACCAGCTCTTTATTCAAAACACTTTTGCTCATCTGACGTACATCAACCGCGAGGAAGATTTGGGCCTGGAAGGATTGCGCAAAGCAAAACTCTCTTATCATCCAGAATTTCTGATCGAAAAATACAAGGCGCGACTGAGAAACGAGAAATGAGAAGCGAGAAATAAGAAGTGAGAAGTGAGAAGTGAGACCCGGGAAGTTAACTTTATCTGATCTTAATCAGGCCCGTGAACTGTGGTCTCTTTGCTTTCCGGAAGACAGCGAGGCCTTTGTGGATTGGTTTTTCGCCAATCAATTTCCAGTTTTGTCCAACTGGTCTGTCTGGGAAAAAGATCGCCTGAGAGCTGCCGTCTATGCCATGCCCTACACCCTGACGTGCCGCGGCAACAACATTCCGGCCGCCCTTCTTTTGGGCGTTGCCACGCACCCGGAAACCAGACGGCGCGGTCTGATGCGAGGGCTTTTGCATGAAGTCCATACTGATCTGGCAGAATCTTGCGCCGCCGTTTGTTTGCATCCCTCGGATCATAGCTTTTACCATAAACTTGGCTATTCCACAGTCGCTGATCATCTGCGCGCTCATTTACCCCTATCGGCGCTGCACCCTTTTGAGCCCTGTGGCGCGATCGAGCCAGATCCTGATTTTGACCGGCTCGCCACTATCAACCAACAGCACTCTGAGCATATGGAATTCTATGCCATTCGCGACCGTGGCCTGCTGGCGCGGCGTTTTGCTGATTTGCAAACAGGCGGCGGCTTCTGTATAGCCAACGAACAGGCTTATGCTTTTGTTGATCCCGAATCAGAACGCGCCGACCGATCCGGAATTTATTATCTGCCTGAATTCTCCTATGCGGATATCACGGCGGGCTTTTCGCTGCTTATAGCTCTTCGGGATTCGGCATCCGGCGTCCGGGCCTTCGAATTCTCCCTGCCCATAACCGACGCCAACGCCTGGCTATCGCCTCAAAACGCCCAACATCCAACACCCAACACCCAACACCCAACACCGATCTTGACAAGGGAACCGTTTCTTATGCTATACGGCCTGAATTGGCCGGCCATAGTATCGGGAATGCGTGCCGATACTCAGCCCGCAACCGCCTCTCCCTCCAAAGTCATACATATTCTGGGTGAAGACGCCAATTGGCGCATCACCGCGGCTAACGGCACTGCCTCTATGTCCGCTGTCCAAACGCCCAGCGACATCACTTTGTCGCGCGATCAGTTCACACGCTGGATCTGCGGCTACAACGACGGTGGTGATTCGGTTTCCGAAAGCGCAGCCAACGCCATGTGTCCAAGCTTTTTCCCAACGTTATCGGCCTACTTTTTTGATAGGTATTAAGGATTAGAGATCCTCCAAGGCAAAAAACGGCTCCTCCAGAAGAGTTACTCTTCCCTCGCCCACAACTTGGCGGGCCTGGTTACCAGAAGGCAGCACGAGCTCCGGCACAATTTCCCGCAGGGGTGCCAGCACAAACTCCCTTTGTTCCAAGCGGGGGTGAGGAACCGTAAGTTCTTGGGTTTGCATGAACTCCCGGCGCTGTTTGGGTCCCCTGAACACTATGAGAATATCGATATCCATCGTCCGCGGCCCCCACCTGGTTATCGGCAAAACTTTCTCCGGCATCGCGCCCCTCAGTCGCGTCGCCGGCTGAACACTTGGCTCCGCCTGCGCATCCGATCCCAACCATGCGCTCTCCCCCGGTCGCCGGAAAGGCCCCTGATGGCGTCGGCCGCAAAGAGCTTCGATCTGCCGGCATTTGTCCAACAAAACCAACGGCGCCAAAGGGGTTTCCAGTTCCACAGCCAAATTATAGAACCATGCCTGTTCTACGCCCCCCACCGGCTCCGTCTCATACACGTGAGAAATCTTCTCCAGCGTGCCCAGATAGCCCAACAACCCCAACGCATCGCTCAGATAAGCGGCACGATCGCCCAAATTGCTGCCCAAACTCAAGAAAACCCGCCAAATATTTGACCGGACAATCTCAACCGAGACATCCTCCAGCACCCCCTGAATCGGCGCCGCCGGCTTATGAACTTCCACACGAACACCCGAACAGGCGAAATCCGTTAACAACTCCTGCGCGATCTGCTCAGCCACATATTCAATTGTACAGAAAGTCCGCGTCATTACCTCGGCTATTTTGGAGTAAACCCGCGTATAATCGACGCTCAGATCCAGGTCGTCCCGGCAATAAGCCCCGGCGTGCACCAATGTCAGATCCACATCCACCACAAACCTTTGGCCAAGGGCGCGCTCCTCCGGCATAACACCGTGAAAAGCAAAAAACTCCATACCCCGCAAGCGGATCTTGTTGCCGGATTGTATTTCCTGGGAAACAGGCGGATTTTCTGTACTCGTATTAAAAAACATACCGTTACCATCCCTTAATCCATTTTGGTTTGCTGAAATCCCGCCGTCACAGCATATGCCATCTGCAAAGCCTGCTTATTCTCCGCCACATCATGAACACGAAAAATCGAAGCGCCCCCCGCCAACCCTAAAACATTCAGCGCAATCGTCGGCGCCAACGCCGCCTCATCCGAAGCTTCCGGAATCCCCAGCGTTTCCCTGATAACGGATTTCCGTGAAACCCCAAGCAGAATCGGACAACGCAAACCTTTCAGCGCAGCCAGATGACCAAGAATAACAAGATTCTGCTCCACGGTCTTTCCCAGCCCAATCCCCGGATCAACAATCAAAAGCGTTTCAGATATCCCGTGCCCCAGAGCCAATTCAATACTCTTGGTCAAAAAAGCCACCAAATCATCCAACAGCGCCTGAACCGACGCAAAAGTCCCCATCTCTTCCCGGTTGTGGGTCAATACAACCGGCACTTGATGACAAGCCACAACCTCAGCCATAGCCGGATCTTTTTGCAGCCCCCAAACATCATTAATCATATACGCGCCGGCAGCCAAAGCTTTCTCCGCCACACAAGCCTTCTGGGTATCAACAGATATAGGAACCGGACACCTTGACAACAAAGGCCGCAGCACCGGTTCCAAACGCGCCCACTCCTCATCGGCGCTCACCCCGTCATAGCCTGGGCGCGTCGACTCCGCTCCAATATCAATAATATCGGCGCCCTCGGCAACCAAACGATCAGCCTGCCGCAACGCCTGCTCCGGCCGCAAGAACCGTCCTCCGTCCGAAAAGGAATCCGGCGTAACATTTAAGATACCCATAACCAACGGCGTCCCATCAAAAACCAGGGAACGCCCCATTCGCTTGTCCGATGTCATCCCTAAAACAGCCCCACAATCTTCCCGGTCGCGTCAATATCCATGCGGACAGCCGCCGGCGACACCGGCAACCCAGGCATCGTCATGATATTTCCTGTAATTGCCACAACGAACCCGGCTCCGGCGGATAACCGCAGTTCCCGCACAGTAACCCGGAACCCTTTGGGCCGCCCTAACACGGCAGGATCGTCCGACAACGAATACTGAGTCTTCGCCATGCAAACCGGCAGCTGCCCGTAACCCATTTCCTCAAGCTTATCCAATGAAGCCAGCGCTTCTTTCGTCAACACAACCCCATCGGCGCCGTAGATCTCCCGGCAAATCTTTTCGATTTTTGCCGCCAAAGGCTCCTCCACATTATAGAGGGGCGCGAACCGGCTCGGCTGAGCCGCCAGAGTCTCAAGCACAGCTTTAGCCAACTCCTCGCCTCCGGCCCCGCCCCGGGCAAACACCTCGGACACAACAGCTTCAGCCCCCAATTCCCGGCAACGCCGCCGCACCAACTCAATCTCCTCTGGCCCGTCCGTCGGAAACCGGTTCAAAGCCACAACGACCGGTACCCCGAACTTACCGATATTCTCAATATGTTTCTCTAGATTCACCAGTCCCCGCGCCAGAGCAGCAACATCCGGCCCGGCCAAATCCTTCACAGCCACGCCCCCATTCATCTTCAGAGCGCGCACCGTCGCCACCAGCACCGCCAAATCCGGCTTAAGGCCCGCCAAGCGACACTTCAAATTAAAAAATTTCTCCGCACCTAAATCAGCTCCGAATCCGGCTTCAGTAATCACAACATCCGCCAGCTTCAGCCCCAGCTTCGTCGCAATCACGCTGTTACAGCCATGAGCGATATTGGCAAAAGGTCCGCCGTGAATCAACACCGGCGTATTCTCCAAAGTCTGAACCAGATTCGGTTTCACAGCCTCCTTCATCAGCAGCGCCATAGCGCCGTGGGCTTGCAGATCCCCCGCGGTGACAGGATCACCGTCGTATGTATAAGCGACGACGATCCGGCTGAACCGCTGCTTCAGATCCATCAAATCCTCCGCCAAACACAGAATCGCCATAATCTCCGAGGCCACAGTAATATCAAAACCAGCCTGCCGCACAACCCCTTCCGTCCTGCCGCCCAACCCGACAATAACATTGCGCAAAGCGCGGTCATTCATATCCAGCACTCGCCGAAACACCACTTGCCGCGGATCAATCCCCAGCAGGTTCCCCTGATGGAGAGAATTATCCAGCATAGCCGCCAACAGATTATGCGCCGCCGTAATGGCATGAAAATCCCCGGTAAAATGAAGATTAAGATCCTCCATCGGTACAACCTGAGCGTATCCGCCTCCCGCCGCGCCGCCCTTAATACCAAAACAAGGCCCCAAAGACGGCTCCCGCAGAGCGATCAAAGCCTTTCGCCCCAGCCGGCTCATAGCCTGACCCAACCCTACCGTCGTTGTCGTCTTGCCTTCCCCCGCCGCCGTCGGATTGATAGCCGTCACCAAAACAAGCTTACCATCGGGCCTATCACCCAAACGTTCCCTAACCGCGAGAGAAATCTTAGCCTTATACTTCCCGTAAAATTCCAGATCCTCCTCGATCAAACCGATCTTCGCGGCAACCTCTAGAATAGGCAGCATTTGGGCCTGTTGAGCGATTTCAATATCCGTTTTCATCACTCAGAAAGCCACTCCTCCCCAGCCTTAGCGTAACTCTGAATTTCCTCCAACGAAAAATACAACCCAATCTCCCGCGCGGCGCTATCCACTGAATCAGAACCATGGATCAAATTCCGGCTCACATCCACAGCGAAGCCGCCCCGAATCGATCCCGGATCGGCCTGAGCGGGATTCGTCGCACCCATAAGAGCCCGCGCCTGAGCCACCACATTCTTACCTTCCCAAACCATCGCCATTACCGGCGACGACGTAATATACGCCACAGTCGGCTCAAAAAAAGCCTTCCCTTTGTGTTCCTGGTAATGCTGCTCAGCCAGATCCTGGGAAACCCGCATCAATTTAGCCGCAACAAGCTTAAACCCCTTTTTCTCCAAACGGGCAACAATCTCACCTATCAACCCACGTTGAACAGCATCCGGTTTAAGCATAATAAATGTCTTTTCCATGATTAAAAACCCCTCGTATTCGATATTCGGTATTCGGTGTCCATTGTCAACTGTCCACGGCCAGCTTCCCCTTCTTATACCCTTTACCGCGGCCGCCGCCATCGCCACGGGACTCCTCGTCCGCTCCCAGCACATCCGGATTCTTCCCGGACGCGGTATCGTCAACCTCCGGATCCGCAGCCACCCCAGCTGTGGGCTCCTCAAACTTCGAGATAATCTTTTGAAACTCCTTAACGTCAAGGGTCTCAGTTTCGATCAACGCCTGGGCGATGGCGTGCAGACAATCCATTTTTTCTGTAATGATATCTTGAGCATTCTGATAGCACTCATCCACAATACGCCGCACCTCGCTGTCAATGGTCTGAGCCACCGCTTCGCTGTAATTGCGATCCCGGGTAATATCACGCCCCAGGAAAACCTGCTCCTCCTTATGCCCAAACGTCAACGGACCCAGCTCCTCCGACATGCCAAACTCCATAACCATACGCCTGACCATGTTCGTCGACTGCTCCAAATCGCTGGAGGCCCCCGTACTCACCTCATGCAGAACCAAAGCCTCCGCCACCCGGCCGCCCATAAAAACCGTGATGTTATCCAATAACTGCGTCCTCGTACGATAATTGCTGTCCTCTTCCGGCAGCAGCAACGTGTAGCCGCCGGCGCGGCCCCGCGGAATGATCGACACCTTATGCACCGGATCGGAATGAGGCAAAAACTGCCCCAACAAAGCGTGACCGGCCTCATGGTAAGCCACAAGTTTTTTCTCCGCTTCGCTGATCACCCGGCTCTTCTTCTCCGGACCGGCGATAACCCGCTCAATCGAATCCTCCATCAACCGCATCGGAATTCTCTTCTCATTTTTCCGGGCTGTCAGCAAAGCGGCCTCATTAACCAGATTAGCCAAGTCAGCCCCGGTAAAACTCGACGTCCGCCGGGCCAGCACAGCCAAATCCACGTCCTCCGACAGCGGTTTCCCCTGAACATGAACCTTCAGGATCTCCTCACGGCCCCGCACATCCGGCAGCGACACCACAACCTGCCGGTCAAACCGGCCCGGACGCAGCAACGCCGGATCCAAAATATCCGGCCGGTTGGTGGCCGCGATGATAATAATCCCCTCGTTGCCGCTGAACCCGTCCATCTCCACAAGGAGCTGATTCAGCGTCTGTTCGCGCTCATCATGACCGCCGCCCAAACCGGCGCCGCGCTGACGCCCCACAGCATCAATCTCATCAATAAAAACAATACAAGGTGAATTCTTCTTCGCTTGCTCAAACAGATCCCGCACTCTCGAAGCACCCACCCCGACAAACATCTCCACAAAATCCGAGCCGCTGATGCTAAAAAACGGCACCCCGGCCTCCCCCGACACAGCCCGCGCCAACAAGGTTTTGCCCGTCCCAGGAGGCCCAAACAACAGAACACCCTTGGGAATCTTAGCGCCGATTTCTGTGAACTTGCGCGGCGACTTCAGAAACTCAACAATTTCCTCAAGCTCCTCCTTGACCTCGTCAGCCCCCGCCACATCGCGGAAAGTCGCCTTTTTCTCATCTATGATCATCTTAGCCCGGCTTTTGCCGAACTGCATAACGCGACCGCCGCCGCCCTGAGACTGATTCATCATAAAAAAGAAAAAGACCGCCACAACTCCCAACAACACAACAGAAATCAGAATATAATACAGCCAGCTGGTATCAGCCGGAATCTTATATTCCAAAGGCGTATTGTTAACCGAAGTCACCTTGTTCTGCATCTCGTCAGTAAGACGGGGCCCCACACACTGCTTCGCCGTGCCGTCCTTCATGTCCATTTCATACTTATAGAGCGCGCCGTCAGGCGTCGCCTTAATAGACTGAACTGTATTCGTCTCAATAAGCTGCGTCATCTCAGTAAACGATACTTCTAGCGGTTTGCTTTTAGACGGGCTCACAAAATGGTATACCATAACCGCCATAAGAGCAAGCATTATATAGAACGCCAAGTTTCGCCAATTCTTCAAACGAGAATCCTCCCTCCTATCCGTTCACCTTACCTTATCTATAAAAATATCATACCACAGCTTGACTTGTTTTCCAAATCCTCCGACCCGGCAAACATGTTCACTCTCACAATCATTCCCATTAATATCCATCTACAAACAATGTTCCCCTGAGCTGCTCATAAGCCACCAACAAACCAGCCCCATGCCGGCGTTAACGGGGCAGCTCACAACATTAAGAGCGGGAATAGCCAAAACCAACGTCCCCATCGCCACAACCCCCAGTTGGTCACGCCGCCAGGCAGGCACGCCATGCTCCTGCCAAATCTTCTTCAATTGTTTATGACCCACCCCCGCAACATAAACCTTATCCCCAGGCCGCCGCCGCCTATATTCAATCGGCCCACCCCGGCCTGCCACAGCCGCTTCATCCAGCCAAATCTCGCCAATCTTGCGTATATGAGGCTCAAGGCTCAGCAACTCCCGCGCCGTTTTCTCAGGGAAAAGACCAATCAATGGCAATGGACAATTCAATGGACAATGGACAATGGACAATGGACAATGAGGGAAATCCTCTACGGACTGTGCTTCACAACCTTTTCGACAATCTCCCTCCTCATCAGACAGAGAAAGTTTTTGCCACTGATTCGGCACAAGAACAACATCATTGGCAGCCACCCCAATTGTCCATTGGTCCACAGGCTGAAGGATAACAGCCTTGTCCCTTGCCCCTTGTCCATTGTCCATTGTCCATTGTCCATTGTCCATTGTCCATTGGTCCACAGGCTGAAGGATATCAGCCTTATCCATTGTCCATTGTCCAAAAACCATTCCTGCCGCCGCCGCCGTCACCTTTACACCGGGCAAATCCTGAGACCACCCTTGGGAATAATTCCCTTCCATTAATTTTTTGATATACTTAAGCTCCAGCCCGCGTGGTTCTTCCCGCGCTATCGCCGCGGCACGGCGCAGTAGACGGGAAAGAATCGCTTCGGGTTCCTGCCAGGCCGCCCAGAGCAACGTCACCGTCCGCCCCTGGGTTACCTGTCCATAAAGTTGCCACTTTTCATCGACAACCTTCTGAAAAAAGACTTCATCCCAGCGCATCACCTCGGCTGTATGGCTCAACACGTCTTGTAATCGCGGATTATACTCCTTTTCAAGCTGTGGCATCAACGCCAAGCGAATGCGATTCCTGGTGTAACGGTCGCTTTCGTTGCTCATGTCCCTAGCATAATGAATCCCCCGCTCCTGACAATAAGCGAGAATCTCATTCTTGGTCACAGTCAACAAAGGCCTAATAATCCGCAGAGGCTCATCCCAGCCTTTTTCCAATCTGTCCGGCCAGATTCCGGCCAGCCCCGCTGTACCGCTGCCGCGCAAAAACCGATATAGCAGTGTCTCTGCCTGATCATTCAAGTGATGGGCTGTCGCCAGCATCTCCGGCGGTGCCCACCCCAGCTCTTTCATGTCTGCGGCAAAGCGGTTGTAGCGCCAATCCCGGGCCGCTTCTTGCATCGGCTTGCCCACTGATTGCGCATATGCCCCGGCGTCAAACTTGTGCACAATCAAAAACAGATCCCGCTCACGGGCAAAAGCCCGAACCAGCTCTTCTTCTTCATCCGCCTCCCGGCGCAGACCATGATGAACATGAACCGCGGCCAAACGCGCAGAGCGGCCCGACTCCTGTATATACCTGCACAAAATATCCGACATAGCCATAGAATCCGGACCACCGGACACAGCCATAAGGATGCCGCCGTCCTCCCGGATGAGCTGTGGCAACAATTGTTTTAGTCGTTCAAACATGGTTTTATTCTATCTCACTTCGGGAGCCTATGCAAAATTCAATATTGCCCATGTTAAGCTTTTGCTATCAATAACCTATGCCAATGACTGAGCAGAAGGAATCAGGGGTTTGGAGAAGGGATTATGGGTTAGAAGAAGGGGCTAGGGGTTAGGGGTTAGGGATGGTGACTATCAGCGGTGCTGATAGTTGAGAATTATTGCTGAGAAAGTGTGATTTGATTAGGGCCTGTTGATCAATGCTTTTCATGTTCCAACGGACATTGGGGGAAAGACTTCTCCTTCATTACAACTTTTGCCTTCATCTTCAAACTCCCAACTATCAGCACCGCTGATAGTTACCCCAGATCCTCCTAGAAGACACCCGGTATTCGTCGTCGGTTCTTCCTTGCATCGTGTCGAAATACTTGCAATCCATTTAAGTGATTTGGACTTGACGGAGTACGAGTTTTCACTTGAACGCGAGCAATATAATTAATTAATTAATAACCCTAAAGTCGCGACAAGAGATTTTGGCGTTATACGCAACAGGGCCTACATACCCCGAAGACCAGGTAGAATCATTGAATCCGCAGACCCATGTGTCATTAACATAAACATCGAATCTGTCCCCCCGCATCTTTACCTTGAGTTCAATTTCGCCGGTTATCCGATCCGGTCTGCCGTCATTATTAACATCCTCGTATCGCACCCCCAGTACAGGGACATGTGTCAGATCTTCTCTTTCCTCAGCAAATATGTCTTTATCACCCGCAGGTGTTCCTTTAAAAACAGACAATCTTCCGTTCACTCTAAGATATATGATATATCCAGTCTGCCACAAATCTTTGCCGGCTTCTCTCCGTATGGACAGTCCGCCCCAGAAATCATCCGAATCAGACTGGCGCTCAAGGGTTAATATGACGGAAATTGTACCATCAGTTACAACAGTATTTTTAAGCTGCGCGTACGCGGATCGCGGTGCCACAACATCATGCACCAGCTTCCCGTCGCCGTTGCTATACCAAGAGTTGTCACCCGGAAATTGCCATTTTGTAATATCGCCGCAAGGATCGCCGGTGTTGGATGGTAAGGCGTTTAGTGTTGTTCCCAATGTTTCTAGCGTTTCTGATGTGTTCGGGTCTTTTTCCGAAGCTTCAGATGAACCTTGTTCTTCCGATGCTGTTTCCGGCGAGATTCCTGACATTGTTTCTGCCTGTGCCTTCCCTATAGTTTCAGGGTTCGCGTCCATGCCCGCCGTCGCGGTAGAAGCGCCCATCAAGCAAGCCGCCCCAACCGCGGCTATAAAGATCAGCGTGGAAAGAGCGATAGAGATCTGTCCGTGCTGTCTGTGATTCATAATGGAC
>Ga0082212_10004020_pt1 | contig 20602 bp, 17 predicted proteins | sample TergutNt197P3_FD_71548 | JGI IMG/M metagenome (GOLD analysis project Ga0082212, IMG submission 71548) | Neocapritermes taracua P3 segment gut microbial communities from Petit-Saut dam, French Guiana - Nt197 P3 | ecosystem: Host-associated > Arthropoda: Insects > Digestive system > Gut ... | reverse complement strand
CTCTGCTGATACAAGTGTAATGGTTTTAAATGATGGTATACCTGTATTGGCTGCCGGATTGTTGATAACATCATTGTTTGATACATTGAGTATGTGAATACCGGGATTAACCCAATTATTATTCCAACCATTCAAATAGTTACCGGTTGCATTGTATCGGGCAGTAATATAACAGGCTTTTTCTACAACTACTTTCAGTTGCAATGTTGAGCCGTAAATATCGTTAAAACTTGCAAGATATGTAATGTGAAACTCTTTTCCGCTTGTTGTCGGAGCAGCAGATTGTGCATACACGGATAAACCGCAAATCCATAATAAAAGAACCACGATAATAGCAGTAGATGTTTGTTTCATAATGCATGATTTAAAATGATTAATTTGTTTTATTGATTAATATCACAAACATACAATGTCATTTTTTATAATCCAAGCGAAATGTTAATTATTTTTAAAATAGGATATATAAAAGCAAAAAGGCTATCTTTTCAGATAGCCTTTTTATTTTAAGTTATATTTATAAATCAATTTCTTGGGTCAAAAAACTCATTATATACAACGGTAAATCTTTTTCTTGTCAATGTCAAGCCGGCAATTTCTATCAGATTATTAACGCTTGCCAATGATCCGGAAGAAGAAGAATATACTGCTCTGACCGGCACAATAACCATTTTGGCTATTTCTTCGTCTAAATCAGTGTTATTAATTGCTTTTTGTGTAAAATAAGTCAAGTCAAAAATATAGCTTGTGCTGTCGCTCGACAACGTGCCTAAGAAACTTGATTCTCTTTCGGGAAGCTTATTCAATTCAAAAAAATCTTTCATATCTCCTTTTTTGATTAACAGCAAATTCCTTGGCATCGGTGACTCTTTTTCTACCTCAATTTTTAATCTGGCGCTGTTTAACGCTATTCTTTTACCTTCGTTGGCAGTGGTTTCAATTATTGTTTTTAGCGGAATGTCAACATCGGTAAAAAATCCGGCAGGCGCATAGATGTATTCCACATTGGAATCTTTTGCTGTTAATTTGGCTTCTAAATCGGAATGCGTGATTCTGTTTACTTGGCGCACTTCGTTATTCGCCGGAAATATCAATCCTGCAGATTTTATTTCGTCGCCATCAGGATAGCTGTAAACCAATTGCAATTCAACCACATCTGAATAAAGAATTGTATTGCCCGAAGTAGCTTGAATAAAAATACCTTTGAAAGATTCCCTAAATTTGTTTGGAGATTCATAGATATTCACGTCTGCAAAACGGTCTGCAAAATCTTGTCCTCCCAATTTTATTCTAAAATTAGGAATAGTAATGGTATCACCTGTAAGTTTTGTATTAAACTCGGTAAGTTCTTCTTGCGATAACGTAATTGAACCTAACGGCGCATTAAAATCAACATAATCAAGTTTTACATTAGTATAATAATTATGCCTAAACTGAAGTTGTTCTTTTAATTCGTAAATATCGAATTTAACATTATCAATGTTATGAATGGCAGAAATATGCACCACAAGCGTCATACTATCAATAGTCGTACTTACGGGAAAACGCAGGTTTTGTTGTGGATACATAAATTGTGCCAACAACGAGCCATTTGTGTTTCCATATACCGAGTGTTGGAATTCGCCCAGTAAAAATCTTCTGTTATTGGCAAGCACCAACTGCACAGTGTCGGTCAAAGTAACCAGTTGGAAAGTGTCTATTTGTGCATTTATTCTATCGTTTTTCGGTAAAATATCTAATCCTATGTCATTAATGTCATCTCCGCAAGAACTGAAAAGAAGAATGGATATGCAAAAAACTACAACTATTTTTCTCATCTGTGTGTGTCTATTGTTTGTTCAAACCTAAAACTGATTAATTCCTTTTTTATTGTGTTAAAAGCTTTGACAAAACAGCTTAATTTTGGATAATTTGTGAATAAAACTCGTCATATTTGTCCACATACGTTTCGCTGCAGCAATGATTCAAAAACGGAACACCTTTTTTATTAATATGCTCTTTTATATCATCGTGTATGTTTTCGCTACCTTGGATAACTCCGTCAGAATATTCGATGGCAAACTTCGTTAATGTACAGTAATCCACATTTTTATCTTTCAGTATCTCCAAATCGGAGTGTTCAATACCGTCGAGCATAATTTTTTGATTAAATTTTTCGGCAAGCGGATTCTTAAACTCATCATTATAAACAGAATAAACGATTTTAGAATTTTTGAAAAATGGATCGTCGTTATACGCTTTTTTGATGTAGAGAGGCGTCAACGCCGTCATCCAGCCGTGGCAATGGATAATATCGGGCGCCCAGCGAAGTTTTTTAACTGTTTCCAACACGCCTCTTGCAAAAAACACAATGCGCTCATCGTTGTCTTCAAACTCATTTCCTTCTTCATCGGCAACGATATGCCTGCGCTGAAAATAATCCTCATTATCAATAAAATACACCTGCATTCTTGCCGACTGAATCGAAGCTACTTTTATAATCAACGGATGGTCGGTGTCATCTATGATAAGATTCATTCCCGACAGCCGGATTACTTCGTGAAGCTGGTTGCGTCTTTCGTTTACGTGTCCGTAGCGCGGCATAAAAGTCCTGATTTCTCGTCCTTTTTCTTGCACTGCTTGCGGCAAGCATCGACAAATGGTTGAAATTTCTGATTCGGGAAGGTAAGGTGTAATTTCTTGAGAAATGAATAAAATTCTGACTGTTTCTTTCATTATAAACTCCTTTTTTGCTTGAAATAAAAACAATTCTGCAAAGATATAAAAAAAAATCGCGTGAATTGCAATTTTTTCAGTATTAATTTTCCGGGAAATGTTTTTTGGATTGATATTTTTTTGTTCTAACCCATGATTCGCACCACTATTTTTAACGATTATTTCCGGAAAATTTGATATTAAAAATTGTTTTTGTAATTTTGTAAAAGAAAGAAACCTGTTATGCAAAAGAAAATACATAAAATTCAAGAAAACACACCGACAATTGTCAATGAGCCTGCCGTAACTTATCGGCAGACTGTTAACGCAACTTCTTCTTCCGATAGTTGGAATCCCAATGTCCCATTTCACGGTACGCAAGAAGAATGGCGGGAACATTTTCACCGGATTGAGCAAGGAGAATTTACATCATTGGAAGAAGCTAATAGAGAATTTGCAGAATGGAAGAAGGAATTTCTCGCAAACCGGTTGATGTAAGCGACAAATTTAAGTATAATCGAAGACAGATTTATGAATACACTCTTGATACATTTGGTTATTTTCAAGCTGAACGTTACTTACAATTAATCGAAAAGGCTTTACTTACGCTTTCCGGTTTCTACACAGCTTATCCCGAATGCCGTCATATTCCAACTCAAAGCCGTATGTACCGAAACATTATTCTTGATTCGCATTTGATTATCTACCGTATTACAGACCAACGCATCGAAGTGTTGGATATTATCCATTCCGCATCAAGCATCCGAAAAATTCGCACTACTCGCAGTATTCGCTTGTAGTTTTTATCGCTGAAAATTGTAGAATTGTGAAAAGAAACTTATGAAAATAATATCAAAGATTGCCGATCTAAAAACAATCATTTCCGAACAAAAAAAAGAAGGAAAATCCATTGGATTTGTTCCCACAATGGGTGCGTTGCACAGCGGACATATTTCGTTGGTGGAACAATGCAGAGCTGAAAACGACATAACTGTAGTGAGTATTTTTGTCAATCCCACACAATTTAACGATAAAAATGACTTAAAAAACTATCCTCGTACACTCGAAAAAGATTGCGAAATGCTTCGAGTGACAGGTTGTGATATTGTTTTTTCGCCGGAGGTTGACGAAATGTATCCTGAACCCGACACGCGAAAATTCAATTTCGGTGCGCTGGAAACAGTTATGGAAGGGCATTTTCGTCCCGGACATTTCAACGGCGTGGCGCAAGTCGTAAGCAAGTTGTTTGATATGGTAGATTCCCATCGTGCTTATTTTGGTGAAAAAGATTTTCAGCAGGTGGCTGTTATCAAAAATATGGCAGAACAGCTGCAATCAAGCGTGGAAATTGTTGTTTGTCCAACTGTGAGAGAAGAAAGCGGGTTGGCAAAAAGTAGCCGAAATGAGCTTTTATCGCCCGAAGAACGAAAAAAAGCAGCGTTAATATCGAAAACTTTATTTGAAAGTCGTACCTTTGCATCGGAAATGAGTGTCGGCACACTGAAAGACCAAGTAATCCGGCAGATAAATGCAGAACCTGCGCTCAAAGTCGAATATTTTGAAATAGTAGATGGCAACACCTTGCAAGAAGTTTCTAATTGGGAAGATGCTTCATATATTGTTGGATGTATTGCTGTTTTTTGCGGAAAAGTCAGACTGATTGACAATATTACTTACTACTAAAACTTACTGCTACGATGTAAAGTTCCCTTTTTAGTGGTAAAAATTTTTAGATTATGTTTATAGAAGTTTTAAAATCAAAAATTCATCGGGTAAAAATTACCGAAGCTAACTTGAATTACATCGGCAGTATCACTATTGATGAAGATTTGATGAATGCTGCCAATATTATTGCCAACGAAAAAGTGCAGGTGGTGAATAATAATAATGGTGAACGTTTTGAAACATATGTTATTCCCGGAAAACGAAATTCGGGCGAAATCTGCTTGAACGGCGCTGCTGCGCGTAAAGTTCAGCCCGGAGATATTATCATTATTTTGTCCTATGCTTTGATGGATTTTGAAGAAGCTAAAACGTTTAAACCTCGCCTTATCTTCCCCGATACCGCTACCAATAAATTGATTTAGAAGTTTATTGCAAAAAAAATATCGAAATAGTTGTCGATATAAAATATTTTTTCCTTACTTTTGGCATGTTAACTAATTAAAAATAATTCTATTATGAAAGCAATTAACATTACTAAATTATTACTTTTGTCAGTTTGTGCCATTGTTTTTGCATCGTGCGATAATGATACGCTTATTCTTGATGTTCCATTGAAAAATGACGTCAATGTTAAATTCGATGCTAAGGTTCTTCCAAATCAATCGCAAGCAAGACCTCTTGCTGCTGTATTGTCGGATCAAGAAGTATTAAGCCAATTCTCGGGTTCCATAGTACTTAATAGAAATGATGAAGCTTTTAAAGAAATAACACCTCATTTAAACAATTTGTCTTCTATAGATGTAGGAAATGCCCTGTTAGTTATACAGGATCCGGAATTGAGAAGTTATTATGCCGAAGACGTGGAGATTACTGCGAAAAGCGCAGATAGTGAAGAAATATCATTCTTGATTAAACAACGTTATCAATTTGGCAATACGTTTAACGATGCCGAGTTTACCTCGTTTTTGCTGAAAGTTGTGTTGCAATTGATGTTTACAAACGATACTGTTACATTAAACATCAGCGGAAAAACCAATGCCCTTGAAGGTGATAATTTAGGAATACATCTTACTTTACAACAAGTGGTATTGAAAGTAAAAACGTTACAGAAAAAATAAAGACTGATTTTTTAGAACGCAAAAAGCGCAAATTTCAGCAAAATAAAACTTGTTGAAATTTGCGCTTTTTGCGTTCTTTTCGTCGTTTGCGTTCTAAAAAGATTATTTCTTAATAAACTTTGCTGTTGTTCCGTTGATGTTTAAGAAGTAAATACCTGTACCTAAACTGGCTACATTAATAATTCCATTATTAACATTTCCTACTTTAACCAACGCGCCGTTTTGAGCATAAATAGCATAATTTGCAGATTCAAAACCGGTTACTGTGATTTCATTGTCCACTATTGTAGGATAAACAGCTATTGTTTGTGCTTTGGGAGAACATATCGAAGAAGTTTCTCGCGAGCCTGTGAAATCAACTGTAACATCAATAAAAACATACCATTCGTCGAGGTTAATATTATTTATATCCCAACCATCAAGAGACTCGTCTCCATCAAAACGCATATAAGCATCTACACTCAAATTTGCTATCATCTCGCCGTCGGGAGTAATTTTACAGGATACTAACTTTATTGTTGTCGGCATAATGTCGTAAACAATAGGTCCGTTAGATATTCCCGCTTTGCTCAACACAATATTTTCTCCTTGCAATGATGCTTCAATCCCTGTAAATTCAATAAGTCCAATAAGCAAAAAATCTTCTTGTGTATCCGGGTCTAATAAGGTAAAATTATTTATCTTTAATGTGTAAAAGTCTCCGTCTTTTTCAATAATAATATTTTCCGACTGGATTAACGGCTCAAGAAAATTAGAGGCATCAATCACCACCTCTCCCGAATAAATTCCTTCGATGTCGATTTGTGCATTAGCAGAACAAAGTAAAGCAAATGCCATAAGTGTACTGAGTAAAGTTTTTTTCATAATTTTTAATTTTTAAATATTGAATATTAAATTTTGAACCAACGGTCATGACCGAAGGGAATAATTTAGAACGCATATCCAAAACTCAACGAGCCGTAAATAGGATACATTTTGAATGTAATTACTTCAAAATCGTTGGAGAAAATAGAATTCATTCCCCACGTTAAATCTGCCGAAATTATCAAGTGTGGGAAGGCTCTCCATTCTCCACCCAACTGCAAGCCCCATGCCCACGAACGCAAATCTTTTGAAAAATCGTAGGTAGCGCTCATTACTTCTATTTTTTGTCCTGTTGGATCACCTTCGCGCAAATAGCCGTCGTAGGCTGCGCCCGCGAAATATCCGCTCAACAAATACGAACCGTAAACTCCCAATTTCACGCCCCAGCGAGGTGCAGGCCGCCACACGGCAAGCACAGGCAACGTAAGATAAACGTTATTTACTTTTGTTTCGACCATTCCTGTCCATCTGCCGGCTATTTCGCCATCTTCGGCAACCATTTTCATATTGTAGTTTTTCACTCGAGCATTGGTTTTCATTCCTTTGCCTTCTAAACGCAAACCAAAACTCAATCCCCACGTATCATCAAACATTTTCATTATTTCGCCTTCCAAATGAGCATTCAGCAACGGATTAAATCCTGTTATCTCCTGTATTTCCAACGGAACGGGAATGGGTGATGTTCCGCCTATTGCCAAACCTGCTTTCACTCGATATTCAATACCTACCGAAGCGGATTTTAAGATTCCGCTTGTATAATCTTTTATCGACGACCACGTACTTTTGCGTTCTACTGCCATTATGCTGTCTGTTTCTGCCTGTACAGTCAAAGGCAAAAACACTAGCAAAAGTGTGTATATATATGATTGTTTCCTCATTTTCAATGTTTTTATTCTAACACTAATTCTACTTCGTCTACATAGAGTATGCTTCCCACAGCGCCTTCAAACGAAGCTCCGTTTTCGCTTGACGACATCACAATGGTGAAATAATATTCACCTCGCACTTGTTTTGCCACATCGAAATTTTGTTTAAAATCAAATTCAATGGTAATAATTTTGTATTCAGCATTATCTATATCGTCTGTTGTTATGGATTCTACCTGTTCGGGACTGATAGACGCTATGGCGATAATGTTTGAAGCGGTTTTCACATTTGCTCCGTCGAGCATAATGGGTTTGCCGTCGTTGTCTTTTTCCGGCTCAAAGAATACGGCATATATATCCGGCTTGTCTATTCTGCCCGGAACTTCAATCGGCTGTTTGTTTCCGTTTGGAATTACAAATATTTCTCCCGGCTTATATTTTGCCCACGCATTCAAACTTTTAGGTTTAGAAAGAGTTGTTTGAACGCCGAATTTTGTAGCTTTCAACGGAGCAGTTGTAGCGTTTACTAATTCAAAATTTCCTAAAAACAAATTTCCTGCTGCAATAGGCAAACCCACTATCAAACCAAAATTTCCTGTCGTGTGGGTTGTCAATTTCAAACCTTTGCCGCTTTTACCGCTCATAACCGAAACGGTCGGATAATCTTCGGGCGGGCTTGTTGCTGATGCCAATCTAAATCCGGGATTTCCCGATGCCCAAACTCTTTCTTCTCCTTGATTATTTATTTCAAAAAATTCATAGTACTGACCTCTTGGAGGAACCGTCGGATTAGATACCGAATTTAGTCGTGCAATTTCAAAGTCGAATCGGGTTTGGTCAAATCTTGCATAATAAAAATATATACTATATTCTTTTTTCCATTTGCCATCTTGCGATGTTACTGTATATTTCTGAATTTGAGTAAAATCGCGAGGTTCATTAGAGTCGGGCGATATGCTTGCTCCTTCGGTTAATTTAAATTGAATTGTTAAATTTTCAAGCAGATTTTCCAATGCAGCTTGATCTTCTTCACTTATGGCAGTTTTGGGTATTCTTATTACATTGTTGGAATAAATCGGGCTTCCGACCAATGGATTTAGCTCGGCGGGCAATATAATTTCTTCAATATCAGCTTCGGCGTTTAGCAATTCACCTTTTTCGCAGGATAATAATGCAAGAGCTAAAATTGTTATAAAAATTAAATATTTCTTTTTCATGTGTACATTTTTTATTTTTTTACATTAAGGTCAAATGGAACTCGTCCCGATTTTCGGGACTCGTTTCATATATTTTCAATAAAAAAATCGTCGGCAAAGTTAATGTTTTTTATGATTTTATGTTGAAAAATTCTTGAATAAATTCTTCTCCTTTCAAATGACCAAAAACGCCTTTTTGTGCAACAAATTCATCATAAACCTCAACGCCATCGGGTTGCATACCTTTTTTATAGATAATAAAAGGCACCGGATTCGACGTGTGCGTACGTAGTGCACAAGGCGTTGGGTGGTCGGGTAAAATAGCGATGGCAACCGGTTCATTCCATTGTTGTAATTCTTCAAAAATAGGTTTTACCACTCGGTTTTCGAGAAATTCTATCGTTTTTATTTTCAATTCCACATCTCCTTCATGTCCTGCTTCGTCGCTCGCTTCGATATGCAGGTAAACAAAATCTTTCTTGCTCAAGGCATCAATCGCTGCCTGCGCTTTTCCTTCATAGTTGGTGTCATAAAGTCCCGTCGCACCTTCCACTTCGATGGGCGTAAGTCCGGCATATACGCCGATTCCTTTAATCAAATCAACCGCCGAAATAACAGCACCACTGTTAAACCCGAAAATTTCGGGCATTGTTTTCATTTGCGGTTTGTATCCGGGCGACCAAGGCCAAATGCTGTTGGCAGGATCTTTACCTTCGGCTTTTCGTTTAAGGTTTATCGGATGGTTTTCCAATAATTCCTGCGAACGAAGTATCAAGTTATTCAAAAAATCGGCAGTTTCTTTCGCTTCGGGAACTTCTGCTTTTATTAAGACATTTTTAAAAGGAGTTCCCGGTACATCGTGTGGCGGTGTGCAAATGATTTTTTTATTTCCGCCTTTCATAATCAGCAAATGACGGTACGAAACACCCGGATAAAATTTAACAATATCGTTGCTCAATTTCTCGTTCAAAAACGCGATTAATTCAGATGCTTCTTCAGTGCTGATATGTCCGGCAGAATGATTTTTGATATTGCCGTTTTCGATACAAATGAGGTTACAGCGCATCGCCATTTCGCCCTCGTGCACGGGAATTCCCATACTGGCAGCTTCGAGCGAGCCTCTTCCTTCAAATACTTTTGCCACGTCGTATCCCAACACCGAGAGGTTGGCTATTTCACTACCCGGCAAAAAGCCTTCGGGAATAGTGTGTAACATACCTGTTTGTCCTAATGAAGCTATTTTGTCAATAGTAGGTATGTTGGCTGCTTGAAGCGGCGTTTTATTTCCAAGTTTGGCAATGGGTTCATCAGCTATTCCATCGCCAAGTATTATTAGGTATTTCATATTCAAAAAATTAGTTTAACCCCTAAATCCATTTAGGTTTATTAATATAAACCTTGCTCATTGGAAAAAGAAGGACAAAGGTAGGAAAAAATTCTCAAATTCGGCTATTTGTAGAAATTTTTCTGTTGTTATGTAATATGGGTAAAGACATAAAAAGGATGCTTTCGGACAAAGTTTGCACCCTAAGTTGTACCTAAATGGCTCCAGTACCACCAGCAAGTAAATATTGTTAGCAGAGGAGACTGCGCAACAAATTACTCAAGTGCAATCGCAATGTCCGGTCGCAAGATAGATGAAGTAGCAGATAGATTTCATTTAATAAAAAACATGCAGACTGTATTGACCGAATAATATGCCGAGAATACGCAAAGATAATACCTCAGAGAGAGACAAATATAATGCGCAGCAGAGCATAATCATCAACAAAGAGGCTTTTAATGCGATAAAAGAGCCACAGTGGAAGCAGTTATCTATACGTAAAATAGCAAAAGATGTTGCCATGTTCAGGCAGATAGTAAGAAAATATGTTACTTACGATAAACTATCTTTAAGAACATCTTTCCTCCAGAAACGATTGTTTTCAATATAAAGATTATGTGTTTGCAGAACCAAAGGCAAAACCTTCGTATGATATACAACGAAATAAAAGAAATGAGCTTCCATGGTGGCTTTACGCCATTTTAATGACTATATCAGGAATAATGTGGATTGCCTTAAAAATATTAAACGACAGATGTACGGTCGATCAGGTGTCGAACTCCTGAAACGAAAAGTGATTCTCGCTTAGTCTGGATAAGATGCACCTAATTTAACAAAGAACCAGCGTTTTTAGCGAAAACGTTTTACCATTGTGGAAACAAGTGGTAGCATTTCGCTTTGAGTTTTTGAGAAACTTTTTTGGTCATTTTTATTTGGAAAACTGATTTAAAAGTTGTAACTTTAAAAATTGAAATTTTGAGCTTATGCGCAGGCTAATTCTAACAAGCATTTGTTTGTTGTTCTCTAGTTTCATTTTTGCTGATATGGAGAGCGATTCTATCTTTAGGGTAATGTACAAAACCTTGGAGAAAAGGGATTTTTATGTGGCGCAAAAAGAAAATAAAATCGAAGCATTGAAAAATATGCTGCAAACACCCAATATTGAACCAAGACAGAAATATGAGGTAAATCGCTCTCTTTATCAAGAGTACAGAAGTTTTGTTACCGATTCGGCAATTATGTATGCTAACAGAAATTTACTTATTGCCAACGAGTTGAAGAATGCCGCTTGGCAGGCAGAAACCGAATTGCGTTTAGTGGATTTGTATTCGGTGGCAGGTATGTATATCGACGCTTTTTATCTGCTCTCGCATCTCGACAAAAAAATATTGTCCGACCACTTGCTATCCGATTATTACGAAATTTGCCAATCGCTTTACGACCAATATACCTATGGCAATATTGAGGCTGCTTTATACAAGGAAAAGAAAAATTTATACCGCGACAGCCTTTTGACAACACTTAATCCAAACATCAATCATTATAAAATTGTTTTTGCCGAAAAATTATATGACAACAAACAATTTGATGAGGCGAAAGCATTGCTATTGAGCATTTTTGACAACTCTTCTGCCGATACGCACGAAAAAGCCATTGTGGCATATTGCATCGCGAGGATTTACAAAGACGAAAAAGATTATGCGAATGCCAAAAAATATTGTGCTATTTCGGTAATTGCTGACACGAAAAACGCCATTAAAGAAAATGCTTCGTTGCGTATGATGGCAAATCTCTTTTATGACGTGGGCAATGTCAAAGAGGCATCACAATTTATTGCGCTTTCGCTCGAAGATGCATTGTTTTGCAAGGCACGTTTCCGCTCAATAGAGTTGTCGGAAATTTTTCCAATTATTGATGTTGCATATAAAGACTTAATTATCAGTCAAAAAAATAAAATGTCGAAATACTTAATTGCCATTGGCATATTGGCATTTTTCCTTATTCTTGCCATTCTTTATGTGTACAAGCAATTGAAATTAATTAAAGCCTCACGGCAAAAACTGTCGGGATTCAACAAAAAACTTACTGCGCTAAATGAAGAATTACAGACAATGAATAGCCAACTAAAAACGGCTAACCAAAACCTTGCGGAAGCCAATCACGTGAAAGAAGAATATATCGGACATTTTTTAAATTTGTGTTCGTCGTATATCGACAAATTGGATGAATATCGCCGAAGTTTGAATAAAACGCAAAAAGTAGAAGAGTTATATCAAAAATTGAGATCAACCGAATTTTTACAAAAAGAGATAAAATCGCTGTATGACCAATTCGACAAGGTTTTTGTTGGGTTGTATCCCGATTTTGTGCATGAAATCAATGAATTGCTGTTACCCGAAGAACGCATTATGCCGAAACACAACGAATTATTGACACCCGAATTGCGGGTTTATGCACTTATTCGCTTGGGCATTACAGACAATGCACAAATTGCAGACTTTTTACGCTACTCAATGAGTACAATTTATAATTATCGTACCAAAATGCGAAACAAAGCCATTGCTCGCGACCAGTTTGAAGAGATGGTAAAAAGCATCGGAAACTTTAAAAATGATTTATAAAGTTACTACATTTTTTATCCTTCAAAAAATATTCAATAAATTAATTATTAGCATTTTATCTTTTCTTTTTTTCTACATTTTTCATTACACAAGTAAAAACTGATTTTTTTTGTTGTTACCTTTGATTTGTCAAAAAGCCAATGAATTGATTTTTGGCTGAAAACAAAACACCTAGGTGTTTTTATTGTACATATGTACAATAAAAAAATGTTAACCTTAAATTCTGTAATAATGAGAAAAGTATTTCTACTTTTGCTTGTATTGGTGTATTCTCTGTGTTTGTCGGCGCAAGTCGTTAGCACCATTCCTGCTTTTGTTACCGAAAATTCGGGAAGTATCGAAATAATCTTTGATGCTAATCAAGGAACGCGTGGTTTAGCAGGATACACAGGTGTAGTATATGCCCACACAGGTGTGATAACGTCCAAAAGCGTAAGCGACAGCAACTGGAAATATGTACAATCCAATTGGGGTCAAAATCTTCCTAAATTGGCGCTCACTTCTCTTGGCAATGATAAGCACAAACTTGTAATCAGCCCATCAATCCGCGAATTTTACGGTGCTCCTGCAAGCGAAACAATCGAGAAACTTGCTTTCGTATTTCGTTCTGCCACAGCGGTAAACGGTAATTTCCGCGAGGGAAAAGATTTGGTTAACGGTGCGGCAAGCGATATATTCGTAATCGTTCACGAATATGGGCAACTGAGTATGAATATTGTATCGCCCGCAGGAAATATGGCGGTGCAAATCAATACAAGCCTTGATTTTGTAATAACTACATCAGAAGCGGTTACCATAGATTTGTTGATGGATAATACAATAGTAAAAACAGAAGCGTCGGCTGAGCGCTTGCAATATACGCACACTTTTTCTACAACAGGCGATTTTATGTTTGTTGCCAAAGCCACCGGCGGCGAAACAATAATTTATGACACGATTCACATTTGTGTTCCTACCACCGCTCCTACCGGCGCACTTCCTGTCGGCGTAATAGATGGTATAAATTACAATCAAAATGAAGTAACTTTTGTACTTCGTGCACCCAACAAGCAAAACGTATTTTTGATTGGCGATTTTAATGATTTTATTCTTCAAAACAATTATCAACTGAAAAAAGATGGCGATTTGTGGTGGTACACCTTCACAGACGCAGATCCTGACAGACTATATCGTTTTCAATATGTAGTTGATGATGGTATCCGCATTTCCGACCCTTATACCGAACTTGTGCTTGACCCGAGCGATGGATGGATTAACACTCCGACAAATATTCGCTTTCCCAATATGCCTACATATCCGGCAGGAAAAACAAGCGGAACGGTTTCGGTTTTTCAAATCAACAAACCACAATACGAGTGGGAAATAACGGATTTTGTAATACCAAATAAATCAAGTATTGTTATTTACGAATTGCTGTTGCGCGATTTCACTTCCAAACAATCATTGCAGGGCGCGCTTAACAGACTTGATTATCTTGAAAATCTCGGCGTTACCGCCATTGAGTTGATGCCTATTATGGAATTTGACGGAAATAGCAGTTGGGGCTACAATCCAAACCACTATTTTGCACCCGACAAGGCTTATGGCTCGCCCGAAATGTACAAAAAATTTATAGACGAATGTCATAAACGCGGCATAGCTGTAATACTCGATGTAGTGCCGAATCATGCAACCGGCGCGCATCCATTTGCAAAACTTTACTGGAACAGCACCAACAATGAAACCGCTGCCGATAACCCATGGTTTAATGTCCGTGCACCGCACCCATGGAGTGTTTACCACGATTTCAACCATTCAAAAGAAATTGTGCGCGAACATTTTAAGCGAATGTTTCAGTATTGGTTGGAAGAATACAACGTTGACGGATTTCGCTTTGATTTGAGCAAAGGAATTACGCAACGGCAAAGCACCGAAAGTACGGCAGGACTTTACGACGAAGACCGTATTGCTTTCCTCACAGAATATTACGAAGCAGCAAAAGCAGCAAACCCTAATATGATGTTTATACTTGAACATTTTTGCGAAGACAGGGAAGAAAACGAATTGGCGAGCCGGGGAATGTACTTGTGGCGAAATAGAAACGATGCCTATTCGCAGGCAGCTATGGGCTATCAAAGCAATAGCAGTTTCTCGGGAATGAATGCATCCATGCGAGTAGCTTATGGCGAAAGCCACGACGAAGAACGTAATTTTTTCAAAGCAAAAGAATGGGGCGTCGGCAATGTAAGTACCGATTCAATAGCACGAATGAAGCGCGTACCGTTGAATATGGCTTTTATAACACTTATTCCCGGTCCGAAAATGATTTGGCAATTTGGCGAAATCGGTTATGATATTTCGATTGATGCAAACGGACGCACCAGCGAAAAACCTTCGGGTTTCCGCTGGTTCGATAATTCTGAACTTCGCCGCGAGGCATATTATAACACAGCAAAAATCATCAACCTGCGCAAACAGTTTCCAACGGCTTTTTCCGAAGGAACTGCTGAACTTAATGTAGCACAATCTGATTGGAACAGCGGACGGCGCATTGCCATTTCACACAATGACTTGAACCTTGTAGTAGTAGGCAATTTCAGAGCTGATGCTTCGATAACGGCAAATCCAAACTTCCAAAAAACAGGAACGTGGTACGAACTGATGAGCGAAACCACGCTCGACGTAACCAACACAAATATGACACTGACATTGAACGTAGGCGAAGTAAAAGTATTTGTCGACCGTGAAGTGCAGTTGCCCGATATGCCGAACATTTATCCAAGTTGGATAAAAAATGTGCAACAAGCACAGCAACATGTAACAGTATATCCGGTTCCCAGTCATGGAAAGATTTTTGTTCAAAGTGAACTGGAACCAAAAAATGTGTTGATTTACAATTTAAGCGGCTTGCTGAAAGGACAATATTATAATACAAATGAAATTGATTTGTCGAATTTTCCAAACGGATTCTATTTATTAGAAATTGTTACCGTCGCCGGAAAATCGATTCATAAAATCATTAAGAATTGATAACTAAGTCATTAAACCTTTAAATTTAACGCTTATGAGAAACCTTTTTACATTTATTTTAGTAAACATAAAAAAAGAAACATTATGAAACATTTCAAACACAAATTAATTACATTAATTGGAGCGTTTCTGTGTGTAATAACAATACATGCACAGATATCCATTTCGGGCGTGGTAAAAGATGCAGCCACAAACGAAGAAGTTATCGGAGCTGCTGTGGTTGAAAGAGGCACAACCAACGGTACAATAACCGATATTAATGGGAAGTTCGAGCTTCGAGTAGCATCATCAGCTTCTGTTTTGGCAATTAGTTTCGTGGGATACGAAACACATGAAGTTACGGTGGGCAGTCGAACAACTTTTACTATCCAATTAAAAGAAGACGCTATTCAGCTGGGAGAAATTGTTGCCATTGGTTATGGCTCGCAACGGAGAACAGACATCACAGGCGCTGTTACAAGCGTGAGTGCCGAAAACTTCAACAATGGCATTACTTCTAACCCATTGGGTTTAATTCAGGGAAGAGTTGCCGGCTTAAACATCATAAAAGATGGTGGCGACGACCCTGCAAACAACAGTTATAATGTGCAACTTCGCGGTGTTGGAAGTTTAGAAGGATCAGCTCAACCGCTTTATGTTATTGACGGTGTTCCGGGCGGAAATCTTGCATCTGTAAATCCAAACGATATTGAGTCAATAACTGTATTAAAAGACGGCTCAGCTGCTGCCATTTACGGAACTCGTGCCAATGCAGGCGTTATCATTATTACAACAAAACGCGGAAAAGGTACCGGTACAGCATTTACTGCCGAATATTCAGGAAGTGTTGGTACCGGTTTTCTTAGAAATGCGCCAAGAGTTCTAACAGCGCAAGAATATCGCGATAAAATGGTTGCAAATGGTCTTGGTATTGACTACGGCGGCAACACAAATTGGTTAGATGCAATTACTCGCACACCAATCAGCCACACGCATAATCTTGCCGTTGCCGGAAGCACGGAGAAATTCAACTATCGCGGCTCTGTTGGTTATAGAGATATGCAAGGTTTGGCAAAAAAATCGGACTATGAAGAAATTAACGCCCGTTTTGCCGCCAACCAAAAAGCCTTAAACAATATGTTGGACTTGGCTTATGATTTTGGTTATACAGAAAATAAAAAAACTTGGGCAAATTACGACAACTTTAATCAGGCAATTCGCTCTAACCCAACAATGCCGATTCGTTCCGACGACCCAAGATTTGAAAAATACGGCGGCTACTACGAATCTGATAATTTCTACACGCGCAATCCTGTGTCGGATATAAACCAAACTACGAATGATCAAGAAGACCAAACAATGGTTGGTAGCATTCGCGGCACATTAAGACTTACTGATAAATTTAACTTTTCGACTTTTTATGCCATTCAAAACAACTCTTCTTGGGCTGGAAAGTATCAACTCAGCACTTTACGTGAAGTACAAGGACAAAATGGCGTTGCAGAGCAATGGCAAACAAATGATAAGCAGCGAGTTATAGAAAATACGTTGCAATATGTAGATACTTGGAAAAATGTTCATAATTTCCAAGCATTGTTAGGTCAAGGTTATCAAACAAATTTATACCGAAGATTTAATGCTTTTAATACAAATTTCCCATTAGACCAATTGTCGTACAATAGATTAGGATGGGGCGAAGGTTTGTTAAGCGGAGAAACGTCCAAAGCAAATATGGATAGTCACAAATATTTAGATAAATTGGCTTCTTATTTTGCTCGTGTAATGTATAATTACGACCAAAGGTATTTTCTTAGCGCAAGTATTCGTTTTGAAGGTTCTTCAAAATTTGGCGCAAAAGCACATCCTACTCTTGGACCTTGGGGAGTATTTCCTGCTATAAGCGGCAGTTGGAATATCAAACGTGAAAGTTTTATGCAAGATGTAAATTCTATTAATGATTTAAGGCTTCGTGCCGGTTACGGTGTTACAGGCAATATGCCCAAAAGTATTAGAGATGTTGATAACGATATGCGGCGCGCAGGCCATTATCTCTATGAAATGCTTGTTGGTCCCGGCGACAATTATATTTTCAGCGACGGCGCTTTTATTAAACCTTGGGGGCCAATATCAAATGTCAACGAATATTTGAGATGGGAAGAAAAACACGAAACCAATATCGGCTTAGATATGGCTTTTTTGAAAAGTCGTTTATCATTTACTATGGATGGTTATTTTCGTAATACAAAGGACTTGTTGTTTGCATATAGCGTACCTGTTCCACCATATCCATACGGAACAAAATGGGATAATTATGGCGTTATTCACAACTATGGCTTAGAACTTTTAGTGAATGGTGTAATCATTGAGCAAAAAGATTTGAGTTGGTCTGCCAGTTTCAATGCTGCTTGGAATAGAAATAAAGTTGTACGCATAACCGGTGAACAATACGGAAAAGACGGTGTTGAATTTTTTCAAAATGTTGGCTATATCAGTAGTGGCGATGGCTTAACAGGTGTTTCTGTAATGCGCCTTGCAGAAGGACAACCTATCGGAAACTTCTATGGCTGGAAATATTACGGCATAAACGAAAAAGGCGAATGGGTATTTAAAACACCTGCAGGCGGTTATACAACTAACCCGCAAGAAAGCGACAAAATGATTCTTGGCAATGCCCAACCGGATTTGATATTCGGTTTTAATACTGTAGTTGTATATAAAAATTTTGACTTTACACTTAATTTCAGAGGTCAAATCGGAGGCTTGATTTTCAACGAGACACGTTTCTTCTATGAAAATACTCGTGGCGTAGAAAATGCTCTTCTATCTGCCTTTAAAGGCGACGCTGCTCTCTTAACAGCATGGAAAACAAGTGGTTCTTCAAATGCTTCTATACGCAAATTTTCTGACTTTTATCTCGAAAATGCAAGTTTCTTTAAGTTGAACGATTTTACCATTGGCTATACACCAAAATTAAGTGACTCAATGAAAAAATACGTGAATAGCGTTCGCCTTACTCTCACAGCTCAAAACTTATTTATCTTAACCGGTTATTCAGGGAACGACCCTTCGAGCATAGATATGGCGGGATTAGAACCGGGATTTGATAGACGTTCGTATTATCCGACGCAAACTTCGGTAATATTTGGTCTTTCATTCAAATTTTAATAACTTTTAAAATCAGTATATATTATGAAACCATTTAATAGATTTTTTATAATTATGGCTGTTTGTTGCCTTAGTTTCATCTCTTGCAATGTTGAGCCCGAAATTTTTTCAGACGTACGGATTAGCGACTACTATAAAACAGAGGCACAATTTGCTACGCTGATTGCAAATGCCTATGCTCAATTGGCAGGCGAACAAGGTTATGTTTATCGCGAGGGTTATTGGAGTATGCAACAATATACATCAGATGAACTTGTTGTGCCGGTTCGCGGTACCGACTGGGATGATAACGGCGTTCCTCGAAGTATGCACCAACACACTTGGGGAGTTGATACGCGCGACATCAACAATGGTTGGAGTTTTGCTTACGGCGGTACAGCCAAATGTAATGATGTATTGGCAAAAATTAAAATGATTAAAGGCGAAGATGAATCGCAATATGATGCGGTAACAATATCAGGTATTGCAGAAACAAAAGTATTGCGTGCTTTTTATCATCTTTTGGCAATGGATCTTTATGGTAATGTAGCTATTGATGATGGCGTAAATAAAATCAAACAATATACACGCACAGAAGTCTTTGATTGGATTGAAAAAGAAATTAAAGAAAATTTGCCTGCTTTAAACCGAAGCGTTCGTTACGGTTCTGTAACATCGCCTGTGGCACACGCGATGTTGGCAAAGTTGTATATTAATGCCGAAGTTTATAGCGGCACACCGCGTTGGCAAGATGTTGTTAATGCCTGCGACTCTATCATTGACGGCGGTTATGGCTATGGGCTTAATGCCGACTATTTTACCACGTTCAAAAAAGACAATTTAGGTAATAAAGAAATTATTTTTCCTGTTGTTTTTGATGCAAAATATGCAGAAGGTAATATGTTCCATTTAATGACTTTGCATTATGTACATCAAGAAGTGTATGATTTTACAACCCAACCTTGGAATGGTCCCTGTGCTTTAGAATCTCACTATGATAAATTTAGCAATGACGACCTTCGCAAAAAGCAGTGGTTTATTGGTCCTATACAAAAAAACGGTGTTACATTAACATATTCAAATGCTACTTTAACCAATGCTCCGGCAATTATTGTTCCCGAAGTAACCACTATCCAAGACCCGACAGCAGCAAATACCTTTGAAGGCGCACGTTTTGTTAAGTTTGAAATAGAGCCGGGAATTGGACATCATGCAAACAGCGACTTCCCAATTTATCGTTATGCCGATATTCTTCTGATGAAAGCCGAAGCACTTATGCGCCTCAACGGCGGAACAGCAACTTCTGAAGCACTTACACTGGTAAATGAAGTACGCTCACGCGCAGGTTTGACAACACCTTACACGGCAGCAGAATTAACTTTGCCAGAATTGTTAGATGAGCGCAGCAGAGAATTAGCGTGGGAAGGACATCGCCGTCAAGACCAAATACGTTTCGGTACATTTACAACAGGTATGTGGGAGTTTATGGCGCCAAGAAGTCCAAACAGAATTATTTTCCCAATTCCGCAATGGGTGCAGGATGCAAACCCCGGCGTTTATACCCAAAATAACTGGCAATAACTTTTAATATTTATTTTTTATTTATTCAATTTTTATTAACTAATTAAATTTTTATCAAAATGAAACATTTAAAAATTTTTGGAATGGCGCTTCTCTTAGGCGCAGTGTGTTTAACATCTTGCAAAAAAGAAGACGGCGGCAGAGGACCTGTAACCGTTATTGAAGATGGTGTCTATTTAATAGGCAGCAGTGTTGCCTCTGCAGAAATTACCGTAAATAGCAGAATGCAGAACGGCGTGATTGAAGGCGAAGGTTATGCCGCTACACCACGCGCAGGTATGTATCAAAGCGTTTTGTTTATTTCAGCAGCAGGTAATTTTAAAATTGTTGAAGTAAGAGGTACAACTCAAACCAACTACGGCGGAACTATCGCTGTTGACCCTGAAACAGATTGGGCTTTTGTGGGCGACATTACGGTTGACGGTGAAGGAATCAGAGTGGCAGAAGACGGACTGTATTTCGTTTATGTTGATTTTCAGGAAGATTCAAAGAAAATATTTGTGCTCAAAACCAATGAACTTAGCCTTATTGGTGATGGAACCGG
>Ga0082212_10004019_pt1 | contig 20608 bp, 22 predicted proteins | sample TergutNt197P3_FD_71548 | JGI IMG/M metagenome (GOLD analysis project Ga0082212, IMG submission 71548) | Neocapritermes taracua P3 segment gut microbial communities from Petit-Saut dam, French Guiana - Nt197 P3 | ecosystem: Host-associated > Arthropoda: Insects > Digestive system > Gut ... | reverse complement strand
GGGATGGACGAACCTCTGGTGTAGCAGTTGTCTACCAAAGGCACCGCTGCGTAGCTACGTTCGGAACGGATAACCGCTGAAAGCATCTAAGTGGGAAGCCGTCTTCAAGATGAGTTCTCTTTTCGGTAAGACCCCTTGTAGACTACGAGGTTGATAGGCTGCAGTTGTAAGTACAGCAATGTATTCAGACGAGCAGTACTAATTGGTCGAGCTCTTTATCCTATAATAGTTTCTTTAGTATCTTACGCTGATTTGTGATTTATGAACGCTATGTAACCTTCAAGGTGCATCGACTTGAAAGCTGAATAGGTTTTCATGTGGGAAGCGGCATCCCCGGATGCTGCGGAGAATATCCTGTATGAGCGCGACCATGGAGAGAGGGATCACCCGATTCCATTCCGAACTCGGTAGTTAAGCCTCTCATCGCCGAAAGTACTGCGGTGTAGTCCGTGGGAGGATAGGACGTCGTGCTCACACAGGATATTTTTGTTTTCGGAAGCCGGGGGGAGGGGTGCTTTGGTTACCGCTCCGCTGCCCGCGCTTCGCGCTCGTGCGCTACGCTTCTCAAACTTTTTTATTTGAATTCTGTATTCGCAGTAACCAAAGCACCCCTCCCCCCGGCTTCCGAAAACCCACTGCCTCTATGAGCAGCGACTTTCCTGGTGCGGGGTGGAACTTGCAAATAAGTAACCATTATGGTAACTTATTTGCATGAATGAAGTCATAACATATTTGGAGAAGCTGCGAGAACTTGCCATTGATCAGCAGGGTCTGATAACTACTGCCCAGGCAGCTGCCGAGGGAGTACCTCGACAAGAATTAGCGAAGATGGTCGCTCGCGGACGGCTTGCGAGAGCTGTCCACGGCGTTTATCGAGTGCCGCAGGTACCAATAACCCAATACAGTCCTTTTATGCTGGCAGTATTATGGACGGGTGTTCCGGAAGCATGTTTGAGCCATGAAAGCGCTTTGTTTCTCAGGGAATTATGTGACGTGAACCCAAGAAAAATTCATGTTACTGTCAACAAAGGGCGGCGGTTTAAGCGTGCTGAGGGAGAAGGCTATCAACTCCATTTCGAGAATCTATCCCTAAACCAAAAGACCTGGTTCATGCAGATGCCCATAGTTGACATTCCGACAGCCATTGAGCAGTGTATCAAAGCAGGATTGCCAAGCTACCTCATTGAACAGGCGCTTAATAAGGCAGGGAAAACTAGCGAACTGTCTGGTTCTGCACGAGCAAGACTGGAACAAAGCCTAGAGGAGAGAAATGTTGGAAGCTGCAAAAGGTAACAGCATTCGAGAAGTCCTGGAATCTCAGAAGCCGAAGAATAAAGAGCCCATCAATAAGAGGGTGCTCGATAGCTGGATAGATACAATTGAAAACACAATACCCGGCGAAAAGAATGGTCGCTTAGCTTGGTTGGTAGCTTCGGCTATTGTGGCAGCCGTCCTGCAAAAGACCGTAGATGGCGATGGGAAAAGTCGATTTTTGATGAAAGGAGGAACTTTCCTACAGCATCGCCTTGGGGATATTGCACGTTCTACTCGCGATCTTGATGGACTGGTGCGTGGTAATATGGATGATTTCATAAGTTCGCTGGATTCTGTTTTGCAGGAGCAATGGGGATTATTGCAGTTGGTTCGTGGTGAAGTTGAAACCATTGAGACACCTGCGAAGATTATCAAGCCGAGAAGTTTTACTATTTCTATCAATCTCAAAGGAGAAACGTGGAGAAAGATTACTGTCGAGGTTTCTCCCGAAGAGGGAAGAGTGGGCGAGGAACACGAATATCTCAGGCCCCCGGCATTGGGTGCCTTGGGCTTGCCAACGCCTGATGTGTTGGTCACCTTGGCAATGAGATATCAAATTGCTCAAAAAGTTCACTCTGCTACCGATCCTCATGACCCACCGTTATATGTCAATAATCGACCACGTGACGTAGTCGACCTTCTTCTCATTCGGAACCTTGTAGAAGAAACCGGGGAGCCGTCTTGCCACAGTATCCGCGAGGCGATTCTGGATGTGTTTACGGCAAGAGCCGAGGAAGCAAACACGCTCGGGAGGATCGCACGTTCATGGCCTGCCAGGGCTGTTGCGCTGCCTAATTGGTTTGCAGATTATTCTGCCGCAGCAGAAACTGTTGATTTGAGATTAACGCTTGAAGAAGCAGTTGACCAGGTCAACGAGTGGCTGGATGAGATTGATTTGGGCGAAGGTGCTGCAGGCTAGCCCGTGGGAGGATAGGACGTCGTGCTCACACGGGATATTTTTGTTTTCGGAAGCCGGGGGGAGGGGTGCTTTGGTTACCGCTCCGCTGCCCGCGCTTCGCGCTCGTGCGCTGCGCTTCTCAAATTTTTTATTTGAATTCTGTATTCGCAGTAACCAAAGCACCCCTCCCCCCGGCTTCCGAAAACCCACTGCCTCTATGAGCCGCGACTTTCCTGGTGCGGGGTAGTTGCGAACGAGCTGAGCCGAGACAACCTGTTCTCAAAGGGATGGTGTATGCAGGCGGAGCCTTGGTGCTATAATCGATGGAGTTCTCTCTCTATCGGGACACTGGGAGCATAAGGAAGCTCAATGGAAAAGACCATTATCGTCATACGGCATGCGAAGTCGGACTGGAGCACGGGCCTTCCCGACTTCGAGAGGCCCCTGCTGGAACGGGGGCGGAAGGATGCCTGCGCCATGGGGCCCTTGCTTGAGCCCTATGGGATCGACCTGGTCTGGTGTTCGGCCGCCAAGCGCACCCAAGAGACATGGGACTGTGCGTGCCTGGGCGGGGCCCATGCACAGGAGGTGGACTCCCGCCCTTCCTTCTACGGCGCGTGGGCGGACTCCCTCGTCTCGGAGATGCTTGCGCTCGACGAGTCCCTGTCCGTGCTCGCCATCGTCAGCCACCAGCCCACGGTGGGCGACCTGGTGGAGACCCTTGCCCGGCCCAGCCCCTTGACGGCTCAGGCAGCCGACCATTTCCCTACCGCCGGCGTCGCCGTTCTCACTTATCGGGGATTGTGGGAAGGGCTTCACCCCGGGTCTGCGGCCCTCCTGAGTTTCACGCGCGTGCGGGGAGGCAAGAGGTAGGGAAGGGGGGCGACCTGCGCAGCGTGTCTTTTTTGAAAAGGTCCCAACTTTCCCCCGGTGTGTTTTGTGGGAAGAGTGGTTCGATCCAGAAGGCGCGCCCCATGCTTTCCTACCAAAAACCGATGCAATACTCTAAAAACATCCGCTCCATTTCATTGAGGCTATGGGCAGGCAGATAGGAGACCCCATAGGCCCAGGGCGGTCCGCTAAAGGGTATCGCGACCACCTCGTCGTGCTGGAAGACGGCCAGATTGGTGAGGTGCTGTACGCCCATGCCAATGCCCCGGTTCGAAAGGGCGTGATTGTAGATATGGAACATCTCGGCAGTCGAGAAAATCTGTCCCACGGGTATGCCCTGTTCGGCACAACCACCTATAAAAAGATTGAAGCACTTGAAACCCTCGCCGGGCAAGGCGATATTTTGGCTCTCCAAATCCCCCAGCTCGATCCCCGCAACCTTCTCGCTGAGCGGGTTGTCCCGGTTTACCCAAAAGATAAAGTTGTCAGAGAACATCTCGAAGGTGTGGAAGTCCTGCCCGTAGGGGGCAATAGTAAAGGCCAAGTCGTAGTTGCCCAAACGCAATCCGCTGTCACAATCCATGTCGTTGTACTCGCTGTAGGCAAGCTTGATGTGAGGCAGCCTTGCTGCCAGCTGAGACTGAAAGCGTTGGCCCAGGTTGCCGGAAATACCCAAGCAGGCGCCCAGGCGGATGGCGTGGCTCTCCAATGCGTGGATGCGCTCGAAGGCGTTGCTTAAAAGCCGGGAGTTGTGCTCCCATTTGCCGCAGAAGCTAAAGAGCTCGTCGGCATAGGCCGTGGGAACGAGCACCCCGTGCTCATCGGTTGTAAAAAGCGTTGCGCCGTAGTGTCGTTCCAGCTGGCGGATGCTCTTGATCAGACCCTGCAAAGACATCGGCACGAGCTTGGCCGCCTGCGCATAGCTACGTGCTTTGTAGGTTAGCGAAAAGTACTCCAGGTGTTCGGTGAGCATAGTCCTTCTCCAACCTTCTCCAACCTTCTCCGGCCTCGGCAGGGGAGCGCGCTTTCCCCATTATACCCGTGGCTGTAGGTTCGCGCTTGTACTAAAAGTGCAATTAAGTGAGCCGTTGGTTCAGCCGTTACTACTTGAACAGTCGCTCGGGTAAAGCCTATTTTATACGAGACGCTCATCACTTTTTTAGGCCAGAAGCGAGAAAAGGAGAGGGAAATGTACAACAGAGAAGAGAACAAGGGAACTTCCCAGGCCGCAGGGCCAGAACCAAGGGCGCTGTCAAGGAGGAGCTTCCTCAAGGGCAGCACAGCGGCACTTGCGGTTGCCGGAGCATTCGGGATGGGTGCCTGCTCACCAGCATCCAACGAGGCGGGTGAAGGCCCAGGGACTATGGCCGCAGACACCTCGGCCAATGATCCTGCGGGTATGCAGCCAGGCGGCCTCTGGGCGCTTGATCCGGTAGGCGAGCCTTCTGAAACCATCAGCACTGACTTGTTGGTGATAGGTGGCGGAGGGGCTGGTATCGCCGCTGCCATCCAAGCAGGGCAGAAGGGTCTCAAGACGATACTGGTGGAGAAGTCGGGAACCCTTGGCGGTGCCTGGGTCTGCACCGAGGGCATGTTTGCCGTTGGATCACGCTGGCAAGGGGAAATGGGCGTTGACATCCCCGTAGAGGAGATTATCGAGGAATGTATGGAGTTCAATCACTATCTGCCGCGATATTCACTCTATAATACCTTCTTTAGCGAGACCGCGGCTACGGTGGACTGGGCTGAGAGCCTTGGCGCCCAATATGCAGCAGTGGTGCCCATTGGCATCTCCCAGCCCATCTTCCATGTTTGGGCGCGCGAGGAGGACAACCACGGCTCTCCCGCCAAGATGTTTTTCGATACCTTGGCTGCCAAGGCGCAGGAGTTAGGCGCAGAGGTCATGCTCGGTACTGCCGCTCGCAGGGTACTGACAGAAAACAACAAGGTCATCGGCGCCATAGTGGAGAGAGGCGACGGCACTATCACCAAGATTGAGGCCGGTGCCGTAATCATAGCCTCGGGGGGCTATGGCCAGAACAAGGAGCTCCTTAAGACACTGACGATGAGCGTGCTCGACCCTATTGACCTCGGCGTGCCAGGCCGCGACGGCGACGGCATCAAGATGGGCGTGGATGCTGGGGCTGCCCTCTGGAAGTATCCGGGCACCGTTCCTTGTTGCGGGCCGGTGGTGCGGGGCACCGAGTGGGGTTCCTACATCTTCAGCCTCTCCGTGCAGCCGACGCTGTGGCTCAATCAGGACTGTGACCGGGTCGTGCGCGAGGACGTGTTTATCGACAACTTCGCATTTGCCGGCAATGCCATAAAGTTCCAGGAGCGGCTGCTGAACGTGTTCACCGATGCCGACCTTGCACATTTCGAGAGCGTAGGCACCTATGTGCCCGTCTTCACCTTCGTGAACGAGGAGACGCCGATGGGCACCATTCGCACCGACTTGGAACAGGTGCGCGGCGATTATGGCTCGGTTTATGTGGCCGACAGCCTTGACGACCTCGCTGCACAGGCTGGTCTGGACGCGGCAAAGCTCAAGGCATCCGTGCAGCGTTACAACGAACTGTGTGAGAAGGGTATAGACGAGGATTTCGGCAAGAAGCCCCAACTCATGCATCCCCTGACAACTGGGCCTTACTATGCACTGGATTGTCAGGTAGGCAGCTTCGGCTCCTGCGGCGGACTGCATATTACCGACAAGATGGAATGCGTTGATGCCGACCGCAGGGTAATCGACGGGCTCTATGCTGCAGGCAACGACGCTTCCGGCCTCTATGGTGATGCCTATGACGCAAATATCGCGCCTGGCACCATGGCCGGTTGGGCACTGACATCAGGGCGCCTGGCTGCCTCTCATGCTGCCGAGTACCTGGGCTAGCCCGAGTGCCCACATGAGCACAGGTTTCGGGTAGGTCGCTGCTATATTGCCCAGAGGGGGGGGATGACTTTGTGACCGTCTTTCAAGGACAGCCCCTCCTGTTCGGCTGGGTCAGGATGTTTGCCAGCGCTTTAGGGTGGCGAGGTGTGTTTTCAGGATACCCCGTGCCTCGTCTGCGGTATAGCTCGTGCCTTGCCCGGCGTTCCATTGGTCGAGATAGCCCAGGTTGGACTCCACCATCTCTTCGATGGTGCGGCTCTGGGTGAAGGAGCCGGCTTGGTAGCAATGGATGCAGTATTCGGTGTTCACGCCGCCGTCACTGTTGGTTCCGAAGTCGTCGATATCTTGCAGAGGCATCGCGCAGCTTTGGCAAACGGGCTCTTGGGGTTGTCCGAGCAGGGCATTGATTGACAGGCTGAACTCCTTGGAGATGAGTTTCAGGGTCTCGGTATTGGGGGTGGTCCCGCCTGTTTCCCAGCGAGAGACTGCCTGGCGGGTGACGAACAGCCTTTCTGCCATCTCGCCTTGGGTAAGCCCGTTTCGCTTGCGGAGGTCGGTGAGTATCTCGCTGGTTTCCATGCGTTCGTCCCTTCCCGTGATGTCGGGGGTCGCTGCCCTCAGGGTGCCCGGTCACCAATATACCAGCACCCCTGCGCCCAAGGCAAGCAACCTGCTGTTGCCTTGCCGGTTGCGGTGCCCGCCCGGGAAAACCTTATCCTGGGGCGGGTTGCCGTCGGGTAGCGCCGCCGGCCTTTGTGCCAAGGCTGCCGCGCCTTTTCAAGAAGCGGTGCCTTTGCTGTTCGACAGGGCTTTGAGGTGGTGGAGGTGCCCATCGGCCGCGAGGCGGTCATAGTCCGGCGACCCTTTGGCAAAAAGGGCGATTCTCCCGTCCCCGTCGCTGTGGATGCCCCATCCGTACCGCTTGGTGAGCGCCGACGCCCGCAGGCATGGCTGCCCTTTCGAGAAGAATTCCTCGCGGCTTATCCCCTTGGGCCTCCCTTTTGTCTCGTAGGCGACGTCGTCGGAGGTGTAGAGGTAGGGGTTGCCCTGCAGCATCTCGTATTCATGCCGTGCTGCCGATTTGGGCTCTTTCAGGGGCGGGGCCTCTGCCGTATGGGCAGGGCAGTCCTCGGCCGCCTCGATAAAGGCATCGGCGTAGTTCGTGGTGTGCTGCCTCATGCGCGTTCCCCTTCGTTTTCCTCGGCGAAGCCTTTGCTTCGGGGCGTGCCGTCTGGTTCCAGAACCGCCAAAGGCCAAGCCGGGAGCAGGTACAGTATAGAAGCATTTCTCTGGATGTCAAGGTTCACGTGCCGCCGCGTGCGCGAGGCCGGCGTATTGTCGGATCCTGTGAAAAGCAAGATATACTTATGAATATGTAATATATATTTGACATATTGCATAATATAGTGTTTAATTCCACTATCGTCAGATTGTGGGAAAGGTGCGTGGCCGATCGATGAAGAACTTGAAAATGAAGCTGGCACGTGTCGAGGCCGATATGTCGCAGGAGGACTTGGCGAACGCGGTCGGCGTCACCCGTCAGACCATCGGGCTGATCGAGGCGGGGGGATACAACCCGACCTTGAACCTGTGCGTCGCTATCTGCAAGACGCTTGACAAGACCTTGAATGACTTGTTTTGGGAAGAAGGAGTGTAGCCATGTCTGTTATTGAGATGTTTCGCCTGAAGAACCGCGACGAGCGCCTGCTGGCCGAGACGAACAGGATCAATGCCATCGGCTTTTATATCCTCAGCGCCGGCATCCTGCTCGACCTTTACTACGGCATGAGCCAAATGCAGGTTGCCTTCATGCATGATATGGAGGTGGAGGTTTCTCTTTACGTGAGGCCCCTTGAATACCTTGCCCTGATGGGCGCTATGATTACCTGCCTCATCATTTCCATAAAACGCGGAGTGATGACCAACAACCGCTTTGCCAATACCGAGCACTTCCCCTGGGAATACTACCTGGTCTGGTCGGGGCTTGGAGCCCTTGGCGTAGGGCTGGGAACGGCACTGTTCAGGGCGCTTGCCGAATACCGGGTTCTCGGGGCAGGCCAGGTGCACTGGTTGGGCAACGGGGCCTTGGGCCTTGTCTGTGCGCTGATGGTGTTTTTCCTTTGCATCGGGGCATACTACCTGTCTTTCAAAATAGCCAAGCGCCAAGCCGACAAGCAGGTTGTTTCTACAGACAGCGAGTGACGCAAAGCGCAGAAGGCCCTATCTGCCCAAGGCAGACGGAAAACCCTATCCCAGGGCCACCGTGCGGGTTGCGATGCGGTTGGTGAGGGCGGGGGAATGGGAGACGAAGACGAGGCCGAGCCTGCGCCGCCCGCATTCCTCAAGGAGGAAGTTCCAGATACGGGCCTGGGTAACGGCGTCGAGCATCGTCGAGACCTCGTCGGCAACAAGGTAGCGCGGGCCTGCCGCCAAGGCGCGGGCGATACAGAAGCGCTGCAGCTCGCCGCCGGAAAGCTCGTGGGGAAAGCGGGAGAGCCATGCCTGCCGGATGCCCAGGCGCTCCAGCGTTTCCGGCTCCCTCGCGCCCGCTTCGTCGAGCACCGCCGCCATGCGCATCCGCGGGTCGACCGCCCGCTCCGGGTGCTGCCACACAAGCTGCACCGGGCAGGGCCCCCGCTTCGGAAGTGGGACGCCGTCAAGCAGCACCTCCCCTCGGGTAGGCGCGAGGTAGCCCGCGACGATGCGGCAGAGGGTGGTTTTCCCGAACCCCGAAGGAGCCTGGAGGGCAACGCGTTCCCCCGGTGCGACGGAAAGGGAGAAGCCGCTGAGCAGCAGGGGGGATTCCGGGAAGGCGAAGTCGAGGTTGCGGGCTTCTAGCATAGGGGCGGCCCTCCCTCCTCGGACTCCCCGGACATGCGGCTTTCGCCAAGGGGGCTGGCGGGCGGCTGCGGCTGCATTTCCGCCTGCGGCTCCGGCTGCAATTCTGGCGAATACCCTTCCTCCGGGGCCGTGAAGCCGTGCTCGGGCAGCGCGTGCCAAAGCTCCTTGCTGTAGGGGTGGCTCAGAAGGTCGGGCGAGGCGAAGTTCGCAACTGCTGTTTCCTCGACGACGGTTCCGTCCTTGAACACCGCAACGCGGTCGGCAACACGCAGGGCAAGCTCTATGTCGTGGGTGATGAGCAGCACCCCTTTGCCCGAGTCGGCGAACTCGCGGAAATCGGCAAGAGCACGCGCCGCAAGGTCGAGGTCAAGCCCGGGCGTCGGCTCGTCGGCCACGATAAGCCTCGGCTGGTCGATGAGCGCACTTGCCAGCAGCACGCGCCGCGCCATGCCGCCCGACAGCTGGTGGGGATAGCGCTTCTCGACCGACTCGTCCAGGCCGTAGCGGGAAAAAAGCGCGCGCTGGGACTGTGCGCGCTGGAGCTTCTGCGACCGTGAGAGCCTTTTCCCTCCACCGAACCCGCGCACCTGCCTCCCCACCCTCATCAGCGGGTCGAGGTATGCCGTACTCTGCGGGACGAGCGAGACCCCCCTCCCGCGCAGCCCTGCGAGCGAGCGTGCATCCTGCAGCGCCCCGTCGAACCAGATCGTGCCGGAGACCCGGGCGTTCGGCTCGAACATGCCCATGAGGGCATCGGCGAGCAGGGTCTTTCCCGCGCCGGACGCCCCGACGACCGCGACGATCTCGCCAACATGCACCGAGATGCTCAGGTCGCGGATGACCGGCACTTCCTGCTTCTTGGCCCGGAAAAAAGACGGGGCGGCCGAATCATACATCATAAACGAGATGCTCAAGCCCTCCACCTGCAAGAGGTGGTGGCCCCCCGCATGGCGGGAGCTGTGCGCATGGGAGTGGTGGTGGTGTCTTTGGGCATCCTTGTGCGTGCCGTCCTCATGCGCATCGGCCCCCTGTGTGCTGCCGTTCGTGCCGCCATGCGCATGGGCTCCCAGCACGCCTGCCCCAGGCGCATCGGCCTCGTATGCAAAGTGTTCCGTCGGCAAGCGTCCCACCCCCTTATTCCTGCGCGGTAAAGGGGTCGATGAGGCGCCGAAGGCTCGACCCGGCGCAGTCGAAAAGCAGCACCGTTGCGACCAGGGCAAGCCCCGGGAACAGCGCCAGCCACCACATCCCCGCAGAGAGGTAGCCCATCGACTCGCTTAGGATGATGCCGATTGCCGGCGCTTCGGGCGGCAGGCCGAAGCCGAGGAAGGTGAGCGCCGCCTCGTGGAGGATCGCATGGGGGAAGAGCAGGACAAGCCCCACCAGGAACTGGGGGAACACATGGGGAAGCATATGCTTGACGGCAATGCGCGCCCGGCTTTGCCCCAGCCGCGCGGCGAGGGCGACAAAGTCGGATTGCCGGCATTGCAGTATCTCGGCGCGGATCACGCGGGCCAGGCTTGGCCAATGGGTCACGGCGACCCCGATGGTCACGCCCCAAAACCCCTTGCCGATCGCAAAGGAGATCAAGATGAGCAAGATGATGTGCGGGAGCCCCATCATGAGATCGACAAGCCAGGTCACCGCCGTGTCTGCCCTCCTGCCGCCCAAGGCCGCAATACTGCCGAGCACCAGCGCGATCACCGCCGAGGCACCTGCTGCGACCACCCCTACGAAGATGCTCGTTGCCAGTCCGGCAAGCGTGCGCAAGAACATGTCGCGCCCCATCCAGTCGGTGCCGAAGGGGTGGGCAGCATCCGGTCCCAGGCTCTTCTGCAGGAAGTCGGTCTGCATCGCCTGGCTCTCGGCAAAAAGCCCGAGGACGGCAAGGGCGCCCAAGGCGAAGGCCGCGACAACGAGCACCGCCAGCGTGCGCACGCGGTTGCCCACACGGCCCCTTTGGGGGCGATGCAGCGAAAAGGCGACCGCCCCGCCGCCCTCACTCATAGGCCGAGCCACGGGCTTCCTCCTTTCGCATACGCGGGTCGACGAGCCCGTACAGCAGGTTCGCAGCCATGTTCCCGCCGAACACCAATGCGGCAGAAACGAGCGCGATGCCGACCAGCAGCGCCGCATCGCCCCCAAGCCCCGCCACCACGGCGGCCTGCCCCAGGCCGGGATAGGAGAACACCTGCTCGACAAGGACGGAGCCGCCGAATATCTCCGAAATGGAGGCAAGCTGCAAAGTCAGCGCCGGGAGCGCCAGGTTGCGCAGGCCGTGACGGAGCAAGGCCTGCCAGCGGCCGAGCCCCCGCATCTGGGCGAAGCGGACATAGTCGCCCTCCATGACGTCGATGGCCTTTTCGCGGGTGTGGAGCGCGATATGTGCAATGCCGACGACCGACAGCGTAAGCGCTGGGAGCACCAGGTGGCGCAGGGCATCGAGCACGGTGACCTCCGCCGCAACAACCCCGACCGGGACCGAGAAGCCGAAGGGGAACCACCCCAGCCACACCGCAAACACCATAAGGCAGACGAGGCCCAACCAGAATGCCGGAGTTGCCGCAAGGGCGATGCAGCAGCCCTTGATGAGCCTGTCTGCCGCACGTCCCCGGTACATCCCCGCCACGATGCCCAGCACGAAGCCGACCACGCCGCTTATCGCCCAGGCGCTTGCCATCAGCACAAGCGAGCTTGCGGCACGTGCTGCAATCACTTCGGACACCGGCGCGTTGTAGCGGAGCGACATGCCGAGATCGCCTCGGAAGAGCGCACCCGCCCAGTTGGCATAGCGCTCCCACAAAGGGGTGCCCACATCCCAGTATCGGGCGAGCTCCGCACGCTTCGCCTCGCCCATGTTGAGGTAGGCCGCCTGCCCGACGCTTGCCTGGACGGGGTCAATCGGCGAGAGGCTCACCAGCACGAACACCAGGACGCTTACTGCGGCCATCAGGCAGGAGAACTTGGCGATGTTGCGCAGGGCGAAACGGAGCATGGCTACCGCGACATCCCCGTATCCCAGCTCCAGCGGTCAATGTTGTTCACCAGCGACCACCCATGCCCATGGGGGTGGGGCTTCTGGTCGGCGACGTTGAGCCCCCTGCGCTTGAAATACAGGTGGTCGATGTTGACGAGCCACGCCCACGTCGCCGCCCCGGGCGGCGCAAAGCCATGGCTCCCGTCCCACTGGGCCTTCTGCCAAAGCCCGTACGAATCCTCGATGGCCGGCACCGCAAGCGCCGCGTCGAGGTATGCGTCGATGGCTGCGTCCTCGAAACCGGCAAAGTTCCCCCACCCGCTCGAATAGTTCAGTTCGTACAGCTCGATGGGCGAATTTGAGCCCCACCCCCACAGGATGGGGTCGGTGTACTGGCGGGCGTAGAGGTCGTCCCAGCTGCCCCCTTGTGTGGCCACCTCGATGCCGACCTCCCGCATCTGGTTGGAGAATTCCGCGGCGAGCGCCTGGCGCACCGAGTCATAGGCCGGATAGCGCAGGGTGAAGGCCGCCCGGAGGGTGCCCTTGCTCCGTATGCCGTCGGCGCCCTCGACCCAGCCCGCACCTTCGAGCAGGGCCCGCGCCCTGTCTTTGTCGGTCGGGACCACCATGTCCGGGGAGGCCCACGGCATGTTGTCGGAAACGCTGAATGCCGCACTCCCGTATCCGTTGAGCACATGCTCTGCCAGCTGTGCGCGGTCGAGCGCGTGGTTGACCGCACGGCGCACGGCGACGTCGGAGGTGACGTCGTTGCCGCTGGGGTATTCGATGCCGCCGACCGCCCTGGTCGAGCCTGCCGCGCCCGTCGGGAGCGAGATGCCCCGGCTGTCGACCGTCTTGCAGCCAAGCAGCTCGAAGCCCGCTATCTGCTGGTCGCCGAAGAGCGCGGTCGTGTAGGCGATGTCCACCTGCCCGGTGCGCACGGCAGCCAGGGCGACATCTTCTTCCATGAACACCACGACGACCCGCCCAATCTGGGGGGCCGTGCCGTAGTAGTCCGGGTTTGCCGCCAAGATGACCTGCTGGCCCCGGTCCCACTGTTCAAGCAGGTAGCGCCCCGAGCCGACCGGGCGCGAGCCGTAGTCTGTGCCATAGGCATGTGCGGGGACGATGCCGACGACCGCCAGGGTGTAGAGCAGGGCGTTGAAGGGCTTGGCCATCCGCAGGACGACGGTACGGGCATCCGCTACCTCGACCTCCTTGACCATGCTCAAGTCGGCCTGGGCCCTCTGCGACCCGATGATGCCGTTGAGGGTGAAGGCCACGTCATCGGCCGTCAAAGGAAGGCCGTCGGTAAAGGCAACGTCGTCGCGTATGGTGAAAGTCCAGGTCATCCCGTCGTCGCTGCAAGAATACGCCGTGGCAAGATCGTTCTCAAAGCCCATGGCGGCATTGGTCGTGACCAGCGTGCTCTGGATAAGCGGCTCGTGCACATGTTCCCCGCACCCCCATGAGACGAGGGGGTCAAAGCCCGCGTCCGGCTCGCTTGCCGCATTCATGACGACAACCACCTGTGCGCTTTCCGCAGCGCCTCCCGCAGCGCTGCCTGTGCCCGCCTGCGCACCAGTGCCCGAGGGGCTTCCTGTCCCGGGCGAACAGGAAGAGAGCAGGCCGGCCAAGGCCGTCGACGATGCCCCCACAAGGCCGGCCGCACCGATTCCGGCCAAGCCCACAAACCCGCGACGAGAAAGGCTTCCCATCATGTCCCCCTCCATTAGTGTTACGTTTTTAAATTCCGTAACACATTTTAGCAGAAAGGGGCGGCCCCCGTTATGAAAAATACGCGGCTGCGGGCACGCCCCCTCAGCGGCAGTTGTTTTCCGGTTGCTCCTTCTATGGCGCGAGGGGGGGGGCGAGCACCCCAAGCGTGCTCGGGGCAGGGTGCTGCCTGTAAAACAGGGGAGGGTGCGGCGCGGGACTTGGGCGGGGATTAATGATTCCCAAACAAGGCCCAAACAAACCGCAAACAATTCCCCGGTACTGTGTGGCTATCAAACCTATGAAAGGAGTCGGAATGAAGAAGAGCAGTTTTGTCGCAATGATCATGGGAACCGTGGGAGGCATTCTTTTTGCTGTCGGCATGTGCATGTGCCTGCTGCCTGAATGGGATGCGTTCAAGCCGGGCGTGGTCATGGGGGCCGTCGGAGCCCTTATACTTGTGGCGGCGGTGATAGTGTGGCGCAGGATGACCGGCAAGGTGCCCATCCGCCTCAACGGGAAGACCGCAGGCATCGTCGCCCTGGGCATAGTGGGCGCCCTCCTGCTGGGTGTGGGCATGTGCTTCGCCATGGTGTGGGAGAACATCGTCGTCGGCATCGTCATCGGCATCGTCGGCATCGTGTTGCTGCTGTCCTTGATCCCGATGGTTAAGGGCCTGGAATAGGGCGCGGCCGCTTCTCAGGCAGCGCAAGGACGAAAGCGGTTCGCCTGTTCTGCACGGGGTACGCAGGGCAGGCGAACCGCTCTTTTTCGTGCCCTTTGGCGGACTTGCGTGGCGGAGGCTTTGCTGGGGATGGGCGGTGGCGGGACAGGTGCGTGCCGGCGGCGGGACGACCCCCGTGATTATTCCCCTTGACATTATCCTTTAATAAGAATAATATAGAACCCTGGCATCTCAGGAAGGCCAGAAGGAGGGCTAGGAAAGGGAGGTTGTTTGTATGGGATCACATTCTAAGCTGTTGGTCACCCTGTTCGCAACGGTGCTTGTCGGCGCCTTTCTGCTTGTGGGGTGTGCGAGCCCCCCGGAGGCCGGGGACGACCCTGCTGGGCAAACCGAGGCTGCGGCGCCGGATGATGCGGCAAACGAGCAGGTAAGGCTCCAGGTATTTGCGGCAAACTCGCTCTCGAAGGCGATGGAGGCCGTACAGGAGCTTTATGTGAAAGAGCACGACTGGGTGACCTTTGCCGACACTCAGTACAAGTCGTCGGGCGAGCTTAACGAGATGCTTGCCGCCGGCGCCTATGCCGACATCCTCGTCTCGGCGTCAAAGGGCAAGATGGACGATGCCGTGAATGCCGGCTACGTCGATCCTGCAACCCGTTTTGACATGTTCACGAACGAGCTCGTTATGGTGAGCGCCGCGGACTCCGACATCGCTGCCTGCACCCTGGAGGACATCGCGGCGGGCACACATACGGTTGCGGTCGGCGACGAGTCGGTCCCTGCGGGCAATTACGCCTGCCAGTCGCTCTATACCGTCGGCTGCTATTCCGACGCCTCAGGCATCGGCGGCGAGTTCCTGGGCGCCTTGGCGAAGGACGGCATGGTGGTCCTCGACACGTCCGTGGGCAATGTCTGCAAGCATGCGGAGTCGGGCGAGGTCGATGTTGCCTTCGTTTACAGCTCGGACGTGTACCGCTTCGGCGGCGTGAGGGTTGTCGGCATTGTCCCGGAAGACACCCACAAGCCCATCATATACCCCGCTGCCATCTGTGCCGAATCCGAGGCGGCGGAAGTAGCCGCGGTGTTCTTGGAGTGGGCCTTCAACGATGTCGGCGCATTGAAGATTTGGCAGGAATGGGGCTTTGAGCTCGTCTCGCAGGAACAGGAATTAAAGCTTGCCTCATAAGGCTTTTTGTTGCGGGTCAGAAACCGATCCTCTTTCTCTTGGAGAAGATGGGCGAACAGCTTCCCTCTGTTTGCCCATCTTTCCTGTCCTCGGGGCAGCATTCTTGTTAGAATATGGCAGGAAGCTTTTTCTTTGCGTACAAAAGAGGGCATGAAGGAGGACATGGACAAGCGCAGGCAGCCGAGCGGGGCTGTTGTTATCGGCAGGGTTGCAGGCATACGGAAGGCCTTCGGTGCGGCCTTGCGTGCGGCGTCGGCGGTGGTTCTTGCTGTCGTGTTCTCCCTTGTTTCCACCGTCCCCGCCCTCGCCGACCCGGTGTTGCAGCCGGAGGTGTCGGCCGAGGGTTCGGCAGCGCGGCTTGAGTCCTGCCCCTTTGCGCTCGCGGAGTTCAGCCGCGCCCACGTGGGCTCCAACCGCTTCATCGGGGGCGCGTACCACGGCTACCTTTATTATGCCGCCGACGAGGCGGGGTTTTTGGCGGCAGTCGCAACACGCGACACCGTTGTCGTGTACGTGCCTGCCCAGGCGGCGCTGGACGCAGGCCTCGACATCGGCAGGCCTTCCGACCGGGAATCCCTCAAACAGCTGCTTGTTGCGCTTGATGCCGGGGCATCAAAAGGGGCCCGCACGCTTTCAGGCGAGTTCGAGTGGCATTTCACCAGCGAGCAGCGCCTTGTGCTTGACGGCCGCAGCTTCTTCTTCGACCAGGAATTGCGGGAAGGCGAGTTCTATGCGGGCATCGCCGGCAGCGACGGAAGCGATGTGACCAATCCCGGCAACCCCCTTTATGTGGAGCGCTCCCATGCGAACTTCGCACGGCTTGTCAGTGCCGACGGTGTGGCGATCGTCGCGCCCAAGACGGGGCTTGACGCCTTCGCCGACTTCCTTTCCAACATCGACTACAGCCCTTTGTGGGTGACGCTCAAGACTACGGGGGCGGCTATTGTGATCGTGTTCGCCCTCGGGCTCGCGGCAGCGTATTTCAGCCTGCGCATCCCCGCGCGGGCGCAAGACATCGCCGACTCCGTCTTCACGATCCCGATGGTCTTGCCGCCGACGGTCTGCGGGTTTTTGCTCCTGCTCCTCTTTGGGAAGAACACCGGTATCGGCAGATGGTTTATTGACATCGGCTTCCCGCTTATCTTTAGCTGGCAGGCAACGGTGCTTGCCGCGGTGGTGGTTGCCTTCCCGCTTATGTACCGCAGCGCGCGCGGCGCCTTCGAGGGGCTTGACGCGAACATGCTTGACGCGGCGCGGACGCTCGGGTGGTCCAATGCGAAGATATTCTTCCGCCTGATGCTGCCCCTTGCCTGGAGCTCGATTGCTGCCGGGACGGTACTGGCCTTTGCCCGGGCGCTCGGCGAGTTCGGCGCAACGCTGTTTTTGGCAGGGAACTACCTGGGCGTCACGCGAACCATCCCGATAGCCATGTACTTCGAGTGGATGAACGGGCGCAACGAGGTTGCGATTTTCTGGACTGTTGTCATTATCGCTATCAGCTTCGTTGTTATCCTGTTCATCAACCTGTGGGGGAGAAGGACCACGAAGTACCGAAGAAGGGGGAGCCTTGAGCCTTGACGTTGCCATCACCAAGGAGTTCCCTGCCTTTCGGCTCGATGTCTCCTTCAACGCCCAAAGCGAGACGCTGGGCTTCCTTGGCGCCTCCGGCTGCGGGAAGAGCCTCACGATGCGCTGTATCGCGGGCATCATGCGACCCGACACGGGGCATATCGTGGTCAACGGCGTGACTTTCTTCGATTCCGAGAAAAAGATCAACCTCACCCCGCAGCAGCGCAAGACAGCCCTCCTGTTCCAGAACTACATGCTCTTCCCGAACCTCACCGTTGCCCAGAATGTTGCCGCGGGCATCGGCAAGGAGGCAGGCAAGGCCGAGCGCGACCGGATTATCGCCACGGAGCTCAAGCGCTTTAGCCTTGAGAGCTTCGGGGGCCGCTACCCCGGCGAGCTTTCGGGCGGGCAGCAGCAGCGTGTGGCACTTGCGCGCATGCTTGCGGCAAAGCCGGGTATCCTCATGCTTGACGAGCCCTTCTCGGCGCTCGACGCGCACTTGAAGGGGGTGCTTGAGCAGAACCTCGTGAGCCTGTTCGATGCCTTCGAGGGAACGATCCTCTACGTGAGCCATGACGTCGACGAGGCCCTGCGCTTCTGCGACCGTATCGCCGTTGTCGAAGAGGGGCGGATTGTCGAGGAGGGCACGGGGGACGATCTCATCAACCGGCCGCAAAGCCTTGCGGGCATCAAGCTGTCGGGATGCAAGAACGCAACGGCCGCCCACTATGTCGATGAGCACCGCGTGCGCCTCCCCAAATGGGGAATTGAGGTCGCAACGGCAGAGCGGGTGCCCAAAGACGTCCAGCACCTGGGAGTGCGTGCCGTATTCCTGCAGCGTGCCGAGGCTCCGGGGGAGAACGTGTTCCGTATGCGCGTTGACCGCGCCATCGACGCGCGCTTCGAGCGTACGGTGCTGCTCGGGGTCGTCGACCGGGCCGACTTCGGGGTCGATGAGGTGACTGCGGAAGAAGAGGACATGAAGTTCCTCCACCAGCATATCTTCTGGCGGCTCGACACCTTGAACACGCCGTCTGACGAGCTTCCCTGTCAGGGCGACGAGCTGCTGATACACATCCCGAAAGACAGGCTTTATCTTGTGACCCGTTAAGGCGTATACTACAACGTGCTACGGCATATGCCGGGACACGAACCAAGGAGGCCGCCCATGCTTTTCATCTGCTACCCCACATGCACGACCTGTCAAAAAGCACAGAAATGGCTCGACGCCAACGGCGTCGCCTACGACCTGCGCGACATCAAGGAAGAGAATCCCACCTACGAAGAGCTTGTCTCCTGGCTTGCAACGAGCGCCCTGCCTGTCAGGCGCTTCTTCAACACGAGCGGCCTGCAGTACAGGGCGCTTGAGCTCAAAGACAAGCTGCCTGCCATGGGCGAGGACGAGTGCCTGAGGCTGCTCGCCACCGACGGGATGCTCGTCAAGCGCCCCCTGCTCATCGACAACGATCGCGTGCTCATAGGCTTCAAAGAGCCCGAATGGCAAGAGCAGCTTCTTTTGTAGAAGGGTACAGGCACCTGACCATAGGCTGCCATCTATCCATTTCGAAGGGCTATCTCAAAATGGCGCAGGCCGCCGTTTCTATCGACGCGAACACCTTCCAATTCTTCACGAGGAACCCGCGTGGCGGCGCAGCAAAGGCAATCGACCACAAGGACATCGACGCCTTTGCAGCCTACTGTGCCGGACAGGGGATACACAGGGTTTTGGCGCATGCGCCTTACACGCTTAACCTGGCCTCGGCGAATGAGCAGGTTCGCTCGTTTGCCTTTGAGGTCCTTGCCGACGACTTGCTTCGTATGGAGCACACGCCGCACCAGATGTATAACCTCCATCCTGGCGGGAACTCCCGGCAAGGCATTGCGGAGAGTATCGAGCAGATAGCAGAAGTGCTCAATGCGGTGCTTTCACCCGAGCAGACGACAACAGTGCTGCTGGAGACCATGGCGGGAAAGGGGGGCGAGGTCGGCGCCTCCTTCTGCGACCTTGCGCAGGTGATCGAGCGTGTTGAGCTCGACGGCCATCTGGGAGTATGCCTCGACACCTGCCATGTCTGGGATGCTGGCTATGACATCGTGAACGGCCTTGACGGAGCGCTCGAAGAGTTCGACCGCAGCATCGGCCTTGAGCGGCTGCAGGCGGTTCACTTGAACGACAGCCTGAACGAGCGGGGGTCACACAAAGACCGGCACGCAAAAATCGGCGCGGGTAGAATCGGCTTCGAGGCGCTTGCCGCAATCACGAACCATCCGGCGCTGCGCCACCTGCCCTTCTACCTCGAAACACCCAACGAGCTTCCCGGGTATGCCGACGAGATTTCCAGGCTTCGCGCACGGTATACGTGATGCCGAAGGGCTTTCAAGGCATGGTGCGGCTCGTCGGTCTTGAAAGAGAAACTGGCAAAGCTGCCACCGGTTTCCTCGCCGTCGAGCATCAGACGGCAGGGCTGCTTGAATGTGAGCAGCACGTTGGTTGACCCGATAGCAAGAAGGGACAGCCGCGGGGTTTCGCGGCTGTCCCTTCTAAGAATCTGCCTGAGCCCGGTGTTACAGCTGGGCTATTCTGTCTGCTGCTATCTTTCCGACGGTTCCGGCCTCGCCGACTGCGGCGCCGTGCGCCTCGTCTCCGACATAGCCGTTCGCAAACAACCCTCCTGTGACGCGTCCGGCTGCATATAGGCCGGGGATCGGCACGCCGTCAAGGTCAAGCGCCTGGGCGTTCTTGTTGAGCAGGATGCCCCCAAAGCTCATGGCGGCGCCGTTGACTATCGGGGTTCCCACAAAGGGCGGCGTATCGAGCTTGAAGGCCTTGCCTGTCTTCACGGGGAGCAACGAAGAGGTTGTTTCCGTGGCCTCGTCGACTGCGTCGTTGTACTTCGACACGGCATCCGCAAGGTCCTTGGGGTCTATCCCGAACTGTTCGGCGAGCCCTTCGACTGTGTTGGACTCATAAAGCCTCCCCCCCCCCCCAACTGGTTGAGAAAATAGTTCTGGTTCCACTCGGGGACCTGGTCGGGCCATTTGCTGTCAAGCACTGCATAAGCGATACCGCCAGGCTGCTTGAAGGTTGCTTGTCCTATTGCCACATAATCAGAAGGCGGGTTCATTTCATTGATGAACCGTACGCAGTCCCGGTTGACTATGAGCCCATAGGTGTACCACTCAAGCGAGGATTGTCATGATGCTGGCGCAGGGCCGGACCTTCCAGCATTGTGCCGATGAGATGCAGCTTTCGATCAACACCATAGGGGGGTATGTGAAGAAGATCTATGCGAAACTTGACGTGCATGCGAAAGAAGAGCTCCTGGATGTCATCGACAAGCAAATGGAAACCATCCTACAAGAGCAGAGGTAAGGGCGTCGCACACGTAGGGGCAGTATGTCAGCGGACGACCTGTTTTGCGCCTTACTATTAAAAATACAATTACCAAAAGACAATAACCGACAATAAAACTCATCAGGCAAAATATTATTAAGTTGTAGAGATGGTGTAAAATATGGGCTATTCGCCCTTTAGTGTGGGTAGGAAGGTTTTTGGGTGAAAACCCGCCGCACCAACTTTCCCTGTGTTGACAGCCCTGCGGCGGCTGGTCACGGCTTTTTTGCAGGACGGCTCGACGCAG